>WNFD01003937.1_pt1 | contig 16134 bp, 14 predicted proteins | sample 5400491 | NCBI WGS metagenome assembly WNFD01 (sample SAMN13153343, study PRJNA577476) | soil metagenome | isolation source: 120 cm saprolite under Douglas fir tree site 2 hole 2 replicate 2 | place: USA:California | collected 2015-04-18 | reverse complement strand
AACCTATCGAACTGAACAGGCACATAACCACGTCGAACGTGTGACCGAGGTCGAAGTCCACCATGTTCGCGTGGTGAAAGATGATCCCCGGATTGCGCCGCGTGGCAATAGCCAGCATTTGTCCGTCGAGATCGAGCCCTTCGACCGTATAGTCTCGCTGCAAGGAAGCGATATGCGCCCCGGTCCCACATGCCACGTCCAGCAGAGCATTGCCCGGAGATTGCTTATACTGCTGGATCACCGCGTGGATTTGTTGGGCTTCCTTTTCGTAATCCTTCATTGCGCCGTAGACCGCGTCGTAAAATGCTTCAGACTTTGTAAACATGGCTAACTCTCCTACTTGTTTTGCTCAGTGTCAGGAATGGCATCGACTTGTTGCAGCAGGCCCAGCGCATCTGTGATCGCCCAATCCTCTATCACCTTCCCGCCGACGAAGTACAAGAAGCTTATCCCCGTCCATGCCACTTTTTTACCCGTCTGTGCATCGGTCCCTTGGTATGTATAACGAACCACAACTTTCTCTCCTTCAGCAGCCCACGGGATACGCAACGAGTGTGCGAAGAGGGGGAGAAAGCCCTGAAAAACTAGCAAAAACGGCAGAAATGTGTCTATCTGAGAGAAAACGAGTGAGAAAGGGAGGAGAGGAAAATGACCGATCCTGTCGTCCAGGTCCAGGTAGACCCGACAAACTCACCGAGCACGCCGCCCTGGTTTGGGGAGGTTGTCGTGGTGACGCACGCGCTCCAGCGGCACGGAATCCTCAAAGCGATCCAGGAGCGAGTGCGGTTTGTGCGAGCTCGGATGGGCAAATATGAACTGATTGATTTTGTGGCGATGCTCATTGGCTATGCAGTGAGCGGAGAGCCGACGCTCCGAGCGTTTTGTGAGCGCGTCCAGCCGTTTGCCTCGGCCTACATGGCCCTGTTTGGCCGAGCCGATCTCCCTAATCCGGCGACGCTGTCGCGGTATCTGGCAGTGCTGGACCAACCCTGTGTGGAGGCGCTGCGGACCCTGTTTCTGGAAGATCTGTTGGCTCGCTCGCCGTTCGGGACCCCACCAGGAGGGCTGTGGGACCGGGAGGATGGGCAGTGGCTCGTGATGGATGTGGATGGCACCAGGCAGGCCGCTCGCCAACGTGCTCTTCCTGCGACCCCAGATCTGCCTCCTGCCCACCGCCGCTTTGATCAGGTCTGTGCGCCAGGACATCTGGGGCGCAAGCGCGGAGAAGTGGTCAGAACGCGAACGACGATTCTGCAAGCGCACACTCACCACTGGTTGGGCACGTTTGGAAATCCCGGAAATGGCCAGTATCGCAACGAACTCAAGCTCGCACGCGCTGCAATTGCGACGTATGCTGCTGCGCTCTCGTTTCCGCTGTCCCACGTGGTCATTCGGCTCGACGGCTTGTATGGCAACGCGTCTCCTCTGGCGGATCTGCTCGCAGCACAGCCGGGAGAGGAGGAGGGACCTGCAGTGGTGGTGCGGGGCAAAGACTATCATCTGCTCGATCAGCCTGCCATCCACCAACGCCTGAAGCTGCCACCTGATCAGGTGACGGTTCACCCCGAATCGGGAGCCAGTCGCGCGCTCTACGATTGTGGGTTCATCCCGCTGGCGCAGGCAGGACCGGTGGTGCGCATGCTGTTGGCGACGCATCCCGCTGGGTCCTCTCGCCCGCCAGTCGGCAAAGTGCGAGAGGGAACCGTGTATGAGCAATTCTTCACGACCCTGCCCTCCCCAGCATTTACCCCTGCGGATGTGCTCGATTTGTATTTGCATCGGGGCTCGTTCGAGACGGTGTTGGCCGATGAAGATGAGGAACAAGCGGTCGACCGCTGGGTGTCGCGGACCCAGTGGGGCCAGGAGTTCTGGCAAATCATCAACCAATGGATGTGGAACCTTCGCTTAGAATTTGGGCAACAGGCGCACGCCACAACGATGCGCGTGACGGACCTGGCCTATTCACGGGTTCTGGAACCGCCCCCACCGCCTCCCGATGACGATCCCCCTCCTGATGGGACGCCTCCTCCTGCTCCCGTTCTGGACGCTTCTGTTTCTTCTGCTGCCTCTGAGACGGAGGAATCTGCCCAGACGCCACAGAATATGCTGGATCTGCTCGCATCCTACGGGCCACCGAAATTCGCCCAGCCGTCTTTTACCCATGGATTTCCCGGCTCCGCGTTTCCCCCGCAGCCAGATGGCACGTTGCGCTGCCCGGCAGGCCATCCGCTGTACCTGCAAGAACGCAGGCCGGAGCGCAACGGCTCGCTGCGCGTGCTGTATGCCGCCCGCATTGGCCATTGTCGCCCTTGCCCGTTGCGCGAACAGTGTCAAGAATCCGGCTCTACGAAGAAGCCGCGCCGGGTGAGCGCCGTTTTCTGGCCGTACACCTCTCCTCCTGCTGCTTCACCCCCAGGAGGTGCTGCGCCGGTCTCCGAGGCGGACCAAGCGTCTCCTCCTGCTGAACAGGCCCCAGCCTCCCCTCCTATTCCGGCTCAGCCGGTGCGCTGGGGCGATTGGCCACGCTGTCAGATCCGACGGACCTTCGTCCAGTTCCTGCGAACGCAAGCCGTGCTGATCTCCGTTCGGGCCACGGAAACGCTCGTTCCCACGAAGCCTCATTCCCCTCCGCTCGAAACCCGTGCAGAGCGTGCTCATTGGCGCCTCTCCTGGGCGCAACGGCTCACCCGCAATGCTCGCCCTTCCACCGCCCCATCAGTGGAAATTGTTCTTCATGGGCTTTCTGCCCCGTTCATTCAGGCGTTCGACTTCCCTCTCAGACCAGCCGCTTGATTCCCCAGTGGTCCTCTTTTGCCTGTTCTTCCCCAGGCCGTTTCTCTTCGCCCATTCGCTTGCATCCATACTTCTCTCTTTTTCTCCTCTTGCCTCATCTGTTCGCTGCCCCCTCGTGCAAACTCACGAAAGAGAAGAGGGAATGTGGTAGAATAGAAGGGATGAGACGACCTCTCTTTCTGGTGATCTCCCCATCGAAAACACATGAGACATGAGAAAACCCACTCGTGAAGCTTTCCCCAGAAGGAGAAAGTCTGCGAGCCACACTCTGGGAGAGAGTGGGAGAGCACCAAGCTCACCAAGGGAGGATGGTCGCGATGGCAAAAACGACAAACAAAACGGTATCCAAGCCTCGTTGTGGTCTGTGTGGGAAAACCGGGAAAGTAACCAAAACGCTTTGTTGTGACCACTGGATCTGCGATGATAGCGACACGTATGTGATGTTTTCTTATGCCCGCAATAGCTGTTGGCGCAATCACGATCGCTACACACTCTGTGCCTCTCACTATCATGAGGGTCATACTGGTGCCTGGCAAACCTGCAAAACGTGCCGTGAAAGCTTCGACACCGAGGACTATGTGGATATGGCAACAAATGCGTACAATTTCGAGAAGCTCCAAAACCCACCGAGCTATCAGCCGACGAAGTGTGCGGAATGCGGGAAGGTGATTATTCGTGCTCATGGCGGCTACAGCATGGTGCCCAACAAGGGATATGTCTGCGGAACCTGTGCTTTAAAGGGGATTCTGTAACACACTTCCTTCTCCCAGCGAGGTGTGACTGTACCAGATGAGACCCCTTGCTTCCACTCCTTCCAACATCTGCCGGCGAGAGAGTTTTCTCTCAGGTAGCCACTTTTCCGCCGTTTTTGCTAGTTTTTCAAGGCTTTCTCCCCCCTTTGGCTCACTCGTTGCGTATCCCGTGGGAGCAGTGAGGTCCTCGAGAACGATTTGTAAGTCGGGGAAGGCTGCAAAGGTATGGGGTATCCTCTGCTTCTCCTCTGCCAGTGTAGCCGGGACCTCTATCGGCGGTTCATGGAAGATGCAGGTAGGAGCAAAAGCATCGAAGAAACCCTCGATGTTCCTTCTGTTAAACGCTTCGATAGATCGGCGAATACAAACTTTGTTCTCTTCGCCAGACATGAGTAGTCTCCTCTTCAGCTTCGACAACGACGAGGACGATTTGTATTATGATCCATCTGATGGTACCAGATGGATATTATTCTGTCATCTCCTCTCGCCGTTCTGTCCTGCCGATCCCTTCTTCTACACTACATGCTATCGCAACCCTTCTAACAGGGTCTTGTGCCAGGAACCTCTCTGCGCATCAAGAAGGAGAAAAGAGAGCAACCCGACTAGCGAGGGCTGCGCGGTGTGGCGCAGGCGATCTGCGGAACGTTTTACCATGAGACGAGACAGAACTTTTCCTGTAGTTCACTCTTCGACTAGAAAGGGGCATGCTATGAGGACAAAGTCGCTGGTGGTGCGAGGCCCGGCCATGATCATTCTCCTTGCTCAATTGCTGATTGTCATCAGTCTCTTTTTCCCGTATGCGCACTATTGGGGAACTGACGGTTGGCAGGAGCTTTTCCCTTCCCCCGGCACGCTCTCGCTCGACCCGCTTGATCCCTACTACCTGTCCCTCATCAGGGACAGGGCCTTCGTCGTGCTCATCGTGTTTGCTCTGCCAGTGTTTGCTGCGGTGGCCGTCTTCCGCTCCCCGACCAGGATGATGGGCCTGCTCGGCGTGTGGATCAGCCTTCCCCTGACTTTGCTCTCCTGCTTTGTCTGCGCGAGCATAGTCCTCGATCCTTTCAATGGCTACACGATCAGCTCTAGCCCGGCAGTCTGGTTCCCGCCTGTTGGCTTCGCCCTTTCTTTCATCAGTTGTCTCGTGCTGGCTCTGTACCTGCCTCTCCTTCGTGCCCGTGAGCAGACTATGGGCAGACCGTTCCATCTGGAAGCCAGCCAGCACGAGAGAGCAGAGCGTGTCTCTCACCCCAATGGAGTCGAGCTTCCAGCACACGCCACCAGACCGCGCCGGTGGCCTGGCCTCGCCTTCCTCGGCCTCCTATGTCACCTGCTCATCGGCCTGAGCCTCTTTTTCCCCTATACCGAACTCCACGATCAGTATGAAGGCACCATCACCCCCACGACCGGCTGGCAGATGCTCAGCAAGGCTCTCCAGATACAGAATATCCATGTATTCCTCGGAGGGTGGCAATCAGGAATTCCTGCCGCGTCTGTGGCAAGTTTGCTGCTCGCTGCACTGGTGCTCCCAGCGCTCATCTATCTCGCCTTCCTGCTGCCCTTCCCCTGGAAGAACGGGACCGCAGGCACGAGGCTTCGAAAGAGCACCTGTCTCAGCTACCTGCTGACCACGATAGGGTTTAGCCTGAGCAGCGTCGTCCTGGGGCTCTCTCTCATCTATCGAGGCGGCGATCTGCACGACCCATTTCTGACCACTGACCTGGCTTTTGTCATCCCACCCGCAGCTTTCCTCCTTTCCCTCCTCTGCAGTGCCGCTCTGCTCGGCTATGGCTTGTGGCTACGCCCTAATGAACCTCCCGCTTTTTTCTCACCCTTCAACCGGATTTGATATGAGACCCTGTCTACAACTCTCGACTCCTCGTCTCAACAATCGCCTTAATCCGTTCTACGAACTGCTCCAGCGGCATCGCCCCCAGGTCTTTGTTCGTCCTCAGGCGCACGGCCACAACACCATCCACCGCCTCTTTATCGCCAACCACCAGCAAGTATGGAATCTTCTGCACTTGAGCATCACGGATCTTCGCGTTCATCCGCTCACTACGTGCATCAACTTCAACTCGCACACCTGCTGCCTTGAGCGCCTTCATCACCTGATAAGCGTATTCCTGGTGACGGTCAGCAATGGGAATAACCATCGCCTGCACTGGAGCAAGCCACACCGGAAAGGCACCGGCATAATGCTCAAGCAATAAGGCAACCGTGCGCTCCAACGAACCAAAGTTGGCTCGGTGAATCATTACCGGCCTGTGACGCTGGCCATCCTCGCCGGTATAGCTCAAGTCGAAGCGTTCGGGCAGGTTGTAGTCCACCTGTGCCGTGCCAAGCTGCCATTGACGGCCAAGCGCATCGTGGAAGAGAAAGTCGAGTTTGGGGCCATAGAAACCGGCTTCCCCCTTCTCCACTATATAAGGGAAACCCAGCATTTCGACCGCGTTCATAATCACCGCCTGTGCCTGCTCCCAGGCCCGGTCGCTCCCCACGTATTTAGAACTGGCCGGGTCGCGTAATCCGACACGCGCCGTGAAATCACTGAACTGCAGTGCCTTGAAAACGAACAACGCTAGCTCAACAACTCTGGCAAACTCATCCTCAACCTGCTCATGTGCAACAAAGATGTGCGAATCGTCTACCGTAAAGTCGCGTGCGCGTAACAGGCCATTCAGCGCGCCACTTTGCTCGAAGCGATAGACCGTACCAAATTCGGCCAGGCGCAGTGGTAGATCACGGTGGGAACGCAGCTCGCTCTGATAAATTTGGATATGGTGCGGACAATTCATCGGCTTCAGGACATATGCTTCACCATCCGGCTCAACCGCCGATGAACTCGAACCGGGCACAGCAGCACTATTGTCTGAAGCTATCTCTTTGCCTGCCTCGTCTGCTTTTACGCCAGGCCCTACCATTGGTGGGAACATATGGTCGCGATATTTGTACCAGTGTCCACTCGTCTTGTAAAGCTCAATTTTGCCAATATGTGGCGTCACTACCGGCAGGTATCCGCGGTCGAGCTGTTCCTGGTAAAGAAAACGCTCAAGCACATCACGCAGAATAGCGCCCCTGGGTAACCACAACGGCAACCCCGATCCCACTTCTGCGGAAAACATGAAGAGACCAAGTTCGCGCCCTAATTTATGGTGATCGCGTTTTTGCGCCTCTTCCGAACGCTGCTGATCAAGTTTGTCTGGCATAGAAAAACCTCCTTTTCAACCAGTTGTGAAGACAACAAAAACGCCTTTCCCTCCCACAATGGGACGAAAAGGCAATTAGAAAACACTCTTCGTGGTTCCACCCAATTTTCACATCCTGGTCCTGGTCTCCTTGCGGAGCCAGACTCAGAACGCTCTCTGCTGACTGATAACGTGGTCAAAACGTGTACCTTACTGTCTCGGTACAGGCTGGCGAGGGGTACCTTCCCTTTACTGGCCAGGAAGCGCTTTCAGCCTTTGGCGCTTCCTCTCTGTAGACCCCTGGAAGGAGACATGTCTCGCGTATTTGCCGCATGGATATTTATAAATGCTAGCCTCTTACCCCACCCCCGCGATAATGAATTTTCACGAACAAGATCGGTCAGGTGCTGTCACCCTGAGTGCAGCGAAGGGTCTGGCCCGAGGGGTACGGAGATGCTTCGCTTCGCTCAGCATGACATTCTCGGTTTTGGTCGTGAAAACTCATTATCGCGGTCCCTCGATAAATCGGGATACCTGCCCCCCAGGCAGGGTGCCTACAACGCCTTCATGTTGCTCCGTTCTCTTGACGCTTGTTGAACATAAACAATTTGTCTCTTACAACTCCTGGCTTCTCGTTTTGATAATCTCCGAAATCCGCTCTACGAAACTTGCCAGCGGCGTTGCACCCAGGTTCTCGTTCGTGCGCAGGCGCACGGCCACTGCATTCTCCGCCGCCTCCTTGTCGCCCACCACCAGCATATACGGGATCTTCTGCAACTGCGCATCGCGCACTTTGGCGTTCATACGCTCGCTGCGCGTATCTATCTCCACGCGCACACCTGCTGCCTTCAACACATCAGCCACCTTACCGGCGTACTCGCTATGCCGGTCGGCAATCGGGATAATCATCACCTGCACCGGTGACAGCCAGACAGGGAACGCACCCGCGAAGTGCTCAATCAGCAGTGCCATAAAGCGCTCCGTCGAACCCATTATAGCGCGATGGATCATGATCGGACGATGGGGCTGCCCATCCTCGCCGATGTACTCGATCTCAAAGTTCTCCGGCTGGATGAAGTCAAGCTGGATCGTCGAACACTGCCAGTCACGCCCCAGCGCGTCATGCACCATAAAGTCCGTCTTGGGACCGTAGAACGCCGCCTCTCCGATCACTTCTCGGTACTCGATGCCCTTGTTCTTCACCGCTGCCTTCAGCGCGCTCTCCGCCCGGTCCCAGATCTCCGCGTCGCCCGCGTATTCTTCCTGCTTCGCCGGGTCGCGCAGCGAGAGTGAAATCCAGTAGTCCGTCAATCCGTAGGTGTTGAAAACCTCTAGCGCCAGGTTAATCGCGCGGTCAAACTCCTCTTGTAGCTGATCCGGTCGCAAGAAGACGTGAGCATCATCCTGCGTGAGGCTGCGCACCCGCGTCAGGCCTGTCAGCGTCCCCGCCTTCTCGTCGCGATACAGCGTAGCAAACTCAGCGTAGCGCACAGGCAGTTCGCGGTAGCTGTGCATCTGCGACTTGTAGAGCAGGATATGGTGCGGGCAGTTCATCGGCTTGAGCATATAGGCATCGTCTTCCGACGACTCCTGCTCGCCCTGCATCACCGGGAACATCGTCTCGCGATACTTGAACCAGTGCTTCGACGTTTTGTACAGCCGCACTTTTCCCAAATGCGAAGTCCACACGTGCTGGTAGCCATACTTCTCCTGCGTCTCGCGCATGTAACTCTCCATCTGGTGCCGCAGCATCTCACCACGTGGCAAGAACAAGGGTACCCCGGCGGGTACGTCGTCGCTCAAGATAAAGAGCTTGAGTTCCTTGCCGAGTTTGCGATGATCGCGCTTCTGCGCTTCCTCCAGGCGCCACAGGTATGCATCGAGTTCCTCCCGCGTGAACCACGCCGTCCCATACAAACGCTGCAACATCGGCCGGTGCTCATCCCCGCGCCAGTAGGCGCCCGCCACGCGCATCAGCTTGAAGGGACCAATCTGCCCTGTATTTTCTACATGCGGGCCCCGGCACAGGTCCAGGAAGTTGTGCTGCTGGTAGATGCCCACCTCCTCGTCCGGTAGGTTCTCGATGATCTCAACCTTGTAGGCCTGGTCCTTGTTGCGGAAGTACTCCAGCGCCTTCTCGCGCGGCCAGCGCTCACGGATAAACGGGTACTTGCCCGCTACAATCCGCGCCATGCGCTGCTCGATATCAGCAAAGTCATCCGGCGTCAGCGTACGCGGCAGCTCGAAATCGTAGTAAAAACCATCCTCGATAGCTGGCCCGATAGCGAAGCGCGCCTCCGGAAAAATCTCCTGCACCGCTTCCGCCATCACGTGCGCCGCCGAGTGCCGCATACGCTGCAGAGGCGTATAGCCCACAGACTCCTGTAATTCTGCCTCAACCGACATAGAAAAATCCTCCTCGTCAAACAATAAAAACAAAAAAGCCTTCTCATCCCCTCATGGGACGAAAAGGCAATGACACTCTTCGTGGTTCCACCCAGCTTTCGCGCCTTAAACGCGAAATTCAACCTCGCGCTTAATGACTCGCTTTGGCGACCGCTAACGTGGTCGAGGCGTGTACCTTGCTTTCTCGGTACAGATTAGCGAGGGGTATCGTCTTCTTGCTGGTCGGAGCGCTTTCAGCCGCTGGCGCTTCCTCTCTGCATACCTCTGGGAAGAGACATGTCTCGCGTGTTTACCATGTCTTGTATTTTCTCTGCATACAGGATAGCATAAGCAGCGTGAGATGTAAAGTGGACGTGTGTCGTGGCCGTTCACCCATCGGCAGGCCGATAATGAGTTTTAATACATTCATCCGGGTATCGGAACAGCCACCGAAGGCCGATAAATCGGCGATGGCGGCGATAAATCGCGCCCTACGCTCGTTTGCCTGCAACTATTTCATACACCCCGAAAACACACAAAATTTGACAAAACACAGGTCACGTGGCAGAATTTAGATGGGCTAGCAATAGACCTGGACGGCTACGTTAGTAGTTTCCCTAAAACCGCCTGCAAGACCGTAAGGTGTTTGCAGGTTATTTCTTAATTGCCCTCTTACACCCATCCTTGCAAGACTGCTATGCAGGTGAAAGGACATCATCCACCATGGATACCCGCGACGAAATCTACAAGGCATGTACCCGTTTTCTGGGCGGCCACTACCGGCAAACGCCACAACAGGTTCTGAGCGAGCTTGCCGCCACTGTTGAGCCAGGCATACTTCCCGACAGGTACGGCGAAGGCGAGATCATCAACCCCTTTGAAATGGAGGTCGCCGCTCTTTTGGGAAAAGAGGCAGCGGTATTCATGCCAAGCGGGACCATGTGCCAGCAAATCGCGCTGCGTATCTGGTGTGATCGCAGAAAGACTCCCCGTGTAGCCTTTCACCCCACCTGCCATCTGGAGATTCACGAACAGCATGGCTATCAACGATTGCACAACCTTCAGGGTATATTGTTGGGTTCGCCATATCGCCTTTTCACCCTCGATGACCTGAAAAACGTCAAAGAACCGCTGGGAGCCCTACTCATTGAACTGCCCCAACGTGAAATCGGTGGACAACTGCCGAGTTGGGAGGCCCTGACTGAGATAATCGCCTGGGCACGCGAACAGGGCATCCCCATGCACCTTGATGGTGCTCGCCTGTGGGAAAGCCAGCCCTTCTATAAGCGCTCGTACGCGGAGATCGCTGCCCTGTTCGACACCGTTTACGTCTCTTTCTACAAGATACTTGGCGGCATCGCTGGCGCTATCCTGGCTGGCCCAGCGGACGTGATTGCCGAGGCGCGCGTCTGGCAGCGCCGTCATGGCGGCAACCTCGTACAACTGTACCCCTATGTACTCGCAGCTCAAAAAGGCCTTGCCGAACGCCTGCCGCGCATGGAAGCCTATCACGCGAAGGCCAGGGCAATCGCCTCCATCCTATCTGCCTTTCCCCAGATCGAGATCGTGCCAGACCCGCCGCACACGAACATGATGCATGTATTCCTGCGCGGCGATGCCGGTAAGCTGCAGGAAGCCTCTCTCGCTATTGCCCAGGAAACCGGCACCTGGCTCATTTCCTGGCTCGCTCCCATGCCCATCCCCGCCTATCAAAAATTCGAGCTGACGGTTGGAGAAGCATCCCTCGACCTGCCGGACGAAGAGATTGGTAAGTTATTCCAACTGCTCTTCGAGAAAATCGAGTAGGGGTCGGCTTACCGGACCCGGTTGACGCCACCCATCGGCCTTGCTATATTACCTTCGTACCTGAGCGGTTACGTAGGAACGGGAAGGATTGCAAACGAGGAAGAACATCATGTCAGCCCAGGACCCCATCATTGGCAAACGCATCGGTGGCTATCGCGTCACCACCTTCATCGCTCACGGCTCATATGGACCTGTCTACTACTCGTCCTACATGAGCAGGGACGCTGCTGAAACTTGACAACGTACTAATCCTCGACAAATGAGAACCCTCATATGCGATAATACACAGAGGAATCACAAAAGGGGGATACCATGAGCATACACGATAATTCGGTCCAATCAACAAAGAGCAAGGTCCAGGTGGGCGACGCCGCACCCGATTTCACTCTTCCCACCCAATCGGGCGCGACGGTGAGCCTGAAAGACTTCATTGGCAAAACAGCCATTGTGCTTTACTTCTACCCAAAGGACAACACCTCCGGCTGCACCGCTGAAGCGTGCGCCTTCCGCGATAGCTACGAGGTTTTCAAAGACGCCGGAGCGGAGGTGATCGGCATTAGCTCCGATTCAACAGAGTCACATCAACAGTTCGCCTCTCGACATCGTCTTCCCTTTATCCTGTTGAGTGATACAAAAGGTGCAGTCAGAAAGCGCTACGGCGTCTCCGCGGCCCTTGGACTGCTGCCAGGCCGCGTAACCTACATCATCGACAAACAAGGCATCGTCCGCCACGTCTTCTCTGCACAATTTGCCGCGGAAAAGCATGTCACCGAAGCGCTCAGGGTTCTGCAAACATTGCAAAACGCTTCAACTCCTAGCTGAGAGGTGGGTGGGAGTTACTTTTATCTCTGCAGGAGTCATTGGTTCCATTGGTTCCAACGGCATTTCCCTTTATAACTCTTCAGCATGAATACCTTCCTCAAACGCTTGCATTATAGCATGTTTCAGGCAATAATAGCGGTAGGCTATTTGCTATTCTCTATCCATCGTTTTTGTCACTGTTCTTTGAGCAAGGCAAGCGAGCCAGAGCAGGAGGTCTGTAGACGGCATGGCAGGTATTACTGCTGGGGGCCTTTTATTGGCTCTGTTTTCCCCTGTGATGGGGTTTTCATTGGGCTTCATAGGCTTATTTGTCGGACAAGGCCTATTTCTTATCAGCATGGGGCTGAGAAACAGGCAATTTGCACAGCTAACCGAACACAGGTACGCTAGCAGCATATTCTGGAGATCTGCACACCGTGAGCTCGTCATGGGTAGCATACTCTCTAGCTGCGGGCTGCTCGTGTTTGTTGCCCTCCTGATGGGGTTTTTCATTGTCAAAGGAACGCTGCTGGATCTATGGCTGCTGGTGTTCGTTGCGACAAGCGTCCTTTTCGCTCTCCCATGCCTAATTATTACTCGCTCATACCTAAAGCGCACGCGCAGGATACTGGAAACTATGCCCGGAGAGGCTGTCCAGCGTAGTGCTTCCAGGGCCTTTCCCCAGCCGAAAGAGGCACGCGAGGAGTGAGCGTCGCTTGTTACCTTTGTGTGGATGTCATATAATATAGGTGTCTCCACTCCGGAGACGCGGCGGCGGGTAATGTTAGCCCGTCGCATTGTTGTTGTTAGGCAAGATTCAATTTGAAGAAAAGTCCTTGACAGTGTGAACAGTCACACTGTGTCACCCTGAGCCCTTCGCTTCGCTCAAGGGTAAACTCCGCGAAGGGTCTGTCGCGAACGGCAGCGAGATGCTTCCCCTTCGCTTCGCTCAGGGCTTCGGCTCACTCGCTCAGCATGACAGGGTGGGATCTTGCTGTTGATTAGGAACTGGCAAGTTCGTTTGAACCATGCCTTAATGGAAGAATTTAATGTATACATATGGAAATAAGACCTATAAATAACATCAAGATGATTGTGATAGATATTGATGGTACGCTGCTCGATCCCGAAGGCAAGATTACAGAGCGCACGCGGGCGGCGGTGCAGGCGGCGCGGCAGGAGGGTATAGTGGTGACGCTGGCGACGGCGCGGCGCTACTGCAATTCCGTGCAGCTTGCCAGGGAGTTGGAGCTGGAATGTTCGCTGATCGTGAGCGACGGGGCGATGATTGCGGGGTATCCCCAGGCTGCAGTCCTGCAAACGCACCCGATGCAAAGCCAGGTGGCACAGCAGGCGGTAGAACTGTTCGTGCGGAACGGCTTGCAGCCGGTGGTTCATCCCGATACCGGCTTGCAGGAAGAGATATGGACAGGTCCCACGGACAAGGATAATCTCTGGCTGGAGACGTACTTCAGCGTCTATGCTGATCAGGTACGGCGCATGCCCTATGAAACGCTGTGCGCGGGACACGCCGATCCGCTGCGCGTGGTGACGTTCGACACGGAGGAGGCTATCGCGGCGGTGATCCCAGGGGTTGCCGCGCTCGATTGTTCCTGGAATACCATCAAACGAGGCACGTATGGCTGCGCGGAGATCACGGTGATGGACCCACATTGCTCAAAGGCGAGCGGCGTGATGGCACTTGCACGACAGCTGGATATTCCCCTGCAGGAGATCATGGCCCTGGGGGATAATAACAACGATATCCCCATGCTGCAAGCGGTGGGCTGGGGCGTGGCGATGGGGCAGGCGCCGACCGCTGTAAAGGCGGTGGCGCAAGCAGTCACGGCGAGCAACGCCGAAGATGGCGCGGCGCAAGCGATTGAGACCTACGCGCTGCGCTGCGCCGCCACTAGCGCTTCGAATTCGCGCAGGCGAACAACCTGTTTGTGATTAGGCGAGGCCTGCCAGCGTTTTTCCTGCACCAACTCCAGGGCATCGCGAGCGTTCATGCCGCCATAGACGAGTGCGGCACAGGTGAGCAAGACACTACGCCCGACGCCATGCTCGCAGTGAATCAGTACGCGGCCGCCTCGTTGGATGTGTTCATGGGTCCAGCGGGCGCCTTCCATCATTTGCTCTGTAGTGAATGGCTGCGTGTCGGCAGCAGGTATGTGCAGTAACTCGATGTGCTCCCGGGCCATGGCCTGGGGATCATCGGCATACTCGGAGCGGGTATCTATTACGTGTGTGATGCCAGCGCGGGCCAGGGCTTTGATATCCTCCGGGCGCACACGCCCACCAACGGCGAGATTATCCGTCACCCAGGACATATTTAAGCGGTCGGGCAAGGGAATGTGTAGATCGAGCGCGACGTGCTCAGACGCGGAGTCCTCCGGGAAGAGACGCGCGGCTATGCGCGTCCAGCCACGATAGAGCAGGCGGACGATGCCTGTAAAGAACCAGCGCGGGCCTGAAAATTTCACCCTGGGGCGTTCTAATACAGGGGCACTGGGAGTATCAACGGGTGGCGGAGTGAGGGTTGGGTCGGACGACATGACAGGGTTTATTCCTTTTTATTGTGATGCTACCAGTGGAGGTAGGGCCGGGTCGCTATCTTCGCGGCCGTTGTCACGTAGTTTGTCGCGCTGCATGACGCGTTTTAATGCATCAATAGCACACTCTATCATACTATCATCGGGTTCGCGCGTCGTCAAACCCTGCAATGCGAGTCCAGGGGCGAACAGCCAGCGCACGATACGATAACGATAGTTCGCGGCGCCCAGGCGCATCAGTTCGTAGGCAATAGCGGCAACGATGGGTACCAGTACTACGCGCGAGATGATCTTCAGCAGCAATGATGGCGAACCAACCAGCGCAAAGACGAAGATCGAGATGACGACTACCAGCAGCAGGAAACCTGTGCCGCAGCGGGTGTGTACGCGCGAGGCACGACGGACATGCGGGATATCCAATGGATCACCCTGTTCCATGGCGTTGATGGCCTTGTGTTCAGCGCCGTGATAACCGAAGACGCGCTGGATATCAGGGACACGCCCGATGAGGTAGAGATAGCCAATGAGGGACACGCCCGATGAGGTAGAGATAGCCAATGAGAAATCCCAGGCGGATGAGGCCCTCCAGGACCAGGCTGATCCAGCCCTGGCCGACCTGGTTATGCAGCAGGCCGACGATGAACAGCGGCCCGAGGAAGAAGACTGCCACGGCAAAGCTCAATGAGACCAACAGGGTGAGTACCAGCGCAACCCCGCCTATACGCGGAGGTTCCTGGGGTTCCTCAGGTAATGAGACCGACCCTCCACCTGGCGTACCGGGTTGAACAGGAGGAGCGGGAGGAGCATCGGGGTCGATGGCTCCGGTGGCGACGTTCGCGGAGAAGGTCATCAGGCGCGTGCCCAGCACCAGCATCTCCCATAGAAGCAGCATCCCACGCAGGAATGGCAAGCGAAAAAGAGGGTTATGGAAGAGACGAGGGTTCAGCGCTTCTTCATAGAGATATATGCTGTTGTCGGGTCGCCGGATGGCGACGGCAGCCGAGGTACGCCCGCGCATCATCACGCCCTCCACAACCGCCTGTCCTCCGTAATAGAATTTTGCCACTTTGTGTTCCTTTCAGCTCTCGTACCTATTGAACTCTCCTCATGTCGCCAGCGACGAGCGAGAAAGAGGGGGATTTAGTGGGGACACCCCACGCCCCGCCAGGGGCGGCCGCCCCTGGACCCCGCTGAATCGTATCAATTCTCCCTGGTATGGAATTTGGGGACATCCGCCAGGGCGGCCGCCCCTGGACCCCGCTGAATCGGGCCTCTACGACTTAGGGTCGCGGTTTGTATCACGTATTTGAAAGCGTAAATGTGTCAGGCGACGTGTTACGGGCCGCAGTGTAGTGAGGCGCGGTAATCTACGGCGCAATGCACGTATGCGTACGGCTGAACGCAGGCGGCCGGACATCGAGCGGCTGCGGTTACGCGCTCGTGCAGTCTGCCAGATGCCAGGCTTGTCGGGAGGAGGCAGGTAGCCAAGAATGTGGGCCGAGATGTCAAAAGACGCACTGGGCCGGCTGATACGCTTTGCATTTTCCAGTTGCCAGCGCAGCACCTGCGACCCGGGCTTTACCAACCGGCGCAGGGCAGCGGCTAATTCAAGCGGGTTACGCGCTATTACGCCTACCCCGTTACTCACTACGAAATCGACATTGCCCTCTTCCTGTCCCGGCACATAGCCACTCAGAATGATGGGGAGGTTACACGCCAGCGCCTCACAGATGGTACCCGGCCCCGCCTTGGTAATGATGACGTCTGCGGCATGCATCAGCTCCGGCATGTTCTGCACGAAGCCATACACCTTCGCCGGGACGCGCAAGTGCGAGCGCGTGCGCTGAAGGTGGACGT
>WNFD01030274.1_pt1 | contig 16136 bp, 16 predicted proteins | sample 5400491 | NCBI WGS metagenome assembly WNFD01 (sample SAMN13153343, study PRJNA577476) | soil metagenome | isolation source: 120 cm saprolite under Douglas fir tree site 2 hole 2 replicate 2 | place: USA:California | collected 2015-04-18 | reverse complement strand
CGGCGCCGCCGTGGTGTGGCGACGACCTGGGGCGTCGAGAGCCTCGTGGCCTCGTCCATGAGCGCCCGGACGTGCCGGGCGGCCACGGCGGGGCTGGGCGCCACGCCTGCCGTGTCCGCAACTGCCCGGGCGGCTCCCGCCAGCGGGGCCAGGTCGGGATGGGCGGCCAGGATGCGCTGGGCACCCGCGGCGTCCCCGCCGGACATCGCGTCCAGCAGTTCGTCGAGTGCGGTCTCGGGGTCGGGTTCCATGGGCTCCTAGGACAGCGTCGGGACTGCCCCGATAGGTACGGTCATGCCGGTTCTCCCGCAACGTGGTCGTGCGTGGTCGCGGCGCCCGCCTGCGGCGCCGCCTCGGGTTCGCGCTCCGGTGCAAGCCCCGGTTCGCGCTCCGGTGCAAGCCCCGGTTCGGGGCCCAGCGCCCGGGCCAGGGCAGCCAGCGCCCGGTGCTGGAGGGCCTTCACCGCCCCGGTGGTCTTGCCGACGATGCCGGCGATGTCCGCCGCCGTGAGGCCCCCGGCGAGCCGCAGGAGGATCACCTCTCGCTGGTCTGGCGACAGCGTCCGGATCGCCTCCTGCACGCGCTCGCGCTCAAGGGTCGCCATCGCATGGTCGCCGGGGTCCTCCGCCGGCAGGACTCGTGCGAGCTCGGCCTCGCCGGCGTCCTCGAGCGTGCCGGTCGGGGCCCGGCGCCGGCGGCGGACGTGGTCGATCAGGTTGTTGCGGGCGATGCGGAAGAGCCAGGAGCGAAGGTCGGCCATGTCCCCGTGGAACCGGTCGGCGGCCTGCAGGGCCTCCAGGAACACGCCGGCGGTCAGGTCCTCCGCCGTCGCATGGTCCCGGAGCTGGTTGACGAAGAAGCCGAGGAGCTGACGGGCGTAGCGTTCGTAGATCGCCGCCCACGCCTGAGGATCCCGCCGGACGGCCGCCGATAGCAGCGCTGCATCGTCTGTCAGGGCGATATCGGTGCCTTGTGGGCTGCCGTCTGCGAAAATAGGTCGTCCGCAATGTCGCAGGAGGACGAATCCAGGTGAGCCACCATCGCTACCGAGTACCCTAACCCGCCGGGATCAGAGCCCGGCACCAGCGGCGCGGACGACGCCCTCGCCGGCGATTCGGTCTTCCGCAAGCGTGTCGACCACCTGCTGGCGGCCGCCCTCGAGGAGCAGGAGCGTGAGCAGCAGGGCTTCATGAAGGTCCTGCAGGCGTCCCGGGACGCCCTGACGGCCGTCCGTTCCGAGCTCGACCTGCTGCGGGGTGTGGTCGAGAACCGCGAGCAGGCGGTCGTGGACCTGCTCGACGAGCGGCTGGCTCTCGCCGCCCGGGAGGACACGGTGCTGAATCTCCAGCACCGCATCGAACTGCTCGAAGGGGAGCAGGCCAGCCTCAAGAAGTCCCTGTCGGTCAAGCTCGATGCGATCGGTCGCACCCTCGAGGCGGTCGAATGGCGCACCCAGGAGGGCATGGCTGCCCTGGCGAACCGGGTGGGGGAGTTGGAGAACTCCTTCACCGCGCACGCCCAGTCGGTCGTCGAGCACCTGGAGGCGGTCAACCGCGGGGACGCGGACCTCACGGAGACCACCGAGGGAGCCCTCAAGGAGCTCGGCGACAGCATCGAGGCTCGCCAGCAGGAGGTCGCAGAAGCCATCCTGAAGGCCCTCGACCCGGTGGGGCGGATCATGCAGCTGGTCCAAAGCCGGCTGGCTCGCGCGGCATCCGAGCTCGCCGTGGCCCAGGGGTCGCTCTTCGCCAGGCTGTCGGAGCGGGAAGACCGTCTGGAGCGCCAGCGCGACCAGATCCTGTCCGACCTCCTGGACGAATTCGCCGGCATCTCCAAGCCCAGGGACCGCCACCGCGCGGCCGCGGCCCTCCGGGAGGCCGAGGAGAACCGCAAGCAGCGCAGGGACGCAGGCCGCAACCGCCGTCACGACGACCCCCCGCCATCCGTGGAGGCGTACGGCGTGTCGGCGATCCCCGAGCCGCCGGCACCCACCAACCCGGAACTCGGCCCCGGCGTGGCCGCCCCGGGCAGCCTTCCGCCACCCCCGCCCGACGAAGGCCGCCGAGGGCGCCGGGGCCGCAAACCCGCCCTATAATCTCCGCATCCTTGTCCCACCCTCCCACCGCGGGGCCTCTCCCCGGTCCGCATACATGACCGAGCCGGACGCGATCCCTTGGCCCCTCGTCCTGGCTGTCGTGGTGACCCATAACGGCCGTCGCTGGTTTCCCGGATGCCTCAAATCGCTAGCCCTCCAGACCTATCCGGCGCTCGAGGTGGTCGTCGTCGACAACGCCTCGGAGGAACCCGACGCCGTGACGAAGCTCGTCGGACGGCTGCTGCCCGACGCATCGGTCATGCGCTTCGAGCGCAACGTCGGCTTCGGGGCGGCGGCCAACCGCGCCCTGGAGGTGTCGCCGGATGCCCGCCGGGCGGAGTACTACCTCTTCATCCACGACGACGTGGCCCTCGACCGCGACTGCGTCGGCCTTCTCGTGGCCTCCGCCCTGGAGACCGAGGCAGGGGTCGTCGGCGGCAAGGGCCTCTCCTGGGACGAGCCCGAGGTCCTCCTGGAGGTCGGGATGTCGGCCGACGAGTTCGGCTACCCCGTCTCCGGGCTGGAGGAAGGCGAGATCGACCAGGGGCAGCACGACACCCGGCGTGAGGTCCTCTTCGTCACCAGCGCCTGCATCCTGGTCAGCCGGGCGACGGTCGAGCGGGGCGGGTCCTGGGACCCCGCCTACTTCCTGTTCGGGGAGGATCTCGACCTGTGCATCCGGGCCCGGATGCTCGGCTTCCCGGTGGTGGTGGCGCCGAAGGCGTACTTCTACCACGCCGTCGCCATGGCGACCGGCCGGCGCGACGGGCCGCCGGCGGCGTCCATACGCTACTTCACCCGGCGCAACCGCCTCCGGACCATCGCCAAGAACACCTCGGCGGCCCGGGTCCTGCTGCTCGTCGCGCTCTACACCTGCCTGCTGAGCGCCGAGGTGGTGCTCCTGGCAGCACTCCGCCGCTTCGACGAGATCCCGACCTACCTGAAGGCGTACGCGTGGTTCGCCCGGACCGTGCCCGACGTTGCCCGGCGGCGGCGGGCGGTCCAGCGCCGGCGCAAGGTCTCCGACCGGCGGGTGCGTCGCTACATGGTCCGCGATCTCCCGCGCGCCCGGATCTTCCTCGAGCGCCGCCTGATCCAGTGGGGGGAGGAGACCGTCCGCCTCGGCGCCAAGACGTTCGCCCAGTTCACGCCCTCAGCCGTTGCCACCCGCCTGGCACGCTGGGCACGCTCGCCGTCGGTGATGGCCTCGGTCATCATCGCCGTGGTGCTGGTCCTCGCCGGCCGCCACGTCCTCCTGGGGGCGCCGGTTGGATCGGGGACGCTGTGGCCGTTCCCGGTCGAGACCCACCGGCTGTTGACCGACTACGTCGCGAGGTGGCGCGAGATCGGTCTGGGGGGATCGTGTCCTTCGGCAATCCGCGGTTGCCCAGAAGATCCTCGTCGGCCTCCTGCTGGCCGCGGGCCTGTTCGGGATCAACCGCTTCGTCAAACGCCGGACCACGTTCATCCCGGCCCGCATCGTCGCCGTCGGGGTCTACGCGCTGGCTCCGGTGATGCGCCTGACGATGGTGACGGGCGACCTCGGGGCCCTCGCCCTGTACGGCTGCGCGCCCTACCTCCTCGAGATGGCGCTGCGGATCCTCGGGCCCGCGCCCGGCGCCGCCCCGCCAGGCACCCCCGGCGGCGGGGTGCGACCGCCGGTGCCGGCCACGACCGATGCCCTGGCCCGTCAGGCGATGCGCCTCGCCCTGCTCAGCGCCCTCGTCGTGGCGCTCGCGCCCAGCGCCCTCGTGGCGCTCGTCGCACTCTGGCTCCTTGCCGGGTTGCGGGCGCTGCAGGAGTCCCGCCCATCGACGGAGCCGGCCCGCCGGCTGGCGTGGTTGCTCGGCTCCGCCAGCGCCGCCGCGGTGATCCTCGTGCCCTGGTCGCTCGAGGCCCTGCACCCCCACGGCGCCATCCTCGGCCCCCTCTTCGCCGGCAGGGGTGGCGGTGCCACCCTGCGCCCGCTCTGGTCGCCGCTCACCTTCGCACACTCGGTGCTCCTGTCCCCGGGGGTCTCGGCCCTGGCGGGGGCCGCCGCGATCGCCATCGTGGCGGGAGCCCTCCTCGTGGTCTCCAGGTCGCGCCGGCGTGAGGTCCGGTTGCTCGCCGGCGTCATCGTGGTCTTCGGGCTGTGGGCGGGCCTGGTGGCCAAGGGCTGGCTCCCCGCACCCGTCACCTCGCCCGCCCTCTGGTTCGTCCTGCCCCTGGTGGCACTGGCGGCCTGCGCCGGCTACCTGCTCGCCGGGCTCGCCCAGGACCTTCCCCGCCAAGCCGCGGGCTTCCGCCACACCGTGGGGGCGGTTGCGGCGATCGCGTCGGGCATCGCCGTCCTGGGAGGGTGGGTGCCGACGCTGCTCTCGTGGAGCTCGCCGCCGAGCAGCGCCGTCACCGGCACCGGCTCCAGTTCCGAGGCGGCGGCCCTTGCGGCGGTCCGGGGCTCCGCGCAGACCGGCGGCCAGTTCCGGGTCCTGTGGCTCGGACAGCGCTTCGTCGATCCGGTCCGCCCCGGACTGCAGCCGGAGCGGCCCGTGCCCTACCTCGTCACGGGACCGGACGGGCTCTCCCTGCTCGACATCGCCCCGCCGTCCAGCGGGCCGGCGGGCAGGTACCTCGCCAACGGGGTGGACGCGCTCCTCGCGGAGCGGACCCATCTCGCCGGGCACCTGCTCGCCCCCACCGGGGTCCGCTTCGTCGTCGTCGACCACAGCGACACGGCCACCCTGCAGGCGGTCCTTCGCCAGCAGGACCTCGCCCTCGAGCAGCAACTGGGCCAGTCGGACCTGTACGTGAATCTCGAGGCCCTGCCGATCGCGACCGTGGTACCGCCGCCGCTCGAGGCCGCAGCCTCCAGCGGGAGCCCCGACCCCCAGGCCCTCCTCCGTGCCCAGTGGGCGCCGGTGGCGGGGGACAGCGGGCTGGCCCGCCGCTCGACCGCGGCATTCTCCGGATCGATCACGGCCACGGCGACGCCCCGGACGATCCTGCTCGGTGAGGCCTACAGCCCGGAGTGGCATGCGGTCGCGGGGGTCCAGGCACTGCAGCACGTGCGGTCGTTCGGATGGTCCAACGGCTTCACCGTCCCGGCGGGTGTCTCGGGCGTGGTCCGGATCAGCTACTCGGGCGAGTGGATGCGCATCGCCTGGGTGCTCGCCGGCGGCGCCCTGCTCGCGCTGGCGTCCGCGATGGCATTCGCCGCGCGCATGCCGACGACCAAGGAGCCCGGCCCCCTCCCACCGCCGCCGGCACGGACCGAGCGACCGCCGGCTCTGGCCGGCTCGCGGGTTCGCATCGTCCCGGCGGGGGCCCCGCCGGGCGGCCATCCCCGGGGGGGTCCCTGATGCGGCGGGCGGAGTTGGGCTTCGCGCTCCTCGTCGTCCTCGTCATGGCCGGGGCCTGGACCCTCGACGGGTTGGTGCCGTCCCGAAGCATCGCCACGCCGGTCGCCGTCTCGGCGCCGGGGGCGCCCCTGTCGGAGGCCTGGTACTGCCCGGCCCCCACCGCGCAGGGACTGGGGTCGACCCTCTGGACGGCGAACCTCGGAGCGCAGCCCGTCCATGTGCGCCGGTCCGGGACCGGGGCCTCCGGAGCGCAGTCCGAAGCCGACCTCGGCCCGGATTCCTCGAACAGCGCCCCCGCCGCGGCCACGGCCCCCGAGGGACCGACGGCGGTCGAGGCGTTCGGGCAGGCGACGGGGAGCTACCTCTCCGTCCTGACCCCCAGCGCCGGGGCGGCCAGTTCCCGGTGCAGCCAGCAGCCGGGCACCCGCTGGATCTTCCCCATCGCCAGCACGGCGCCCGGCTACGACACCTACCTCGCGGTCACGAACCCCTTCCAGGAGGAGGCACAGATCACCGTCCGGGTGCTGGGGGCCAAGGGAGACCAGATCCCGTCTGGCCTCAACAACGTGGACGTCCCGCAGCTGTCCCAGACGACCCTCTTCCTCGGGGACTTCTACCCGGCGACCGCCTCCGTCGGGCTGGACGTCACCGCCACCAGGGGCCGGGTCGTCGTCGGGCGGCTCATGAAGGTCTCGTCCCGGGAGGGCGTCCGGGGCCTCACGCTCGACGTGGGCGCCACCGCGCCCAGCACCAGATGGCTGGTGCCCGGCGGTGACGTCCCTGCCCAGGGTGAGGAGGACGTCGTCGTCGCCAACCCGAGCGACCACGAGGCGCTCATCAGCACCGCCTACCAGACCGAGAGCGGCGGCGCCCCGGCGGGGGCACAGGACGTCCCGGTACCCGCAGGGAGCCAAGCGACGCTCAAGATCTCCGACCAGGTGCCGGGCGGTACCCGCCACGCCACCGTCGTGTCCTCGACCAACGGCGTCCCCGTGGTGGTCGAGCGCCTGACCGTCGGCCCGCAGAACGCCTACCCCCTTGCGGGCGTCGAGGTCACACCCGGCCAGCGGGGGAGCGTGGACCTCACGCAGTACCTCAACGGCCAGCCGGCGATGGTCCTGGTGGAGGCGACCGGCGGGAAGGTCGCCGTCGAGAACGATCTGGCCCTTCCGGCGACCTACCGCCAGACGGTGGAAACGGCAGGCATCCCGCTCGGCTGAGTAGCAATTCACCAGAGAAGAGTTTCTGTTTGACCGCGTTATCCGCGGTCAAACAGAAAGAGTTCGGTGTCGACACCGCATCTGGGGGCGCGTCCGCCTCCTACCAGCCCAGCTCCGACAATCGTTCGTCGCTGATGCCGAAGTGGTGAGCGAACTCGTGGATGACGGTCTGGCGGACCTGGGCCCGGATGGCTTCGGGCGAGCCGGCCACCCGCTCGATGTTCTCCTGGTAGATGGTGATCCGGTCCGGTAGGACCCCGGCGTAGCCCATGCCCCGCTGGGTCAACGGGATGCCGGTATAGAGGCCGAGGAGGATCGACGACGGGGCGATCCGAACTCCGGCCGCCTCCGGGCCTGGGAGGTCCTGGACCACGACCTGGACGTTCGAGATCGCCTTCATGAGCTCAGGCGGAAGCTCGTCGAGCGCCTCGCCGACCAGTACTTCGAACGCGTCACGCGCGAGCACCCCCACGCGTCTAAGTGTAGGGCCGGCCCCTCCGCAGGTAGGATCATGGGTACTGGCCCCAGACAGCAGGAGAGTGAACCGTGGCGACCCAAGTGAAGATGCCCCAGCTGGGAGAGACCGTCGTCGAGGGCACCATCACGCGGTGGCTCAAGCGTGAGGGCGACGCCGTCGGCATGGACGAGCCCCTCGTCGAAGTGTCCACAGACAAGGTTGACAGCGAGATCCCGTCCCCCGTCTCGGGAACCGTCGCCCGTATCCACGCGGGCGAGGGGGAGACCGTCACCGTGGGATCGGTGATCGCGGAGATCACCGGCGCTGGCGAGGCGGCTCCACCCGCCACGCCGCCGCCCGCCCCCAAGCCGATGCCCGAAGCGGAGAAGACCGAGGCGCCCCCGCCCGAGGCTCCTGAGGCCCCGGCCCCCCCGCCGCGTCCCCAGGCGGTGCCGGCCTCCCCGCCTGCCCCCACACCGGCCCAGCCTGCTGCGGCGGCGGCCAGCCAGACTGTGGCCCCGGCCGCTCGGGCGGCCGACGCTGTCCCCGCCGCCGACGAGCCGTTGCGCGGGGTCCTTTCGCCGCTGGTCCGCAAGCTGGCCACCGAGCGCGGTATCGATCTGGCGACCGTCCGCGGGAGTGGGACCGGGGGGCGCATCACCAAGCAGGACGTCCTCGCGGCTCCGCTGCCCTCGGCCCCGCCGGCCACCCCGGCGCCGCAACCAACGGTCGCACCGCCCGCTCCCGCCGCTCCCGCCCCGGCCGCAGCCTCGGAGCAGGCTCCGGCGGCTGCCGCTGCCTCGTACGCGGTGGCATCGACCGGCCCCGACGAGGTGATCCAGGTCTCCCACATGCGGAAGGCGATCGCCGAGCACATGGTCGCCTCGAACATCGAGACCGCGCGGGCGTGGAACACGATCGAGGTCGACATGACCCGGATCTTCAGCATCCGCCGCCAGGCGGGCGGGGCGTTCAAGCAGCGGGAGGGCTTCTCGCTGACGTGGATGCCCTTCGTTGCCAAGGCCGTGACCCAGGCGCTGCTCAAGTACCCCCAGGTGAACTCGACCTGGAACGGCGACGGGACGATCACCCGCAAGCACTACGTCCATCTCGGCATCGCGGTCGCCCTGGAGAACGGGCTGATCGTCCCGGTGCTCAAGCACGCCGACGGGATGAACCTCGTGGGCCTCGCCCGCTCAATCCGTGACCTCGCGGAGCGGGCCCGGGCGAAGCGCCTGGTCCCCGACGACGTCCAGGGCGGGACCTTCACCATCACGAACCCCGGGCCCTTTGGTTCGGTCATGTCCGTGCCGATTATCAATAAGGGACAGGCAGGGATTCTTGCCTTCGACGCCGTGACGAAACGACCTGTGGTGGTGACCGATGTGGATGGCAACGACGCCGTCGCAATCCGGCACATGGTGTTCCTCTCGATGTCCTGGGACCACCGCATCATCGACGGGGCCGAGGCGGCCCGGTTCCTCTCCGAGCTGAAATCGCTGCTGGAGCAGGCCGACTTCGCCTCGGACCTTGGCGCCTACATGCCGGGCGGTAGATGAGGACGCTCACGGTCGTCGACGCCGGGACCGTCGGTTACGGTCCGGCCCTGGATTGGCAGAACGAGCTCTACCGGCGCCGGGTGGCGGGCGAGATCCCCGACACCGTGTTGCTGCTGGAGCACCCGCACGTCTACACGCTGGGCCGGCGCTTCTCGGCCGAGCACCTCCTTCTCGGCGAGGAGGCGCTGGCTCGCCGGGGCATCGAGGTCTACGAGTGCGACCGGGGGGGCAGCATCACCTACCACGGCCCTGGGCAGCTCGTCGGGTACCCGGTCCTGGCGCTGGAGGACCCCGACGTCATCGCCTACCTCCGGTGCCTCGAGGAGGTCCTCATCCGATCGGTGAACGAGTTCGGCGTCGCCGCCGGGCGGCGGGAGGGCCTCACAGGCGTCTGGGTGGGGGAGGACAAGCTGGCGTCGATCGGCGTCAACGTCTCCCGGGGCGTGACCAAGCACGGCTTCGCCCTGAACGTCACCACCGACCTGTCGTTCTTCGCCGGCATGGTGCCGTGCGGCATCCCGGCGGTGACGGTGACCTCGCTGGAACGGCTCCTCCCGGCCGCTCCCCCGATGGATGCCGTGCGGTCCACGGTGGTCGGCCATCTGGCCGCGATCCTCGGTGCGGAGGTACGGTCCGCCACCGCCGCCGAGCTTGGTTTACTCGGGGTTACAATGCGCGAGGAAGCCAGCATCCTTCGGTTTCCGAACAAGCCGGGGTCCCATCGCACGGGCTCTCCTAGAACGATGGAAGGGTAGGGGTCGTCGATGGCGAAGGCCGAGCGGACGCAGATCACCCACGAAGTCACCCATGAAGTCCTCGATCTCGAGCCCGAGAAGCTCTTGGAGATCCACCACTACATGATCACGGCGCGCATGCTCGATGAGCGCATGTGGGCCCTCAACCGCCAGGGCAAGGCCCCCTTCGTCGTCAGCTCGGCCGGTCACGAGGGCTGCCAGGTCGGCAGCGCCTACGCCCTGATGCGGGGCAGCGACTTCTTCGTCCCCTACTACCGGGACCTCGCGGTGGTCCTGGTGGCCGGGCTGACCCCCCGCGACGTCCTGCTCGGGGTCTATGCCAAGGCCGAGGACCCCTGCAACGGCGCCCGCCAGATGCCGTCCCACTGGGGGTGTCACCGCCTGGGCATCATCAACGGGTCGTCGCCGATCGCCACGCAGATCCCCCACGCGGTCGGGCTCGCCTACTCCGTGAAGTACCGCAGAGAGCCGGCTGTCGTGATGTGCTGGTTCGGCGAAGGGGCCACCTCGATGGGCGACTGGCACGAGGCGATGAACTTCGCGGGCATCCATAAGCTGCCGGTGGTCTTCGTCTGCGAGAACAACAAGTACGCGATCAGCGTGCCCCAGACCAAGCAGATGGCGATCGAGAACGTGGCCGACCGTGCCGCCGGGTACGGGTTCGAGGGCCACGTGGTGGACGGCAACGACGTCCTCGCCTGCTACGAGGTCGCCAAGGCGGCGGTCGACAAGGCGCGCAGCGGCGGCGGGCCCACCTTCATCGAGGCGAAGACCTACCGTTACGCCCCCCACACCTCCGACGACGACGACCGGACCTACCGGTCGAAGGAGGAGGTCAAGCATGCCCGCCAGCACGACCCCATCCCGAGGTTCCAGGCCTACCTGAAGCAGCACAACATCGTGACGGAGGAGGGCCTCAAGGCCCTGATCGACACGGTCAAGGCCGACCTGGCCGACGCGGTTGCGTACGTGGACAAAGCCCCGTACCCCGTGGCCGAAGATGCGCTGCGGCACGTGTTCGCGGAGTAGGGGAGACGGCCCAGGAGGGCGGAGCGGCCATGACGAAGAAGAGCCTGATCAAATCCATCCACGACACCATGTGGGACCTCATGGCAGCCGACGAGCGCGTGCTGATCATCGGGGAGGACGTGGCTACCCGCGGCGGGGTGTTCCGGGCGACGGAGGGGTTCCTCGAGAAGTTCGGCGAGGAGCGGGTGATCGACACGCCGCTGGCCGAGTCGTCGATCGTGGGCCACGGCATCGGGATGGCCATGGGCGGGCTGCTGCCGATCATCGAGATCCAGTTCGCCGACTTCATCCACCCGGCCTTCAACCAGATCGTCCAGGAGGCCGCCCGGCTGCGGTACCGCTCCAACGGTGACTTCAACTGCCCCATCGTCATCCGGGCCCCCTACGGGGCCGGGGTGCACGGGGGCCTGTACCACTCGCAGTCGGTGGAGGCGTTGTTCGCCCATGTGCCGGGGCTGAAGATCGTCATGCCGTCCACGCCGTACGACGCCAAGGGCCTCATGCGATCCGCGCTCTACGACCCGGATCCCGTGCTCTACTTCGAGCACAAGAAGTGCTACCGGCTGATCCAGGGCGAGGTCCCCGACGAGGACTACGACATCCCCATCGGCAAGGCCGAGATCAAGCGGGAGGGCGACTGCCTCACCGTCATCTCGTACGGGCTCATGCTGCACCACTGCCTCGCCGCGGCGGAGCGGCTGGCCACCGAGGAGGGGCTCCGGGCGGAGGTGCTCGACCCCCGCAGCGTCGCCCCCATGGACTGGCCGGCCATCTTCGAGTCGGTGACCAAGACGGCGAAGGCAATGATCGTGTACGAGGACAACCGGACCCTCGGCTTGGGGGCCGAGATCAGCGCCCGCATCGGCGAGGAGCTCTTCTACGACCTGGACGCCCCGGTCGTGCGCATCGGGGGACCGGACGTGCCGAGCACGCCGTACTCGAAGGTGATGGAGGACTTCTTCCTGCCGACGCCCGACCAGATCTACGCCTCGATGCTGGAGCTGGCCCGCTACTGAGGCCCCGCACCTGACGGGGCGGGGCGTCCCCCTTCGTTCTCCATGGCGGCCTCGGGTCCGGTCCGGCCTCCAGCTCGCTCTTCAGGCGGGACAGGCACGCGACCTCCGCCTGCATCTGGCGCTCGATCACACCGCCGGCGAACTTCATGGGGATCTTCATCAGCCCCTTGCCTTGCAGGTCGAGGCTGAACCTGACCGTCGTGGCGCCGGCAACGGGCTCCTCAAGGTCGAAGGCACCGGTCGGGCGGGCCGGGCCGGCGATCACCTGGAATGCGAGCCGCTTCGGCGGCTGGTACTCCGTGATCCGGTAGTCCCCCTCCATGCGCTGCCCCTTCGGCCCCCGGAGGCCCTGGCCGTAGACGGCGCCCTCGCACGGCCCCCGGGCAGGCGGCGTGATGTCCATGACCCCGGGCCGCCACCTGGGGTTGTTGGTCCCGTCGGCGATGAAGGCGAAGACCGCCGCGATGGGGGCGGCGATGACGACCATGTTCTCGGCGCGTGGCATACAACCTCCTTGAGCCCGCTGGGGCAGAAGCAGTATGCAGCACCGACCGGTAAGGTGGCCGTGTGCCCCAAGTGTTCCTGGGATCGTCGATCCCCACGCGCGACGAGCTCGGCGATGGGCCGCGCCGGCCTCCTCGCCCGCCGTGGCTGCGCAACCGGCTCCGGACCGGGCCGAACTACCTCGACCTGAAAGGCCTCGTCCGCGGGCTGAACCTGCACACGGTCTGCGAGGAGGCCTCCTGCCCCAACGTCTACGAGTGCTGGGAAGCCCGGGAGGCCACGTTCCTCATCCTGGGCCGCCTCTGCACGCGCCGCTGCGGGTTCTGCGACATTTCCACCGGCCGGCCCGAGCCCCTCGACCCCGACGAGCCCGTCCGGGTGGCGGAGGCCGTCGAGCGGATGGGGCTCCGGTTCGCCGTCGTGACCGGCGTCGAGCGTGACGACGCCCCGCCCCAGGCCGTCGCCCGCATCTGGGCGGCGACGATCGCCGCCATCCGGGAACGGGTGCCGGAGTGCCGGGTGGAGGTCCTGACCGGCGACCTGAAGGCCGATCCCGAGGCGATCGCCATCGTCATGGGGGCCGAGCCCGACGTCTTCGCTCACAACCTGGAGACCCCCCGCCGGATGCACCGCACGATCCGCCCGGGCTTCCGCTACGACCGGTCCCTCGACGTGCTCCGCCAGGCGAAGGCCCTCAAGCCACGGATCCCGACGAAGTCCAACATCATCGTCGGGATGGGGGAGACGTTCGACGAGGTGGTCGAGACCCTCGGCGACCTCCGAGCCGTTGGCGTCGACCTCATGACGATCGGCCAGTACCTCTCGCCATCCGCAGACCACCACGTGCCCGTGCACCGCTGGGTCCATCCCGACGAGTTCGCCGAGTACGCCCGCGTCGGCAAGGAGCTTGGCTTCGCCTGGGTCGAGTCCGGCCCCCTGGTGCGATCCTCGTACCACGCCGGCAAGCAGTACGAGGCCGCCACCAGTCAGTAGGTCGCCCGAAGGTTGGCGTTTTTTCGTTCGTAGCGAACGCAATTCCACCAAACGTCGGCGGAACCCCACGCCCTCAAAATGCTAGAGTCGGGGCCCCGGTGTGAGGCATTTGAGGCGCTGATGGAATCAATGCGGCGTGATCTGGAGGACGTCGCCGCCGCGATCCGCTCCGAGATCCGGCTGGAGGCCGAGGAAGCCGAACGTGAGGCGGCCATCTCCGCCGCCATGCACCGAGACCTGTCCGACGTCGCCCGGGAGCTGATGGCCCACGGGGACACCGTCGCCGTCGACGTGGGGGAGCGCATCTTCGTCGGCCCGGTCATGGGAGTGGCGGCCGATCTCGTCACCGTCCAGGTCGGCTCCTGGCGGGTCGACGTCAACCTGAAGTCGGTCCGGCGGATGCGAGTTCTGAAGCGCGCCCGGTCGGGCGGGCAGCGGTCCCTCGGCGGCGCCGCCAGCTTCCGTGCGCGCCTGCTCGAACTGCAGCTCTCCGGCCAGCCCATTGAGGTGGGGATGGCGGGATCCGACGAGCCCATCATCGGCCCCGTCGCCCTCGTCGGCTGCGACCACGTCGCGATCGGAGAGGAGGTGGGGCCGGAGTGGTTCCTCCCGCTGCAGTCCTTGGCGTTCGTCAGGACCCGGGATCCGAAAGGGGATCTCCGGGCCGACCGGGTCTGCCAGCCCGACCGGGGCTGCTAGGTCGTGGCGGAGGCGCTCTCCTCGACCTCGTCGTCGGCGGAGGCGCTGGGAAGCTCCTTCAGCCAGCCGAGGATCTCGTCCCGCAGGAAGCGGTACTTGCGCGTCCCGGGAACGCGGTGACACGGAATCAGGCCGGCATTCGCCCACTTGCGGACCTGGTTGGCATCGGTCAGCAACATCTCCGCCACCAGTGGAACGTCCATGACGAGTGGGTAATCTTCGGCGCGAGCCCTCGTGGGAAGGTCGTTGGATTGCACGGACATACTCAGTACCTCCCTCTGAGCCGCTAGAGACACTCTATTGAGTTGCAGACCAGCACTGACCCCTACTATTTATCAGTACGATCTTCTAAGATGCTAGCCCAACGGCTTGGCGTGTGCAAGGACATTTGGACAGGGACGGAGGCTGCAAATGGCCCGTACTGAGCAATCGGAGCAGGGCATTGCCGGCCCGGGCCTCAGACCACCACTGCAGAATCCCCGCCGGCGGGTGTCCACGGGGCACGTCGTGATGATCGTGGCCGGGCTCCTCGCGACGGTGCTGACCTATGCGGTGCTGCGCCAGGCCGGTGGCAAAGGGACCGAGGTGGTCGTGGCGGCCAGTCCTATCCGTGCGGGGCAGACCGTGGACCCCTCGCGGTTCGCGACGACCGACGTCAGGGCCTCCGACTCGGCGCTCACCGGGATCCTGCGGCGCAAGGACCTGCCGGGGATCACCGGGCGCGTCGCGACCGTCGACATCGCCAAGGGCCAGTTGGTCGCCGGGCAGCAGTTCACCCTGGCAACGCCGCCACCGCCGCAGATGGCCATCGCCGTCGATCCCCAGACCATCCCCGGGGGGCCCTCGGCCCTCGTCCGGGGCATGAAGATCGACCTGGTCGCCGTCAGCCAGGCCGGGCAACCCGTCTATGTGCCTGGGCTGGTGGTGCTGAAGACGCCGGAGGTCGCTGCCGACCATTCGCTCGGGGCCGCCACCACGGTCCGCATCGACGTCGCCGTCCCCGACCCGGCCACCGCCGGCCTGATCCTGGCGGCCACCAGCGGGGGGAAGTTCGTCATCCGGGTGACCGGTACCTCGGGCGTGGGATAGGCAGGACCGGCATGGGGGTGGCCGAGCCGGAGCTCGCCGTCGTCTACTCGCCCCGGGAGTGGGCCAACCGGGTCGTGCGCCACGTCACCGACCACGGCGGGGGCCGCGTCCGGCTGCGGGTGGTCGACCGCCGGGTGTGCCTGGAGGAGGACTACGACGTCCTCATCGCCGAGGACGTCACGTCGTTCCTCGACGCCCGTTTCGTGAAGGAACTGCGCCAGCGGGGTCGGCGGATCCTCGGTGTGTTCGACGCGGACGAGCCTACCGGCGAGGAGCGCCTGCTGGAGCTTGGCGTGGACGACGTCATCGAGGCAACGGCCCCCGCGGAGGACTTCGTCCGCAAGATCGGCCGGCTCCTGCCCGCGGCGGGCGAGGCGGCGGGGCTCGACATCGAGCTTGCCGCCATGGCCGCCCAACTCGGCCCCAGCGGGGAGACCGGGCAGCCTCCGGCAGTGCCCCTCCCCACGCGGCGGCTCCGGGGATGCCTCTGTGCCGTCGGTGGGCCGCCCGGCGGTTGCGGCGCCACCGAGGTGGCGATCGAGCTTGCCCGGGCGGGGCGGCGGCGGGGCGAGACCTCCCTCCTCGTCGACGCCGACGAGGTGGCCCCCTCGCTCGCCCAGCGCCTCGACCTGCCGCCGATCCCCAACGTCCGGACCGCGATCGACGCGCTGTTCCACGGGGCGGGACGCCTGCACGAGGCCCTCATGCCCGTGGCAGGCGGCGGCTTCGAGCTGCTCGCCGGCCTCGCCAACCCAGCCGACTGGCCCCATGTCCGGCCTGAGGAGGCGGCGGAGGTGGCGGCGGACCTGCGCAGCCTGCGGGACCACGTGATCGTCAACGTCGGCGCCTTCACCGAGGACCTGGCCCGGCTCGGAGCTGCCGACCGCTACGGCGTCACCCGCGAGGTGCTCTCCTGCGCCGATGTGATCGTCGGCGTGGGGGTGGCGACGCCGGTGGGGGTGGCGAGGCTCGTGTCCTGGATCGCGGATGTGGTCGCCCTGGCGCCCGGCAAGCCGATCCACCTCGCCATCAACAAGGTGCCGCCGAACCGCTTCGTCCGGTCGGAGGTGGAGGCCGAGATCCTGCGCAACTTCGCCCCGGCCTCCCTGCACCTCATCCCGTACGACGAGGCGGTCGAGAAGGCTGCCTGGCGGGGAGAGCTGGTCGCCGCCGGGCCGTTCACGAAGGGGGTCGAAGCCCTCGCCGCCGCAGCTCTCCCACGGGGCTCCCGGGGGCCCGGCTCCGGGAGTCACCGGGCAGCGACGGCCGGCCCGTGGCGCCGCCGGAAGGCGACGGAAGCGGGCTGAACCCCCCTGGACCCCTGGCTTTTCCTCTCGTGGCCCGCTCCTTCGGAGCGTCCCACGAGCCAGGGGGGATTC
>WNFD01004871.1_pt1 | contig 16138 bp, 10 predicted proteins | sample 5400491 | NCBI WGS metagenome assembly WNFD01 (sample SAMN13153343, study PRJNA577476) | soil metagenome | isolation source: 120 cm saprolite under Douglas fir tree site 2 hole 2 replicate 2 | place: USA:California | collected 2015-04-18 | reverse complement strand
CCCTCGACAATCGCCTCGCCGGCGAGCGCGCCGATGTGACGCTCCCGGTGCAGACCGGCGTCACCGGAGCGATCCATCCGATCAGCCAGACCATCGACGAGATCATCGCGATCTTCGGCGAGATGGGTTTCGTCGTCGCCGAGGGACCGCATATCGAAGATGATTTCCACAATTTCACCGCGCTCAACATCCCGCCCGATCATCCGGCGCGCCAGGAGCACGACACATTCTATCTGCCGCCGCGCCCGGACGGCTCGCGGCCGGTGCTGCGCACCCATACTTCGCCCGTGCAGATCCGCACGATGCAGGCGCAAAAGCCGCCGCTGCGCATCATCGTGCCGGGGCGCACCTTCCGCTGCGACCACGATGCGACCCACTCGCCGATGTTTCACCAGGTCGAGGGGCTGGTGATCGACCGCACGACCCATATGGGGCACCTCAAGGGTTGCCTTATCGAGTTCTGCCGCGCCTTCTTCGGCGTCGATGACCTGCCGGTGCGCTTCCGGCCGAGCTATTTTCCGTTTACGGAGCCCTCGGCCGAGGTCGACATCGGCTGCTCGCGGGCCGGCGGCGAATTGAAGATCGGGGCCGGCGGGGATTGGCTGGAAATCCTCGGCAGCGGCATGGTCCATCCGCAAGTCTTGAGGAATTGCGGCATCGATCCCGCCGAGTATCAGGGGTTCGCCTTCGGCATGGGGATCGAGCGCGTCGCGATGCTGAAATACGGCATTCCCGATCTGCGCACGTTTTACGATTCCGATCTGCGGTGGCTCCGGCATTACGGGTTTCTGCCGCTCGACATTCCCTCGCCGGTGCGCGGACCCCTTGCGAGAAGCGCGGCGCAATGAAGACGACGCTGTCCTGGCTCAAGAGCCATCTCGATACCGAGGCGCCGATCGCCGCGCTCGCCGAGCGGCTGGTCATGCTCGGCCATGATGTCGACGGCATCGAGGACCGCGCCGCCGCGCTCGACGGGTTTGTCGTTGGGCGGGTGGTCTCGGCCGAGCCGCACCCCAATGCCGACCGGCTCAGGGTCTGCGTCGTCGACACCGGCACGAGCGAGACCCAGGTGGTGTGCGGCGCGCCCAATGCGCGGGCCGGGATGAAGGGCATCTTCGGTCCGGCCGGCGTGCGCATCCCGAAAACCGGCACGGTGCTTGCCGAAAGCGCGATCCGCGGCATCGCCTCGAAGGGCATGCTGATGTCGGCGGCCGAGCTGGCGCTGGGCGAGGACCATTCCGGCATCATCGAACTGCCGGCAGATGCGCCGGTCGGTACCCCCTATGCCGCCTTGCTGGGGCTCGACGACCCGGTCATCGACCTCAAGGTCACGCCGAACCGGGCCGACTGCCTCGGCGTCCGCGGCATCGCCCGCGACCTTGCCGCGTCTGGCATCGGGCGGCTTAAGCCGCTCGACACGACGCCGGTCGAAGGCCGCTTCCGCTCGCCGCTCGCCATTCATATCGAAGACCGCAAGGCCTGCCCGTTGTTTCTCGGCCGCCATATCCGGGGCTTACGCAATGGGCCGAGCCCGCGCTGGCTGCGCGACCGCCTCGAAGCAATCGGGCTGCGACCGATCTCGGCGCTCGTCGACATCACCAATTTCGTGACCTTCGACGTCAACCGGCCGCTGCATGTGTTCGACGCCGGCAAGCTTTCGGGCGATCTGACCGTGCGCTTCGCCCGGCCCGGCGAAAAGCTGCTCGCGCTCAATGGTCGCGAATACGAGCTCGACGTGGAAATCACCGCGATCGCCGACCCGGCCGGGGTCGAGAGCCTCGGCGGCGTGATCGGCGGCGAGGCGACGGGGTGCACCGAGGCGACAACCGAGGTATTTGTCGAGGCCGCACTGTTCGATCCGATCCGCACCGCCGCGACCGGGCGCCGGCTCGAAATCGTCAGCGACGCCCGCTACCGTTTCGAGCGCGGGATCGACCCGGCCTTCGTCGGTCCGGGGCTCGAGGTCGCGACCCGGCTGATCCTCGAACTGTGCGGCGGGGAGCCGTCCGAGGTCGTCGTGGCCGGCGCCGAGCCGCAGTGGCGGCGCGCCTACGGGCTGCGGCCCGAGCGGATGTCGGGGCTCGGCGGGCTGCACGTCCCGCCGGCGGAGAGCCGCACTATTCTCGAAGCGCTCGGCTGCGCCGTCGCCGATGCGGCCGAGCATGACGGCAGCCTCACCGTCTCGCCGCCCCCCTGGCGCGGCGACATCGAGGGCGAAGCCGACCTCGTCGAGGAGGTGCTGCGGGTCAAGGGCTACGACCACATCCCGGCGGTGCCGCTGCCGCGCGATACCGTGGTGTCGCGCCCGGCGATCGACGCGCAGCGCCGGCGCCTCGAATTGGTGCGCCGCACCTTGGCCGAGCGCGGGCTCGTCGAGGCGGTCACCTTCTCGTTCATATCGGCCGCCAGCGCGGAGCTGTTCGGCGGCGCCAAGCCCGAACTGCGCCTCGTTAACCCAATCAGCGCCGATCTCGACGCGATGCGGCCGAGCGTCCTGCCCGGGCTTGTCGAAGCAGCGCGGCGCAATGCCGATCGCGGCTTTCCCGATGTCGCGCTGTTCGAGCTGGGGCCGCTCTACCGCACCGACCGGCCGGACGGCCAGGCGGATGTCGCCGCCGGGCTGCGCGCCGGCCGGCTGGCCCAGCGCGATTGGCGCGAGCCGGCGCGCGACACTGATCTTTTCGACGCGAAAGCCGACGCGCTGGCCGCGCTCGCCGCCGCCGGCGCGGCGGTCGACAACATCCAGACCGCTTCGGACCCGCCGCCCTGGTACCACCCGGGCCGCGCCGGCCGACTGCGTCTCGGGCCGCTCGAGCTCGGCCATTTCGGCGAGCTGCACCCGGACGTGCTCGAAGCCTTCGACGCGAAAGGCCCGATCGCCGCGTTCGAGGTGTTTCTCGATACGGTGCCGCCGCCTCGTGCGGGACGCGCCCGGCCGCAGTTGCGGCTTACTGTGTTCCAGCCGGTCGAGCGCGATTTCGCCTTTATCGTCGATCGCGACCTGCCGGCCGAAACCCTGCTGCGCGCGGCACGCGGAGTCGACCGCCAGCTCGCGACAAAGATCCGCCTGTTCGACGTCTACGAGGGCGCCGGGCTCCCCGAAGGTAAGAAATCGCTCGCGATTTCGGTCACCCTCCAACCGCAGGAAGCGACCCTGACCGACGCCGATATCGAGGCCTTCTCCAAACGCCTCGTCGCCGCCATCGAAAACGCCACCGGCGGCACGCTCAGGGGTTAGCTGTCCCCTCCCTCGCTTGCGGAGGAGGGTTAGGGTGGGGGCTTACGGCGACTGCGTCAAATCCGGACCGTGACCCAATATCTCCATAATGCGCCGCCCGACCCCGTCACGGTTTTCGACGACGTCGTTGTTCCAAAACCGCAAGACGCGCCAACCCTTTTCTTCCAGGAAGGCATCGCGCCGGTCATGATCCCGGGCTCCGCATGTTGTCCACCATCGGCCTCAATGACGAGCCGAGCTTCCGGGCAAGCGAAATCGACTATGAACGGAGCGATACGAATTGCCTCCGGAAGCGCCAGCCCAGTTGTTTGTCGCGCAGCACTTGCCAAAGCGCGCGCGGTGTCGGTCGCATTGTTACGCAACTCCCGCGCGCGCTGGCTCCGCCGTTTGCCGTCGCGCAGTTTCGTTGGGATCCGGCATCGCTAGCCCCCACCCTAACCCTCCCCCGCAAGCGGGGGAGGGAACTAGGCCTGGCCGCCCATTACATTAAACACCGCAACCGCCTGGCTCAGACCCTTCAGCGCGAGGTCGCCGATCTCTTCGAGGCGGACATCACCTTCGACTGCGCCGGCCACCCGCTTCGAAATCAGGATCTGGCCGTCTGTCGCCTGGTCGCAGAGGCGCGAGGCGAGATTGCACACCGTGCCGATCGCGGTGTAGTGGACCCGCTCGGCAAAACCGATCTGGCCCAGGGTCGCGTAGCCCTGGGCGATCCCGACGCCGAACCCGATCTCGCGCCCGCGCCGGCGCCAATCGACCTGCAGCCGCGCCACCGCCTCGCGCATCTCGACCGCCATCCTGACGGCGCGCGCGGCCGGATCGGGGCAGGGCAACGGATCGTTGAAGAACACCATGATCCCGTCGCCGGCGAAATGGTCGAGCGTCCCTTCCGAACGCGTGACGATCGGCCCGAGCGCCGCGTGATATTCGCGCAGCAGGTCGCGCACCTCTTCCGGTTCGCCGGTCTCGGCAAACGAGGTAAAGCCGCGCAGGTCGCAAAACACGATCACGATGTCGCGGCGGTGGGTGTCGAGGATGCCCTCCTCGCCGCGCGACACAATCATCTCGGCGAGCTGCGGCGCCAGAAACCGCTTCAATACCCCGATGCGCTCGATCTCGCCGAGCTGAACCTGGACCCGGGCTTCGAGCTCCGTGTTCCACAGCGCCAGCTCGCCGGCCTGGTCTTCGAGGCGGCGCGCCTGCTCCTGCACGGTGTCGTGCAGCGCCTTGATGCGCAGCATCGCACGGGCCCGCGCGAGCAGCCCCGCCTGGTCGACCGGCTTCGTCAGATAATCGTCGCCGCCGGCTTCGAGCCCGGCCACCACATCCTTCGCATCAGCCCGTGCGGTGACCAGGATCACCGGGATGAACGGCAATGCCTTATCGGCCTTCAGCTGCTTCACAGTCTCGATGCCGTCGAGCTTCGGCATCTGGATGTCGAGAAGGACGAGATCGGGCAGCTTGTCGCGGATGACCGCCAGCGCTGCCTCGCCATCGCCGGCGGTGACGACCTCGTAACCCTGGCTTTCGAGGCGCAGCTGCAGGATGTCGACATTGTCGGGCACATCGTCGACGACAAGGATCAGCGGCGGCTCACGCACTCACCACCTCCAAAAAGAACGCCTTAACGCAGAGGTCGCGGAGGATGCGCAGTGGACGCAGAGAGTCAGAGACCATTTGCCACCGCGCAGACCCGGCCCGTCATGGCCGGCCCTGTGCCGGCCATCCACGTGGATCCCCGGGACAAGCCCGGGGATGACGAAATTTATTGGTCCGCGTAGCGTCGATCCCGTCATCCTTAGCGTTCTCCGCGAATCCTCAGCGTCCTCTGCGGTAAAGCGTTGTTTTTTCCTTACGGCAGGAACTCGCGGACCTTGGCCAATAGCTGGCGTGGGCTGTAGGGCTTGGCGACATAGCCGTCGCAGCCGGCTTCGCGCGTCTTTGCCTCGTCGCCGGAGAGCGCATAGGAGGTGACCGCGATGATCGGCACCTTGGCGAGCGCCGGGATCTTGCGGATGCGTCTTGTCGCTTCATAGCCGTCGATGCCCGGCAATTGTATGTCCATCAGGATGAGGTCGGGCTGCTCGCGCTCGGCCGTCGCGACCCCTTCCAGACCGTCCATCGCCTCGATCAGCTCGTATCCGGCGCTCGACAACAGATCGCTGAGGATCACCCGATTGTCCTCGGTGTCTTCAATAACCAGGATGCGCTTTGTCATGCCGCCCCCATCAACTCGCCGGTCAGCTCGTCGGCCCCGCCTTCGACCCGGATCGGCAAGACGACCCGGAAGGTAGCGCCCTGCCCCACCTCCGATTCGACCGAGATCGTGCCGCCGTGCATCTCGACCATGCGTTTCGAGATCGCCAGGCCGAGGCCGGTGCCGCCCTTCTTGCGCGTGTTCGAGTTGTCGACCTGCTGGAACTCGCCGAAGATCTTGTCTTGGTCGGCCGCTGCGATGCCCGGGCCGGTATCGCGAACCGTCAGAACGAAATTGCCGTTCTCGGCCATCGCGCCGATCGCGACCTCGCCGGTATCGGTGAATTTGACGGCGTTGCCGACGAGGTTCAGCAGCACCTGCGACAGCCGGCGCGCGTCGCCATGCCCTGGCGGCAGACCCGGCATGATGTCGGCGGTGAATTTGAGTCCCTTGGTATTGGCGAGGCCTTCGGTGGCGCTGACCACCGACTGCACGACATCGGGCATCGCAAAGTCTTCGAGCGTCAGGGTCAGCTGTCCGGCCTCGATCTTCGCCAGATCGAGCACGTCGTTTATGAGGGCGAGGAGGTGCTTGCCGTTGTTTTGCACCCGCTCCAACACCCCTGCCGCGCGCGGCGGCAATTCGCCATAAATGCCGTCGACCATCAATTCGGTGTAGCCGAGGATGGCGTTCAACGGCGTGCGCAATTCATGGCTCATATTGGCGAGGAATTGCGATTTATGCTCGCTAGCCTGGGCCAGCTGCTCGCTCTTGTCGGCGATCTCGCGGAAGAGGCGGGCGTTTTGGATCGCCAGCACCGACTGGCTCGCCAGGGTCTGCATCAGCCGCACCGCCGCTTCCGGGAACTCGCCGACCGCGCGGCGCTGCAAGATCGTCACACCCATGATGCGGTCGGCGCCGACCAGCGGCACGATCAGCGTCGAGCGAAACCCGGCGGCAAGCGACGAATCGCGCAGCGGATTGGGCGGCCGCGTCCGCAAATCGGCGATCTGCAGCGGCGCGCGATGGGCGATGGCATCGCCCAGGGCGGTCACCGTCTCGCCGACGCTGAGATCGCGCACCTGCCCGACCGTCGCCGCGTCCCAGCCGACCGCGTCGACAAAGTGGAAGGCGCGCTCGGCCCGGCTGTAGCGGAAGATGGCGCCGGCATCGCTGCCGGTGAGGCTCACCGAGCGGTTGAGAATCGTCACCAGCACGGCGCGCAGATCGAGCGTCGCGCTGACCTCCTGCCCGACCTCGCCCAGCGCCTTCAGCTCCTCGACCGAGCGCGCCAGCTCGTCGGTGCGCGAGCGCAACTCGCCGAGCAGCCGCGCGTTCTCCATCGCGATCACCGCCTGCGCCGCGAAATTCTGCAACAGCGCGATCTGCTTGTCGGTGAAGGGACGCACTTCCTCGCGGTACGCTACGATCATGCCCAGCAGCGACTCGTCCTTGCGGAGCGGCACGGACAACAGCGTGCGGGTACCATTGAGTTGCGCCGCGGCCTGCGCGATCGGGTGATCGACCGCAGCCATATCAGGGATGTGGACGAAACGCTCACCGGCAAGCAGCGGCTCCGCCACTGGATTGTCGCGACCGGGGACGCCTTGTCGCAACCGCTCGGCAAATCGCTTCGCCAAGCCACGCTCCGCCACCGCGCGGAAATATTCGCCATCATAGATTGCGAGAGCGCCCTTCGCCGCGCCGCACAGGCTGGTCGCCTTATCCAGCATCGCGTCGAATACTGGGGTCAGATCGCCGGGCGAGGAATTGATGACCCCCAGTACCTCGGCGGTCGCGGTCTGCTGGTCGAGCGCCTCCTGCGTCTCGGCGATCAGGCGCGCGTTCTCCATCGCGATGACCGCTTGCGCCCCGAAATTCTGCAGCAGCGCGATCTGCTTGTCGGAAAACGGCCGCACTTCCTGGCGATAGGCGATGATGACACCCAGCAGCGCCTCTTCCTTGCGCAGCGCCACGACGAGAAAGCTGCGGATGCCGCCGAGCTCGACCGCGGCGCGGGGCAGCGGATCGTCGGGCACCAAGGCCGCGATCTCCGCCAAATCATGGATGTGCGCAAAGGGCGCGCCGCGCACGATTTGGCCGAACGGGCTCATGGGTGCGGGGCGCAACCCCTCCCGGATGAATTCCCGGAAGGGCCCCGGCACACCCTGCACCGCGACGGCCTGGAACTGCTCGCCGTCATAGGTCATCAGGGCGCCGAAAGCGGCGCCGCAAAGACTGTGCGCCTTCAGCAGCACCGCCTCGAACACCGGGGTGAGGTCGCCGGGCGAGGCGTTGATGACCCCCAACACCTCGGCGGTCGCGGTCTGCTGGTCGAGGGCTTCACGGGTCTCAGTCATGAGCCGCGCGTTCTCCATTGCGATGACCGCCTGCGCCGCGAAGTTCTGGACGAGGGCTATCTCCTTTTCGGAAAACGGCCGTACCTCCTGACGGTAGATTGTCAGCAGGCCAAGCCCCTCGGTTTCCCTCGACAGTGGGACCATCAGAATGGTCCGGATGCCGGCGCGGTCGGCCGAGAAGACAGCCAGCGGGACGCCCCGGCGGTACGGCTCCGAGTCTTTGGCATCCCGCACGTGAACCACTAAGCGCTCGCGTACCGCGCGCGCGACCAGCATGTCGGCGTCGGCCGGAACCCGCTCGCGCAGCAGGAATTCGGTAAAATCCTCGGCGGCGCCGCGAATCGCCGCGGTGCGAAGCACATCGCCGTCGCGGATCCACAACACGCCATAATCGGCGCTGCACAATTTCAGCGCCTTGTCCAGCATCGCGTCGAACACCGGGGCGAGGTCGCCGGGCGAGGAGTTGATGACGCCCAGCACCTCGGCGGTCGCGGTCTGCTGCTCCAACGCCTCGCGCGTCTCGGTAATCAGCCTCGCGTTTTCCATCGCGATGACCGCCTGCGCCGCGAAATTCTCTAATAACGCGATTTCTTTGTCGGCGAAGGGCCGCACCTCACGGCGAGCCGAGGCGATCATTCCGAGGAGCGCATCGTCTCGACGCAGCGGAACGCACAGTAGAGTGTGCACAGCCTCGGTTTCCGCCGAGCTTCGTGTAATCGAATACTCGGTCGCCGCCACATCGGGGATATTGGTGAAACGGCTGCCCTCAATCAGCGGCCGCGTCGCCGGATTATCGGCAGCCGGGTATCCCCGCCGCAGCATGTCCGCAAAGGCATCGGACAATCCGCGGGTCGCGACTGCGCGGAAATTCTCGCCGTCGTAAAGTTCCAGGCTGCCCTGCGCGATGCCGCAGAGGCTGTGCGCCTTTTCCAGGATCGCGTCGAACACCGGCACAAGGTCGCCGGGCGAGGAATTGATGACGCCCAGCACCTCGGCAGTCGCGGTCTGCTGGTCGAGGGCCTCCCGGGTTTCGGTGATCAGCCGCGCATTCTCCATCGCGATGACCGCCTGCGCCGCGAAATTCTGCAACAGCGCGATTTGCTTGTCGGAGAACGGCCGGACCTCCTGGCGGTAGATCGTGATAGCGCCGAGTAATGCGCCGTCCTTGCGCAACGGCACCCCAGCCACTGTGCGTGCGGCACCCAGCTCGATCAATGCGCGCGCGCCGAGATTATCGCCCTGATACGCAGCCTCGGCGGCAGCGTCCAGAATATGCATGGCGGCGCTTCCGCCGAGGATTCCGCCGAGCACGGCATTGGAGCGGCCCGCCGTCGGACGGACTGGTCCCCCCGCAAGAAAATCGGCGTAAGCCTCCGGCACGCCCCGGAGCGCGACAGCGTGGAAGAGGTCGCCGTCACAAATCCATAGGGTGCCGAAAGCGGCGCCGCACAGCTCCATCGCTTTTTCCAGCATCGCGTCGAACACCGGGGTGAGGTCGCCGGGCGAGCTGTTGATGACGCCCAGCACCTCGGCGGTCGCGGTTTGCTGGTCGAGCGATTCGGAGAGTTCGGCAGTGCGGTCGGCGACGCGCTGTTCCAATTCGGCGTAGGATTTCTGGAGGTCCGCGCCCATCCGGTTGAACTGCTCGGCGAGGGCTTCGAGTTCGTCGCCGGTGTGGATTTCGATGCGGCGGTCGAGTTCGCCGGCGCCAATGCGCTCGGCGCCGGCGGCGATCGCGCGGATCGGGCCGGTCATGCGGCGGGCGATGACGAGCGCCACCAGGGTCGCCGCGATCAGCCCAAAGAGGAGGAGCCCCGCGGTGCGCGCCGCCGCGCCGTAAAGCGGCGCGAAGGCTTCGGCGAGCGGCACCTCGACAAACACCTGCCAACCGACCCGGGCGATCGCGGCATGCGCGGTCAACACATCGCGTCCGGCGAGGTTTTGCGCGAGCGTGGCGGCCGACGTATCGCCCGTCGGCCCCGCAGCCGAGGCGAGGGCCGCCGCGACTTGCGGCAGCTTCGACAGGTCGGTGTCGCGCAGCACCAGGCTGATGTCGGGATGAGCAATCAACCGGCCACGCCCGTCGACGACATAGGCATAGCCGCTCTGCCCGATCTTCAGCCCGGTGATGACGTCCCAGATCAGCTTCAGGTTGATCTCGGCGACGGTGACCCCGGCCTTCTTGCCCTCGCGCGCCATCGCCAGCGTCATGTACGGCTCGGATTCCTTGCGGAAGTACACCGGGCTGAACCAGATGCGGTTCGCCCTCGCCTCGGTGAAGGCGGGGTTTTGCGAGAAATCCGCGCCGGTGCAGGGGGGATCCGGCACCACGTCCATCTTCAGGCGCGAGACCGTAAGGCACTCCTTGCCCTGGCCGTCGAGCTCGGTCAATTCGGTGATCGACGGCTCCTGGCGCTGCAGACGGAAATAATCCTGGCGGCGCTGATCGAGCGAGCCCGAGGCCCATTGCGCATGCGTCGTCCAGCCGATCTGGCGCTCGATCTCGCCGATGAACTCCTCGATGCGCCGGGCCGCCGTCTCGGCCTTCTCCTGCTGGATGCGGACCAGCGCCGTCTTGTTCTCCTGATAGGAGAACCAGAAATCAAAGGCGCTGTTGATCAAGAGCGCGGCGCCGACCAGGGCGATGAACAGCAACGCGTATTTGCGAAACAGCCGGCGCCGCGGCGGCGCGCCGGAAGGGGCCGCTTCATGGCCTGCCCCACCCCAGTGTGCGGGCGACAGCGATGTATCCTCGGCCCCACTCACCCAACGTACTCCGCCGGCCACCCGCCAATCTCGCGGCCCCGGAGTTTAACGCCGATTGCCCGGGCCGTCTGCCGCCTATTCATTGACCAGGTAGCTTCCAGAAGCTACTTTCCAATTCATGCGCACCGTTGGTCTGAAGACACTCAAAAACAAGCTGAGCGAATACGTTCGCCTCGCCGCCGCGGGCGAAACCGTCGTCGTTACCGACCGTGGCCGCACGGTCGCCGAGATCGTGCCCCCTCGCCGAGACCATAGCTCGTTCATTGAGCGGGGCGTGCGTGGAGGTTGGCTGACTCCGGCGGTCTGCGCCGGCAAGGGGCCGCTGCCGCGCAAGCCCGTTAAAGGATACTCCTTCGAGCAATTGATGGCAGATCTGGAGGGTGATCGGGAAGACCGGTGATATATCTCGACAGCTCGGTCGCTCTTGCCCAGCTCCTCGCTGAAGCCCGGCACCACCCGAATCGTTAGGTGATGAGCGACTGGTCTCAAGCCGGCTCCTCGAATACGAGGTCTGGAGTCGGATTCATGTGCGCGGCTTCGGTCGATCCCACGGGGCTGAGGTGCGCGCGCTGCTCGCTCGCGTGGACATGATGGAAATGAGCGAAGCCGTTTTAGCTCGCGCACTGGAGCCATTCCCGATCCCTCTGCGTACCTTGGACGCTCTTCACCTCGCGACCATCGAATTTCTGCGCAGCCAAGGCGATTCGGTAGAACTCGCCAGCTACGACAACCGCCTGCTGACCGCCGCTCGGGCGCTTGGGGTGCCGCTCGCTGCTTTGTGAGCGCGCCTGCGCGCCGCGTTGATCCGGGGCGCGGCCCACCCTATGTTCCGCTGCGCCCATGACACCGCTCAGCCACATCCGCAATTTCGCGATCATCGCGCATATCGACCACGGCAAGTCGACCCTCGCCGACCGGCTGATCCAGGCCTGCGGCGGGCTTGAGGCGCGCGAGATGCGGGAGCAGGTGCTCGACACGATGGAGATCGAGCGCGAGCGCGGCATCACGATCAAGGCCCAGACCGTGCGCCTCGATTACCGGGCGACGGACGGCGAGGACTACGTCCTCAACCTGATGGACACGCCGGGCCACGTCGATTTCGCCTATGAGGTCAGCCGCTCACTCGCCGCCTGCGAGGGCTCGCTTTTGGTGGTCGACGCCAGCCAGGGGGTCGAGGCGCAGACCCTGGCTAATGTCTACCAGGCGGTCGCCGCCGGGCACGAGATCGTGCCTGTGCTCAACAAGATCGACCTGACGGCGGCCGAACCCGATCGCGTGAAGGAGCAGATCGAGGATGTGATCGGCCTCGGCGCTTCGGATGCACTGTTGATCTCGGCCAAGACCGGGCTCGGCATCGAGGATGTGCTGGAAGCCCTGGTGCACCGGCTCCCGCCGCCGCAAGGCGACCGGGTGGCGCCGTTGAAGGCGCTGCTCGTCGACAGCTGGTACGATTCCTATCTCGGGGTCGTCATCCTGGTGCGGGTCAAGGACGGCGCGCTGACGGCCGGCCAGAAGATCCGGCTGATGGCGACCGGCGCGTCGCACAGCGTCGAGCGGGTCGGCGTCTTCACCCCGAAGGGGGTCGCGGTCGCCGAATTGGGGCCGGGCGAGATCGGCTTCATCACGGCCGGGATCAAGACCGTCGCCGATTGCCGGGTCGGCGACACGATCACCGAGGACCGGCGGCCCGCCGCCGCGCCGCTCCCCGGCTTCAAGCCGGTGCAGCCGGTGGTGTTCTGCGGGATGTTCCCGACCGATTCAGCCGATTACGAGCGGCTGCGCGACGGCCTCGCCAAATTGCGCCTCAACGATGCGAGCTTCATCTACGAGCCGGAAACCTCGGTGGCGCTCGGCTTTGGGTTCCGCTGCGGGTTCCTCGGCCTCTTGCACCTCGAAATCATCCAGGAGCGGCTGCAGCGCGAGTTCGACCTCGATCTGATCCTGACCGCGCCCTCGGTCGTCTACCGGGTGCATCTGACCAACGGCCGGGTGCTCGACCTGCACAACCCGGCCGACATGCCCGACCCGGTCCGGATCGACCACCTCGAGGAGCCGTGGATCAAGGCGACGGTGCTGGTTCCCGACGAGTCTCTCGGACCGGTCCTGGCGTTGTGCGAAGAGCGGCGCGGGGCGCAGCTCGACCTGACCTATGCCGGCCGCCGCGCGATGGTCGTCTACCGCCTGCCATTGAACGAGGTCGTGTTCGATTTCTACGACCGCCTCAAATCGGTCAGCCGCGGCTACGCCAGCTTCGATTATCAGCTCGACGGCTACGCGACCGGCGACCTCGTGCTGATGAACATCCTGATCAATGGCGAGCCGGTCGACGCGCTGTCGATCATCGTCCATAGGAGCGAGGCCGAACGCCGCGGCCGGGCCTTATGCGAGCGGCTCAAGGATTTGATCCCGCGCCAGCTGTTCCAGATCGCGATCCAGGCCGCGCTCGGCGGCCGCGTCGTGGCGCGCGAGACAGTGAAGGCACTGCGCAAGGACGTGCTGGCCAAATGCTATGGCGGCGACGTGACGCGCAAACGCAAGCTCCTCGAAAAGCAGAAGGAAGGCAAAAAGCGGATGCGCCAGTTCGGCAAGGTCGAGATCCCGCAATGCCGGGTCGATCCAGCGCAAGACCGCGACGAGGTCGTTTTGCGGATCGATCCAGGTCAGATTGCCGCCGGCGCCGCTCGCGCAGTAGCTCGCCTCGGAGACGCTCGGATACATCTGCCGGCCGGTGTTGAGCCACCACAGGTAACCGTATTGCGGATAGAGCGGGCATGGCCGGCACATGCGTTCGATCCATGCAGCGGAGAGGATGCGCTTGGTATCCCAGACCCCGCCGCGCAGCAGCATCAGGCCGATCCGTGCCTGGTCGCGCGCGTGGATGAACACCCCGCCGCCCCAATGCGAGCCGCCGGAGACCGACTGCATCCGCTCGCCATCGATCTCGACATAGGAGTTGCGATAGCCGTGCCATTCCCAGTTGGGCGAGGCGCCGATCGGCTGCATGACCAGCTCGCGGAAAACCTCAGGCAGCGGGCGCCGCCACAGGCGCAGCAAGGCAAGGCTCAGCCGGTTGACCCGGACGTCGTTGTATTCCCAGAAATTGCCGGGTTCCTGAAGGTCGCGGTGCGTCCCCTTGCGGCCCGCCGCCGGACGCCCGCCGACGCTGCGGTGGCGGTCGATCAGATCGGGCTTGCCCCATAGCTCGCCCTCCCATTCGGAGGTTTGCTGCAGCAGGTGATGCCAGGTGATCCGGTGGTTGTGCGGTGGCTCAAACCCGCCATCGTCGATCGTGCGGCAGACCGGTTCGTCGAGGTCGCGAATGAGGCCCTTGTCCCAGGCAAGACCGGCGAGGATCGAGAGATAGCTTTTCGCCACGCTGAAGGTCAGGTCCACCTGCCCGGTATCGCCCCATTCGGCGACGATCCGGCCACCTCGCAGCAAGAGGCCGTTCGGGCCACCGCGCGGGCGCACCGGACCGAGCGGCTCGTTCCACGGCGGCGCTTCGCCAAAATCGCTCGTGACCATCCGGGCGAGGTCACGGCTCCACGGCGTCTCGTGTTCGGCGGCATGCTGTGCCGCGGCACCGATCGCCGTGGGTTCGAGCCCGGCCGACCCGGGCTCGGAGTGCTCCCATGCGGGATGCGGCAAGGGGAAATGGGGCATCGTTAGGTGTCCAGCTGAGGTCGGGCTTGATTTTCGGGGATTTCGGCACGACCTCGTAACACAGAAACGCGATTAGGTGAGCCGCGATTCGCCGCGAATATGCGTCTGGGGTCGTCTAATGGGTTCTCTCAGCATATGGCATTGGCTGCTCGTCATCGGGGTGGGCGTGCTGTTGTTTGGCGGCAAGGGCAAGATTTCCAGCGTCATGGGCGACTTTGCCAAGGGCATCAAGGCGTTCAAGTCCGGCATGAAGGAGCCCGAAGAGGAAACCGCCGGCAACCCGCCGGCCCAGGTGACGCCGCCTGCCGCCACGGCAGCCTCGACCGCCTCGGTCGGCGTCGGCGACCGCCCGCGCGATCGCGCCTGAGCCCCGCCGAGCCCCGGGGTGGCCGCCTCCGCGGTGCGCAGCGCGCGCGCCCTCGACCGCCTGCGGCCCATCCCCAACGACCGTCTCGAAATCCGCAATGACCCGCTGAAAGGCCGCGGCGTCTTCGCCTCAGCACCGATCGCCGCCGGGACTCTGATCGAGGCGGCCCCGGTCATCATCGTGCCGGCGGCGGAGTGCCCGCTGCTCGACCGGACCATCCTGCACGACTACTATTTCCGCTGGGACGGCGCACTCGATGATGGCGAGGGACGCGGCGCGGTGCCGCTCGGGCTCGCCGCGCTGTGCAACCATTCGCGCCGCCCCCGCGCGCGCGTCAGGCGCAATTTGGCGCAAGGTACGCTCGATCTCGTGGCGCTGGTGACGATCCCGGCCGGCGAAGAGGTGACGATCGATTACAATTGCCCGCTCTGGTTCGCGGCAGAGGATTAGCCGCACCCATACATTCCCTTCACGGCAACGGGACAGCACATGCAACGGTTCGAGGGCACCGACACCTATATCGCGACGCAGGATCTGCAGGTCGCCGTCAACGCATCGATCGCGCTTGAGCGGCCGCTGCTCATCAAGGGCGAGCCCGGCACCGGCAAGACGATCCTCGCGCATGAGATCGCCCGCGCGCTGGGCCTCGAACTGATCACCTGGCACATCAAATCGACCACCAAGGCACAGCAGGGGCTCTACGAATATGACGCGGTGTCGCGCCTGCGCGACGGCCAGCTCGGCGACGAGCGGGTGCACGACATCGCCAACTACATCAAGCCCGGCAAGCTGTGGGACGCCTTTACGGCCGATGCGGCGCCGGTTCTGCTGATCGACGAGGTCGACAAGGCGGATATCGAGTTCCCGAACGACCTGTTGCTGGAACTCGACCGCATGGAGTTCTTCGTCTACGAGCTACGCAAGACAATCGTCGCGCGCCAGCGCCCGATCGTGATGATCACCTCAAACAACGAAAAGGAGCTGCCCGACGCCTTCCTGCGCCGGTGCTTCTTCCACTACATCCGGTTTCCCGACCGGGAGACGATGCAGCGCATCATCGACGTGCATTTCCCGGGGCTGCAGCACGATCTGGTGCACGAGGCGCTGACCATCTTTTATGACATCCGCGAGGTGCCGGGGCTCAAGAAAAAGCCCTCCACCTCGGAGCTGCTGGACTGGCTCAAGCTGCTCCTCGTCGAGGACATCCCGCCCGAGGTGCTGCGCAGCCGCGACCCGAAAAAGCTGATCCCACCCCTGCATGGCGCGCTGTTGAAGAACGAGCAGGATGTGCATTTGTTCGAGCGCCTCGCCTTCCTCAATAGGCGCGAGCGCGGGTGATGACGGTCGCCGCGAATAGCCCCTCTCCCGCAATGCGGGAGAGGGTGGCCGCGGGCGCAGCCCGCGGACGGGTGAGGGTGTTGGAGCCGTACCGACCCTCACCCTCCCACGCCTTCGGCGCGGGCCCCTCCCTCTCCCGCGGTGCGGGAGAGGGGCCTACCAGCGGCACTGGTTGACGCATGTTCATCTCGTTCTTCCTCGAGCTGCGT
>WNFD01006215.1_pt1 | contig 16139 bp, 14 predicted proteins | sample 5400491 | NCBI WGS metagenome assembly WNFD01 (sample SAMN13153343, study PRJNA577476) | soil metagenome | isolation source: 120 cm saprolite under Douglas fir tree site 2 hole 2 replicate 2 | place: USA:California | collected 2015-04-18 | reverse complement strand
GGTAACCGCCTTCCAGTACACTTCGACCCGCGCCGCCCTTTGGTGCGCCTGGGCGAGTTTTGGCTCAATGGGTGTTTGTGTCGTCACGGTTGACTGTGCTGCGAACGCTCCAATTTTTCAATCTAGCACAGCAGTTTCCGTATGGATGGATTGCGAAGCCGCGCGTAGTCAAACTGCAAATAGCAGAGCCGCGCCCTGCCCGATTGAACTTTGCCTGTCCCTTGGTGCAGGTCACTCAGCGAACCTGTTGTTGCCCTCTTTTCCGCATGAAAAAGTGCTGCTTGTCCACGCCCGCGGGAACCGCGACGTCGAAAAATCCCACCATCATTTCGTCGTAGGTCTGCTCGCCCCAGCGCACCTCGGCATCGCCATCCGGATTGTGCGCATTCGCCCTCGAATTGTCGTACCACGCGACCGCCTGAAGTTCCATTCCTGCTTTCAGGAACCGCGGCTCCGCCAGCCGGTAGCTCATCTGCCAGTGGAAGTGATAGTTGACGCGGAGCAGCGGCTCGACTTCATAATCCGGCTTGCCATCGCCGCTCACTTTCCTGTGAATTAGGTTGTATTCGAATCGCTTTCCACGCAGGTGCATGTGCGGGAAAAAACTGAGCAGCGTGGTGTCATTGGGAAGCGTGCCTCGCGCCTCGACCCGGTAGTCCGGCGCACCCGGCGGTATCACGAAGTGATCGTTTGTCAGTTGCAGCGTCAGCACGCGCTGCTCGGGCGCGCGTTTCGAAAAAATCAGTCCGATGCTTGATTGATCGGAGGCCGCGCGGCCATTGGCGGTGTAGTGCATCTGAAAAACAAGGGCGGAGCCGGCAGGAATAAATTTTGCCATTTTATCGGGCCATGCGTTCGGCGAACTCCCCGGCGCATAGACGAGCAGAATGTCGCTGTCCGTCCAATGAGCGCCGCGGCGATCTTCGGGATCCGTGAGCGTCGAAGCGGTGAAGGGAATGCCAACAGGGGCGTGCCGAAGCCAGTTCGAGTCCGGCGGGCGAACATACACAACGGCATGATGCACGTTTGAACGCAGCGCCGGCAGAACCTCCGCCATTCGCACCCAGCGGTCCTCCTTGAAATTCGTGGGGACAATTTCATAGGTGTACTCGATGTCGCCGCTTGCAGGAAGCGCCACAGCCTGCGGCATCTTCAAGACCAAATCCGGTTTCGGGATGCTCCAGCTTTCCGCCCAGTGCCGTGACGGAGGCGTATCTTTCGCTTCTCCAGCCGGGGATTTCGCTTCTGCCCACGTAGCAAGCGTGTCGATCTCCGCCGGTCTCAGCGATGGATCGTTCGAAAACGTGCCTACATTCGGATCGGCGAACCACGGTGGCATCGATTTTTCCTGCGTCGCGCGCCGGATCGCGTCGGCGAACGGCCGGGTTCCTTCGTACGTTTCGAACGGCATCGGCGCAATGCCTCCGGCGCGGTGGCAACCCTGGCAGTGCTGCTCCAGGATCGGCAGCACGTCGCGATAGTAAGTCGGTGGATTCGCAGGAGCACCGAACTGCGCCAACGGCCGGTTCAGCCACAAAGGGAGGGATGCAAGCACGCCGCCGAAAACTAAAAACAGGGGAACTCTCGGGCTGGCGGGAATCGACATGCGTTTACGATGCGCGGCCTGCGTCTGCGGTAGCTCGCTTCTGCCAGTCTACTATTTCATGGCTAGGAGCGAGCCGAAGGAAAGTTCAATCACTGATCCTGAAGAGGCCGCTGACCTCCTGGCCGACGATTCTGTTTGAGACGTGTCCCTATATCTCCTATAATCTTAAGTTTGTCTACGGACGTGGGAGACTCATCGGATGGTTGGCGCAAAAGATAAAAGCAAACTTGGGTACCGCATCCTTCTCGGCGCTGTGGTCCTGGTCCTGGGCGGCAGCATGCTGCTCTACCTCGTTCCTCAGTCGCCGGTCAGCGGCGAGATAGCCACGGACACCGTGGCCAAGATCGGAGATGAGTCCGTCAGCGTGCAAGACGTGCGCCAGCAGCTCAACCAGATCGAGCAGCGGAATCCCAACATGAAGCCCCTCGAGGCCCTGTACGCCCAGCAGATCCTGAAGCAGTTGGTGTTTCAAAAAGAGATCGAATACGAAGCCAAGCGCCTCGGAATCGCCGTTTCCGATCAGGAGCGAGCCGATCGCATTCGCCAATACGTTCCGACGGCCTTCAATGGTGGAACCTTTGTCGGCATGGACCGCTATTCCGCCGAAGTCCAGGCACGCTTCCAACTGACCGTGCCCGTCTTCGAAGAGCTGATTCGTCAGGGCTTGCTTGAGGAAAAATTCCGCAAGCTCGTAACCGATGGTATCAGTGTGGGCCCCGCCGAGCTTCAGGATGAATTCCGCTACAAGAATGAGAAGGTGAAGCTGGAATACGCGCTCATCAAGCCCGAAGACCTCGAGGGCAAGATTTCACCGGATGAGACGGAAATCCGCACGGCCTATGAAAAGAACAAGACTAAATATCAGGTGCCCGAGCGGCGCGTAGTGCGCTACGCCCTCGTGGACGTCAACCAGATCCGCCAGAGCCTGCAAGTCTCCGATGACATGCTCAAGCAGCAATATCAGGCCAACATTCAACAGTATCAAGTGCCGAACCGCGTGCACGTCGAGCACATTCTCTTCATGACCGTCGGAAAGACGGACGCTGAAGTCGAGGAGATTAAGAAAAAGGCTGAGGACGTTCTAAAGCAGGTCAAGAAGGGCGGAAAATTCGAAGACTTGGCGAAAAAGTACTCCGAAGACCCCGGCTCGAAGGATAAGGGCGGTGACTTGAGTTGGATCACTCAAGGACAGACGGTCCCAGAATTCGAGAAGACAGCTTTCAGCCTCAGCCCCGGCCAGGTCTCGGATCTGGTCAAGACGCAGTACGGCTTCCATATCATCAAAGTCCTGGAAAAAGAGACGGCTCGCACCAAGCCCTTCGACGAAGTGAAAGATTCGCTTCGCGCGCCTCTCTTGCTTTCGCAGTCGGATAAGCTTGCAAGCGATACGGCCGACAAGCTGTCCGCCGCAATCCGCCAGTCCAACAAGATTTCTCTGGACGATTTGGCAAGACAGTATCACTTGACGGTGAACGAAACGCGGCCTATTGCCGCGACAGACCCCTTGCTGGAGCTCGCCAATTCCCAAGAAGCCAAGGATGCCATCTTCCGCTTGAGGCCGGACGAAGTAAGCCTCCCAGTTCGAACCGATCGCGGGTATGCCGTCCTCGCGGTGAAGTCGAGCCAGCCGACACACCAGGGTTCGGTCGAAGAAGTCCGCGACCGCGTGGTCACCGACCTGAAACGCGAAAAGTCCACAGACATAGCGAGGAGCAAGGCCGAAGAGCTAATCAAGCGCGTCAAAGGCGGCGAGAAATTCGATGCCGCTGCCCGAGCCCTCGGCCTGGAGCCAAAAACGAGTGATCTCATCGCGCGTGACGGCTCCATACCCGGCGCGGCCAGTGGCAAGCAGGTCAGCGCGGCTTTCAGCCTGAAGGCCGGCGACACTGCTTCTCCCTTGAGCCTGGGGCAAAACTGGCTCGTCTACCGCGTAGCCGAAAAAACGGAAGCCAACCCGGCCGATTTCGACAAGCAGAAGAAACAACTGACGGATGAGCTCCTCCAATCCAAGCGGAACTTGGCATTTGAAGCTTTCCAGAAGTCCTTGGACGACCGCATGAAACAGGAAGGCAAGCTCAAGCTCATGCCCGATAAACTGAAGAGCTTCGGCACTTTTGGCTAACTCTAAGTAGCACAAAATAATAGGCTTACATGTCTCTAACGCCGCGCTTGCCTTTCCTTACGCGTCCCGATACCCTAGTACTGTCTTCCTTGAAGCCGAATTCCACGCGGAACGCCGCCGCTTGGTGTCTTTTGGGTACGGCGCAATCGCCGGAATTCGGAGTGGAAACAGTCATGGCCACCCAGCGCCAGCAATCCAAAGATCGGTGATACCAACATGGCAGCACGCACATCCTCTGTCCGCAACGACTATCGCTGCACCATCGACCGCAATCAGGCTGGCAAATACTGTGTCCGCATCCAAGTCCACTACCCCCGCCATGCCTGGACGCTGGGCGTCTTCTTTCTGGCTTCGTCCTTCGATCGTGCGATGAAAAAACTCGAAGACGCTCTGGATTTCCTCCAGCATCAGGAAGAAAAACTGTGGTTTTGGGGCGTGGATCGCGCCGAAGACATGAGTTCCGGAGCGCCAGGTGCCTGCCTTCGTTCTTGGACCGATTCGCCGTGGCCTCGCCGAGAACGTCGAAATGTCTCGAAGCGCCGCGACCTCTGGCGACTAACTACAAGTCCCCTATTTTGAATCGTTTCTCCGCCGCGATGCGCTTGCCCGGTTAGGTTCAGTCTGCGGCTTTGCTCGGCGCGGCTTCGCGGATTAGCAGGGGAAACCGCGGGAAGGAAAAGCTCCCCGCCACGTCGTCGATCACGTTCACTTGGCAGAGGTATAGCCCTGGCTTCAAAGCCTGCAATGGCAGGTCTATCTGGAAAATAACCGCTTTGCGGTCCGGGGCCGTGACTTCGTTCGCCACCACCGGTTTTGATTCGTAAATCTTTTTGGCGCCCTGCAAGAACTCGATGCTCGTGAAGACTCGGATGCTGTCCTTCGCCGGCTTAGCTGGCGGCGCATCCTTGGCCGTCCCGTTCTGGCCATTGGTCGCCGCTGGTGCCGGATTCTTTCCTTTTGCCGCATCGTACACTTCGTACTGCAAATAAAGATGCTGGTCGGGCGCGAACACATGCGTAATGTTAGGGACAAGTTCCATCTGGTCTCGAACCAGCGGGTTCGGCCCGCTCTTCTTGTTTGTGGCAGGAGCGCGCTGGCTGCTCAGCACCACCGAACTCATTTTCAGCGGCGTCTTGCGGAGGTCGGGAATCTGCACGTCCGTCTCGAAAGAGCCAATCCGGCCGGTCTGATTCTCGCGGATGACAAACTTCAGGTGGTAACTGCCCGGAGCGAGTACGAAGCCCGTGTTGTACTGCACATTCTTGCGGCGGACCTCCTGCGTGCTATCCACAGCTAGCTTTACGGTGTGTCGCAATTGCCCGACAGAGAATTTTCCCCCTTCACGAACCTCCCCGATGATGTCGATTGTCGCGTTGTCCTTCTCTTTTTCCGTTACGAAGGGGATCTGCGAGCCTGGTACCACCAGCGAAACTGCCAGGTAGTAGTGCGAATCGTCCTGGCGGAAGAACGCCGTCCCCGCGTAAAGGGGCACATCCACGCGAGGCAACTGCGCAGCCAGTTCGTCGTCGAGTTGCTGCTCGCGGTCCGCACGGTTCAAGTGCTCGAAATCCCGCCCCGCGTAATAACCCGCGCGAAAATCGAGTTTCAGGTCGGGCCGGTTGACCTGCACTTTCAATCGCCGGAATCTTCCGTCCTTCAGCGGGTTGTTGCTGGTGAAGCCTAGAACGTAGTACGCCGAACTATCCTTTTGGACTTGTGAGAATACGCTTCCGAAATCATTCGAATCGAAAAACGCTTTGCCGCCAGTGTCCGACGAAAGCGTCGCCAGTGTTTCCTGCGATCCCGCATTGTTGTTCAAATCGTTCAGCACGGCAGCGCCCGAATACGCCGCTTGCCCGTGCAGGCTGGCCGATTGCGCTTCTCCCCCCGGCGGGAAAGCCTGCAGCCCGCGGATATCCAGCGAATAGATCGACACGTTTGCTTTTACTGCCGCCGCGGTTGCGGCGCGCAGGGCAGACTGGTTGTCCGATCCCGTCTGGCTGATTCCGTTGCTGAAATAGATGAGGCTCTTTTTCTGCGGGAGTTTGCCAAGCGCCTGCATCAGCGACTGCAACGCCAGCAGTTTGCGTTCGGCGCTGAACGCGTTGAAATCCGTATCGTCGGCCGAAAACGCTCCGCTGGTTTCCGCGGCGCCTTCCGCGCTTCCGGAGTTTCCGTTTTCGAACCCTTGCCCTTGTCCGGAATTATACGCGGTCAGCGCCGCCAGCAACTTGGTCTTGTCGTCCGTAAAATCCAGGTCCACGCGCATGTTCGTGGCCAGCGACACCAGTGCCATCAAATCGGCCTGCTGCATCTTTGCGCTGACGAATTTCTTCGCGGCATCGACGGACCGGTCAATCTGCTCCGGGTCCATCGCCGAAAAATCAAAAAACAGCAATATCAGTCGCCGGTCGCGCGCGTCCAGCGACGGCGTCGCCTGCTTTCCGGAACGCAGCAGCGTCCCGCCTGCGACGCCCGATACGGTCGCTTCCGCCGCGCCGGCGGTTGCCAGTTCGTCTACATTCTCGAAATCGAAAGTGGAAATCTCCTGCTTCTTCCCATCCTCGAAGAGCGTGAAATCTCCCTTTTTCAGGTCGCGAACGAGGTTCCCCTTCTTGTCGTGCGCGACCACATTCACCAGGACGAGTTCGCTCGTCACCTGAATCCGCGACTCAGCTTGTCCGGTCTGCTGGGCCATCACCGGCGCCGCTGCCTGTAAGAGCAGCCCTGCTGCGCTGAAGATCGAAAATGTTTTTCTCGCAAACTGTATAATCTTCATTGTCCTTTAGAATCGGAAGCGTGCCAGCATCGTCACCCGCCGCATGCCACCCGTCCCCGTGACCTCCCCGTAGGTAAAGGAATTCACCACCGTGTTGATGGCGGTGAAGTGCACGGTATTAAAAACATTGTTCGCGGAGATTCGCAGGTCGAGCGCGCGCGATTCTCTGACCTGGATCGTCTTGTTGAGTGACATGTTCATCGATACTTGCCCCGGGCCCTCGATAATATTTCGCCCGGCGTCGCCAAAGCTGGAACCATTCGCATTGGCACAGGTAGTGCTCGGCGCGCAAAACGCCGCCGTATTGAACCACTTGAGCGTGGTCGGATCGCTTACTGAAATCGATTGCCCTGCGACGGCGTTTGCGCGAAGCGACCCGCTCACGCCGCGCCCGATGTCCAGCCCTCCGCCCAGCACCCGCGGCGTGAAGTACAGGCCCGATCCAATCGTGAAGTCACCGCTCCACTGCCATCCTCCCAGAATGTGGCTCCATGCACCCTTGGGAAGAAACCGCCGGTTTTCTCCGAATGGCACATCGTAAATCCAGTTTCCCGTGAATTTGTGCCGCTGGTCGAAGCTGGAGAGTCCGCGGTCCGCGGAAATGTCGAACGGATCTTGCGCTACCACGCTCCCACCCCCTCCGATCGATGAAGCGTCATCGATGGACTTTGAAAACACATACTGCGCGTTCAGCCCCAGCCCTTTCGCCATCCGCTTGCGCGCCCGCACAGACGCCGCATGCAAGATAGAATTTCCTTCGGAGGATTCATAAATAAATGGCTGGCCGCCGGCGACCACCAGCGCGCGCTCCGTGTCCAGCCGCGTTCCTTTCGAACCGCTATAGCCCGCGTTCGTCACCACGCCACCGGGCAATTCCCGCTGCACATCGAGATTCCAGATCTGCACGTAGCCCAGGCGATAGTTTGGGTTGACGGCGAAGTTGTTGGTCACCGTGCTACTGGAAGCGGCCGGGAATCCGTTTGTGATTGTCAGTGGACTCGCGCCGATGAGGCCGTTGACGTCCGTGGTATTCGTCGCTGTGCTCGCGAAGGGCGGTTGAAACGCGAAGTTCTGGATCATGACACCGTATTGCGCGAGGTTGTAGTTGATTCCATAGCCCGCCCTCACCACCATTTGCTTCTGCGGTTTCCAGGCAATCCCAGCCCGTGGCGCGAAGTCGTTGCGATCCGGGCGGATGAGCGACGCCGGAAATGTTCCATCGAAGGGCCCGGCCTGGCCAGGCAGCACAGGCGCGGCCGCTGTAAAACCGGGCGCCACGTCTAGATTCGCAATGTGATTCTGTGACTCCGTATAAGGTCCGTTGTACTCGTAGCGCAGCCCCAAATTGAACGACAGATTCGAGCGAAACCTCCAATCGTCCTGCGCGAAAAAATCAAATGCATTAGAGCGGAAGTTGTAGGAGGTTGCGCCGGACTGCAGCGAAGCCTGCTGCGGAAACCCCAGCAGGAAGTCAGCAAAATCGTAACCCGTATCGGTTACGGGTTGCGCGCTCCCCGCTGTGTATTGTGACGTCGCGAACCCGGTAAAAACAAAACTGCCCTCCGCATTTCTTGCCGATCGGAAACTCTGCAAGATGCGGCGGTAGTCTCCGCCGAAACGCCAGTTGTGCTTGCCGCGATTCCACGCAACTGTCTCCGAGACGGTATAGGTCTGGTCGAGTTCACGGCGCGGTGTCGGGTCGTTCAGTCCACCGAACGATGTGAAGCTGATTCCCGGCAGCCCCCAGTCAAACGGATCGTTCGAAATCCCACTTATGCCCGCACCACTCGGTCCCGAAACGTCCGTGACGTTCGAATACAAGTTGGTTGTCGAAACATGATTGTGGTTGTAGTTCACGCGGAAGATATTTGTGATGCGGCCTTTCCCATAGGTCCACCCCGCGCTGGCGTTGAGCCCTTGGGTGTTCGTTCCTCCCGCGAGCGACGGGAAAGGGTTCACGATATTGCTCGAGCCGCGCGACCAGTTCAGCCCAAAATTAATATTGTTCTGCGAACGCCGTTTGCCTCCTCCGCCTCCACCAGCCCCTCCGGGGCCTATGAAGAAGGGGCCGGAGCCGGGTCCGATGGCTTGCCCAAAATTGTGAATCAGTCTGAGGATCACCGTATCCGAATTGCTCTCCGCCGACGTCGCGTAGTGAAAATTCTGGCCGGAAGCCGTCGGCCCGATATTCGGCATGGGGATGAATTGCAACAGCGCTTTTGCAGCCGGGCTGATCAGGGCTGGGTCGATTTCATTTGGCACGATTTGAGATTGGCTATTTTGGAAATGGTATTGTTGCCCGGTCTTTGGGTTGTAGATTTGCACGAGCTTGCCGTCATTGTATTTCGCGCTCGAAAAGTCGCCGTTGCGTTCTGGCGCTGTTGGCACCGTGGAAAAGGCATCGTACGGGTTGCTCCCGCGCGACCCGTTCCACCCGCCAAAGAAAAACCATTTGTTTCCCCCGTTGAATATCTTGGGAATATTCAGCGGCCCGCCCACATTTACTCCGAAACGAGACTGGTTGTAATCCGCCTTGGGCGATTCAATGCCGGTCAGCGAGTACGGTCGGGAGTCCAATCCCGCGTTATCGTCGGAGAAATACAGCACACCATGTGGCTGATTGATGTTGAAACCTTTCGGCATCCTGCCAATGACGACCATCCCACCGCCGGGCCCTCCGAAGCCGCCGCCACCCCCGCCGCCCGGGAAACCGCCGCCGCCTTCGCGTTGCATGCGATCGCGAAACTCCTGGATCCGTTGTTGCAGCTCCTCTTCGTTTCCCCCGCCGAAATCCTGCGTCCGTCCTTGTGCGCCGCTGACGCTTACCGACTCCGTCGGTCCCTCCGCTCCCGCTCCGTTCAAGGGAAGGCTTGAAAGATCGCCGTTGCCTTGGCCCCCACCGTTACCAGCCGCTCCGCCGAAGCCGGAGCTTCCGCCGGCAAGCGCGGAGAGTGCGCTGTCCATCGCCAGGCTTTGAAATCCCCTGCCTGCTGCGGCAATTGCGGCGTTGCTGTTGTTTGACTGTTCCTGCTGCCTGGAAGCCAAAATCAGTTCGGCATCCACTTTCGCGGATGGATTCTCGGGATTCAGCACCAGTTCCTGCGTGAACGCGGCGAATCCCATGAACTCGACGCGCACCACGTATCTTCCGCGCGTCATGCCTGACAATCCAAATTTGCCTTCGGAATTTGTCACTACCGAGAATTTTTTCCCGGTCAACGTGTTGGCCGCTGTAACGGTCACTCCTGGCAGCGGAGTCTTGCCGCTCCGTGCCGAACCGTTGATTTCATACGCTGGAGCTGCGGCGGGAATCGTCGCGGACTGCGGCGTCGGTGCTGGCGCTGGCGGTGCTTCCTCCTGCGCGCGCAAGCGCGCCGCAAAAAGAACCGCAACGAAGTGGAGTATCAGGATGCCGCGAGCGATGGGCTTCAAATCTAGGTCTCCCTGAGCGAACTATGGCTGAGGCGGTTTGTCTTTTGGCAGGATCGGAGCTGCAACTCCTCCAGAACCGTTTCGAATCATGCCCATCTGCTGCAAGTTCTTCCATTGCTCCGGAGAAAGGACCATTACATTTTTCGGAACGAACGCATTGTTCTCCACGGCCCCGCGCACAACCACGTGGTCGCCAACCTGTATGTCCGCCATCGTGATGCTTTCGCGCCCTCTGCGGAGCGAAGTCTCCTCGTTCAGTTCCAGCGTCTGCGTGACGTTGTCCGGCCGCAACACGGTGAGTTTCGGCGCGTCGACGGATTTCACTTCGCCTACAACGAAATCCTTCCCCATTTCACCGAACACTCTTGCGCCGCCCTCGGGCCCTCCCCCGGAGCGCCCGCCGATCAACAGCGCGGTCACGCTGTGATCCGCATTTTCCTCCCCGCGCACGAATACCATGTCGCCAACCTTGAAATCTTCCAGTTTTGCGCCTTGCCGGTCTTTGCGGTATTCCGTCTTACCCGTAAACTTCACGGTAACCGTTGCCCCGTCCGGCTTGGCTAACTCCAACGATCCTTTATTGATCACTGTAATCTTTCCGAACAATGGCTGGCCCCGGCCCTCGTTTGGTCCATTCCCCTGGCCTGCTCCCGGAGGCCCTCCCCGTTCCTGACCCCGTGTGGCAGGCGCGGGCGTCTGCGCTAGGGCGGCAGTCGCCGCAAGCAAGAAAAGCAAACTTATGCACGGGAATAGTTTTCCCCGCATCATCATGAGATTTCCCATTTCAAACCCTCTCACCCCTAATGACGTAAGCCCAAGCCCCAAAGTAACGCCGCCGAACCTTACTGGCCAACAGTAATTCCTCCACTTCCTTGTTTCCTCAAAAAGGACACTAAAGTTCCCGTTCGAAACGCCTCCATCACTTGCAATTGCGCTCAGCGCAACCGGCCCCATCGTTTTTCTTCTTTCTTGACTTCCCCCTCGTTCTCCGACATCATGCGCCCATTCCACCGAGGAAGACCCGCGCCGCATACCTGAAAGCCACCTGCCCCTACCCAGCCACTCTCTTGCGAGTGTCCCTGGCAGGATGCATCAGCCGCCACGGGCGAAGGGATAACTTCAAAATGAAAACCATGAAGAGCATGTACATCGCCCTGTTCGGGGCCTTCTTGCTGGTTGCCGGCAGCGCCACCGCCTGGGCGCAAGCGGCTCAGCAAACCGGCGATCAGAACCAGAGTGACTCCAGCGCCATCAAGAAGGGCAAGAAAAACAAGAAGGCGGATGCCGGCACTTCCGGTTCGAAAGCAACGTCGGATTCGGGCACGGCGTCTCTAAAGAAGAAGAGCACATCGAAAAAGGCCGATGCCGCGGACAAAAGCGCTACCGCGGATAGCTCCACGGCTCCGAAAAAGACTCGTTCGAAGAAGTCGACAACTTCGACTGCGGCGGATGCGTCGGCGGCGCCAGCAACGGCTGCACCCGCAACAATACCCGTAAAGTCAAAAACTGCTACGCCAGCGGCCACTCCGGCTGCCTCCACCGCTCCGGTCAGCAAGCCTGCTGCCGCACCTGCCGCTGCAACTCCCGCGAGCACGCCCGCCGCCAAGACACCCACCACTCAGCAAACGCCTCCGGCAAACACTGCTGGCACGGTCTGGGTGAATACGGACTCCGGCGTGTATCACAAACCGGGGACTCGCTGGTACGGAAAAACCAAGCAGGGGAAGTACATGACGGAAGCCGATGCCGCCAAGGCCGGCTATAAAGCTTCTGGAAAGAATTAAGAGTGCGGTGACTCAGCCTTGATCTGAAAAAGGAGAGAAGAACATGGAAAAACAAATCATTCGAACGCTCCTGGCCGCGCTCGTGCTGTTTCTGGGAGTCTCGGTTGCGATTGCGCAGACCCAGGCGAAAAGCACGACGCCCGCAAAGGCCAGCGCGAAATCAGCGCAAGCTGCTCCCGCGTCCGCCGATTTGCTGGATATCAACACCGCGACCGCGGAACAACTGGACGCTCTGCCGGGGATCGGCAAAGCCTACTCCCAGAAGATCATCGCCGGCCGTCCCTATCGCGTCAAGACGGACCTGGTGAGGAAAAAGATTATTCCACAAGCCACCTACGCCAAGATCAAGGATAAAATCATCGCCAAACAATCCACGGCCGCAGCTGCGCCGAAATAACCGTAAAATTCACGATGCGAACTGGGCGGCTTCGCGGCCGCCCCGGGTTTTCCCTTCAGCCAATTTATTTTTCCCGGAGAATCACTTCGCCCTGGCCCACGGGCTGGTCGTTCAGCCACAGGCGGTATTTGTACGTGGCTGCTTTGCTTCCGGGGCGCGGCGGGCCGCTGAGCAGCCGCATGCCGGCGGGAGCCTGAAAAACGTTCGACGAAAAAGGACAGCGGTTCACATCAAACTCAACGCGCAAATTGCCTGCGTCGGAGATCCACGATACCTGGTCGCCTTCATCGAGCACCACGACTTGCGGGACCAGTCCTACGAGTACAGGACGTTCAGCCATTTTTCTCTTTAGCCCCAATTTCGTTCGGGGGCGAGGCTCCTGATTTTATCGATGCACAGGGACGATAGCATATTCCCCGCAAAGAATTCTCGGGAGCTTGCTCACGGCGCCCTCGAAGCCTGCGTCACCGGGAATGAATCTGCGGTTTTTAACAACCAACCTGTACCCTCGGGCATCTCTATCAATGGAACCTGTACTTCACTGCGCTTGACCGTTGTTCCGCGCAACCGTACACTGAGATTGTTGATTCGTGGCGCGAAGTTCCGGCCGGACCTCTTGCGCTCGCGGAAAGATTTATTTATAAGCGTCTGAACGTGGACGCGGAGGATTTTGCCGGATGGCTTCAGCTTCCCGCTTTTTGTCTATACCGCTTCCGAATGGCTCGCGGATTTCCGTTCTTCTTTCCTTGCCCTTTGCGCTCATTCACCTCGCCTCGCTGCTGATTTTCTTCATGCCGTTTCACTGGTATTACCTGGTCGCTTGCGCGGCGCTGCTGGTGGTGAGGATGTTCTTCGTTACCGCGGGCTATCACCGCTATTTTTCGCACCGCTCGTTCAAGACCAGCCGCGTGTTTCAGTTTGTAATCGCGTTCATGGCCATGACCTCTTCGCAAAAGGGCGTGCTTTGGTGGGCGGCGCATCACCGCCACCATCACCGGCATTCGGACCAGGAACTGGATTTGCATTCGCCGACGCTGTTCGGTTTCTTCTGGTCGCACGTCGGCTGGATCATTTCCGACAAATACAATGACACGCGCATCGAATATATCGCCGACTTCGCGAAGTTCCCCGAGCTGCGCTGGCTGAACAAATACCACATGGTGCCGCCGGTGGCGCTTGGCGTGGCGCTGTGGCTGATTGGCGGATGGCACCTGTTTGTGTGGGGCTTCTGCCTGAGCACGGTGCTTTTGTGGCATGACACTTTCACCATCAATTCGCTCTCGCACCTCTTCGGTTCGCGCCGCTACGAGACCACCGACACCAGCCGCAACAACTGGTTCCTCGCGCTGCTCACCCTCGGCGAAGGCTGGCACAACAATCATCATCACTTCATGGCCTCGGCGCGCCAGGGATTCTTTTGGTGGGAGATCGACATCACCTACTACACGCTGAAAGTCATGTCCTGGCTCGGCATCGTCTGGGACCTCCGCAAAGTCCCCACGCACCTGCTCACCCAGCAAACCATCGCTGCGTAGTGTAAATTCCGTCCCCGACGCAAAATTCACTTCGCTAACTATTTGACTGTTCTTAGTCGACCTCGACTCCCTCTCGCATTCGCCGGAAGTCCAAGGAGATTTGCAAAAATCCTCTGGACTTTTTGCGAGTTTCCGCGCATAACGTCTACACCAATCGGCCCATCCCCAAAATCCCCAATCGGAGGATAAGAGATGCGAAGCAACAAGTTTGTCGTTTTCACAACAGTATTGCTGCTCGGGGCCCTCGCTCTGGCGGTTACAGCGGCGGCTGCCGATCAGCAGTCCGGGACCTGGAAGATGAATCCCGATAAGTCGAAGTACAGTCCGGGACCGGCGCCGAAGAATACCACCGTAACGATCGAAGCCGACGAGAACGGCGTCAAGATCAACGCCCAGGGCACCAATGCCGACGGAAGTGAGCTTCACGTTCAGTACGACGCAAAATTCGACGGCAAGGACTACCCGGTTACCGGCCTCGCCTACGCCGACACGGTGTCGGTAAAGCGAATCGGCGCCGACACGATTGAGTCCACGATGAAGAAGGGCGGCCAGGTGACTATGACCGTGACCTCGAAGGTCTCCAAAGACGGAAAAACGCGCACCTCGACCTTCAAGGGCAAGGACGCGCAGGGGCACGACGTAAACAACGTCGTGGTCTCCGACAAACAGTAGAGCTGCTGGTTTAACCACAGATGATTTGACAGGCGAGGCCCGGCCAGTCACTTTTCCGATCAAGCGGCTGCCGCTTGGCGCAAGACCATTCTCTATTTGTGGGACAGACATCCCTGGGCTCCGCTCGGGACGAGGCAATGTCTGTCCCCATTCTTCTTTCCGACCCGATGCCAGGGCGGAGAGCTGCGGATATGGACTTGCCGGGGTTCCGGCCGCATTCGCTCAAGGGAGAGTTGAAAGGCTTTTGGGCGGTTACGGTTCGGGCGAACTGGCGGGTGATCTTCCGGTTTGCAGACCGTGATGCCGTCGCCGTTGATTACGTCGATTACCACTGAGAGGGACTGAACCATGCCGATGAAAAATCCACCGCATCCCGGCGGCCTAGTGCTCCGCCAGTGCATTGAGCCTCTGGGCCTGACCATCACGGACGCCGCCGCCGCGCTGGGAGTTACGCGCACCACCCTGTCGGAACTGGTGAATGGGAAGCGCGGGATTTCTCCTGAGATGGCCGTGCGATTGTCCAAAGTCTTCGGAGGCAGCGCCGAAAGCTGGCTTACGCAGCAAGCGCAGTATGAGCTTGCCCAGGTCCGCGTCGACCGCATTAAGCTCCGGCGGCTTATATTGGCGTAGCCGCTTTCAAAAAGGCGTGGGCCATAGAAAGGCGAGCGGCCGGGATCTGAAAGCGCTTTTCGATGAAGCGGTCTATCGCTGAAATTGGCCAGGCTGGAGGAGATTGCTGAGTGTAAATGACAGTTTGTTAGAGCATGGTTAACACCTGCGGGCTGCTTGGCGTCTTGGCTGGATGTAAAGGGAACACCGAACGCCCAGGCGTCAGGGAGGCCGGCCATGCCACGAAAGCCATCGCTCTTACCGCTGCTCGTTCTGCTTGCTTGCTGCTTTGCCATCTCGTCCCAGACGCTGAACGGGTCTGAAGACCCGCCACTACACAATGCGCAATCTCATTCGTTAGGCCCCGAGGCCCGTCCCGTCTACTCCAGTCTAACAGTCCACGAATGGGGCACCTTTACCTCGATTGCTGGCGATGATGGACAAGCCGTCGAGTGGTCGCCGCTTACGGCCTCCACGGACCTGCCCGCGTTCGTCGAGCACTTTCGTAATCCGGGCTTCAAACTTGGGCTGCGCGGAACGGTGCGCATGGAGACACCGGTGATCTATTTCTATGACTCGCGGGAAGAGATCGTCTCGGTCAAGGTGGCCTTCGCAAAAGGCGTGATCACGGAGTGGTATCCGCACGCCAGCCGCGTCGAGCCCACGGGAGACCTTTATGGAGGAATTCTCCACCAAGCAAGCGCCAAAGGAAGCATCGGCTGGGACTCGGTCACCGTTGCGCCCAATAGCAGACCGGATTTCCCGCGCGAAGACCGGAACAGCCACTATTTCGCAGCGCGCATGACTTCTTCGACACCCGTGCGGGTGAAGACCGCCGCTGGTGAGCAGCAGGAAAAGTTTCTCTTCTATCGCGGCGTGGCCGCCTTTCCTGTGCCGCTTTCGGCGAAGCTAACAACCGCGGGTAGATTACTGGTCGAAAATCACAGCGAGGAAGAAATTCCCAATACCATACTTTTCGAGCGCCGTGGCGAGAAAGTGGGCTATCGTATCGGAGGTTCACTCCAAAAGGAAGCGATTCTGGATGCGCCAGAGCTCACCGCCACAATCGATGACCTAGGCCGGGATCTGGAAGGAATCCTGGTTGCCCAAGGTCTCTATCAGGACGAAGCGCACGCCATGGTCGAAACCTGGCGAGGCTCCTGGTTTGAGGAGGGAAGCCGGTTGCTGTACATCGTTCCCCCG
>WNFD01008770.1_pt1 | contig 16140 bp, 20 predicted proteins | sample 5400491 | NCBI WGS metagenome assembly WNFD01 (sample SAMN13153343, study PRJNA577476) | soil metagenome | isolation source: 120 cm saprolite under Douglas fir tree site 2 hole 2 replicate 2 | place: USA:California | collected 2015-04-18 | reverse complement strand
CCTCGCCCGGCTCGCCGCGGGCGCTGAACTCGCCAAGTCGGGAACAATCACGCTGGCGGACGCCGCGGCGACATTCCTGATCGAGGAGCTGGGATCGAACCGCCCTGTCTTCATCGCCAATCTCGAGCTTCAGTTCGCCTCGGTGCGCCGTAGTGCATGGTCGGCCGTGATGACCAACACCTACGAGGCGTTCGTCGAGCTGATCCAGCACTACGTCGGTGATGAGCAGGCGGCGCGGGCCATCTTCTCGGCGGCGTTCGGGTTCGCCGTGCTGCACGTCATCCAGGACAGCCACCCCACCGATGCGACGTGCCGCAGGTTCGTGGAACACCTCCTCGCGCAATACGACGTGCCGAACCCGAACCCGTCACGATCGAAACGAAAAGGAGCACCAACGATGAGCACTGAACCGGAAACCCGCACGTCGGAGAATGCGTGGCCACACGCTCGGGGAACGAGGTCGAGCCTGATCGCCCAGTTCGGCGCCGACCGCGCCGACCTGGCCGGATGGGCGCTCACGACCGGCGATCCGCTCGCCGACGCCGTCGTGGCCGACGTCCACGACGGGCATCCGCAGGCTCGCCAGGGCGTCCAGCTCGGCATCCGCAACGGGCTCGACTCCCTCGTCGACCCGCCCGACTCGGTCGTGGCGTTCCTGACCGACACCGAGCGGTTGCCCGACTACGCCGACGCCGATCTGCTCGACCACGGGTCGGCGCCCTTCTACACGATGCCGCCCGCCGTGCATCTGATCTCGCTGAGCGCAGGCGCCTTGATCCGGGTGTACGAGTCACCCTCGATCGCCGCCGTGCTGGCCACCACCGGGCGCCTCGTCGACGGCGCCGACCGGCGCATCCGTGAGACCGGGAAGTGGGTGGCAACGGCGATGCTGCCCGGTTCGCTGCGCGTCGGCCAGCCCGGGTACGTGGCCACGTTGCAGGTGCGCATGCTGCACGCCAACATGCGTCGGCTCGTGCGCAGCCGCGGGTTCGACGAGAGTGCCTACGGCACGCCGATCAACCAGGTCGATCTCGCTCGTACGTGGATGGACTTCACCGTGACGTCGCTGCAGGCCGAGGAGTCGATGGGCTTCGGCCTGACGACGAGCGAGGCGGCCACGCTCTATCGCTGCTGGTGGTTGCTGGGCCACCTGCTCGGGATCGATGCACGGCTGATCGAGGGCATCTCCACCAACAAGCAGGCAAGTCGTGTCGACGAGCTGCTCCAAGCCGTGACCGGGCCATTGATCCGTGAATCGGCGACGCTGGCCGCGGCCACGCTCGACTCGATCACCGGCGAGCTTCACCAAGCGCTCAACCTGCCCGAGTGGATTGGTTCCAAGGCGTTGAGCGCACTCGCCCGCCGGTTCCACGGCGATGCCATCGCCGACGAGCTGCAGATCGAATCGTCCGGCGCTGCCGATGCGGTCATCTCCCGTGCGATCTCGGTTATCCACTCCCGTCGGTTGAAGGGCCGCCAAGATGCCGAGCAATGGCAGCGCAACCTTGAGAAGTACCTCGCCGAGTCGCGAGCACTACTGGCCGACGCCGACGCCGCCCAGTACGAGATTGGCCTCGACTCCTCGCCGCGTACCTGACCAAACGCAGGGGCCGGGCAAGTCCTCATCTTCAGCTTTGCGGTGATGAGCTCCGGGGCAGTCCGAGATCATCGGCAGCGCCAGATCGGTGAGCGCATCCTCGGCCTGCCCACGATTCCCGGATCTCCTAAGCGTTGGATCCAGGAGGCCTTCACATGACCACAATGGCCGCGGTCGTGGTCGCGGTCCATGGCTCGACCCCCATTCACTCGAACATGGGGTGACGTCTGAAGATGTTCTGAGGAACTGGCGGCATCTACGACCGGACGAACTGTGCGACGACGACCACGCGATTCAGGAACGAGGCGCCCTTCTTCCATGACATTCCCCATTTGCTGCGGTCGATGGTCGTCTCGGCGTTCAAGGTCACTCGATCGGGCGAGGGATTCGCATACGTTGCGACGAGTTCGATGGGCCGCACCTGATCCTTGATGAGCAGTGTCCCCTTGATTTTCAGGGTGCCGTCAGAGGACGGGGTCCCCTCAGCGGCCGTAAAGGTGAAAGTCGGGTACCTGCTCACTTCGAAGAAGTCGGCACTCCGGAGGTGCTCGTCGCGCTTCTTGTTCCCGGTATCAATCGATTTTGCGTCCACAACGACTTCGCCCGAGATGCCGCCGTGATCTCCGACGACCGCCCTCCCGCTCACGGCGCGGAAGGTTCCCTTGACCTTGGCGAGGCCCCATATCGCTTTGGTGTGGATTTCCATGGTGGTGCCCTTAGGCTCCAGCTGCCACGTGCCAGCGGCACTTGCGAGAAGAGCAGTCGAAGCGGACTCAGTCATCGTGAGGCCTCCCTCCTACGGACCCACGTCCATCGCGGGTCAACAGTTCGAGTATACAAATAGTTTGGATGTACGAATAGATTTGGGCCCGACAGGTAAACTGATCCTGTGAGAGGCGACCGCCTGAGCGCATCGACCCGAGTGAAGAGGTCGATCAGCAACGACCGGTCGCCAGTGGAGCGGAGGCCGTCGTGAGCAGCGGAAGGGATGAGACATTCGCAGATTGCTTGCGAAAGCTCGTACAACTCTTTCCGCAGGTCAGCCGAGGGCTTCGCCGACGTCAGGTTCCCGTGGCGGTGGTCGACGCCGCCGCACTCGGACCACGCCATGGCGCAGCCCTGTCGCTCCTTCGAGAGCGTGGGCCGATGAGCGTCGGAGAGATCGCCAGCGAACTCGGTCTGACACTCGCCACGGTGAGCGGGATCATCACGGATACCGAACGAGCCGGGTTCGTCGAACGGGCACCGGACCCTGCAGATCGACGTCGCACGATTGTCTCGTTGGTGCCCACACAGCGCGCAGAGGTTAGCCTATGGATCGACGGCGCGAGCGCTCCGATGCAGCGTGCGCTCGACAAACTTAGCCCCGACGAACGCGCATCCTTCGTCAAGGCGATGACCTTTCTTGAAGCAGAGTTGAGCGCCGACTCCCAAGAATCGCGGCGAAAGAAATCCGAAGGCTCGTAGGCGTCGCCGTGGCTCCCCTCGGCCGAAGCCCGCAGAACTCCGGGGACACAACGCACTTAATTTTGGCTCTGGCGCTGCTCAGTGCTGTCGCAGCCAAGTCTCCAGGTCTTTGCGGTCAACGATCCCTAGCACGAGCAGGACTCGCTCGGCATCGAGCAGGTCGTACATGACCCGGTGGTTCCCCACCCGCAGGCGGTGGAGGGCATCTGCGGAGCCCTGGATGGTCTTGACGCTCTTGCCGCCGCGCTCGCCTCCCCCCACCTTGGCGGCCAGATCCAACAGGGCGTCCTTGATCCGTTGACGAAGCGGCTGATCAAGGGACTCGTAGGTTCGTTGTGCCGACGTCGACAGGCGCACCTCGTAGGGCGTCGGCTCTGGCGGCACCCTCAGTCGAGGTCCTCGAGGCGAGTCGTCCGCCCCTCGGCGTAGTCGGCCCGGGCCTGTCGCCGCATTGCCACGTACTCTTCGGCGTTGGCCAGAACCATATCCTCAGCATCTTCGATAGGAACGATCACAGCAGCCGCATGCCCGCGCTTGGTCACAACGTAGCTGGCTCCGGCTGACACTTCATCGATAACGCTTGATGCCCTGGCCTTGAGCTCCTTGACGCCTATCTCGGGCATCGTCTCGTCCCTTCGGTGGTGGTCACGTGAGTGGTCACTTGAGTCTATCTGGTCTTCCTCACGCCAGGCGGCCCTTGCTCGGAGAATAGGCGGGGTGCGGGACAACCCGCGGGATGACCACGCAAAGTGGTCAGGCAGCACATCATTATCAGCACATGTTTAGATGTGGTATTCAATCAAAGCACGGCTTTACGCTGTGGGCGCATGAGGATTTTGAACCTCGGACCTCTTCCGTGTCAAGGAATGAACGACATGCGATCTACCAGCACAAACGCAGCGTGACCTGCGGCGTTGTGTTCGTTGTTGCTCGTCATGTACCCGTCATTACTCTATGTTTCGCGGGATTTCCGCGGGATGGAATCCTTCCCGGGCCATCGTGCTCAATGGCCCGGATGACTGCCCTGCCAGTCTCGACTTATGCCTGCTCCTCGGTCGCCGGTGCGTTCATCAGACCCGATCCCTCTTCGGCGCCGGCCCCCGCGCCCGAGGCCATGCAGAAGATGTTCAGGGACGTCGATCCCGTCAACCGGGAAATCCGGGAGGCCGGCGCGTGGGTTTCGCCGGCGGGCATCTCCCGCACACCAGCGCTACCGTGGTCAACGCCAAGAGCGGCGAGGTCCTGATGACCGACGGGCCTTTCCCCGAGGGCACGGAGCACATCGGTGGCTTCTGGGTCATCCAGGCCAAGGACTTGGACGAGGCCCTCGCGTGGGCGTCCAAGGCGACGGTCGCCTGCCAGGGTCCCGTCGAGGTGCGACCCTTCGACGACGAGCCGGGGGCCTGACGCGTTTGGTGGAGATAGAAGGCCCGGAGATCGAACGTGTATTCCGGGAGGAATATGGCCGCGCCGTCGCGGTGCTCATCCGGGCTTTCGGCGACATCGACATCGCCGAGGAGGCGGTCCAGGACGCGTTCACCGTTGCGGCGCAGCGGTGGCCCGACACCGGACTGCCTCCGAGCCCGGCCGGTTGGATCATCACGACCGCGAAAAATCGCGCGATCGACCGCCTCCGGCTCGAGGCCTCGCTCCAGAACCGCCACGCCCAGGCCGCGCTGCTGCACGCGGGCCGCGAGCCGGTCGATGAGGGTCCGGTGAGAGACGAGCGCCTCCGCTTGATGTTCACCTGCTGCCACCCGGCGCGGGCGCAGAGCGTGCAGGTCGCGCTCACGCTGGGCTGCTAGGCGGCCTGACGACGCCCGAGATCGCGCACGCCTTCCTCATCCCCGAGGCGACCATGGCGCAGCGACTGGTGCGGGCCAAGAACAAGATCCGCGACGCCAACATCCCCTACCGCGTGCCCGATGCGCCCGACCTCCCCGGCCGTCTGCGGTCGGTGCTCGCCGTCCTCTATCTCATCTTCAACGAGGGGTACACCGCGAGCTCCGGCGATGAGCTCATCCGCGAGCTGTGCGCGGAGGCGATCCGGTTGACGCGGGTGCTGCGCGAGTTGATGCCCGAGGAGCCGGAGGTCGAGGGCCTCCTCGCGCTGATGTTGCTGACAGAGTCCCGCCGGCCCGGCCGCACGACGCCAGACGGCGACCTGGTCCTGCTGGCCGACCAGGACCGGTCGCGCTGGGACGGGGCGCTTATCACCGAGGGCCAGGCGATCGTCCGCGAGTGCCTGCGCCGCAACCGGTCCGGGCCCTACCAGGTCCAGGCAGCCATCAACGCCGTACACAGCGACGCGCGCTCAGCCGCGAACACGGACTGGCGCCAGGTTGTCCAGCTCTACGACCAGCTGCTTGCCCTCTCGCCTACCCCGGTCGTCGCGCTCAACCGGGCGGTCGCGGTGGCCGAGGTCGACGGTGCCGCTGCGGCGCTGGAGCTTGTCGACGCCCTCGACCTGGGCCACTACCACCTCTTCCATGCGATCCGGGCGGACCTGTTGAGCCGGCTCGGCCGCGATGCCGACGCGGCGCAGGCCTACGACGCGGCGATCGCCGCCGTCACCAATTCCGCCGAGCGGACCTTCCTTGAGCGCGCGAGAAGAGAGCTCTACTCGCATGAATCACGCGCAGTCGGCACAGTTGGGAGCATCGTGGCGCAGCCGCGATTAGTCTTGCGGCGCGGACGGGTCAATAGGCATGGAGAACCGGCGGCCGCAGTGGCCGCCTATTGAGGAGGCACGATGAGCAAGCTGAGGTGTCATATCACGATCTCGCTGGACGGTTTCGTCGCTGGCCCAAACCAGAGCGAGGAGAACCCGCTCGGCGAGGGCGGCGAGCGGCTCCACGACTGGATGGTTCCGCTGGCCGCCTGGCGCCAATCCCACGGCGAGCAGGGCGGCGAGGTGAACGAGAGCGCACGGATATTCGAGGAGTCACGCGAGAACATCGGCGCTGCGGTGATGGGCCGGAACATGTTCGGCCCGGTCCACGGTGGTGCCTGGGGCGACGAGCAGTGGACGGGCTGGTGGGGCGACAACCCGCCCTACCACTACCCCGTGTTCATCCTCACCCATCACCCGCGTGATCCCGTGGAGATGGAGGGAGGGACCACGTTCCACTTCGTCACCGACGGAATCGAGTCCGCGCTCGAACAGGCCAGGGAGGCGGCCGGTGGCAAAGACGTCATGCTTTGGGGCGGCGCCAAAGTCGCTCAGCAGTACCTGGCAGCGGGACTGCTCGACGAACTTGAGCTCCACATCGTCCCGGTGCTGCTCGGCGACGGTGCTCGCCTCTTCGACAACCTCGGGGACGCGAAGGTGCAGCTCGAGCAGGTCCGGGCCGTCGAGGCGCCCGGCGTCACCCACCTCAAGTACAGGACGGTGACATGACACGGGTCGCCGACCGGCCGCGAATCGAGCGTACGGCGGGTGCCTGAAGGCACGCCCGCTTGTCAGGTCAAATGCAGCAGCGTCCCATTGCCCGACGCGCGCCTACGCCTTTACGCGGCGACGCAGGAGCGCCGTCAGGTCCGGTGCGAATGCCTCAACATCAAAATGTTCTGGTCACTGGCTCAGGCGCGGGTGGTTATCAGCGACTGGAAGGCGGACTACAACCACCGCCGGCCACACTCCGCGCTCGGCTACCAGGCACCAACTGTCTACGCTGACGCCCGCACCCATCCATGATCGACTCTCACTGACTGCGGCACTTACGTCACATGCTTCAGGTCGCGGTGGCGGTTGAATACCGCGGGCGCCCGGCGCGCCGGTAGACCTGGATCGTTACCCCCTTCGGGGTGGCTCGTGAGTCGACCAGGTCAAGCGCTATGTCCGGGCCGGTGTCGGGGAACAGCCGCGTGCCCTGGCCGACGACCACGGGGAAGGTGAACAGCGTGATCTCGTCGACAAGCTGGTTGTCGAGCAGCCACCGGAACAGGGCGACGCTGCCCTGCACCTGCAGCTCGCGTCCCGGCTTGGCTTTCAGCTCGCGGACGGCGGCCGCGACCTCACTGGAGAGGACGGTCGTGTTCGTCCACCGCGGGTCTGTGAGCGTGGTCGATGCGACGTACTTGGGCTTCGTGTTCAAGGCCGTCCAGATCGGGCTGTCGCCCGGATCGTCCCACGTTCCCCAGGAGCCGGCGAAGATCTCGTAGGTCCGGCGGCCGAACAAGAACGCGTCGGCACGCTGGAAGATCTCGTCCATGACCGTCCCGGCTTCGTTGTCGAAGTGGGCCCATCCGCCGCGCTCGAATACGCCGCGCTCGTCCTCGTCCGGCCCGCCGGGCCCCTGAATCACTCCGTCAACGGAGACCTGCGTGGTGGTCGTCAGTTTCATGGTCGCAGTTCCCTCCTAGCTGAGTTTGTCGTTGGTTGGGTGGTTGACGTGGTCACAACGGCTCTCCTCTGGATCTAGCGCTGGAGGTTTCTTCGGCGAGGATGGCATCGATCTGGCTGACGGCCTGGCTCTGTCCCTCTTCCGTGCCCATGGCCAGGACCTGCTCCATGGCCTCGATGCTGGGGAACACGCTCTCGATCGACATGCGCGTGCGTCCTTGGGCGACCTCCTCGATGCCGACGCGGATCGTGCTTATCGGCATGTCCGTGTTGGGCGTGCCGTCCGCGTTGGCACAGCCGCCGCGCAAGAGAATGCGATGCGGCGGCTCGACCTCGAGCACGTCCCAGTAGCCGTGCGGCTGCTCGCCCGCGGGCCCGGTCATGTGGTACTCGATGCGACTGCCGGGCGCCAGATCGTGTTTGGTGAAGGTGGCAGGGTAGGTCGGCGGCCCCCACCAGCGCTCGAGCTGGCGCGGATCCGCCCACAACTGCCAAATGCGCTCGACCGATGCATCGAATTCGGCCTCAACGGTCAGGGTGAGCCTCTGGGGAGCCTTGCGGACTGCGGTGACGGTCATCGTTTGCTCTCCTTTGTCTCCACGGTGTCGATGGCGCCGGCCGTCTCGGCGATGAGCTCGTTCATGCGGTCGATCCGAGCCCGCCACAGCTCCTCGTACTGGTCGAGCAGGCGGCGCGCGACGAGAAGCGCCTCGGGGTTGGTGCGGACGACCTTGCGGCGGCCGATGCGCTGCTTCGTGATCAGGCCTGCGCGCTCGAGAACCGCGACGTGCTTCTGGACCGCTGCGAAGCTCATCGGGTAATGGCTGGCCAGCTCGAGGACGCCCTCCTCGGCGCTGATCGCGCGGCGGACGATGTCGCGCCGTGTGTGATCCGCGAGGGCGGCGAACACGGGGTCGAAGTCCGGCGGCGCGATCTGCACTGATACAACCATACGGTTGTATCAGCGTCGTGTCAAACCTCGAGGCAGCGGTCGTAGCGCATGAGGTCGCGGCTGTCGAGCTCGTCGACTTCGCGCCACACCAGCATCCGCCGCGGGTGGATTCGGAGATACAGGTAGCGCGTGATTTAGCGTGCGCGGGTCGAAGCCCGTCGCGGCGGCAAAGGCATCGCCCATGTCCGACGAGACGTCGTGCGCATCCAGCGTCTGTGTGGTCCCTTCGATGACCACGACATCGCGAGTCGGGCCCAGGCCGGACTTTGCCAGTCGCCTGGAGATTTCGGCTCGTCTGACTCGACGCCGGCGTCGCGATCAGCACCGTCGCGCCATACCAACAGGAGCGACAGCGGCACGAGATAGGGTGTCCCAGACGTCGGGTCGGCGGTGGCCACCCACGCGTGGACATCGCGCGCGAGTCGATCCAGTGCATCAGGCTTACGCGCGCTCTCAGCAGTCGAACACCGACCAGCAGATGTCGTTCCGCAACCGCTGGTCGTCGAGTACGAGCTCGCGAATCGCCTCCGGGAGCTGGTCGCGCTGCCACCGGCACTCGAGTCGCCCTGCGCTCTCGCCCTCTCCTTCCGGCGATGCAGCACGTGCGGCCTTGATCGCATAGGCGGCCGCACCGAGCTCGTGCGCGGCGACGTGTGCGACGGCTGCGGCCTGGCCGGCAGCGTAAGCGGCATGCCGCGCTGCCCCACCCGGGTCTCTGGCCGCTGCCATCGCATGGCCACCCGCCGTGCGAGCCTGGGACATCGTGACCTCGCCGCGAACCCAGGCGCGGGCCTGCTCAATCGCCTGACGCGGTCGCGGGTCCCCAGGCCGAGCCGACTCGAACCGGTCGAGGACGTGCTCCGCGCACGATGCCGCCCACAGGGCGAGGAGCTGGTGATCCGTATCGGCGAGGGTCCCACCGCGGCGGATCGTCACGAAACGAGGGTCGCGGTCCTTCGGGAGGATCACACCCACATGATGCCCCCGCCCCGCGCGGCAGACCCCGCGTCAGCCGATCTGTTCCGCCAGGGCGACGATGATGCCTGCGGGGCCGCGGAGGTAGCAGAGCCGGTAGATGCTCTGGTACTGCGCCACCTCGCCGAGGAGTTCGGCGCCGTGGGCGCGCAGGCGGGCGACGGTGTCGTCGATGTCGTCGACGGCGAACATGACGCGATGCAGGCCCAGCGTGTTGGGAGGAGGGTTCTCCGGCTCGGCGCCGGACGCCGCGGGGGTGTTGTACTTGGTCAGCTCCAGCTTGCTGTGGCCGTCCGGGGTACGCATCATCGCGATGTCGCTCCGGACGCCGTCGAGTCCGACGGTGCGGTCCGCCCAAAGGCCTTCGACCTGCCCCTTGCCTTCAAGCTCCATGCCGAGCTCGGTGAAGAACGCGACAGCCGCGTCCAGGTCGTCGACGACGATGGCGACGTTGTCCATCCGCTGAATGGTCATGTCTCCGAGCATAAAGAAATCGGTGTTCTGAGCCCATCGGAACCGATTATGGGTCGTCAGAGTCGACGAGGACCGTAGCCGGTCTGTTTAGGCGGGTTGGGTGACGAGGCGAGGGGCGAGATGAGCCACTTCGGTCGGTTTCAAGGCGTGTTCGTTTGCGGTCCGGGGAGCTGGCCTGGTTGGAGTCGAAGTCAGGCGGCGGCTTCCAGCCTGCGTAGACGCCGGAAGGCGTCGTAAAGAATGGGGTCCATCGCCAGTTCTGCTGCAACCTGAGGTATAGGCGACGACCGGTGCGGACAACACGGGCCGCGGTGTGGAACAGGCGGTAACGCAGCGGCCTTGGGGTCCCACTGCTGTGCCTCGCCGCGCAGGCACAGGTTTTGGAAGAAGGCGATCAGGTCCTGAGCCGCGAGCACCAGCTCGAGCCACACGCAGTTGGGCATGAAGTCGTGAAAGGGAAGGTTCTCCAGACCGGTGGCCTTGCCGCAGCGAATGCGGTTCTCAACCCGGGCGTGACCACGGTGCCGAGCCTCGAGCTGGGCGATGTCCTTGTCTTCCTGGTCGGTGATGAAGACCTGGAAGCGGAAACCGTTGACGTCGGTGAACTTGAGCTGAGCCCCGGGATGCGGACGTTCCCGGCGGCAGATGGCTCGGGTTCCCGGTGGCCAGGAGCTCAGGTCGAGGTCCTTCAACTCGCAGACCGCCGCCCCTTCTCGCTCCTCGCCCTGCTGGGTGATGGCAGGCGCCCAGTCCTGCTCTCGCGTATTCAGGATCGCCTCCCTCACGTACTCGTAGAGGTCCAGGCCGACCGAGAACTGGAGCCCCTGCTCGCGCACCTTGTCGAGGAAGCCGTGAGTCGCTGGTCGCCGGGGCGGGCGTTCTGATCGCCCGCTCCCAGGGCGCCAAGCCAGCTCTGCCGCCGGCTGCCCGGGAGTGCGGAGAGCCCAGGTCCCTCGTGGCGGTGGGGAGCCAGCTGCCCGGCGGATGCAGGCTCGAAGCACTCGGGACCGGCGCCGTCGTCACCCTCGCCGACCATGCCGGCGGCAAGCCGATCGTCCTCAACTTCTGGGCGAGCTGGTGTGGTGCCTGTATCAAGGAGATGCCCGAGCTGCAGAAGGTGTACGCAGCGGCGGCAGGTGGGGTCCAGTTTCTCGGGCTCGATCTGCTCGGCGTCGACGGAGAGGACCGGGCCGGGGCCGTGGCGTTCGCAACGCAGCGCGCCGTGGCGTATCCCCTCGCGTACGACGACGGGGGGCTGCTGCACAGCCGGATCTCGCTCAGAGTCCTGCCGCCCACCACCGCCTTTGTCCGGGCGGACGGAACCCTTGCGGGCCTCCATATTGGCCAGCTCGACGCACCGGAGCTCCGCCAGCTCATCAGCAGGTACCTCCGGATCAAGGTGGCGGCATGAGGCTGACCCGGCGCGAGCTACTGCATCTTGGACTCATTGGGGCCGGAGGTCTCGCTGTGGGCGGGCTCTACGAGAAGTTCGGCCCCCGCTCCGATGCCCTCACCGGCCCGACGTTCGGCCAGCTTCTGAGCGCACGCCGCGGCACGGGGGACGGCACCCTACAGGTGTTCGTGGGAGGCGAGGACTACGTGGCTGGGGTCGAAAACTATGTTGGCTTCTTCCTTCAGCACGGCGGTGCCAACGGGGCACGCATCTTCGGCGCTGACGCCCGGATGTGGATCACGCCAACCGCCGACCCGAGCGCCAGGCTCAGGCCGACGGGCCCCATCCCGTCCCCCTGGTTGGGCTATGCCCATCCCGACGGGCCACCCCCGCTTCCCCAGGGCCTCAACGCCGTGCACGTCAACTTTTCCAGGCCCGGGTTCTGGACCCTCATCGCGGAAACCACGACCCAGTCCCGGCTCATCGGGACCACGTACATCCAGGTGAAGGCCAAAGGACACGCCGACACCAAGATCCCGGGCGACACGGCGATTCCGAGCGTGACTCCGACGGTGGCCAACAACGAGGGGGTCAGCCCGATCTGCACCCGCAAGCCCCCCTGCGACATGCACCAGATCACGCTAAAGGATGCGATAGGGAGCGGGAAGCCGACGGCGTTCTTCGTGGGCACCCCGGAGTTCTGCCAGTCGCGCAACTGCGGGCCGAGCCTCGACGAGCTCCTCGCCGTGGAGAACAACCTTCACGGTCAGGCCAACTTCGTCCACGCCGAGGTCTACCTGAACGACCAGACCCAGACCATCGAGCACCAGATCCCGAGCCCAACCTTCAAGGAGTGGGGTTTCCAGAGCGAGCCGTGGCTGTTCGTCATCGACCGTAACGGAGTCATCGCATCCCGCTTCGAGGGCGGCTTCACGGCCTCACAGGCCCAGACGGCTCTAAAGCCGCTCGTCGGATAGCCGAGGGTCGGTTTGTCAGGAAGTCTTGGGCCCACCGGGGCGAAGGATTTTGGCTCCCCCTTCGAAGGCGAGTCAGCAGCAGGAGCCATCGCCGCGCCAAGCGGCCCAACCTTCCTTGACCGCGACCCCTGCGACGACCATGCCAACGAGGGGGTCCAGCCACCACCAGCCCAGCCTGGCGTTGGCCATGAGGCCAACCAGCACGGCCGCGGCCAAACAGGCGCAGAGGATGTTCTGCGTTCCCTCGCCGGCGGTGGCTCCCGAGTCTAGGCGAGCGCCGAGGCGGTGCTTGGCGACCCCAAGGGCCGGCATGGCGAGCAGGCTCGAGATGGTAAGAACGATGCCGAGCAGGCTCGTTTGCGGCCGATGGCCCGTGAAGAGGTTGCGCAACGACTCGCTGGCCACGTAGGGGGCGAGTAGCCAGAAGCTCACCGCCACCGCCTTCTGGGCTCGGGCTTCGGCAGACTCCGAATGGGTTCGTGACCCCGTGAACCGCCAGATGACGATGATGCTCGCCAGGCCTTCGACTCCCGAGGAGAGCGCCCAGCCCATGAGGGCGATGGAGCCCGCGGTGACGCCGGCGATCATCCCGACCGCGCCCTCGATGCTCATCCACGCCAAGCTGACCCACCTCGCATCCAGTCGGCGTCTCGCCGCGGCTCAGTGGTTGAGGCTGGCGCGCAGCAAGCTTCTTGGCAGGCGCTCGACTCAGTGGCAGAAGTGCCGGCGGGAGCAAGCGAGAGCGGCTGTTCAGGAGGCATGGATCATTTGATTGTAAGGCTCGGCGCGGGCAGCATCGGCTTGGCATCAGCCCGCCAGACGGCTCGAAGATCGGATCGCCCGCCTGGCCAGATGTATGGCCGCGTTCGACGAGGAGCACCAGGCTCGCCCAGACGGCGAGAGTCTCGGCCATGCGGGCGAGTACCGAGCCCGCCGCCCCCACAGCTTTCGTGCGGATCAGGCCACAACCCCGGAGGCAGCCGAGGTGGTAAGACACGTCGGACACTTTGCCGCGCGCGGGATTCTCGCGGTATCCCGAGGTTTGGATACAGGGTCGTCAGAAGACCAGAACTGGCCCCTGAGCAGCCAAAACAGTTGTGGGCGCAGGAGGATTTGAACCTCCGCCCTCTTCCGTGTCAAGGAAGCGCTCTCCCCCTGAGCTATGCGCCCTTCGCCGCCACAGAGGGCGACCGGAGACAAGGGAGTATAGCCCCGAGGGCCGGCATCGCTGTGTTAGAGATGTGAAGCGTGATGGATTTGTTGTCTGGCAACGAAAATCCATCACGCTTCACAGGAGTAACGGGAGCAACGGCGGCACAGCAGCCGCAATCCCGGCCCGGCCCTCCCGCCTAAGGCCCGCCCGGCCCCAACGACAAACATGCTCAGCAGCGGGCACCCGACCCCCGGCCCCCCTCGACGCCAGGCATGGGTCCCAACTGGCCCCGGCCGAACCACGCCCGAACACGGCCCACCCGTCCGGGAAACTCAACTGGGTCCTCGATAAAAACCACCGCAGCCGGAACCACGTCGACCGTCACGGGCGGCCTCGGCCCCGGCCCCGGCCCGGGCACGGCGGGAACGGAGACGGAGAACGGGGTCCCGGTCTTCTTTAACGGCCGTACGGTCGCAACCTTCATCGGCCGAACGTGCCCAGCGCCGCGCTGACCGGGGCCTCCCCGCCCAACCGCAGCCCGGCCCGCACCAGGCCCGTCCCGACGGCCATGCGCAGCGGGCTGGGGCGCCGGGAGCGCCGGGTCCCAGCCCGGGCTTCCCGGACCAGCCGGCGGCGGGCCGCGTCGGTTTGGAGCTCCTGGCCGCGGAGCCGTGCCAGGTCATCTCGCATGTCCATGTCCACTCCTCACCTCCTCCCGAACCTCCGGCACCGGCCCCGAGACCAATTGGCATGCCATATACCATGCCAATGTGCCGTCGCCGCCGGAATGGGTACAGTATCCAGGCCATTGGGGGTGGCGTTCCAGAGCCAATTGATGCAGAATGGACTGAAATGGTTGACGAGCTACTTGACCTCCTGGCCCAGCCGGGTGCGCTGGCCAACGGCGGCGTCCGTGGCCCGCTCTACCAGCGGCTTGCCTCGGCCCTCGAACGGGCGATCGAGCTAGGCAATGCCGCCCCCGGCATGCTGCTCCCGGCCGAGCGGGTCCTCGCGACTCGGGTCGGGGTCAGCCGGAGCACGGTCGTCGCCGCCTATGAGCATCTGCGGGAGGCTGGCCTCGTCGAGCGGCGCCAAGGCAGCGGCACCCGCATCGCCCACACCGCAGCCGCAAGGGCCTCAACGACCCGTGAGGCCGAACTCGTCGAGACCCTGCACCGCAACGTCCTGTTCCGGGCCTTCATCGAGGGCACCAAGGTGGGCATCGACTTTCTCGGCGCCTACCTCCCGGCCCCCGAGCGCCTCTCCCCCGCCCTGCTGGCCGCCGCCGACGAGGAGCTCAAAACGTGTCTCGGCGGCCATGGCTACGCCCCGCACGGCTACCCCCCGCTGCAGGAGGCCATCGCCCACCGGCTCACGGCCAAGGGCCTCCCCACGACGGCGAACCAGGTCCTCGTCACCAATGGCGCCCAGCAGGCCATCAGCCTTGCTACCGCCTTCTTCGTGCAGCGGGGCGACGCCGTCGCTCTCGAGAACCCGACCTACCCGGGCGCCATCGATGCCGCCTCCGCCGTCGGAGCCCAGCTTCTGCCCATCCCCGGCGGGATGGACGGGGCCCGGGTGAGCGCCCTCGCCGATATCCTGGGCAGCCGCAACCCCAAGCTCGTCTACCTGAACCCGTCGTTCCACAACCCGACCGGGACCGTCATGCCCGACGACGCGCGGGCGGAAGTGGCCCGGCTGATCACCCGCCACCGGGTGGTGCTCATCGACGACGGTACCGAGGCCGAGATGACGCTCGGCGGGGAGCCGCCGGCGCCCATCGCCGCCCATGCTCCCGATGCGCCGATCCTCACGGTGGGCTCGATGAGCAAGCTGTTCTGGGGGGGCCTGCGCATCGGCTGGATCCGGGCACCGGTCTCGCTGCTGTCCCGGCTCACCGGCTTCAAGACCGTCCTGGACCTGGGGACCTCGCTGCCCAGCCAGGTGCTGGCCACCGCGCTGCTCCGGGAGATCGAGGCCGTCCGGGAAGAGCGCCGGCGGATGATGGCCGTCCGGTTCCAGATCCTTGAGAAGCTGCTGGCCGAGCTCCTCCCCTCCTGGTCCTGGTCGAAGGCCAAGGGCGGCCTGGTGCTGTGGGTCCGCCTGCCATCCGGAAGCGCCCGCGAGCTTGCCCTCGAGGCCCGCCGGCACGGGGTCGCCATCCTGCCGGGCACGACGACCTCACCAGACCTCTCCTTCGACACCCATGTGCGCCTCACCGCCGCCCGACCCCCGGAGATCCTCACCGAGGGCATGCACCGCCTTGCTGCGGCCTGGGCCGATTACGCAGCCGACTACGCCCCCGGAGCGGAGAGCCCGCGGGGCCAACTCGAAGTGATCGTCGAAAGTATTGAGAATGATTCTCGCCAGAAAGGGGCCGCTGTAGTGCCCCCAGACGCGCGATCCGGGAGGCGCCGGAGTGAAATGGCCCTCTCCGGAGGCGCCGGTGTCTGAAAATGCCCCTTTCTGGGGACTCATCTAGAAGCCCCGGAACCTAGTTCCAGGTCACGACGAAGAGGTTGCTGGGACCGAGCTCGAGGCGGGTTCCCTCCTCGGCAGGGAGCAGGTCTGCCGATTCGGGCGGGGCGGTGAAGATGAGGCGGCCGCCGGGCTCCAGCCACCGGCCACACGCCGCGATCATCGGGGCGTGCTGCACGGCGGGAAGGCCTTCCAGGACGGCCAGCATGGTCACGACGTCGAAGCGGGCCATGTCGGGCATGTCCTCGGGGAACGTCCCCCGGGTCAGCCGGTAGCGGGCCCCCACGATGGATCCGGGCAGGGCGGGGTCGATGCCGATCCCCAGGCCG
>WNFD01003328.1_pt1 | contig 16140 bp, 11 predicted proteins | sample 5400491 | NCBI WGS metagenome assembly WNFD01 (sample SAMN13153343, study PRJNA577476) | soil metagenome | isolation source: 120 cm saprolite under Douglas fir tree site 2 hole 2 replicate 2 | place: USA:California | collected 2015-04-18 | reverse complement strand
AAAGTGTTCACACCCAGAAGATCGTCCGGCTCTAGCGTCCTGACAGTGTCTATGCACAGGATTTCAAAGGTGGCGAGAGGGTCACCCCTCAACAAACCTCAACGACACGTACAGACGATGGGAAGTGGTGGTCGCGAGGGGCAGCCTGGCGTGTCGGGCCCGGTCAGCTGTGGTGAACCCTCCTCGCGGACTTTCGGGGTGGCAACCTGCAATAAGTACGAGATGTGTGCCGCCACTATCATTCGATTACATGGAGCATAAACCCTTTGGATCGTCTTGGCCGTCAGTCACCCATGTCTCCGGCCCTTTTGTTGCCAAATTTTGCCAAATTATCTATTTTTTCTTACCAGATTCTTTTATGGCCTCACTTCTAGTGAGGCAGGGTGCTGTTGTTTATGCCAGATAATTGGTCACCGCTAGTGGTCCAATGGGGCACCAACAGTTGATAATTACCATTTACCGGATCAACGTAAGTGAAAGGGGTCGTTGTCGATAAATTACCTGCGGGGAATGTCTGCACCTTGTTGTCGCTTGGTACATACATCACGTTGCCGAGGTAGCGTGGAGCGACTGAGGTGGGATCGCCCATGTAGTAGGTAAGTCCAGTCGTTCCCTGCGCCCCGTTATCTCCACTTGGTTGACGACATAACGCATTGTCCAGAACCCAGACGTTGTGAGTCATGGACTGCGATGGAGGAGGAGGCCACGTAGTGCCCTGTGGGACATTAAAGTAAATCGACTGGAAACAATTAGTCCCCGTTGCAGGAACCAAGGTATTGTGTTGGAATACAAAATCCGTCATACCATAGGCCATCTGCAAGCCAGTATTGTTAGTTCCGCCAATTGAACTTGGGTCCTTGAACAACACCAAATTGTTGTACAGCTTGATTCTTTTTACTTCGCCTTTATTCGTGCAACGGGGGTATGAAGGTGATCCGCAGGTATAGTCCGAATACAACATAGAAAAACCAGATACCACGTCTTTCAGCACATTATTAGTAAATGTAACATCGTCCACCACAGCGATGTTGCCACTTTGACCAGTACGCACCGTAAAAAGGACACTAGCACCAAGCTGTCCACTTTTCCAGCTATTCTCCAGCACGTTGCCATCCACCAGAACGCGACGAGCACTCTTGAATTCTAAATGATTCTTTACAACCCACTTATTGTGTGGCTGAATGGTAATACCGACCGCAGCCCATTCCAAAGGCTTAAAGAGATAATTGTTGCGAATTTCAATGTCTGACGGAACGTAGGGGTTATTTGTACCACCCGCGCCGCCAAAGATAACGTCCTCGGTTGTAGCCGAGAGGAAGTTGTTCACGATCTTGATTGGCCCAGGCGTCACCCACGCAGCGATAGCTTGCGAATCATATAGGCTTTCGTGAATATCGGAAATGTAGCTATCAATGACAGCTACGTTGCTCCCGTTGGCAATTACTCCCTCCCGAACATCCTGCGTGGGGGAACCGTGAATATAGCACCGGTCAACAGTGATCGAATCCGGCATAGGCCGTAACGCAACTCCAGCTACATCCACTAGGTTATAGGACCAGCAGTTCACCGGAGGAACGGCTGTTGGCTTACAGCCCTGAGTCGAAGCTGAGGTGATCTCCAGCCCAGCCAACCGATAATAGGACGCGCTGGGCGGAATGGTGATGGGAGGTATCACGTTGGGCGTCACGATCTTGGGCATATTTGCTGCGTCTGCTGGAGCAACCCTGCTACCGGGGGCAGGGAGATTCGCTAGCGCAGAGCTGACAATATAGATCCACTTGTGGTTAGGGTTGGCCTTCACCGGCAGTTCGAAGTTGCCTTCATAGGTGGCTCTGGCATCGAGAACTACAACGTCTCCCGGCACTCCTGAGTTAAGCGCAGTCTTGAGTTCGGCACTATTGTGCGGTCGCCAGGTCTTGCCACCAGTGGGAAGATGATAAGTCGTGTCTACATAAGCCTCTGGTAGCGCGGGAACGGGCGTCTGCGCTATGGCCTGTCCCATTCGCGCAATCACAGTCACAAGGAATAACGACCGCAGAATCTTGACAAGACTCAATTTACACCACAAAGCAGCGGTATAGTGATCTGGCCCTTCACTCGGCCAAGCAATTCGTCCGACGCTTTTGCCCTGGTTGGCGCATTCGGCAAAGCGGCTACGCGCCCGGAGAAGGCTCTTCGCCCACGTTTTTGGCTCTATAGTAGCCGCGCAAGGCGAGGATCGAACTTGACCCTTTCTTCGACGTGATCGGATCATCCAGATTCTTAACTTATAACTGTAGCATAAGCAAGGCTGCTTCTCTTCCAAAAATCCGCATCGCAGACCAACACCACTCTGGACGCGATGTGTTCCTTGCCTTCTTGACGCGATTCTCGGGGGTCGTTCGCTAATTTGCTGCAACAACCCTATCGGCGGGCTGCCACAGGTTCAAAGAGGAGTTTCTTAGGGAGGTGTCAAAATTCCTCGCGAGAGTCCGCGATCCCGCACAGCGTTTGCCCCTTGGAGGGGCGCCCACTCCGGTGACTTGAGAGTACGGTCGGGGAAATTGCCGATCGTTTAGCTCGGAATCTGGGGAGAACTGCGCTCCGCAGGTAATTGTTCACCGGCGACGGACTCGGTGCCGCTGGAGCCTCCACGACGAGTGATCGTACGATGGAGGCCGCGACCTTTTAGGCCGGGACGACGCCTGCAGAACGGTGAGCAACCCATATGGCGTTTCGCAAATTCTGATACCCATACAGACCACCACATGCGCTCCGGGCACATCCAGGGCCAACATATAACGCTTGGTCGCCGCGGGAGAGTGGCATTCCGACATTCCACATTCTGGGGATGCACGATCCGGCTAGTAAACACCCGCTGGTGAGGTCACTAAGCTGGGAGGCCGGTTGGACCTGAACGCCCCCGGCCGGCATCCTCGCGCAGTGCTATGATGCACTAGATGCCGCTCGCCTATCTGCAAGCACGCCCAAGGGGCCTTTTCGAATCCTTCTCACGCTTTAAAGGCCGACCGGGAACAACCATTGGCAAACAACCATTAGCCTTTGGGAGGCTGCGTAGTCTGCTAAGGTGCCCACGCCCTTGTTCGCATCATGTCGAGCAAGCGATCACACCGTCGCCAGTTCTCGTATCGCGCCAAGGAGACCTGTCGCGAACAAAAGTTCACGGTGGCTTTGTCCAATGGATGGTTTGACCGGAGCGATATGCTCGGGCGCGGAGGAAATGCAACTAGTCAGCTGACAGAGGAAAGCCGTGAGGGGTGACGCTGGTTTGTGCCGCAGCTACGGACGTGAGCATTTGCGAAATCGGATTATGCTTGTCGTAGTATGTGGTTTGAGAGTCGCAAGTTTGAATACCGCGCAAGGGGACGGAAGCCACTTGGAGAGACACTCGGTGGCATCAACTGTAATGGAGCGCAGCGCAACACGTGGAGAATCAAAATTGCTTGCAATCATTAAAGTTTCTTTGGATCGTTAACTTCGAATATTCCACCCGGCTACATAGTGGCTCGACTCTGCGACACGTTAATTACTCGCGTGAGCTGGTGCAACATGGTCACAGAGTTTTCCTTGGGGTGCGGTTCGAGCCGCAGTACGAAGAGCAGAGTCGTCAGTGGTTCGCGTCGCTGCGAGAGGAAGGGGCAATCTCCGATTTCTTCGGGTTATCATATGCTCCTCCACCGGGATACCTTCGAACGGCAGCGCTTACTCCGTTCCCATCCGTAGGAAACTTCGTTCTGAACCAATTCCAAACCGCGACCACCCGTTCGGTTGAGGGTCTTATCACCAAGCTCGGTGTCGACCTTGTGTTGTTGTCTGATCGACGATTCATATTTCTCGCGACCAGGCTGCCCGCCGCCAAGCCGCTTGTGATTGATTTCTGTGATTGTGCTTCCCTCTTTTGGTTTCGCGAGCTTCGGCACCTTGTTCGGTCGCGTCAGTTTTGGGCAATGTTGCCAACATTCCGGCGCTTTGTGTCCGTATTTGGTGAAGATCGATACTATGCTCGGCGGGGCCGCCCGGTAGTTGTTGTTTCACCGGTCGATCAACGTGCTCTAAGGCGAATGGGAGGAAGGTCCTCGCAAATATTCACATTGTTAAACGGCGTGTCATTGCCACCGTGGCAGCCCGGCACGGAGAAGGTAAAAAATCGATTAATTTTTTCCGGCAACATGGATTTTTCTCCTAACTACACAGCCGCGCTGTGGTTTCTCGACCATGTGTTTCCGCTTGTGTCGGAGCAAGTGCCGAATGCGCAATTCGTTGTAGCTGGCGCCAACCCTCCTCAGTTCCTGCAGAAGCGCGCCTGTAGCAACGTAGTGGTTACGGGGCATGTTGAAGATTTGAATCGAGAGATCGCCCGTAGCGCGCTATACGTCGTTCCGATGATATCGGGTGGAGGATTCAAGAATAAAGTGGTGGAAGCCGCCGCGAATCGCACCTTCATTGTTGCCACCGGCATTGCGGTCGAGTTTCTGGATCCATCCGTTCGGGAACTAATCGAGGTCGCCGACACCGCCACACAAATGGCGGAGTCAATTGTAGCTTTACTTCGGGATCCGGCCGCTTGTGCATCTCGTCTTTCGGCACTGTACGACCATGTTGCCCGAACATTCACTTGGTCGCGGCGTGCAGAAGAGCTCCTCGACATCGCCTGTACTTGCATAGCGGACATACGCGCGTCAAGCCGCTGGCCTTAAGCTTTCAAGCTGGCGCATCTTTCTGCGGCGTTAGCAGCGACGGCAGACGATGGTATGATTCCAACATCATGTGCGGAATCGCTGGATTCGTGCTCCGGACAGGCAGAGCCAACGCCGAGGACGTACGGGCGATGACCGACCTGATTCGCCACCGCGGTCCGGACGACGAAGGCATCTACACGGACGGCGCATGCGGGATTGGCATGCGACGGCTCAGCATCATCGATCTGATCACAGGCCACCAGCCAATGTCCAACGAGGACGGCTCCCTCTGGGTGGTTTTCAACGGCGAAATTTACAACTACCAGGAGCTGCGCGAGGATCTGATTCGTAGCGGCCATCGCTTCACCACCAACAGCGACACGGAAACTCTGGTGCACCTGCACGAAGAGGAAGGCGCGGCGGGGCTGACGCGCCTGCGAGGGATGTTCGCCTACGCCATCTGGGACTCGCGGCAGCGGAAGATTCTGTTGGCCCGCGACCGCTTCGGCAAGAAGCCGCTATACTATGCCAACACTCCGACTGGCTTTTACTTTGCGAGCGAACTCAAGTGTTTTCGGACTGCCGGCGTTGACCTCGAAATTGATAACGAAGCTCTGCGGCTTTATTTCCAGTTTGGCTACATTCCCGATCCGTATAGCCCGTTCCGGATGGTACGCAAGCTCATGCCCGGCTGCTGGCTCGAGTGTTCCGTCGACGGAAGCGTAAAGCATGGTCGTTATTGGAGGCTCCCAGCATTTTCAGAGCGGAACCTGACTGGGGACACGGAAAGTGAGGCGCGAGAACACCTGCGCCAGTTGTTCGATGAGTCTGTAGGCGTTCGGATGATTGCTGACGTACCGCTTGGCGCTTTTCTTAGCGGTGGCGTCGATTCGAGCCTCGTTGTAGCCTCGATGGCGCTCCAGTCGTCTGCGCCGGTCAAGACATTCTCCATCGGCTTCGAGGAGAGCGAATACAACGAGCTGCAGTACGCCCGGCTGGTGGCGAAGAAATACAACACCCAACATCACGACATTGTGGTGCGACCCGACGCCGTGGAGCTGCTAAACAAGCTAGTAATGCATTGTGACGAGCCTTTTGCCGACTCCTCGGCCATTCCTACATACATTGTTTCGGAGTTTGCAGCTGGACATGTGAAGGTGGTGCTCAGCGGTGACGGTGGGGACGAGTTGTTCGCAGGCTACCCAACGATCAAACGGTTTCGGAAGCTGCAGGGCTTTGACTATGTGCCAGGTTTCGGAAAGAAGCTGATGCGCTGGGCCGCGGCGGGTCTTCCCTATTCCGCTTACGGCAAGAACTTTCTGCACGCGATGAGTGCTTCAACCCCTCTGGGTCGCTACTTCGATCAAAGCTACGTGAACTTTCAGATGCGCAAGCGGATGCTGACTCCGCAATGGATGTTGCGCTCCGATCCCTCGACGCTTCAGCGGATGCTACCGGACAACTTTCTTCCCAACGGAACCGACACCGTGTCTCAGTTGATGTACTTCGAGGCCACGGCCAATCTGACTGGCGACATGTTGGTGAAGGTGGATCGTACCTCGATGGCAGCATCTCTTGAGGTGCGCTGTCCCCTATTGGACCATCAGTTAGCGGAGTATGCCACTCGTATTCCGATGAGCTGGAAATGGCAGAAGGGCAGGGGGAAGCGAATTCTACTGGACGCATTGGGTGACCGCTTACCGCCGCAGCTGTTGACTCGGTCGAAAATGGGTTTCGGCGTTCCTATTGATCACTGGTTTCGCGGACCGTTGCGTCAGTTGGTCCATGACAGTCTGCTGAGCAAGAGATTCCTCGATCGGGGAATCGTTTTCCCGGACTTCGTGCGCTATCTCTTGCGCGAGCATGACCGGGGGCGACGGGACAATCACCACCAGATGTATGCCCTGCTTATGCTAGAGCTGTGGTTCGAGACTCTCGAGCATCCGATTACTTCGGCAAACAGCTTTAGATCGTGCGTTACATTGAACAGCTCAAACTCCAACGCGAGTGGAGCGCTTTCTTCGAATGCGTAGTGCGCTCAACGGATCCAGGAAAAAAAGACGAGTATCGGATCGACTTGCTTAGCCGAGTGACATGGCGGCGCCCTCGGTAAAGTTAGTAGGCTGTGTAGTTACTCCACGCGTCCAGCACGATGGTGTCGCCCGCATGGGCTGAGTGCAAGGCAATCCCGAAGTCGGTGCTGGTAAGGACTTGCCATGCTGTTCCAGTGGGCCTGATTGAAAGTGGTGTCGATATAGACTTGTGGAAGTTGCGGCACTGGCATTTGCGCAAACCTAAGTGCGCTAACCAGAAGAGCTGATATTAGCAATCGTCTAGCCATGATGCTCCCGTTGCCCACACAGCTGCCGAGCTGGCAGGCAGGGTAGTGGCATCTGTTCCTTTCTCGCACCCTAATCTGCTCGGGAAGCAGTGCGGAGCCACAAATTCAACACCTGCCAAACGAAGGTAACCAATCAAATGTGACTTTCGTATCGTTCGAAGACTTGCAGAGGGTTTCTTGGATCCGAGGGAGGCGAGCAGCTATACTGTCGCCTAGTCAACTGCCAGTTCATCTACTGGAACCGAATGATTAGCGAGGATTGTACGTGCCCGATTCCGGTCCTGCTCATGGTGCGAGAACTGGGGATTGGCGGCTCGGAACGACAATTGGTGGAGACAGCTCTTTCCTTAAAGGGTAGCCGGTTTGTGCCACATGTTGGCTGCTTCCGGCCCAAGGGATTGCGCACGCAAGATCTGCTCGAGGCGGGAATACCGATTCTGCATCTTCCCGTTAGGTCCTTCCGATCGGTGGGCGCCGTCAAGGCCGCCCGGCAACTGCTGCGGTATCTTGGCGACCAAGGAATTCGAATCGTCCACAGCTTCGACGCGCCATCGAATATTTTCGCGTCCCCAGTGGTTCGCTTAGCCCGCGGACCGGCAGTCATTACCAGTCAACGCGGTGATCGGGACCTAAGCGGGAGAGGAATGAAACGACTGCTTCGCGTTACAGACCGCATTGCCGATGCCGTGGTCGTGAACTGTGAATGGATGCGGCGATATCTCTTAGCGGAGGAGGGCGTGGCCGAGTCCAAGGTGCGACTGTGCTACAACGCCGTTGATACCGAGCGATGGCGCCGCCGCGCAGTTGAAAATTCCTTCCCTGGCCGTCTGGTAGTGGGTACAGTGTGTGCTCTCCGGCCTGAAAAAGGGTTGGATACCCTCTTGCGGGCGTTCGCAAACTTAAGTGACCTTGCGGCGAAGCTGGTCATTGTTGGCAGCGGTCCGGAAGAGACAAAACTGCGGGCCCTCTCCAGCGAACTTGGGATCGGAGCGGATTGCCTGCTCGTACCCGCCGTATCGGACGTCGTCGAGTGGCTAAGCCGAATCGACATTTTCGTGCTTCCCTCGCGATCCGAGGCACTCTCCAATGCCTTGATGGAGGCAATGGCTTGTGGCTGCTCTCCGATCGCCTCGCGGGTTGGAGGTAACCCTGAGCTGATCGAGGATGGGCAAAACGGATTGCTCTTCGAGGTTGATGATATTGCAGAATTGGCTAGCCACATGCGTGCCCTGCTGACGGACGGGTCACTCCGCAGGAAGTTCGCCGATCGCTCGGCCACCAAGATGGAACAGTTCACCTACGCCAAAGCTCTGGACACCATGCAGGAGATCTACAAGTCTGTCCTCAGCTCTGCACGCCGGGCCGGTCGCCATCCTTGCCCGCATAACGGCTGAACACCTCCGCAAGGTGAGCCACGTTTTCGCGCAGGTTGTATTTTTCGACCACTCGCTGGCGTGAGGACAAAGCCATCTGGCGCCGCATCCCAGGATTGTCCATCATCTGGCCGATGGCTGCCGCGAGTTCCTCGACGTTCGCCGGCGTCACCAAGAGCCCATCTACCCCGTGACGGATCAGTTCCGGAATACCATTTATACGGGGCGCGACGCAGGGGACGCCCGAAGCCATCGCTTCCATGAAGACGACCGGGATTCCTTCGGCAAAGCTGGACAGAACGCAGACATCGCTGCTTTGGTAAAGATCACGTAGCTCGTCCTGAGTTTTCCAGCCCACCAGTACGATCCTGTCTGAAATTCCCAGCCGACACGCTTGTTCCGCTAATCGCGAACGTTCCGGTCCGTCCCCAACTAGTGTCAACCGAACATCCCGCCTCTGAGTGACGAGAATCGCCACTGACTCCAGAAGAAGCGGGTAGCCCTTGACTGGGGCAAGCCGTCCAACGGATACCAAATCGAACGGAGCCGGACGCTCCCGAAATGCAACTGGAGCCAATCCAGTGCAGTCAATGCCGAGCGGCGTGATCTCCAGTTTGTGCCAGTCCCCCGGAGAGGACCACAACATGATCTGGCTCTTGCCAAAGTGGCTGATACAGGAAACGAACAGAGCAGCCCGCACCTTTTCCTCCATCTCAAAGCTCTGAGGGTTTACGAACTCATTCGGGCCATGGATCGTCATCGACAATTCAAACCCGAAGACGCGAGCTGCGATTAACGCCACGTGGGTCGAGAAAACGGAATGCACATGCGTAAATCCGGCCTTACGCAGCCAACGCCCCGCGAGAATAGCCTCGCTAAAGTAGGCCATCGCGAATACCGATCGGCAACGAGTAAAGCGTCCGAATCGCCACGCAGTGGCTAATCCGCGCAGGTACCGGATTGGTTGAGTGCAGAAAGTCGCTACGTGCGCCGCCAAAAACTCCAACCAGCCACTACCTAGGACGTACCACGTGGATTTCAGTTCCTCGGTTTCCGCGGTTGATATCGACGATGGCCGCGAGCCAGGTCTGCGTATGGAAATAGTCTGAATGTCCCACCCAAGCGCCCGCAGTTCACGCACCTCTCTGAGCAAATAGGTGTGACCAATGGTGGGATACTCGCTCAAGAGATATGCAATTTTCATAGGGAAAGCTTCACCGGATGAACAGGCACACGCCTGTGCGGGGCCGATGCTTAGGTTCTGAGTGTAACGATCGGCGATCGAAGTCGGCAACAATTTTCATTCGGTTACGCGGTCGCAGGATGACCGGTAACACTCAAGAGAACAGGCGTTTGATCCGATAAGTTAAAGGGGAACATGGTAAACTATCCTGGAGTCGTGGACCCAACGCATACCTGGTTTCCAGGCATGACACGGGTTCACGTTTTTGTGTCGGCCCCTTGGAGCGAGCAGTGAGTCCTGTCCAGCAGAAGACAACGCAGGGAGCGGGAGCCGCCGCTTTCCCCGTCCTATTGGTTTCTCTGTTCCTCATATTCAGTGCCCTCTTCGAGGTCCTCCCTGGGATGCGGGCCACGCGTCCACAGCTTGTTCTGGGAGTAATAGGGTTGTTCTTTTTGTTTACAACCGGACAGGCCATCAGAGTGGTATTCACTCCCGTGGGCAAGAGTCTGCTTGTCTTCACCGCTTGGTTTGTGGTTTGTATTCCCTTTGCCATTTGGCGTGGCGGTAGCTTCGGGATTCTCATAAACCTTTGGTATAAGACGGTGCTGATGTTTGTGCTGACGGCGGGATTGCTGTCCACTGTGCCTCAAGCCAAGAAATTGTTCCATGCGATCGGCTATGCCGTCGGTTTAATGGCAGTGATAGCTCTTGCAAAGCGCACCTATCTATTGGGACGTCTAACCCTTCCCGACACCCGCTATGGGAACTCGAACGATTTAGCTGTCACTTTGTTGGTGGGTCTCACATTCCTGGGATACTCGTTCATAAGGGGCACTCAGCGTGACAAAGCATTTGCCATGGTCCTGAGCTGTCCCGTACTGTTGGCACTGGCGAAGACGGGATCTCGGGCCGCGCTCCTGGGCGCTGGTATGCTTTGCGTCTTTGGCTTTTTACAAGCATCCAATAAAAGCAGAATCAGGATGGCGGCTAGCGCGTCTTTGATTCTCATTGTGCTCGCCGTTGTTGTCCCATCCAATCTTAAGCAGCGATACTTCACCTTGTTCAAGTCGAGCGAACAAGAACGACACGGACAAAAAATCACGAAGGAAGAGGCCCAGGAGTATGACGCTGCCACTGGGTCTGCCGAAGGTCGCCTTCGCCTTCTCAAGGACAGCCTCATCATTACTTTTCAACATCCGCTATTTGGCGTGGGACCGGGAAACTTCGTGGTGGAACAGAATAATCTCGCAATCGCGCGCCGGGAACTAGGAATGTGGCACGTAACCCATAATACCTACACTCAAGTATCGAGCGAGATGGGCATCCCCGGGCTCATCTTCTACGTGATGTTTCTATATCAGACATTCAAGGTACTTACATCGATTGTTCGCAGCGAGCAGCCGGGGGAGGTGTGGCGGGACTTGCGTGCATTGGCGCTCTCGCTTCGAGCCGCAATTGTCGTGTTAGCGACGGTCGCATTCTTCGACAGCTTCCCCTACGTGCCGGACGTACCAATCATGGCCGGACTCGCAGTAGCCTTGGGTTACATCGCTCAAAAGCAGCGAGCTGCCGACGGGGTAACGAGCACGAGCAAGGCCATCCCAGGGCCCCTGCCAGAACCCGCATTGCCACCAGCTTGGACCAGACAATTCTTGACGCGTTGAAACGTCAGTAATCAGGAGTAGCAGCTTGTCCGCCACCAACGGGGGGAGATCGTGGGGATAATCAATCGAAGGCGCATTGTAGCGGGATTTAGGCTGCTGTTTAAATTGCATCCTCCAGGACGCGATTTGGCCGTTCGTCCTGACGACACGTTTATCGTTTCTTACCCGAAGTCGGGAAATACCTGGACGCGCTTTCTCGTGGCCAATCTGGTGCATCCCGAGACGCCAGCCACCTTCGGCAACATCGAGGATCTGATTCCAGATTCAATGGCTGTATCAAAGAGGCGAATGACCCGCATGCCTGGGCCAAGGATTATAAAGAGCCATGACTATTTCAACCCTTCCTGGCCGCGTGTGATTTATATTGTTCGCGATCCCCGGGACGTCGCCCTCTCGCAGTTTCACTTCCACAGAAAAAGGAAGATGATCGGGGATGATTACCCGCCGGAGAAGTTCGTAACCCGTTTTATCGCCGGAGAAACGGTTTGGCCGTTTACCTACGGCACTTGGGGTGACAACGTTGGCAGTTGGCTTGCGCCCCGCTATGGCCGCCCTGGTTTCCTGCTGCTGCGTTATGAAGATATGGAGTCTCACACAGAACGAGAATTGGCCAGAGTGGCTTCTTTTCTGAAAATTGATCCTTCGCCGGAGCTTACCTCACAGGCAGTGGCGCAGAGTTGCGCCGATGAAATGCGGCAGCTTGAGAAGACTCAAGCTCACATATGGTCTCTCACCAAACGAACGCGCAAGGACATTCCGTTCGTCCGCTCAGCCAGGTCGGGTGGCTGGCGGTCAGGTTTGCCCCTCGTTTCGGTCGCAGAGATCGAAACGGCTTGGGGCTCACTGATGCGCTGGTTAGGGTATGAACTCTCGTCGGATGTGAAGGGAGCTACAGTTTTCCATGAATCAATATTGGGGATTCCAGTGAGGTGAGTCACAACGGGTCCGAATCTGGCATCGAACGAATCCTCTCGTAAGGTGCCACAAGAGTCTCTGACTTTTGTCGGAAATCAAACATATAACTCTAAGCTTCAGTAAGGACTAAACGCCATGGCGCAGGAAGACGGAACGCTGTTCTACTCCGGAATTTCTGAGCTATGGTCGCATTTCACTCTTGAGGTGAATCGTTGCAGCCGCGTCGTTCTGTAAAGAGAGCCCTATTAGCGCCTCTTCGCATACCAGGAGTGGCTGAAGTTCTCTCCAATGTCACCGCCACACGCGCATCCATTTTCATGCTGCATCGGTTTACTTCCCCCGACGAGGAGGGAGTAAGTGGCCACGATCCGGCGGTGCTTCGCGAGGTCCTATCGCACCTGCGAAAGCAACGTTATGATCTGATCTCCCTTCGAGAGATGTTCCGGCGCCTTCGGGAGGGCGAGGCACTGACACGAGCCGTCGCATTCACTATTGACGACGGCTATTTCGATCACGGCTTGGTCGGGGCACCGATTTTCTCTGAATTCGATTGCCCCGTGACCATCTTCGTGGTCAGCGGATTTCTGGACGGCAACAATTGGTTGTGGTGGGACCAGATTCAGTATATTTGCGAAACCACAGCCAGGACCCAGTTAAGGGTTTGCGTCGGAGACGAGGAGAGATTGTTTCAGCTAGACTCGGATCCCGCTCGCCTCGCTGCCGCGCACGATATCAGTTGGTGGTGTCAGGATGCTTCGCAATCAGATCGCGTAGCGTGTATCGCGAGAATGTTTCAAGAAGCCGACATGGAGGTTCCGGCGGTACCTCCGCGTCAGTTCGCACCCTTGTCTTGGGGTGAAGCACGCCGCCTTGAGAAGCGAGGCGTAACATTTGGGCCTCACACGGTTACGCACCCAGTGTTATCGAGCACATCCGACGATCACGCAGAATTCGAGATTTCATCATCCTGGAAGCGCTTATGTGATGAATTGGCTTCGCCTGTACCGATTTTCTGCTATCCACATGGACGACAGCGGGACTTCGGGCAGCGGGAGATGAAAAGCGTACAGCGTCTTGGATTATGGGGCGCTGTTGCAGGATACCCGAGGAGATTTCGCCCAGAGGAGTTCCGCCATGCTCCAGGGATCTACTGTGTTCCGCGATTTCCCTTTCCCGACGACTTGCTAGACATTTTGCAGTGCGTTTCAGGGCTCGAAGTCGTAAAGGCTCGATTGCGCGGAGTTGGCGCTTGAGCAATGTGCTGAACGCCATTCTTGATTTCGGCTCCGCTTGGAAGGCCAAGGTCGAACATGCTCGTTTGGCCCGACGGTGGGAGAAACTCCGGTCCATGGGCATGCACATAGGTCAAGGTGTCAATCTACCGGCTTCTACCTGGGTCGACATGTCGAATTGCTACGCGATCAGCATCGGCGACTGGTGTGGCTTTGGGGAGCAATGTCTGATTCTTGCCCACGACGCCCAAATGGACGAATTTCTGGATGCCGGGTTGGTTGCCAAAGTGACCATTCACGAGTCATGCCATTTCGGCTCTCGAACCGTCATCCTTCCCGGTATAGAAGTGGGCCCGAGAACCATTGTCGGTGCAAATTCCGTTGTGGCCAAGTCTCTGCCACCCGAAACGGTCTGTGCTGGAGTGCCAGCCAAGGTCATCTGTAGCTTGGACGAATATCTGGCGCGTCATCAAGCAAACATGGCGGCAGGACGGCAGTTTCCTTGGCCGGACTACAACATCGACGTCCTGACGCCTGAGCGCCGCACAGAGATCATGGAGGCTTTGGGAAAAGGCCCCGCCTACGTCACGGGGGGGTTTTCAGCAGAACTGCAGGGCCTGGGAGGTACCGAACGGACTCCTCACGATGAAACCGCCGAGCCGCACGGCGTAGAGTATCTGAGGCAGCGCAGAGCGAAGAGTGGCTAGAGCGCCGTGAGTGACGTTGCCTGCATCTGTTCGGCACCATTCTCCACAAAGCGGAAATCAAGGAGGGGACAGGTCACGATAAGAAAAATGAGATGATTTGGACAGTGCCTCCGTTGTAAACCCCTCAGTAAGGAGCCAAGAGAATCGTGTTTCGTGCTGGTGTTTTCTGCGGTTGGGTCGGTTTCGGTTACGGCAATCTAGGTGACCTGACCATCTACGAATTGTGTCGCAAGCGCTTTTCTACCATCCATTGGTCGCCAATTGCAGCATTCGACTATACACCGCGGCCAGGACAATTCCTCCGCCGCAGCAGCCGCGACTCCCGGCAGGTCATTCGGATGCTTTCTGAGGAACTCTCCCACCAGCGTCGTCTTCGCAGCCTCACCGCCAAGGCCATTCATCGCTTGGCGCGATTCTTGGGAGGAGAAGTCGGTATCTGCGGGGGGGAAATGTTTATCAACCGTAACTTCAACTCGATCCGGGGCTACACGGAGCTCAGAAAGCGAACTGGGTCTCCAATACCCGTCTTTGGCACCGGCGTGGCGGAACCCGACTTTTGGCTGGGGCGGGAAGATGGCTGGATCGATCGGCGAAAGGAATGGGTAGCGATCTTGGAAGAGCTTCCCACGGTCGGAGTCAGAGGTCCCCTTTCAAAAGCCTACTTGGAAGAAGCGGGCGCACGCAATGTTGTAATCAGCGGAGACCCGGCTGTTTCCTTGCACGCGCAGTATTCAGCGAAGCCCATTCCGGTATACCGAGAGGGGACACTGCGCGTTGGTATCAATGCAGGGCCTTATCCAAGAACCTGGGGCCGACCCGAAGACATTCAAGATTCAACTGTTGCCTTGGCAGAGTGGCTGCGCAAGGCTGGGCATCAGATCGAGATCATTCCCATCTGGCCAAGAGACGTCGAGGCCTGCGTCGACGTGGCCCGCAGAGCGGAGCTTCCCCAGTCCGTGGTCAGCCCTCGGTGTTTTTCCCATGAAGCCTTTTTGAGTCGGGTCGAGAACCTGGATCTACTGGTGGCCATGAACTTGCACGCTGGTATCCTAGCAGCAGTCGCGAATGTTCCATTCGTGAGCCTCGAGTACCAGCCTAAGTGCCGGGATTTCGCCGCCACCATAGGGTGGGAGGAATTCCTCGTACGAACTGACGACCTTGAGCCTGGAAAGCTGATTGATCGCGTTTCTGCAGTTATGGTGCAGCTCGAGGCGAAGAGAGGAGAGCTGTGTCGGCGAATGTGCGAGCAAATGAATGCTTTTGAAAGCTACTGTCGCGACATCGAACCGCTCTTAGCAGGACCGGGGTAGCGAATAGTCACTAACGTCGATGGAAAGAGGAAGGACTGTAACCAGACACAGACGACAGCAAGGAAAGACCACGTCTGGGCCGCCTCCGCCTTACGGTTGTCTTGAACCAAAGTTCAAGAATTACCACGACGAGAATCCTGTTTCGGGCTGGCATCGCGAGGAGAACGTTCAAGATGCATTGGTGCCCTAGCTTGGTGGTTGCGTCAAGCTGGGCATCAGAATCGAGGTTATCCCAGTTTGACCCAAGGATGTCGCGTCGCGTGCCGGCTCCAATGCCGACCTAAACGTCGCGATTTTGCTGCCAGCCTAGGCGGTGAGGAATTCCTTATAAGAACTGACCAACTGCAGCACCACCGGCTGATCAAACGCGTGTCGGCTCTTATGGAGCAACTCGATGCGAAGAGAAGGAAAGTGTGCCAGAAAATGTGCCGGCTGATGACTCTTTCGAAGACTACTGTCACAAGATCGAACCATTCTGTTGGGATCAAGTGACGTATGAATCGTCGTTGAGCACGCTGGCGCCCCAAAAGCGTTGTAGGGTCTGCAGAAACTAGATCATTGTTCTCTAAGTAACTAGACATTAGAACCAGGGGATGCTTTAATGGGGCATGCCCTTTCAGAGGAGGCGCCGGGCCCTGGTCTTCAGCGAGGACGAGCAGGCTATGTTGGAGCGCCTCCGCAAATCGCGCACCGAGCAGAAGAGGCGTACGGTGCGCGCAGCGATCTTGCTGGACTC
>WNFD01004764.1_pt1 | contig 16144 bp, 23 predicted proteins | sample 5400491 | NCBI WGS metagenome assembly WNFD01 (sample SAMN13153343, study PRJNA577476) | soil metagenome | isolation source: 120 cm saprolite under Douglas fir tree site 2 hole 2 replicate 2 | place: USA:California | collected 2015-04-18 | reverse complement strand
TGCGACCTCGGGCATCGACCTCGCGTTCGGCCAGTTCGGGCTCAAGGCGCTGGAGCCGGAGCGCGTCACCGCGCGGCAGATCGAGGCGGCGCGGCGCGCGCTCACCCGCCACATGAAGCGGGCGGGCCGGGTCTGGATTCGCATCTATCCGGACCTGCCGGTGTCGAAGAAGCCGCTCGAGGTGCGCATGGGCTCGGGCAAGGGCGCGCCGGAACTGTGGGTCGCGCGCGTGAAGCCCGGCCGCATCCTGTTCGAGCTCGACGGCGTGCCGATCAACGTGGCGAAGGAAGCGCTCGCGCTCGCCGCCGCCAAGCTGCCGATCAAGACGCGCTTCGTCGCGCGTATCGCGGAGTAAGGCCATGCTGGACACCGGCGATCTGCGGGCCATGACGGTTGATCAGCTCGACGACGAGCTGATCAAGCTCAAGAAGGAGCAGTTCAACCTGCGCTTCCAGCGGGCGACGGGTCAGTTGGCGAACACATCGCGCGTGCGTGAAGTCCGCCGGGACATCGCCCGCATCAGGACGGTCGCGCAGCAGAAGCGTGCCGCGCAACCGAAGTCGAAGTAAGGAGAGCCGAGATGCCGAAGCGCACGCTCCAGGGCACCGTGGTGAGCGACAAACAGAGCAAGACGGTCGTGGTGCGCGTCGAGCGCCGCTTCACCCATCCGGTGCTCAAGAAGACGGTGCGCAGCTCGAAGAAATATTACGCGCACGACGAGACCAACCAGTATTCGGTCGGCGACATCGTGTGGATCGAGGAACATCGGCCGATCTCGAAGCTCAAGCGCTGGACGGTGGTCCGGGGCGAGAAGAAACAGACAGTGGCTTAAGGCGCGGTGCGGGAACGAGAGAGGACCAGGATAGCATCATGATCCAGATGCAGACCAATCTCGACGTGGCGGACAATTCCGGCGCGCGTCGCGTCATGTGCATCAAGGTGCTTGGAGGCTCCAAGCGCAAATACGCCACCGTGGGCGACGTGATCGTCGTCTCGGTGAAGGAGGCGATTCCGCGCGGGCGCGTGAAGAAGGGCGACGTGATGAAGGCGGTCGTCGTGCGGGTCGCGAAGGACATCCGCCGGCCGGACGGCTCGATCATCCGCTTCGATCGCAACGCCGCCGTGCTGATCACGCCGCAGATGGAGCCGGTCGGCACCCGTATCTTCGGACCGGTGCCGCGCGAGCTGCGCGCCAAGAATCACATGAAGATCATTTCGCTGGCGCCGGAGGTGCTGTGATGGCCGCCAAGATCAGGAAGGGCGACAAGGTGATCGTGCTCTGCGGCCGCGACAAGGGTCGCAGCGGCGAGGTGCTCGAGGTGCGCCCGTCCGAGGACCGCGTGCTGGTGCGCGGCATCAACATGGTCAAGCGCCACCAGCGCCAGACCGCGCAGCAGGAGGGCGGCATCATCTCCAAGGAGCTGCCGGTCCATCTGTCCAATGTGGCGATCGCCGATCCCAAGGACGGCAAGCCGACCCGCGTCGGCTTCAAGATCCAGGGTGACAAGAAGGTGAGATTCGCCAAGCGTTCGGGAGCCGAGATCGATGGCTGACGATACCGAGAAGAAGAAACCGGAGCAGGCCGAGAAGGCTCCGAAGGCCGACAAGGGCGCGCCCGAGAAGGCGCCGAAGGCGGCCAAGGGCGAGAAGGGCGAGCAGGCCGCCAAGCCCGCCGCGGGCGAGAAGCCGCAAGGCAAGGCCGACAAGGGCAAGAAGGCCGAGAAGGGCGAGCAGGGCGACAAGACCGCAAAGGGCCGGCCGAGCGCCGCGCCCAAGGGCGGACCCGTGCGCATGCGCAGCCATTACGACCAGGTCGTGCGCAAGGCCATGACCGACAAGTTCGGCTACAAGAACGTGATGCAGGTGCCCGCGGTCGACAAGATCGTGATCAACATGGGCATCGGCGAAGGCGTGAACGACCGCAAGAAGGTCGAGTCGGCCGCCAACGATCTCGGGCTGATCGCCGGCCAGAAGGCCGTCATCACCAAGTCGCGCAAGTCGATCGCGACCTACAAGCTGCGCGAGAACCAGCCGATCGGCTGCAAGGTCACGCTGCGCAAGGCGCGCATGTACGAATTCATCGACCGGCTGATCAACATCGCCCTGCCGCGCGTGCGCGACTTCCGCGGGCTCAATCCGAAGAGCTTCGACGGCCGTGGCAACTACACGCTCGGCATCAAGGAGCACATCGTCTTCCCGGAGATCGACTACGACAAGGCGGCCGAGATCTGGGGCATGGACATCACGGTCTGCACCACCGCGCGCACCGACGAGGAAGCGCGCGAGCTGCTCAAGGCATTCAATTTCCCGTTCCGGCAGTGAGGCGGCATTCGGCCGATCCTCAAACGCGGAAACCTAGGAGAGACGCATGGCGAAGAAGAGTTCGATCGAGAAGAACAACCGGCGGCGCAAGATGGCCAAGAGTACCGGTGGCCGTCGCGCGCGCCTCAAAGCGATCGCGCGTGACAAGAAAAAGCCGATGGAAGAGCGGTTCGCCGCCACCTTGAAGCTCGCCGAGATGCCGCGCAACGGCTCGCCCACCCGCATCCGCAATCGCTGCGAGGTGACCGGGCGTCCGCGCGGCTTCTACCGCAAGCTCAAGATGAGCCGCATCGCGCTCCGCGAGTTCGGCTCCAAGGGCCTGGTCCCCGGCCTGGTCAAGTCGAGCTGGTGAGGAGGATCGGACGATGGCGATGAACGATCCGATCGGCGACATGATCACGCGCATCCGCAATGCGCAGCAGCGCGCCAAGCCGAAAGTCTCGACGCCGAGCTCGAAGCTGCGCACGCGCGTGCTCGAGGTGCTCAAGAGCGAGGGCTATATCCGCGGCTACGCGACCCTCGAGCACAAGGACGGGCGCAACGAAATCGAGATCGAGCTCAAGTATTTCGACGGCGCCCCGGTGATCCGCGAGATCGAGCGGGTCTCGAAGCCGGGCCGGCGCGTCTACGCCTCGGTGAAGGCGCTGCCGCGCATCAACAACGGCCTCGGCGTCGCGATCGTCTCGACGCCGAAGGGCGTGATGGCCGACCACGAGGCGCGCGACGCCAACGTGGGCGGCGAGATCCTGTGTACGGTGTTCTGAGACTCGGAGACGAGGAAAGACCATGTCTCGTATCGGCAAAAGGGCGGTCGCCATCCCGACGGGTGTGACGGCGAGCGTCGAGGGCCAGACGGTGAAGGTGAAGGGGCCGAAAGGCGCCCTCGAGGTCGTGTTGCCTGGCGACGTGTCCGTCAAGATGGACAACGGCGCCGTCAAGGTCGACCCGCGCAACGAGACCAAGCGCGCGCGCTCCATGTGGGGCACGTCCCGCACCCTGGTCGCCAATCTGGTCGCGGGCGTGACCAAGGGCTTCGAGCGCAAGCTCGACATCACCGGCGTCGGCTATCGCGCCGCGGTGCAGGGCAAGAACCTGCAGATCGCGCTCGGCTACAGCCACGACGTCGTCTACCCGATCCCGGCCGGCATCACGATCGTGACGCCGAAGCCGACCGAGGTGCTGATTTCGGGGATCGACCGGCAGAAGGTCGGGCAGGTGGCGGCGGAAATCCGTGCGTTTCGCAAGCCCGAGCCCTACAAGGGCAAGGGCGTGAGGTATTCCGACGAGTACATCTTCCGCAAGGAAGGGAAGAAGAAATGACCGCGATCACGTATCGCAAGCCCGCACGACCGCTGGAGGTGCTGATCAAGACCGCCAACGGCATATTGCTGCGCGTGCCCTTCGACGCGGCTCGTGGACGTCACGATCGGGTGCCCGGGAAAGGGCGCAAGGTGCGCAAACTCTTGCGGGCGCTGGTCGCCTACAAGGCAGGCAAGAAGAAGTAACGGGAGCCGATCATGGCCAAGCTCAGGAAGCAGAGCGAGCGGCGAACGGCGCGCGTGCGGCGGTCGATCAAGGCGGCCGCCGGCATCCGGCCGCGCCTCTCCGTGTTCCGCTCCTCCAAGCACATCTACGCCCAGCTGATCGACGACCGCAAAGGCGCGACCGTCGCCGCCGCGTCCTCGATGGAGAAGGACATGCGCGGCTCGCTCAAGACAGGGGCCAATATCGACGCCGCCAAGGCGGTCGGCAAGAAGCTCGCCGAGCGCGCCGTGGCGGCGGGCGTCAAGGACGTCGTGTTCGATCGCGGCGGCTACATGTATCACGGCCGCGTCAAGGCGCTCGCCGATGCGGCGCGCGAAGGCGGGCTCAACTTCTGATCAAAGGAAACGGATATCCAAATGGCACGTGAACGCGAACGGCACCGGGACGAGCGGGACAGCGAGTTCACCGACAAGCTCGTCCACATCAACCGTGTCGCCAAGGTGGTGAAGGGCGGCCGGCGCTTCGGCTTCGCCGCGCTGGTCGTCGTCGGCGACCAGAAGGGCCGCGTCGGCTTCGGCCACGGCAAGGCGCGTGAGGTGCCGGAGGCGATCCGCAAGGCGACCGAAGCGGCGAAGCGCGGCCTCGTGCGCGTGCCGCTGCGCGAGGGCCGCACGCTCCATCACGACGTCGCGGGCCGCCACGGCGCCGGCAAGGTCTTCCTGCGCGCGGCGCCTCCCGGCACCGGCGTCATCGCGGGCGGCCCCATGCGCGCCGTGTTCGAGACGCTCGGCGTGCAGGACGTGGTGGCGAAGTCGCTCGGATCGTCCAACCCGTACAACGTCGTGCGCGCGACCTTCGACGCGCTCAAGCATCAGGATTCGCCGCGCTCGGTCGCGGCGCGCCGTAACATCAAGGTCTCGGCCCTGCAATCGCGTCGCCGCGAGGGCGGCGAAGGCGAGGCCGCGACCGAGTGATCGCACGCGCGGCGGGCGCCGCTGAAAAAGACTGAGAAGCGACCATGAGCACGAAGGCGAAGACCATCAAGGTGCGGCAGATCGGCAGCGCGATCCGCCGTCACCACACGCAGCGCGAGACGCTGATCGGCCTCAATCTCAACCGCATCGGCCGCGTCTCCGAGCTGCCCGACACGCCGGCGGTGCGCGGCATGATCGCAAAAGTCCAGCACCTCGTGCAGGTGGTGGACAAGACTTGAGTTGCCGTCATGCCCGGCCGTGACGAATCAAAGGGAATACGAGGAGAAGAGCGATGAAGCTCAACCAACTCGCCGATCGGCCGGGCTCGCGCAAGAAGCGCCAGCGCATCGGGCGCGGCATCGGGTCCGGCATGGGCAAGACCGGCGGCCGCGGCGGCAAGGGCCAGACCGCGCGTTCGGGCGTGCGCATCAAGGGGTTCGAGGGCGGCCAGATGCCGCTCCACCGCCGCCTGCCCAAGCGCGGCTTCACCAATATTTTTGCCAAGAAGCTCAACGAGGTGAACCTCGGCAAGGTGCAGGAAGCGATCGACGCCGGCAAGATCGACCTCAAGGACGTGGTCGACGTCAGCGCGCTGGTGCGCGCGGGCGTGCTTCGCCGCGCCAAGGACGGCGTGCGCCTGCTCGGGGCGGGCGAGATCAAGGCCAAGGTCAATTTCGAGGTCTACGGCGCGTCCAAATCGGCGGTCGCGGCCGTCGAGAAGGCCGGCGGCTCGGTCAAAATCCTCGCGCCGCCCAAGGCCGAGGGGGGTAAAAAGGCGGCCTGATCCCCATATAGGCCGCAACCCTTCGTTTCGGGGCGCAACCGGAGCCGCACGCCATGGTCTCAGCAGCGGAACAACTCGCCGCCAATCTGAACTTCTCCGCGCTCGCCAAGGCCGAGGAGCTCAAGAAGCGCATCTGGTTCACCCTGGGCGCGCTCCTCGTCTATCGGCTCGGCACCTACATCCCGCTGCCCGGCATCGATCCCACCGCCTGGGAACAGATCTTTCGCACGCAATCGGGCGGCATTCTGGGCATGTTCAACATGTTCGCCGGCGGCGGCATCCACCGCATGGCGATCTTCGCCCTCAACATCATGCCGTACATCTCGGCCTCGATCATCATCCAGCTGATGACGACGGTCTCGCCCACCCTCGAGCAGCTCAAGAAAGAGGGCGAGCAGGGCCGCAAGGTCATGAATCAGTACACGCGCTACCTCACCGTGCTGCTGGCGGCGGTGCAGTCCTACGGCATCTCGATCGGGCTCGAAGGCTCGGGGCAGGTGGTGACCGATCCCGGCTTCTTCTTCCGCATCTCCACCGTGATCACGCTCACCGGCGGCACCATGTTCCTGATGTGGCTCGGCGAGCAGGTCACGTCGCGCGGCATCGGCAACGGCATCTCGCTCATCATCCTGTCGGGCATCGTCGCCGAATTGCCCTCCGCGATCGCCGGTACCCTCGAGCTCTCCCGTCAGGGCGCGCTCTCCGCCGGCGTCATCCTGTTCGTCGCGCTGATGGCGGTCGCGGTCATCGCGTTCATCGTGTTCATGGAGCGCGCGCAGCGCCGCCTGCTCATCCAATATCCCAAGCGGCAGGTCGGCAATCGCATGTTCGAGGGGCAGTCCTCGCACTTGCCGCTCAAGCTCAACACCTCGGGCGTCATCCCGCCGATATTCGCGTCCTCGCTGCTGCTGCTGCCGACCACGGTCGCCAATTTCAACTCGGGGCAGATGCCGGACTGGATCAACGCCGTCGTCGCCCAGCTCTCGCACGGCCGCCCGCTCTTCCTCCTGTTCTATGTGGCGCTGATCGTCTTCTTCGCCTTCTTCTACACGGCGATCGTGTTCAACCCGACCGAGACCGCCGACAACTTGAAGAAGCACGGCGGCTTCATCCCCGGCATCCGGCCAGGCGAGCGCACGGCCGAGTACATCGACTACGTGCTCTCGCGCATCACCGTGGTGGGCGCCGGCTATCTTGCCATCGTCTGCATCCTGCCGGAGATCTTCATCTCCTATTTCGCCGTGCCGTTCTATTTCGGCGGCACCTCGCTCCTCATCGTGGTGAGCGTCACCATGGACACGGTGGCCCAGATCCAGGGCTATCTCTTGGCGCACCAGTACGAAGGCCTCATCAAGCGCTCCAAGCTGCGAGGCCGGCGCAGATGAACGCCGATCTGACGCGGCGCGTCGCCTTCACGTTGGGCGCGCTCCTCGTCTATCGGTTAGGTCTCCACATCCCACTTCCGGGAATCGATATTGCGGTGTGGGAACAGTTATTGCGGCCGCGCGGAAGTCTCGCGGAGTTCTCGACCAACGCTGCTGCTTGGGTTGGGATCTTCTCCCTCGGCATCGCTCCTTATCTAACCGCCGCGCTCGCCATTCAGCTTATGAAGTTCGTCTCTCCGACGCTCCGGTGGCTCAACGGAGAGGCAGAGAAGGGTCGTATCATCCTCGATCAGTACACGCGTTATCTCGCCGTGCTGCTCGCTGCGGTCCACTCCTACGGTCTCGCCATTGCGCTGGAGGCCGTCCCCCAGGCTGTCTCCAATCCCGGCTTCTTCTTTCGCATGTCCACCGTGATCACGCTGACCGGCGGCGTTGTCTTCCTGATCTGGCTCAGCGACCAGATCACCGCACGCGGAATCGGCAACGGGATCGTCTTGATGCTCTTCCTGGGCGTGGTGATGGACGCAACCGCGAGCATCGCTGGTGCCTTTGAGGCGGTTGGCAAAGGGTATCTATCTGTCCAATACGTTACCGTTCTCGCGGCTCTGTCGGTCGCTGCCGTCGGCTTCATCGCATTTGTTGAGATGGCGCGGCTGCGCATACCAATTCAATTTCCGCGCCGGCAAATCGGGTGGCGTGTATTCGAGGATGTTTCGACGCATTTGCCGCTCAAGCTCAACACCTCGGGCGTCATCCCGCCGATCTTCGCGTCCTCGCTGCTGCTGCTGCCGACCACGGTCGCCAATTTCAACTCGGGGCAGATGCCGGACTGGGTCAACGCCGTCGTCGCCCAGCTCTCGCACGGCCGCCCGCTCTTCCTCCTGTTCTACGTGGCGCTGATCGTCTTCTTCGCCTTCTTCTACACGGCGATCGTGTTCAATCCGGACGCTGCCGCAGAGCTGCTCAAGCGCCAAGGGGCCAGAATTCTGGGCGTCGAATCCGGAGAGGCCATCGCTGCTCACCTCGACTTTGTCGGCGCTCGGCTGACGGCGCTCGGCGCGATCTATCTGCTTGCAGTAGTGCTGATCCCCGACATCCTGTTCGCTTACACGCAACTGCCGTTCTACTTCAGCGGCATATCCGCCATGGTCGTGGTCTGCGCGGTTCTTGACATCAGCGCGCGTGTGCGGGAGGCACACGCTTTCGCGGGGGCGTAACGCATGAGACTGATTCTGCTCGGCCCGCCGGGAGCCGGCAAAGGCACGCAGGCCCAGCGCCTGGTGGAGAAATACGGCATCGTTCCGCTGTCGACCGGCGACATGCTGCGCGCGGCCGTCAGGGAAGGGACGCCGGTCGGGCTCAAGGCCAAGGACATCATCGAGCGCGGCGAGCTGGTGCCGGACGACATGGTGGTCCAGATCGTCTCGGAGCGCATCGACCAGCCGGACGCGAAGAACGGGTTCATCCTCGACGGCTTCCCGCGGACCGTGCCGCAGGCCGAGGCGCTCGACCGCATGCTGCGGGAAAAGGGCCTCTCCCTCGACGGCGTGATCGAGCTCAAATGCGACGAGGGAATCCTGCTCGACCGCATCAACAAGCGAATCGGCGAGACGGCGGCGCGCGGCGAAACCGTGCGGCCGGACGACGATCCGGAGGTGCTCAAGAAGCGGCTTGTCGCCTACCGGGCGCAGACTTCGCCGCTGGTAACATATTACAGTAAAAGGGGGACACTCAGAACGGTCGACGGCATGGCGCCGATCCCGCACGTCACGGCGGCGATCGGGCAGGCCCTCGACGGACACGCCGGACGGCCTCCTGGCCGACGGGCCCCGAGCGGAACGCCGCGCAAGACTGCCCGGCCGGCGCCCAAGCGCGGCGCGTCGGGCAAGCGGGGGGCAAAATCACGTCGGAAGGGTCGGGCGGCCGGTTCCCGCAAGCGCGCGAAAGCGCCCCGCGGGCGAGTTGCCGGCGGTCGGCGAAGACCCCGGAAAACCGTGAAAAAACCGGCCCGCAAGAGGGGTCGCAGAGGTTGACGGACGTGGCGAGACTGCGTACATACCCGACACCCAGTCGTAGAAAGTTTTACACGATGCCGGGCCCGCGGAGCGCGGGGAGGGCGTCGTGTTGACGTTTATCGTTTAAGCGACGTCCTTTCTTGAAGCTGGATTGTGGGACAGCGCCGGCGCCTGCCGGCAGAGGAGCAAGCCCCCGTGGCCCGTATCGCCGGTGTGAACATCCCGACCAACAAGCGCGTGGTGATCGCGCTGCAATATATCCATGGCATCGGGCCCACGAAGGCGCACGAGATCATGCAGAAGGTCAGCATCCCGCAGGAGCGGCGGGTCTCGCAGCTGACCGACCAGGAAGTGCTGCAGATCCGCGAAGTGATCGATCGCGACTACATCGTCGAGGGCGATCTGCGGCGCGAGGTTCAGCTCAACATCAAGCGGCTGACCGATCTCGGCTGCTATCGCGGGCTGCGGCATCGCCGCGGCCTGCCGGTGCGGGGCCAACGCACCCACACCAACGCGCGCACCCGCAAGGGTCCGTCGAAGCCGATCGCCGGCAGGAAGAAGCCGACCGCCTGATCATCGTCTAGTTCCGGCTCGGCCGTCGTCGGCGGGCCCCTGAAGGGAAACAGGAATGGGTAAGGAAGCCACCCGCGTCCGCCGCCGCGAGCGCAAGAACATCTCCTCCGGCGTCGCGCATGTGAACGCGACCTTCAACAACACCATGATCACCATCACGGACGCCCAGGGCAATACGATCGCCTGGTCGTCGGCCGGCACCATGGGTTTCAAGGGTTCGCGCAAGTCGACGCCTTATGCGGCGCAGGTCGCGGGCGAGGACGCCGCGCGCAAGGCGCAGGAACACGGCATGCGCACGCTCGAGGTCGAGGTCGCGGGACCCGGCTCCGGGCGCGAGTCGGCGCTGCGCGCGTTGCAGTCCGCCGGCTTCATGATCACGTCGATCCGCGACGTGACGACGATCCCGCACAACGGCTGCCGGCCGCGCAAGCGCCGGCGCGTCTGATTTTTCATCCGGCGGACCAGCGAGCGCGGTCCGCCGCCGCCGAATGCTCCCACGGGGCGGAGTGGGATGCGCGGGGACGGGCCCCGCCGCTCAACGAACGGTGATGACGTGACGATCCAGAAGAACTGGCAAGAACTGATCCGGCCCAACAAGCTGCAGGTGTCTGCGGGCCAGGACCCCAAACGGTCCGCGACGGTCGTGGCCGAGCCGCTCGAGCGCGGCTTCGGCCTCACCCTGGGCAATGCGCTGCGGCGCATCCTGCTCTCCTCGCTGCAGGGCGCGAGCGTGCAGTCCGTCCATATCGACGGAGTGCTGCACGAATTCTCCTCGATCTCCGGCGTGCGCGAGGACGTGACCGACATCGTGCTCAACATCAAGGACATCGCCATCAAGATGCAGGGCGACGGTCCCAAGCGCATGGTGGTGAAGAAATCGGGACCCGCCGTGGTCACCGCCGGCGACATCCAGACCGTCGGCGACATCGTGATCCTCAATCCCGAGCTGGTGCTCTGCCATCTCGACGAAGGCGCCGAGATCCGCATGGAGTTCACCGTCAACACCGGCAAGGGCTACGTGCCGTCCGAGCGCAACCGGCCGGAGGACGCGCCGATCGGCCTCATCCCGGTCGATAGCCTCTACTCGCCGGTGAAGAAGGTCTCCTACAAGGTCGAGAACACCCGCGAGGGCCAGATCCTCGACTACGACAAGCTCACGATGCAGATCGAGACCAATGGCTCGCTCAGCCCGGAGGATGCGCTCGCCTACGCGGCGCGCATCCTGCAGGACCAGCTCAACGTGTTCGTGAACTTCGAGGAGCCCCGCAAGGAGGTCGCGATCGAGTCGATCCCCGATCTCGCCTTCAATCCGGCCTTCCTCAAGAAGGTGGACGAGCTCGAGCTCTCGGTGCGTTCGGCCAACTGTCTCAAGAACGACAACATCGTCTACATCGGCGACCTCGTGCAGAAGACCGAGGCCGAGATGCTGCGCACGCCGAACTTCGGCCGCAAGTCGCTCAACGAGATCAAGGAAGTGCTGGCGCAGATGGGCCTCCATCTCGGCATGGAAGTGCCGGGCTGGCCGCCCGAGAACATCGAAGAGCTCGCCAAGCGCTTCGAGGACCATTACTGACGCGAAGCGTCATGGCCGGGCTTGTCCCGGCCATCCACGGCTTGGTTGGATGAAAGTAAGACGTGGATGCCCGCTTTCGCGGGCATGACGAGCGGAGAGTTGAAAGAGGGAATACGGCGATGCGTCACGGTAACGCCCACCGCAAGCTCAACCGCACGGCCGAGCATCGCCGCGCCATGTTCGCCAACATGGCGGCCGCGCTGATCAAGCACGAGCAGATCACCACGACGCTGCCCAAGGCGAAGGAGCTGCGCCCGATCGTCGAGAAGCTCGTCACCCTCGGCAAGCGCGGCGACCTGCATGCGCGGCGCCAGGCGATCGCCGAGATCCGCGACGTCGGCATGGTCAAGAAGCTCTTCGATGTGATCGGCCCGCGCTACAAGGAGCGCGAGGGCGGCTATCTCCGCGTCATGAAGGCGGGCTTCCGCTACGGCGACAGCGCGCCGGTCGCCGTCATCGAGTTCGTCGACCGCGACGTCGACGCCAAGGGCCAGGATTCCGGTCCCGTGCAGGAGAAGAAGGCCGAGGAAGAGGCCGCGCCCGCCGCGTGAGCCGCCGAAGCCGGGGCAAGACAATCGAAGGGGCCGCGAGGCCCCTTTTTCATGTCTTTATCCGCCCTCATCCTGAGGAGCGCGTTCTCGCGCGCGAGGACGCGCGTCTCGAAGGACGAGGGCGGCCGATGCGGCGCGGCTTGCGCGCTTGGCCCATGGTTCGAGACGCGTCGCTGCGCGACGCTCCTCACCATGAGGTCGGAAGAATAGCTGCTCTCGGTTGCCATTCCTTCCGCATCCGCTACTCTGGCTGCGCCGCGCCGAGTCATGGCGCGGCATTTCATGTCGGCACGGGGAGGAACAGGATGATGCGGCAGGTTGCGATTGGACTCTTGGCGCTCGCCTCGGCGGCGACCGCGGCCAGCGCGCAGACGAAGGCCGCGATCGAGCGGGGAAAATACCTCGTCGACACCGTGATGACCTGCCACAACTGCCACACGCCCAGGGGTCCGAACGGCCCGCAGTTCGACAAGGCGTTCTCCGGCGGCCTGCGCTTCGACGAGGCGCCGTTCGACGTCACCGCCTCCAACATCACTTCCGACAGGGAGACCGGCATGGGCTCCTGGAGCGAAGCCGACATCAAGAAGCTGATGACCACCGGCATGCGGCCGAATGGCGTGCCGGTCGCGCAGGTCATGCCGACGGCGTTCTACAAGGTCTTGACCCCGGGCGACCTCGACGCCATCGCCGCCTATGTGCACTCGCTGCCGCCGGTGAAGAACCAGGTGCCGGCGCCGGTCTACAAGATCGCGTTGCCGCCGATGGAGGTGCCGAACGCGTCGAAGCCGATGCGCGAGGCCGACCTGCGCGACAAGGTCAAGCGCGGCTTCTATCTCGTCACCATCGCGCACTGCATGGAGTGCCATACCCCGATGGGCGCGAAGGGGCGCGATTTCACGCGCATGGGCAGCGGCGGCTTCGAGTTCAAGGGTCCGTGGGGCGTCTCGGTGTCGCGCAACATCACCTCGCACAAGGACAAGGGCATCGGCGCGTGGAGCGACGACGAGATCAAGCGCGCCATTACCCAGGGCGCCCGGCGCGACGGCACGAAGCTCAAGCCGCCGATGGGCTATGCCTACTATGCCAAGATGACAGCCCAGGACCTGGACGCCATCGTCGCCTATCTGCGCACGATGCCGGCGAGGGAGTAGGGCCTCCCGAGTCGCCACGCCTGCGGCCGTCATCGTCCGCGTAAGCGGACGATCCAGTACTCCTCGGCGTCTCGGCGTAAGCTGCCAGGCTGCGGAGTACTGGATGCCCGCTTTCGCGGGCATGACGCCCGTTTTGGACCTGCTTGCCTGCCCTTCAAATGCCGCGGTGGGCCCGCTATATCTCGCGCGCATGATTTTTCGGAGATTCCCTATGCGATTGTACGGGATCGCGGCGGCCGTCCTGCTGGCCTGTCTGTCCCCGCTCGCCGCCGCCCAGGACGGGCGGGTGGTGCCGGCCTCGCCGGGCCAGCTCACGCTGTCCTACGCGCCGGTGGTCAAGCGCGTGGCGGCCGCCGTGGTCAACGTCTACGCCGCCAAGGTCGTCGAGAACCGCAATCCGCTGCTCGATGACCCGATCTTCCGCCGCTTCTTCGGCGGCTCGGGGATTCCGCGTGAGCAGGTGCAGCGCTCGCTCGGCTCCGGCGTGATCGTCGACCATGCCGGGCTCATCGTCACCAACAACCACGTCATCGAGGGCGCCGACCAGATCAAGGTCTCGCTCGCCGACAAGCGCGAGTTCGAGGCCGAGATCGTGCTCAAGGATTCCCGCTCCGACCTCGCCGTGCTGCGCCTGCGCGACGGGCGCGAGCGCTTCGCCGCGATCGATCTCGGCGATTCGGACGCGCTGCAGGTCGGCGACGTGGTGCACCGACGCCGCCATCAATCCGGGCAATTCCGGCGGCGCGCTGGTCGATCTCGGCGGCCGCCTGGTGGGCATCAATACCGCGATCTTCTCGCGCTCGGGCGGCTCGCAGGGCATCGGCTTCGCGATTCCCGCCAACATGGTGCGCGCGGTGATCGCCTCCGCGCAGGGCGGATCGAGCGTGGTGCGCCGGCCGTGGCTCGGCGCCAAGCTGCAGGCGGTGACCTCGGAGATCGCCGAAGGGCTCGGCCTCAAGCGCCCGGCCGGCGCGCTCGTCGCGAGCGTCACGGCCAAGAGCCCGGCGGCGCGCGCGGGCCTCAAGACCGGCGATCTCATCGTGGCCGTCGACGGCCAGCCGGTCGATGATCCCAACGCGTTCGACTATCGCTTCGCCACCAAGGCGCTCGGCGGGCAGGCGCAGCTTTCGGTCATGCGCGCGGGCCGCGAGACCCGCGTCGCGATCGCGCTCGAGGACGCGCCGGAGACGCCGCGCAACGAGGTGGTGATCCGCTCGCGCTCGCCCTTCCTCGGCGCGAAGGTGGTGAATCTCTCGCCCGCGCTGGCGGAGGAACTGCGCCTCGACAGCTCGGCCGAGGGCGTCGCCGTGGTCGAGGTCGCCAACGGCTCGCTCGCGCAGACTTACGGCTTCCAGCGCGGCGACCTCATCATCGCGGTCAACAACGAACCGATCGCCGGCACGGCCGACCTGCAGCGCGTCACCGCGCAGCCGAGCCGCCTCTGGCGCGTCACCATCCAGCGCGGCGGCCAGCAGATCACCGCCATGTTCGGAGGATGAAAGGACGAGACGGATGAGCCCGCGCGCCGAGCGGGGAGGCAATCTGTTCACGGCCGCCGGTCTCGACCGCGATGCGCCGCGTCCGCTCGCCGACAAGCTGCGGCCCGAAAAGCTCGCCGACGTGGTCGGCCAGGATCATCTGCTCGGGCCGGACGGCGCGCTCACCCGCATGCTGGAGACGCGCTCGCTCGGCTCGCTCGTCTTCTGGGGACCGCCCGGCACCGGCAAGACCACGGTGGCGCGGCTCTTGGCCGACGCGACCGATCTGCATTTCGAGCAGATCTCGGCGGTGTTTTCGGGCGTCGCGGATCTCAAGAAGGTCTTCGATGCGGCACGCGCGCGGCGCGAGACCGGCAAGGGCACGCTCCTCTTCGTCGACGAGGTGCACCGCTTCAACCGCGCCCAGCAGGACTCGTTCCTGCCGGTGATGGAGGACGGCACCGTCGTCCTGGTCGGCGCCACCACGGAAAATCCGTCGTTCGAGCTCAATGCCGCACTCCTGTCGCGGGCGCGCGTACTGGTGTTCAAGCCGCTCGACGCGGAGGCGATCGAGCGGCTGCTCGCGCGCGCCGAGGCGATCGAGAACAAGAAGCTGCCGCTCGACGAGGACGCGCGTGCCGCGCTCATCCGCATGGCGGACGGCGACGGCCGCGCCGCGCTCACGCTCGCCGAGGAAGTCTGGCGCGCCGCCCGCAAGGGCGAGACCTTCGACACGCAGAAGCTCACCGAGATCGTGCAGCGCCGCGCGCCGATCTACGACAAGTCGCAGGACGGCCACTACAATCTCATCTCGGCCCTGCACAAGTCGGTGCGCGGCTCCGATCCGGACGCGGCGCTCTATTATCTCTGCCGCATGCTCGATGCCGGCGAGAACCCGCTCTACATCGCGCGGCGCGTGGTGCGCATGGCGATCGAGGACATCGGGCTCGCCGACCCGCAGGCGCTGGTGATCGCGAACGCGGCGAAGGACGCCTATGATTTCCTCGGCAGCCCCGAAGGCGAGCTCGCGATCGCGCAGGCGGTGATCTACATCGCGACCGCGCCGAAATCGAACGCCGCCTACGTCGCCTACGGCGAGGCTATGCGCGTCGCCAAGGAGGCGGGCTCGCTCTTGCCGCCCAAGCACATCCTCAATGCGCCGACCGGGCTGATGAAATCGGAGGGCTACGGCGCCGGCTACGATTACGACCACGACGCGCCCGACGCCTTCTCGGGCCAGGACTATTTCCCCGAGGCGCTCGGCCGCCAGACCTTTTACGACCCGCTCGAGCGCGGTTTCGAGCGCGAGATCAGGAAACGGCTGGAGTATTGGGCGAAGCTGCGGAAGGAGAAGGGTGGCACATGAAAGGCCGCGGCGGACCGCGACAGCCCGGTGGCGGCCGGCAGATGCCTGGCCCGCGGCACCAGCCGCGCCCGGATCGGCGGGATCGCGGGCGTCCGCATGCGCGGCACGCCGCCGGCGGACCTCGAAAGACGGCCGACGGGTCGCCTGTGGAGAGCCGACCTCGCCCGAAATCTGGCGATGCCGCATCGAACGAGCCGCCGATGGCTGCGACCGCGGTGCAGAACGTCGCGGTGCCGCCCGACGAATCCGGCATGCGCGTCGATCGCTTTCTCGAGGCGCGGTTTCCGGCGCTCAGCTTTTCCCACATCCAGCGCATCATCCGCAAAGGCGAGCTGCGGGTGAACGGCAAGCGGGTCGACGGCAAGGATCGTCTGAGCGCCGGCCAGGCGGTGCGCATCCCGCCGCTCAAGCTCGACGCGCCAAAGCCGCGCGGGCCGGCGTCGGAAGCGGACGAGAAGACGCGCGCATTCCTCAAGTCGATCACGCT
>WNFD01003325.1_pt1 | contig 16145 bp, 24 predicted proteins | sample 5400491 | NCBI WGS metagenome assembly WNFD01 (sample SAMN13153343, study PRJNA577476) | soil metagenome | isolation source: 120 cm saprolite under Douglas fir tree site 2 hole 2 replicate 2 | place: USA:California | collected 2015-04-18 | reverse complement strand
GAGTTGCCAGTCGTCGCTCCTGAGCGATCCTAACGCAAAATTTTCTGCGGAAATGTGGCGAAAGCCACAAAGAACAAGAAAAATAAGGAGGGCCGCCACGTCGGCCTTGACTTTTATGACCTTCTCATAGAAGCACTCACTGACCGGGAACGCCTGTTCTCGCAGGTAGAGGTCAGCGCTCAATCAGGATTCGCCTTCACGCGGAGCCCGGCATAGGTGCCAGACCAATCTTCGCCGTAGAAATGGTCCACGAGCTAGCACAATCGTTCGTGGCCGGAAGCAACGGATGCTGTCCTACCAATCGATCGGGAGCCCGGTAAAGGCGTTCGTGATGGACACGGTGATGACGTCGGCCTGCAACAACCAGGACGCGGCCTGTGACATACAGTCACACATATCGTCGTGCCGCCCTCCCGGGAACATTGTGATCTGGTCGACGAAGGGTCCGGCCCAAGCTGCATTCCGATCAATATACCAATCGCCCGCCTGCCATCCGGCTGCCGCAGCAAACATCCGCGCTGTCTTTCCGCCCTCCGGGTTGATCTCGACCACGCCGGGGACATTGACCTTGAGGCGTTGAACGACGGCTGGGCCGTTGGCCTTGTCCTCGACCAACACGGCACTGACGGGCCGGTGCGCATCCCGTTGTCGCCTAATTTCGGCTTCGGTGGCGGCCGCGTCCAGATGCTGGTTGACAACGTTGAGAACATACCTCTTTCGGCCTTTGATCCCGATGACGCCGATCGCGACGAAGTCTGACGTGGCAAGATCCTTGAACGCACAATCCACGGAAAAGCGCCGGTGGTTGCCCATCGACATCGATCCCATAAGACCCGCAGGCATACCTTCCACTGATCAGGAACACGATGCGGCTATCAACCTCGCCCACAAATTGAGCGCAGACCTAGAGACGCAGGGCTGGCCGGCGGGCATCATCCTCGATAGCGGCAACGGCGCACAAATTCTTTACCGCATCGACCTTCCCAACGACGAGCACAGTGCCAGCTTAACGGAACGCGTTCTGAAGGGCCTTGCCCGGCAGTGCAACAACGCCGTGCTAGAGGTCGACGTCAAGGTGTTCAATGCCTCCCGCATCTGGAAGCTCCCGGGCACCATGGCCGTGAAGGGCGACGCCACCGCAGAGCGCCCGCACCGACTGGCTCGCGCTGTGAGATCGGCATCAGCGCAGACCCTAACGACAGAGCAACTGACGGCCGTCGCCATCCCGGTGGAGAAGTCACACGACAAACAAAGGGGCCGCAACCGCCATCGCAGCGATTTTAATCTCGACGCGCTGCTGAGTTCCTACGGCGACGATTACAAAAAATCACCGTGGAAGGGTGGCGCGAAGTACGTGTTCGAGACTTGCCCTAACGACCCCACCCACAAGAGGACATTCTGCGTTACCCAGCAACCCAACGGCGGCGGCATCTCCGCGAGGTGTCTGCACGCGAGCTGCGGGGCGTTCAATTGGTTCGCTTACCGCGAACTGCGCGAACTTGGTTTCGAGGCAACTGGCAAGAACCGCTCCGCGCCGGAGCCAGTGAATGACGATGCCATCTCAGATTCAGAACGGGCGGGGCTTCCACCAGAGTTCTCTGATGATGCACTCGCACTCAGCTTCGCGGATGACTACGCCGATAACCTGCGTTACACGGACAGCTTGGGCAAGTGGCATCGCTGGACCGGACAACGATGGCTCCGAGATGAGACGCTTGTGGTGTTCGATTTGGCACGAATCGTAGCGCGAAACGCCGCCTCCAAGTGCGTCGAGAACCCCAGCCTCGGCCGCCAGACCGCCAAGGCGAGCACCGTTGCTGCGATCGAACGTCTGGCCCGTGCGGACCGCCGTCACGCGATGACTGTCGAAGAGTGGGATGCCGATCCATGGAAATTGAACACTCCATCGGGGATTGTTGATTTGAAGACTGGTGAAGTCAGTGAACATCGCCGTGAAGACTTCTGCACGAAGATCACCGGTGCAAGAGTTGCAGACCAGCCGCCGCGACTGTGGCTTGGCTTCCTCGATCGCGTCACCGATGGCGATCCCGAGCTGCAGGCGTTCTTGCGCCGCATGTTCGGCTACGCCCTTACGGGCATCACAACCGAACACGCTCTGTTCTTTCTGTACGGTACCGGCAAGAACGGCAAGTCGGTTTTCATCTCCACCATCAGCGGCATAGCGGGCGAATATGCGAGGAGCGCGCCCATCGAGACGTTCACTGCGTCGAACAACGACCAGCATCCCACGGACCGCGCCGGGCTTTTGGGGGCGCGCCTTGTCACTGCAGTGGAGGTCGAGCATGGCCGGCGCTGGGCAGAATCCAAGATCAAAAACCTGACTGGCGGTGACAAGATAAGCGCCCGACTCATGCGGCAGGATTTTTTTGAGTACATACCGCAGTTCAAACTGATTATTGCTGGCAATCACAAACCCCGCTTGCGCTCGGTCGACGAAGCCATGCGCCGGCGGCTTCATCTAGTTCCGTTCACTGTCACTATTACGGAAAAGGAGCGCGACCGAGATCTGCCCGAGAAGCTCAAGACCGAATGGCCCGCGATCCTACGCTGGGGCATAGAGGGCTGCTTGGAGTGGCAACGGGAAGGGCTGAATCCGCCCAAGCGCGTGCGGGCCACCACGGAGGAATACTTCGCCGCCGAAGACCTGCTCGGGCGCTGGTTAGAAGAAAGAACGATTCAGGGCCCACGGTATTCGACCTCTTCCTCGGTTCTCTACAAGGATTGGAAGCGATGGACGGAAGAAAGGAACGAACACACTGGCTCAAATAAGGATTTCTCTCAGCACCTGCAGGCTCGCGGTTTTGAGATCGAGCTTACCCGTGCGGCAAACATGTTTAAGGGTCTCGCACTGCTCGAGGAGGTGAAGGCATGAATCCAACCGCCCTCACTCCGCGCCTGTTCCACCCCGATCAGCCCACTCAGTTGCGGGAGAAGGCTTTGATTTCGACCTTTTAGCACAAATCAGCATGAGAGAAGAATTGCAACCCGTTTTAATCGCGGCCCAGATCATGCCACGGGAAGAGCTTCCCCGTCTGCTTGGCGATCTGGAGGAAGTCCGGGCAACCGCAATGGCGCGACTCGCCTGTCCCGTGCGTACCCAATATCCGCCGGATGAATTGCTGGATATTGAGGAGGCCGCCCGCCGTCTTGGCGTCTCTGTCGGTTACCTCTATCGCCACCACCGCCGCCTGCCTTTCACGCGCCGCATGGGCCGCAGGTTGCTGTTCTCCGCCAATGGGATTCAAGCTTACCTTCGGAGCAGGCGCTGACAAAGGATCTCCAACTTTCGGACGCTTCGCTCGCTGAGAAACTGGAAGGATTGGAGCGTGGAGACATAAAGCTGCAAGGGCGCGGTCGCCCGAAAAAGGGTTCGGCTACTCTCAAACTCAAAGATTTGGGAATAACGCGGCAACAAGCGCATGAATACCGCAAGGTTTCATCCATTTCGAAAGAAGAGATCGAAGCCTTTTGGGCCAAACGTGCTGCCGAGGGCAAGCCGCCCACGCGCCGAACTCTACTCATCCACTTCGGTTTGAAAAACGTCGCCAACGACGACATTTTTGTAGATACGCCACTGGACGACGGCTGAGAAACTGCTTGCCCCGGTAGAACGGGTGATGAAGCAAATGGACGATAAACAGCGGCGCTGGCTGATTCGTGCGTTGCGGTATCGGCTGAGAACTATTGCTCTCCTGAGCGAGATGGCAGATGAGGGCGCGGATAGGGGCAATTGACGTGTGGAGTATAATTAAAAGCGCGCCGGACCCGATGGTTCAGATCGAGCCCGACGCTGACCAAACTCGCCTAACAAGGAGGCAAGATATGGCTGAAGCCCACCCTACCATCCATCCGTCCGCAACTCAACCGAAGCGTCAAAGAGGGCAAGGACGCATTTTCAAACGCAAAGGCAGCCCGTTTTACCACTGCGCCTATTACCTTCGCGGCAAGGAATATCGCGAGTCGACCGGCAAGGTGGACGAAAGGAAAGCCGGGCGCTTCCTGCGCAATCGCATGGACGAAGTAGGCGCGGACCGCACAGGCGCTAAGACTTTCATCGCTCCCCAGCAGCGACACATCGTCGTCTCTGAATTGTTCGATTCCCTAGAGAAGGATTACAAACTCCGGGGTAAGGCCAGCCCGCAGTTCAAGAGCCACCTCGCACATGTTCGTGATTACTTCGGTTTAGTGCGTGCCGTCGACCTCACGGCAGAAATGGTGGACGAATACATCAGCAAGAAACTTGAGGCAGGATTCAAACCCGCAACTGTGAATCGCGGGATTCAGTTGCTTCGGCAATGCTATACGCTGGCCATCGAACGCAAACACCTGCATTCGATGCCCTCGATTCGGCGGTTGGATGAGAGTGACAATGTGCGGCAGGGATTCTTTGAAGAGCCTGATCTCCGTCGCGTCGTGGCTTACCTGCCCGAATACCTTCAGGACTTCACCCTCTATGGCTTTCGCACGGGCTGGAGGAAGGGCGGCATCAAGAGCCTGCGCTGGGCAGACGTCACCAAGAAGATCATCGAGGACAAGGAAACGAAGGAGCGCATGGAAGTGGAAGTCGTCTTCCTTCCCGGCAAGTACTGGAAGAACGGCGAGCCTCAGACTATGCCCCTCGTGGGCGAGTTGGCGGAGATCATCGCCCGCCGCCGCGCTGCCCGCGCCGTCACCACGAAGGACGGAGTCATGCTGTCGGAATTCATATTCCATCGCGACGGCAAACCCCTCGGGGATATGCGGAAGTCTTGGACGAGTGCCTGCAAGCTGGCGGGTGTGTCCGGTCGCCTGTTCCATGACCTCGGCCGCACCTTCGCCCGCGATGCCGACAACGACGGCGTGAGCCGCTCCGTGGCGAAGGACATCACGGGGAGGAAGACCGAAGCTATCTACACCCGTTATCGCATTGTGGCTGAAGGGGAGAAGGCTTCTGCCCTGCTCCGCATGCAGCAGAAGTCCTTCGTGAAACCGGTGCAGATAATCGCGATGCCGTCAGCAGCCGTCCAGTAGAACACGGACAGTAGACGAACAATCTGAGCAAAAACGAAAGGGAGCCAATCTTCGGCTCCCTTTTAACTTGCTTATTTTCTATGAGTCCTTTGGTTGCGGGGGGTGGATTTGAACCACCGACCTTTGGGTTATGAGAATGAGCAGGATCTGTAAGTGCTGTTGAATCAACCACCTCAAAGGCAAAAAAGGCAGTGATTTACACCTCGTGCTGCTTAACTGCTATTGAATGATGGGCGTATAGATGGCGAAAGTTTCTCTGACTAACAGCTATCGTTTGACCTTGGCCCATCTCGCACGCTGGGCAGCGGCGATCTTCTTACGGGATTCTGCAGACATCGTTCTGTGCTTGCGTGGAGCGCCGTCGTTGTACTGATGCAGGGCTTTCAGTGCCTTTTGCAGACCGTGCAGTTCGCGGGCGACACGATCATGTTCCGCAGTGAGCGCTGCAATGATTTCCCCGTTCATAGCTCCCTCCCGCAAAATTCTAGCACATGAATTTTGTGTGTTGCATTACATCAGTTGTCTCGGGGTTTGAAGTTTATTCGTATCTACATGGTCTAGGCTGGCCCTCGTCTTCAGGAAGTCCGTTCACCAGCTCAGCAGTCCAAGTGCGTGAACCGCTCCATCGCTGAATGGTTTCTCCACACTTGCAGATTATCTCGCCGGAATCGCGGAAGATGAATTTTTGATCGGTCAGCCGCCAAACACGTCCGCATTTACATGTCTTGTCCATCGAGATCCGCTCCTACGTACAAGGCCGCTTGTTGCCATCCGTTCGTAGTATCGTTTTCGTCGGCCATAGTTTCTTTGGCCACAGTTTCTCATCATCGACGTTTGGAAAACCTGTTTCCATCCAAGTGCACACAGGCTTGGTGGCTTTGTAATTGGACACCGTTAACGCACGCCTCCATTTGCCATCGACTTTCTGGAAGCGTATCTGCTCAAAAAACGACCCGTTTGATGCGTTGATCGAGATGTAAAAGGTAATCGGCTGAGGATCATCGGGTTTGAAAGTGAGCGCTGCTCCTTCTCTAGGCCGTCCTAGCTCTTCGGGAAACATGGTTCCGTAGTCGTGAGACCAGCGAAATCCCCATGGCCCTTCCACATCAACGAACATATCGTGCAAGGGGTAGTGTCCAACAAATTCTGGCAAAGCGTTAGACAGCAACGTACTGCTTTGGAGTGGAAATGCTGCCGTCGGCATCAGATAAAAGTAACTGCCTTGGCCTGTCATCTGTTTCGTTATCTGCTCCTGACTTGCAATCAGCCCTTTGCCCTCTTTAATCAAAGCCGCAAATGCCTCTTCTTGTTTCCGACGTGCGGTGTGCTCCTCTAGCATTATGGCAGCCTGTTCTTCGTCATGTTCGGAACGGTCGTGGTAGATTGCCCAAAACTCGACGACAATGAGAGCCACTGAAATCAAAATCCAAACGGCTTTTTCCCCGCCAGTAAAGCTTTCAGCTCGAACTGCCATGACTGCCGCTACAGCACCGAGCAAGCCAATCGCTATTCCGGGGACTAGGGGCCACCAGCGGAGGAAGAATAAGCAGACAACAAAAGAAACGAACTGAGTGTACAACGCTGCTCGTGTGTACTGCGGCACTGGGTGCAAAATAATCGCTCTTGTCACCCGCCAAACCGCAAGGGCTTTGTTCTGCGCGAGACTTCTTCCAATCGCCGCGAGTTCGCCTACCCTGTGGAGCATCTGCCGAATCCGCATGTCCCCGTCCCCTTTGACGGTAGCCCAATCTGAAGCACACAGGAAAATCGCATCAATCGGCTGCTTTGGCGCGACGACGGTGAAGATTGAGGAGTCTACCGATCTTCGACCTTTGGAGGAAACGATGTGGGCATGGTCATCGCTTATCCTCCCACCTATCCCCTGCCCACCACTTTGCGAATCCTACTCGGCTGATCTTCTGGGCCGTCTTGATGATCGCGCCGATGACGATAGTGACCATGTAGATCGTGGCCAACCCGACAAGCAGCGAACCCATGACGTTTCTCCTCAAACTACGTTCATCCTAGCGGCAAAGCCATTGTGACAGTTACATGAACTTTCTGCGCCTGAACGCCTGAACGTCGGCGGTGTCTAGGTTGAACCATTCACCATTGCCTCTCTTCGCCGCAAAACGCTTGTGCCAGTATTCTTCGATGCCGTCTGGGTCATCAGTCTTGATGATGTGGATGGTGCGGAGCTTTTCGGGGAGTTGGATTGCTAGTTCGTATTCGCGGCGTCCCGTCGCGTTGGTCTTCCCGATTTTGTAGTGCCGTCCGTGCTTCATCAGGTAGACGAACCCCACAACTGCAGTTGCTGGTCGTTCATCGACGCTAGACTCATCACCGTTAGGAACTGGCCCGCACAAGTCGGGAACATCATCGAACCGGCATGACTGCGGCAGTATTCAACCACTACCGCCCTGAGTCGAGCACGGGAGCCAAAGTGTGCGGCGAATACTTTGTGGTTTGGGAATGACGAGTCGTTGTGCTTCTTGACGCGAAGCTCACCCGTCACGGGGAAATGTCCAAGCTCTCGAATCAAGCCGATGAGCTTTTCGATCACCTCATCGTCGTCGAAGGCATCTTGCAGAGTGTTCGCGGCGAACCCGGCTTCACGAACGGCGTCACCCCATCGGCTCCAATACTTGCCCCACCAATCGTAGTACCTGATTCCTGTCTCTTGCTCGAATCGAGCCTTACCGAGCGGTACTCCGCCGTTCGTCTTCGCAGTCCGGTGGATCTCGTCTAGGATGTGCTGCCGAGTCACGGGAAGATCATACCGCAGCGAAAGGCATTCACTCAGCCACACAGAAGCTTTGGAACAAAGTTCGATGCTTCCAGCAACGCTGGCAACGAGTGGTGGGTTCGAGCGTTCAGGCTTTGCTAGACTGCTAGCCATGAGCGTGATCGACGAAGTTCTGGAAGCAAACGAAATCTACTCGCGCACGCACGAGTTGCGCCGCCTTACTCCGCGCCCGGCGCGCAAGCTTGCCGTTCTGACTTGCATGGACACGCGGCTTTCCATCCGCACCTTAGGGTTGACGACCGGAGACGCGCACATCATCCGCAACGCGGGCGGCATTGTGACGGACGATAGCTTGCGCTCGCTGCTAATATCGCACTACCTGCTGGACACCGAGGAAATCATGGTCATCAACCACACCGATTGCGGCCTGATGCATACTAGCGAGCAGGAGTTACGCACGAGAATCCAGAACCGTACAGGCACCGCAGCCATCGCTCCGGCATTCTTCTTTGCCTTTCAGAATATCGAGGAGAACGTGCGTCACCAACTACAGAAACTGCATACCCATCCATGGATTCCCAAAGAGGTCTCGGTGCGAGGATTCGTCTATGACGTTAGCAGCGGACGATTGCGCGAAATTAAATAGGCTTTGAACGGCCTAATCAACCAGCCCCGCAATCGAGCACGCATAGCAGCTCTGATTGTTGTGCTCCCGCGTGTGAGGCCACGGCGGCCTACCTGTGAGTGACCATCTTGAAATTTGGGGGATTGCTGAAATATCATGCACCAATGAACGCCAAGGACGTAGAACGGCAATTGGAAATAACCAAAGAGCTTTCCGAATTGCTGGCACAACAGTTGCACGCGATGGAAGACGAGGCGTTCTTGGGTCGGAATGACAGCGATGATGTTTCTCACAAACGCTCCTTACGCATAAGAGAGTTGCGTCGGGAGTTGGCGACTATCGCTGCACGAGAGTAGTATTGCTTGGCCCTCTGGTCAAACCAGAGGCGAAGGAAAAGGGAATGCCCCGCCCCGCTGTCCTGTGCCCCGCACAGCCATAATTCCGCAGTGCCTGCCCCTGTGGTAACCGCCGAAATTAGGTGCCACTATTCCCTGACAAGAGGCTTGCTGGCCCATTTGCAGTTTTCGGGAGTGAAATCCCTGTCCTGATCTATCCGGCGTAGCTGGTGCTTGGCTGGACGCTGGCCAACCGCTGCAAAGAACCCGGCAAACTTCCGCCAAGCATCGCAGACGGTAATTCCCCGGCCTCCACAATTCGGATAGTCCTTGTCGTCTACGCTGTAGCAACGTCGCATCATGCTGTTCCATGCCATGTGTTCAGGCGTGCGCTTACCGTGTTTGGCGTGTCCGTGTTTGGGAGCCTTGCTGCTGTGGTACGTCGGCTTGTTGGCCTCGCGCTGGCAACGAACCGCGAAAGTCACGGTGTTGCGCTTGTTGTAGTCCTGCTGTTCCCGAGTGGCCCACCTAGTGTTCTCAGGCGTGTAGTCTCCCCACGGATCTGGCCAACGATCCAGAGTTGTGCCCGGTGGCCGCTCGCCCTTGTCATGCAGAAACACCGCGTAGTCTTCCCACGGCATGTGAATGACCACAGGTCGGTCTTTGCGTCCGCCGTAGCGGCTGTAATCCGCTCGGTTGCGGTCTAGGCATCGCCGCTGCATGGCGAGCCAACTGTGGTAGGTAGGCGTAGGTCGCCCTTGGTTGCTCTTGCTGTGGCCGTGAGTAACCCTGCATGTGTGGCGATTCTCCGTCTGCAGGCAACCACAGGAGCGGACATTGCCGCTATTAAGGTCATGCGCTGTGACTTTCTTGGTGTTACCGCATTCACAGCGACACAGATACATGATGCTACTTCCCGTTGACTGTGTCTGCTCGATCACCGTCAGACGGTCGAATACCTTGCCCTGCCCGTAAAATGGAAGCACGATCACCTCGTAGGAACTGTAGACCAACACCCCAACTTTGAAATAGCAGTTATGTGATTTTGTACGTACCGCGTGTATGTACATCGTTCACGTGGCCACCATCTCGCCTCGATTACCGCTCAATACAGCCTAACTAGTCTCCGCTCAGCGTGTTCAGTACCGCCCATGCAAATACCAGCCTGCTATCCTCACACACTTCTCACCAGATACGTGTGTTTTAAGCTTGACTGCACGGTATCACCAGTGTATTGTGATTCCGTTATCAATTGTTTGGCGCGGGCGGGGAATAAACGCAGTTTCTAACTAGTTATTACGCTATTGTACGTACAGCACTACATGTACGACATAGAAACGAAAGGAGCACAAAGACCCCAACAACATTAACTGGTGATTGCACACCATAAACCAATTACAGCGTGTGGAGCACGCTAAACATGAGCAAAAAAGATTTCATTGCCCTAGCAAACTACCTGAGCGACACCAAGCAGTATTGCGAACCATTCACAGCCAAACAGATTCAGCATCTAGCAGATTTTTGTCACAGCGTTAACCCTGCTTTCAAACGGGAGCGCTGGCTGTCCTTTATCGCGGGCACGTGCGGGCCAAACGGCGGTGCACGATGCGAAAAATAGCGAAAGAGAATTACTTCGAGTTGGCTGTGTTTCTCATGGACTATCACGGCGGGCAATGGTCGCGGGGATACCGTCTGCTGTGCCGACTCGGAGCGTCTAACTTTTCGTCGGCCTTGTGTGAGGAATTGCGCGAGAGCGATTGCTATCAGTACTTGGTTGCACACTACGCTCAGTCAGTCTAAAACAAACGGGCACGGCGGTGATTGCACACCACTGTGCCCTAACCGCATCACTCGCGTGTGGAGCACGCAAACAATGAAGCTAACCAAGCATATACGCAACATCGGAAGCGTATCAACAGCAACGATGCGCCCTGAAGACCTGATTGCCTGTTTTCTCTCCGAACTACAGCACCAGAAACCATTACGCCGTCAGCACGCGAAGCTAGTACGCGAGATTGTCAAGCGCATAGACGCGGACTATACCCACGATCACAAAGCAGAAGGCTGCAAATTCAATTCGCTGGGAATCTGGAATTGCGGCATGAATGCCGATGCGGAGGATTACTTCGGCACGGAGGATGCTGACTACGATCTGGAATCCCTGTTCGACGCGCTGAACGATTACGCGCCAGCTTACTTTTACTTTGGCGCACATCCGGGCGACGGCAGTGACTACGGGTATTGGCTCAGCGAACATTTTACGGATGACTTTGACGGGCTGAGAGTCAACGATCTGTCCGAAGTTCCACGCAACTACTTCGGCGAGATTTTGCTGGTCAATGACCACGGCAACACATCGCTGTACGTCAAGGCACGCAATCACAAGCTGACGGAGTGCTGGTCAATCGTCTAGCGCTGATCCTGCCCGCCATGCTGGACGCGGGCAGCAGTGAACACTATGACCATTCAGGAATGTATCGCCAGTTTGGACGCTTGGACGGCGAAGCTACGGGCTACAGAGGCGCGGCTTCGCCTGCTGTCTCTAAAACTTTCGATGAGTCGGGAGCCTACAATCCTCCCAGCATGGCGACAGAAGCCCGCCAGACGCCAACAACCGCATACCATGCGCATGCGCCGGAACTTTGGGCAACCTGAGATTGACTTGCTACGCCGGATGGTGGACGCTCCCAAGGCGTTCACATTTGCGGAAGTCATGGACTGGAAAGCCCGCCACCGGGAACGGAGGAAATTATGAGCCGTGGAGCGTTCGGCTATATTCGCGTGTCTGGCCCGAGTCAAGCCGCAGACGACCGCGATGGATTTCCGCGCCAAAAACAGGTTATCCGCGAATGGGCGAAAGCTAATGACGCGCACATAGCGAAATTCTTCAAAGACGTTCTACCCGGTAAAACGCCGTTATCAGACCGACCGGGAATGCAAGCCATGCTTGGCGCTCTGCTCGCGGACGGAATTAAAGTGGTAGTGATCGAACGACTTGACCGACTCAGCCGCAAGCTAACGGTTCAGGAGGCTAGCATTGCCTACCTAGCATCCAAGGGGTTTGAGATTGTCAGCGCGACTGAACCCGATCTGTTTGACGATGATCCTATGCGCACAGCCATGCGCCAAATGATGGGCGTTTTCGCTGAACTGGACGCAAAAATGATCGTTCGGAAGCTACAGGATGCAAAGCAACGGGCCAGAGTCACCAAACCCGGCTACAAAGAAGGCCCGAAGTTTTACGGTGCTAGAGATGGAGAACTCGCTATCATCGCTGAGATTATCGAACTCCGCAATAATGGCCTGACGGTCGCCGCGATCTGTGCGCAGCTAAACTCTAAAGGTAGGAAGTCGCGCAGAGGCGGCAAGTGGTTTCCAAACCAGATAGTCAGAATTCTGCAACGGGCTGGTGTTTAATGTGATAGCCAAGACTTGACCTTGCACGCCGTGCTGTCGGATGGGGACAATACTGTAAGGTAGACCCTTGGGGGCGAACAAACGGCGCACGCTTGTGCTAACGCCTGTTTTCGCCAAACTGGAAATCGCAACAGTTCGAGCGTAAAGTGCGACGGGTATGGATAGAGCTATTAGTCCGAATGAAGCGAAAGTTGTTAATTGGCTTCTCGATCATGCGTTGGTTGACGTAACAGCTTATCGTCTTCACCCTATCGAAGAGCTGCGCGTGGTTGGGGGTTGCGGTTGTGGATGTACCAGCCTCTACTTCAAACCTCAGGAGCAGCGAGGCAAGCTACAAATGCTGGCCGACGAACTAGCGGTGTATCCAGATGGCCAGCAGGCCGGGCTGATTCTCTGGGGGCGTGGCGACGAGATCATCTGGCTAGAAGTCTACGATTGCCAGCCTGAGTCGTCCCACCGTGTTCCGGACGCCTCGAATTTATGCACTTGGGATGAATTGGGACGTAGGGATTTGGAACGTAGCAAGCGACTGCATTAAGACCGAAAGATCGCTGCACGAATCAGGCACATACTTCATAGTTGGCGTAACATCCCCATTACACTCAAAATCCCCGCCGACTACCAGTCTGTGTCCGATCCGTGGGGTCTCGCCAAGGTTGTCCGCAAGGTCGAGTTCAAGCTACTACATTTAATCCCAGCGATCTGCCGCTCATCCTGTTCCATCATGCGCAATGCTGACTCCAACAGCTTGCGCATTCTTGTCTCTTCCCGCATCCGTTCTTGTGCCTCGCGTAACTTGTCGTCTGGCCATCCTCCCCAGCGACCTTTGCCCAAACCCTTCATAATCCCTCAAAATAACGCGCTACACTGGCACCAGCCAAAGTTACGGACGCGGCAATGGTGTAGCACCAGCCGTTTTAGGCTCTACCAGTTCACCCGGTATGACGCGGATCGACCTGTCCCAGTCCCCCGAGAACATATCCACTGTCCTGCCGCTGGGTTCCATACATCCGCCACTCGAAGTGAATTCGTACTTGGTCACTGTGCTATTCCCCAAGTTCTTTGGCAGCACACCTAAACTCTGCATCAGTTCCGTAAACCTATTTTCCATGTCCTCAAGAATACGAACGTAGTCCAAAAAGGTTTTCGTCCCCGGCTTCGCTTCCTTCAGAGCGTCCTCTAGTATCTGCATGTGCCGCTCGTGAGTCGCCGTCAGCCTGCCGATTGTGGTGTCAACGTCCTCAGTCATTACGCGCTTTGCTATTGTCTTGTACGTGCGGACTGTTAGGGCCTCACTCATGCTAACCGCGCTACGATGGGCTTAAGATCTTCGATCAGCAGCATGATGAGCGAGTGCTGCTCTTGGCACAAGTGCAGAAAGCCCGCGCTGCCTTCGGGTGTTTTGGCTTTCTGTTTGTCTATGCGGGCTATGTCCAGCGCGAAGTTCTTACTCAGCTCTTGAAGTGTCAATGTGCTACCCCTTCAGTCTTGAATTTGATTGTGTTCGGCCAGCGTGCGATGGCGAATTCCTAGTTTTCCAGTAGCACGTCAGTGCCATGTACATGCAACCGCCCCGCCGTTAGGCTGATTGTGAGCAGAACTTCGGGGGAGGCTGTTCAACGGATGCCCCACGACTCAACCGAGTCTGGGGCGTTTCGCTTTAAGAGGCTTAGTATCCGAGCGGAGATGTTCCTCTGGTCCTCCACTGTTTATCATCATGATGATTATGGCGTTGGATTACGCCATGCGGAAGTAGGCCGCGACTGCCCAGCCGGGTAAAAGGCGGTTGTGCTGCCCAGCCTTCTGGCGAACTGAGTGTGAGTGTAATCGCCTGCGATTACGCCAACTACAGTCACCTCAAGACACTGCTTTATACTTTTGCTGGCGCTCCGCTTGGTCTGACCTGCGCGCCACGTCGCACATCACGAAATCACAATATGTCGCAGCAGAACAATGACGCCGTCCAAACAGAGCTGGAAACACGTATTTTGGAATCAATCCAGCGCGTCTGCTGGGAAGCGAATCTTTGGTTTCCATTCGTGGAAAGAAAGGTTCTCGGTCTCGATGTGAATGCATCAGACCATGATATTCAGGCAGCGATTGTCGGTCTGATCCGTAAGACCAAGCTTATCCATGCCGACCCAGAAGGTTGGCGTCTTCCGAACGTCAGCCCAGCCCCAGACGTTCGAGGCCCCATTTTCCCTTCGCCGGGCTACCTGGCGTTAGTACATCGCATGCCAATCGTTCGGCCGGGCCCGGTGGAGGCCGCATTGGCAAAGGACCTGGGAATAGGTGAGGCTCCGGTGCATGTGGCTGAGGCGGAACGCGACGTTAAGAAAGCGAACTGGGCGGACGCCGAGTTAACCGACCTGGAAGCATACATTTTGCATTCGATCGATCACGTCGGGTGGTATCCGTATCTTTGGTTTCCAGTGGTTGCAAGAGAGGTGTTGAATTTTGGGTCGGATGATCGCGAAGAGAATGTTCACGCTGCAATTCTCTCTTTGATTGAGAGAGGCGGGTTGCTTCCTACGCAGGAAAACCCGGGTGATACGCCAGAATGGTCTCCAGCACCGAGTATTATGGAGGCTGCCGAACGTCAGATGCGCGAAATCAGGGCTCGGCTACCACCGCCTTTCCCAGATCGGTTTTCCGAGCGATTCCATATCTTCGCCCATGGGGACAAGTTTGATGTTGACGCCTTCACGGCGACATCCAAACTTCGACCTGACTACGTCTGGCGTCGTGGACCCAGCGAAACGAGCGGCATCGAGCTGTTTCTCGGAGACGGACGCGAAATCAAGCTTGTAGACCAGGAAGACATTGCGATCCAGTACCTCAAAACGCACAGAGATGCATTGAGAGCATTAGCAGAGTTTCCGGGCGTCGATAGTTTTATTCTGGGGTTGGTTTGGATCTGCAAGCCGGAGCATAGTGGCTTCTGTGTAGGGCCGCCTGCTGAACTGATGCGGCATGCACTGGACATTGGGATTCTGCCGATCTACTACGGCACCATAGACGAGCGCGGAGGCCACATCGCAGGTCGTGAGAGATGATTGGCGAAAAATCTACACCAATAATCGCTTTTTAAGGCTAAAGCCCCTTACACCACGTTGGGACTAGCCGATGCCCCGAAAAGCATCAAATCCTGCCCATTTCTGAAAGGTTTTGGACAGCCTCTAGCGACATAAGCCGCTGTTTGCGAATGGCATCCGACTCTCGGCAGTTCGCCGTGCAATACTGCGACCTCGGGGCAGCCGGGGCTGCCTTACGTTTATGCAGCATGCCAAACTTCAGACACCCCTTTCCCGACTTGCACAAGCGGGTGCTACTAGGCATGCTGACAGGCAGCTCACGAGGTGGAACTTTGACGGCATCACAGATCTCATCCATCCACTTCCAGACTCCGATCTCAATGATTCGTTTCTTATCTGGATCGTTCAGACCGTCGATGTTGATTCCAACTGGTACGTTCATGAAGTCCTTTTCTGCGGTAATTGCTTGTTTGAAAACCTTTAGCCACGCTACGGCTCATGAGGCCATAGCGCGGCGAGCCGTCCCGATTCGGTAGCGACCCTATTGGGACGTGATAGCTGCGATTTGCGCTCGGAGTTTGGTCTCCCGTTTTCCTCGCAGCTAAACTTATGACCAAAGAATACGGCGCTCGACTGCGATTGCACGTAAAGCATCATATTTTTTGCGGTCGTTTTTGAAGAGAAGCTGGGCATCGGCGGAATTACTTTTCGCGCCAAAGTATCTTTCGACTGCGTTCTCATCAAATCCCGAATAGTGCGGACACAAAACGTAACCGCACTCTCCGAGTAATTTGTGGTGCCTGCAATTTTTGATTGCCTGTGCCTCGCCAAAATTCTGTCGGGCCGTTAAATCAACAGCTTGCGAGATTTCCTCACCACGCTCACCTGCTATAACTCTCGTCCATGTCCCGCTGGTTCTGTCTCTGGTTCGGAATGCTCGTTCGCATCTTTCGTTC
>WNFD01016808.1_pt1 | contig 16149 bp, 17 predicted proteins | sample 5400491 | NCBI WGS metagenome assembly WNFD01 (sample SAMN13153343, study PRJNA577476) | soil metagenome | isolation source: 120 cm saprolite under Douglas fir tree site 2 hole 2 replicate 2 | place: USA:California | collected 2015-04-18 | reverse complement strand
GCGCGCTAGCCAATGGCAGCCCAAGCGTGACCGGCATCGAAATCAATCCCATTATCGCTAACACCATTATGCGTGGAAGGTACGCGACTTACTCCAAGCATCTTTACCAGCGCCCCGACGTTCACATTCACGTAACCGACGGCCGTTCTTACCTCCGTTCGACCCCGCAACAATTCGACGTAGTGCAGATGACGCTGGTCGACACCTGGGCCTCGACCGCGGCGGGCGCGTTCGCGCTGAGTGAAAACAATCTGTACACGGTGGAAGCCTTTCGGGAATATTTCCAGCATCTTAAACCAGAGGGAATGATTGCCATCACTCGCTGGGAGTTTCGCCAGCCGCGCGAGGCCTTGCGCGTGGTAGCGGTGGCGATGGAAGCGTTGCATAGTCTTGGCGTCGCTGACCTGGCGCAGAACTTTATTGTGGCATCGCAAGGGCCGCTCGATGAAGATGGGATTCCCGTGGTGGTGCTGGCCAAGAAAACTGCATTTACCGAAAAAGAAGTGTCCGCGGTGCAGGCTCATTTCGACGAGTATGAGCAGCTCAGGCCGCTCTATCTGCCTTCGGATCCAGGAAATAATCCTTTTGCGGACTTGATCGCGAGTAATGATCCTTACGGCTTCGCGCGAAGTTATGCCTACAACGTGGCTCCGGTCAGCGATAACGCGCCGTTTTTTTTCTTTACTCTCAAAGCTGGGCAAATCCTGGGTCCGGAGGGTTTGCGGAATGGAATTGATTGGAAGGTGAACCTGGGAGTGCTGGTGCTGCTGCTGGTGCTGGCGATCTCCGTGGTCGCAGTGCTGGCATTTCTGATTCTGCCGCTAGCGCTTCAGGGAAGGCGTCAATCGCCGATCCCGCTGCTTTATTTCGTGGCGGTCGGTCTGGGTTACATTCTGGTGGAAATTGCGTTTATCCAACGCTTCGTGCTCTTTCTGGGACATCCGACCTATGCGCTGACCGTGGTGATCTTTCTCCTGATGCTGTCGAGCGGCGTGGGCAGCTTGTTATCGCGCCGCTGGCTTTCGCGCACGGGACTCGTCTGGATGCCGCTTGTACTGGTGATCGTCGCGTTGCTCGCGGATGTATTTTTCCTGCCCCGCGTGCTGGCAGCGTGGATGGGATTGAGATTTGCCTATCGGATGATGATCAGCGGGATCCTGCTCGCTCCGCTCGGCCTGGTGATGGGAATGCCGTTCCCGGCGGGGCTGCGCGCGTTGGCGACGAATTCCGCGCACGACCAGGCGACGGGCGGAAGCAATGCCGTGGAGTGGGCCTGGGCCATGAACGCCGCTGCCAGCGTGTTAGGGTCGGTGCTGGCCATGGTAATCGCGATCCAATTCGGCTTGACCGCGACCCTGGCTTGCGGGGTTGCGGCCTACCTGCTCGCGCTGCTACTGTTGCCAGCCCTGCGTCCGCAACGCGCTTAGGAAGAGTCTCAGGGTTTGTTATGATGCTGCGAGGGGCGGCGGGGGGTTGGAGCTGGTCCTGGCATTATTAGATAACGCAAGTCTGTCCGAGGAAATCATTTGCCGAGCCAGCAGCAGCTCAAATGGTCGCAACTTCGCGTCGGCCTAACCGTGATTTTCGCCAGTTTGACGCTGGCCCTGCTTTTGTTTCTGATGTCGGGAACCGGCGGCTACTTCTCGCATCGCATCACGGTGGTGTCGTTCTTCGATAATGCAAGCGGACTGCGGGTGGGCGCGCCCGTGCGGCTGAGCGGCGTGGATATCGGCAACGTAGTGAGCATGCGTATTGTGCCCGACAAAGACAAACAGCTCACTCCCGTCAAAGTAATCATGAAGGTGAGCACAAAATACAGTTTCAATCTCCGCCGCGATTCGGTGACGTCCCTGGAAACCGCTGGTGTGCTCGGCGAAACTTACCTTGATATCGACAGCTCGCAAGCCATCGGCCCGGTGGCCCAGGATGGCGACGTCCTTCCCACGCACGTACATCCGGACTTCAACGAAGTGGTGCGTTCCAGCCAGAGCACGTTGCAGAACATGGACGCGCTGCTTAAGCGTGCCGACCGCATTCTCGCCTTCGCGGAAAGTGGAAAAGGGTCGCTGGGCAAGTTAATTTATGATCCCACTCTGTATGACCGCTTCTCGCAGACCGTTGCAGAGTTCAAGGGGATTGTCGACACCATAGCCAAAGGGCAAGGCAGCTTGGGCCAATTGATCAGTAACAACGACGCCTATAACAAGTTCGTAGCCACCCTCGACCGTATGAATGCGGTGGTGGATGACCTGCAAGAAGGCAAGGGCACCGCTGGAAAATTCCTGAAAGATCCTGCTCTATACAACAATGCCAACGACACTGTTGCCAATTTGAAAAAGGTGAGCGAAGACATTAATGCCGGCAAGGGTACCCTGGGTAGACTTGCCAAGGACGAAGAACTGGCCAAGAAGATCGATACCACCGTGACCAAGCTGGCGGCGCTGACCAGCGACCTGGAAGCGGGCCGGGGCTCGGCGGGAAAATTGTTTAAGGACGAGGCGCTCTATAACAACGCGACTGACATGCTGACGGAGACCCGCAACCTGGTGAAAGCAATCCGGGAGAATCCCAAGAAGTATTTGAGCATCAAACTGCACGTTTTTTGATAAGGCTTTTCCTGCAAGCGACAGCACTAGTAATGCAAGCAAAAACCAAGGTCCCTCGCTGCGCTCGGGATGACACGAGGGGGACGCTCTCAGTGCTCTCCGATGCCGAAGAGGGCGCCTAGCAGTAGGATGGCGAGGACTCCAAACGAGATCGCACCGTACTTCCAATCCTTCTCCCGTAAAAAAAGAACGGCCGCAACCGCCACGCGTACAACCGGCGTCGCCAGCATCAGCAGCACCCCCGCCCGTTCGATATTTTCCGGAATGCGGCCATGAACAAAAAGTCCGATCAGCAGTCCTGTCAGCATGATGAAGAAACATCCGAATGCGCCCACGCGTAGCACCAGGGCAACCACGCGGTCGAAGGCAGGCTCCCGTAACTGGCTCATGCGGCGTTTCCTCCCCTGAGCAGGTGTACGGTCAAGTGACCCGCAAGATAGAGCATGATCGCAACCAGCAGATACACGACGTACTTTGTTTGAACGCGTGGCGCCAATCGCGCGCCCAGCAACGAGCCGAGAAATACTCCCACAGCCAGCGGCGCCGCGATATCGACCAGAATATCTCCGCGGCGGTAGTAGACGATAGCGCTGGCCGCCGCCGTCACTCCAATCATGAAATTTGACGTTGCCGTCGCCACCATCAGCGGAACGTTCATGAAGATGAACATCACCGGAACTTTAATCGGACCGCCCCCGATGCCGAGAAGTCCCGAAAGTCCGCCTGCGACCAGAGACGCGCCCAGGCCAAGTGGATAGCGCCGCGGCTCGTAGGGTGGAATCACGGTCTCCCCGTTGCTCCTGGCAGGAAGCTCGTCGTGATCTTTTACTTTGCCCCGGCGCAATAAAATTGTGACCGAGCTGTACAGCAAGAAACCGGCGAAGATCCCCTCCAGAACGTTGCGATTGAAATATCCCACCAGATAAGCGGTAACGGCCGCACCCAGCGAAGTTGCCAGTTCGAGGGTCATGCCGAGGCGGATGTCGGTTGTGTGACGCTGCAGATGGACCGAGGAGCTAGCGGCGGAAGTGGTGATAACGGCAACCAGACTGGTCCCAATGGCTTGGCGGATGGGAATTCCAAAATGCAGCGCAAGAAGCGGGGAAAGCAGAACGCCACCGCCGATGCCGGTCAACGCTCCCAGCAAGCCCGCGAAGAAGCCCAGCAGCACCAGCAGTGCGCTCAACATTGTGGTTTTAAGTTACCACTCGGGGAACCGATGTTGACTCAGCCTGCTCGTGCGCATGATAGCTAGAGCGCACCATGGGGCCGGACTCAACATGTCGGAAACCGAAACGCAACGCTTCTTCACGCAGTTCGCGGAATTCCTCAGGCGTGTAAAACCGGGCAATGGGCAGGTGGTCGCGCGATGGGCGAAGATATTGGCCCACGGTGAGAATGTCAACGCCGCGGCCGCCGAGGTCCCGGAACACTTCGATTAATTCATCCGTGGACTCACCCAGTCCGACCATCACGCCACTCTTCGTCACCATGCCGGGAGAGAATTTCTTGGCATTCTCGAGCAATGTGAGCGTGCGCTCGTAGCGGGCGCCAGAGCGTACCGCGCGATAAAGGCGGGGGACGGTTTCGGTATTGTGATTGAGCACGTCCGGCTTCGCGTCCAGCACAATCTTCAACGGCTGTTCCAATCCTTGAAAGTCGGGGATCAGAACCTCGATGCGGCAATCCGGAATCAGCTCGCGAATCTGGCGAATGGTCTCGGCAAAAACTTTGGCGCCACCGACGTTGTCATCGTCACGATTCACGCTGGTCACAACGGCATGTTTTAGTCCCAGTGTTGCAACAGCCTCCGCCACACGGCGGGGTTCGTCCCAGTCGATCGGCTCCGGGCGGCCTTTGGGCACGGCGCAAAATCCACAGCGGCGCGTGCAGATATCGCCCAGCAGCATGAAGGTTGCGGTCTTGTGATTCCAGCACTCGCCAATGTTGGGACATTGGGCCGATTCGCAGACGGTGTGTAATCCCAACCCGCGTGCCAGCTTCTTGAGATTGTGGAAGTTATCGCCGACAGGCGCTTTAGCCCGCAGCCAGGCGGGCTTGGGCATGCGGACGGGTGGCCCAAGCTCGATCTGAATCAATTGTGAAGCCCCTGCCATCTTTTTGATTCTACCAGTTCAGCCCACCTCGACCAGGCCGTAGGTATGCTGCCAGCGGGTACGCATGGCCACAAGGGCTCGGCTGATTTCGACTTGCGTGACTTCGGAATTAGGCCCGGCCATCACCGCGGCGGCTTCGCGCTTGGCCACTTCCAGCAGCTGCCGGTCGCGGATCAGGTTGGCCACGCGAAAGTTTGGCATCCCGGCCTGGCGCGTGCCGAAGAACTCGCCTGGACCGCGCAGCTCAAGATCGAGTTCGGCAATCTGGAAGCCGTCGTTGGTGCGCACCATAGCGTCGAGGCGGCGCTCGCCTTCTTCCGTCACTTTGCCGCCTGTCATCAGGACGCAATAAGACTTAGCGGCTCCGCGGCCGATACGCCCGCGCAACTGGTGAAGCTGCGCCAGGCCGAAGCGTTCCGCATGTTCGATCACCATTACGGTTGCATTCGGCACGTCCACGCCGACTTCGATTACGGTGGTGGCGACCAGAATCTGCAACTCGCCTTTCTGAAACATGCGCATGACCTGGTCTTTCAATTCGGAATCCAGGCGGCCGTGCAGGAGGCCTACTTTAAGATCGGCAAACACTTTGCCGCTCAGCTCGCGGTACATCTTGATCGCGGCTTTCAGTTCGGACTCTTCGTTTTCGGCGATGACCGGGTAGACCACATAGACCTGATGGCCCTTGGCGACTTGCTTGCGCACAAAATCCCACACTTCGGTCGAGCGGTCATCAGTGATTCTTCGAGTGACGATGGGCGTGCGGCCCGGGGGAAGTTCGTCGAGCACGCTGAGATCGAGATCGCCGTACAGCGTTAGCGCGAGCGTGCGTGGGATCGGCGTTGCCGTCATCACTAGCACATCCGGCTCGACTGCGTTTTTGTCGGCGGTGTCTCGTTCGGATTCCGTGAGAACAGTCTTGCCTCGGCCCTCGCCGCCGTCGCCCGACTTCTTCATTAACTTAAGCCGCTGCAAAACTCCGAAGCGATGCTGTTCATCGACGATCACCAGGCCGGGCTTCGCAAACTCCACTTTTTCTTCCAGCAGAGCGTGAGTGCCGATGATGAGCTGCGCGTTTCCCTGCGCGATGTGGCGGCGGATGTCGCGCTTGCGATCCGACTCCAGCGAGCCGGTCAGCAGGACAATGCGGTATCCGGCGCTCTCGAGAATCTTGCGGGCGGAAAAATAATGCTGCTGCGCAAGAATTTCGGTCGGCGCCATCAATGCCACCTGGTAGCCATTTTCAATGGCGATGATCGCGGCCTGGAAGCCGATGATGGTTTTCCCCGAGCCCACATCCCCTTGCAGCAAACGCCGCATGGGATGCGGCTGTTGCATGTCGTCGGCAATTTCTTTCAGGACCCGCTTCTGCGCAGGCGTGGGATGGAATGGCAGAATTCTCTTGATTGCCTGGCGCACGCGGTCATCGAGTTGAAAAGCGATTCCGGTCTGCGCTTTCTGTTCGCGGCGCTTGAGTTCCAGTCCCAGCTCGGTGAAGAACAATTCCTCGAAAATCAGGCGCATGTGTGCGGGCGTGCGGAATGATTGCAAAGCTTCGAAACTCTCTCCAGCCTCCGGCCAATGCACTTTCCACAGCGCCTCGCGTGGCGAAACCAGCGCCAGACGCTCGCGCACGGATGCGGGGATGGTTTCCGGCAGGTCAGGCGTCAGATCGTCGAGCGCGGTGCGGATCACACGGCGAAACCAGCGCGCAGTCACGCGGCCCTGTCCGGCCGACTCGTAGATGGGTACGATGCGGCCTACCTCGAGCGATGCGGCGGCCTTGTCATCCGCGCCATCTCCGCCTGAATCGCCCAACATTTCAAACTGAGGCTGGATGATCTGCAGCTCTCCGCTGCGCTGGTCCTGCTCGACCTTGCCATAGAGCGCGATCAACTGGCCGGGCTTGAACTTATCCTGAAGGTAAGTGGCATTGAACCACAGGCATTTCAGCTTGGATCGGCCTTGGCCCACGGTCAACTGAAAGATAGGCATACGGCGGGTGCGAAACAGTCCCGAGTTGCGGACTTCGCCAATGACAGTGGCCATTTCGCCGGCGCGCAATTCCGCGATCCCTCGCGGATTCAGCCGGTCTTCGTAGCGGAAGGGCAAATAGTTGAGCAGCCCTCGCGGATTCAGCCGGTCTTCGTAGCGGAAGGGCAAATAGTTGAGCAGATCGCCCACCGTGGCAATGCCCTTGGTGGCGAGGATCTCCGCCAGCTTGGGGCCGATTCCCTTGACGTATTGCACGGGGGTGGTGAGTTCGAGCATCGTGGAGTGCTCAGGGAATGTTAGCAGGGAGCCGGGTGCGGCAACTCAGCCAGGTCGCCGGTGGCATGATCACGATTTGTCGGCTCCTACGTACTTTGCTCTGAGAGCGGCTCAGCTTCCTCCAGTGCGGCGGGCTTGTAGTACAGCCACCGCAACAGGAGGTACGCTACCAGTAGCAGCGAAAAAGATCTAATCAGCTCCGGGAGGGCGTCTTGAATTGAGAAACTCGCCGAGCGAGTCGTGCTGTTTGTCATTTCACGATACTCACGCCTGGCTAGCCAGTCAGAGACCGGAGCGCTGAATATGTAGGCGAAATGCAGAATACCTTGCGCAAATAGCCAGCCGAGGCCAATAGCTCCTACGAAACTGTTTACCAGCGCCCTTTTTAATCTCTCGAGCATGTTCACTCCCTCTTTAGCTTCATGCCGCACACGGCGAGGCCGCGAAGCGGTCCTGTGCCATACACCCAAAGCGATAAGAACCATGCCGCCGCAAGGCCTGCAACTGCGATATACAGACCGTGAAGGATACTATTTAGCATGAGACGATCGAAGACAGTAAGATGAGGCGAATAGTAAGGAACGTCCCAAATAGCGATCGCAGTAAACAGAAAAACGCCCACGCGGTATGCCGGTACCCATAGGGCCTTGAAGGCAGCGTCGAGAGACCAAAGCAGAAGAAAAGCTATGGCAGTTGCTGCCACGTTCGAATCTTCTAAGACCTTACGGAAAGAGAGTTTCAGAGTTTCTCGTCAAGCTACCAAAGACAGCCCGTTTCTATCGGTGACGATATTGCTGGTCATTCTGCGTCTCTTGTTACCTAAAACGCAAGGTTAATCTGGAAATTTTCTGCAGAATGGTCTCTCGGTACATAACTGAATCCGCGGTCGCCTCGTTCGGCGTCTAAAGAATCTGTGCTGGTCAATCTGATCCAAGCGCTCTGCGCCATCATCTTGGGAAACGTGGCGTACTTCTTTCTAGCACCCGCCTTTCACCTGCCTCGGCATCGGCCGTTTCAGCCGGATTGGGGGCTGGTGGTGGATTTCTGGTTTTGCGTGGTGGCTTACGGGTTGATTCGGACGGCGAGAAGGTGGAAGTAGCATAAGCAGGGGCTAAAGCCCTTCTCGTTTGGGCGGCTGACGCGGCGCTGAAGCGCCGCTCTTCCACGGTTGTGCGGGCAGTTTACGGCGCGACTTGAAGTCGCGCCCTTTCAAGACCGAATTGTGAATGGATCACTTAGCAGCCTATGAAGCCCTGACGCCCTCCCATTTATCACGTCCGTTGTAGTTACTTTAGGAACCTGTCCACCCGGCTCCGGCACGTTACGATTAGCCTGCACCATGAATAAAATTGCGGTCCTGTACGATGCAGGCCAAGCTGTGCTCTCCACCTTTGATCTGGACGAGGTGCTGCAGCGGATCCTGGGCATCGCGCACGACTACTTCCATCTGCGCAATGTGGCCATTCTGCTGCTCGACAAGCAGTCGCAGCAGTTGTACGTCCGCTCGCAGATTGGCTGGGATGAGGGCGAGGATAAAGTTCTATTGCCGCCCGGCCAGGGAATCACGGGCACGGCGACGCTGAAGAAGCAGCCGGTTTATTCTCCCGATGTCAGCCAGGACCCGCGCTATTTCTGCTCCGCCAAATCCACTCGCTCCGAACTGGCCATTCCTTTGATGGTGCGCGACGAAGTAGTTGGCGTGCTCGATTGCCAGAGCGATCGCCTGGACCATTTCGATTCCGAGACCATCGATCTGCTCACGCTTTTCTCGACGCAAGCGTCGATGGCCCTGCAGAACGCGCGGCTGTATTCTCTGGAGCAGCAACGGGCGCGGCAATTGCAGGCGATCAATGCGATCGCGCAGCAGACCACTGCTGTGCTTGATCTGGAAGAGTTGCTGAATCGGGTTTGCCAATTAGTTAAGGACGCGTTTCAGGTTTCCCACGTCTCGCTTTTCCTGCGCGAGGATCAGGACCTGGTGTTGCGGTCTCATCACGGCACGCTCACTCCACGCATCCCGCAAGGGGGACGCTTTCCGGCCAGCAACGAGCCTTGGGCGAGCATTCTGACCGGCAGCCGGACCATGGTGGAAAGCGACCTGCGCAGCGCCACCACGATGAAGTTCTTCGCGGAGTCGGCATCGCGCTTGCGCATTCCCCTGGTCTCGTTCGGGCAGGCGCTCGGAGTGCTTGCACTGGACAGCTCGCAGCCCGATGCCTTTCGGGATGGCGATCGGGAATCCTTGGAATCGGTGGCCGACATTTGCGCCACCGCCATCCAGAATGCCCATTATGTAGAGCGCGTAAAACAGCTTGCCTACCTCGACGGTCTGACCGGAATTTTCAACCGCCGTTTTTTTGAATTGCGCATCATGGAGGAAATTGAACGAGCCCGCCGCTACGGCACAGGAATGGCCGTCATCATGGCTGACATCGATCAATTCAAGCGGCTCAATGACGAGTTCGGGCACGTGCTGGGCGATGAAGTGCTGCGCCAGGTGTCTTCGCTATTCAATCAGCAACTACGGAAGATTGACGTCGTCTGCCGCTATGGAGGCGAGGAATTTGGGATTCTGCTCACTCAAACCAACGCCCAACACGCCATGAATATCGCGGAGAAATTGCGGAAGATTGTCGCGACCTGGCAATTCCCGGGTGTGCCCCGGACAGTTACTATCAGCGCGGGAACCGCGGCCTTTCCCGATCAAGGCATCACCCGCGATGAGTTGGTCAGGGCTGCGGATGCAGCCTTGTACGCCGCCAAACTGGCGGGCCGGAACCAGGTCTGCCTTGGAACTGTGGCACGCGGCCACGGAGCGGGCTCTTAGATATCAAGCCAATTTCCCCGCAGCTCAATCCGAAGCTTTTCCATTTCTCTCCCCACTTTCTCGCGGCTCTTCTGAAGCTCCTGTTGCACCTTGGGGCCAAGTTGCTCTCGCAGCTTTTGCGCTTGTTCTTGCAATTGCTTCTTCTGTGCGCAGAGAGATTTGCCCACTTCCTCCGATGCCTTGCGAGTTTCTTCAGTGGCCAATTCCATTTGAGGCTGGAGTTTGGCGATTTCCTCCCGCACCTGGCTCAACTCCGCTTGAGTCTCCGCGTCCAGTTCGGGCACTTCGAAGCTTTCTTCAATCATCTCGCCGGATTCTTTGCGCTCCGGCAGGGTTAGAGTAAGAGTCTGCTCCTTCTTGTCGCGGATCACACTCACTTTGACCGATCCGGAGCTGTGGCTACGCAAGGAGTGAGTGAAATCACTGGTATCATGCACCGCCTGATCGCCCACTCGCACGATCACATCTCCGGCGCGCAGTCCAGCCTTGTCGGCGCGGCTGCCTTTTTCCACTGAACGTACCAGCACCCCGTTGCCGCCCTTGGCGCCAAAAAACTCGCCCAGTTGCGGCGTGAGATTCTCTACCATCACGCCGCTTCTCATCGAAGAATGCACGTAGACCACGCCGATGTTCGGAACCTCGAAGTCCTGCATGTTGGGCATCGGCGGCATTTCGAAATGGAAGTCATTATCTTTGTCGTTGTCTTTGCCTTTCGCGATATGCGGAAATTCTGAGCGCCGGTCGGCTAGTTGGACCTTGATGGTCAAGGGCTGCCCATCGCGGCTCAGTCCCAGCGACACAACGCGGCCAGCCGGAGTCTCATGGATCATCCGCTGCAATTGCGACTTGCTTTCGACCGCAGTTCCGTTCATGGTGAGAATGACGTCGTGCTCCTTGATGCCCGCTTTGCCGGCGGGAGCATCCTTTGCTCCTCCTTTAGCTTCAAGGTGCCGAGGCGGTCGGAGCTGATATCCACGATGTCCACACCCAGATAGGAACTCGTTCCCGAATCCTCGCTGGGAATGGCGAAGGGCTGCGCCGAATCGAACGTCCAATTTTGTTCAGCCGTGGACAGGCTAAGCAGCAATGGCAGCAACGCAACCGTGGTCAAAATATGTTTCCGCATGGCCAACCTCCCTGCATCTACAAAGCGTTATTTCTCATCCCCTGAGTTAAGCTTTCTTTGCGCAGTACCCGTTATGGATTCGCTCGCCGGAAGCAAATATCCCCGCTCGTGGTCCGAACTTTCAACACGGGACCGCCCCCATTCAAATTGCCATCGGCGCTGAGCGGGTGCGGGGTCCACTTATCACCTTCACTGGCGATGTGGATGTCGGGAAAGTCAGAAGTGATGTGGTGACCATTCCCTAACTCCACGCTGGCGCGCACCGACAGGGCAACATCCGCGGCGATATAGACGGTAATGTCGCCGGCGGACGTCTCCAGTACGGAATCGCTGCGCTCCGCTCCAGTGTTGATGAACTTCACCTTGATTCCTCCCGCGCCGGTTTCAACCCGCGCGGAGGGAACGCCGTACAATTCGATGGACCCAGCGCCCGAGTTCGCCCCCACTCGGCCCTTCGCTGACGTCAGGCGAATGCTGCCGCCGCCGGTATCAATATCAGCGGGGCCGCCGATGTCACCCAGGTTGATGTTGCCGCCGCCGGTGGAGGCTTTCACGCCGCCCATGCAACGCTTTATGTCCACGTTGCCGCCTCCCGCTTCGATCACCGCGCCCTGTTCCCCGGAAAGTACCACCACATTGCCGCCTCCGGTTTCCGCGTGAATCTTTCCTTTCACCGACTTGATGGAGATATTGCCGCCTCCGGTTTCCAGCTTCAGATCTCCACCCACGGTGCCGATCTCGATGGAGTCGCCGCCGGTTTCCACGCCAACCGAACCGCCAATGTCATCCACCCGGATTTTCCCGCCTCCGGTCTCAACATCCAGCCGTCCCGAGATGCCTGCCGCTTCCACTCCTCCACCTCCTGTCTCGATCTTCACCCAGTCGGTGTCTCGCGGCACGTTGATCACAAACTCTCCGGCGAATCGGTGCGGCCGTCCTCCCTGCCATTCCCCTACGATCCAGGCCGTGTCGCCTCGGACATAAGAATTGATCTTGAAAGACCCGAACTGCCGGCGCGCATCTTCCTCGGAAGAATAAGAATGGCCATGAACAACGTAGTTGATGCCCTGCTGCGCTCCGCCGTGCAATACCACCGAGCCCATGTCCAGCTTGACGCGGACGTTCCTGGCCGCGGCCAGCGTGCCAGATGTTGCCTGGCTCCAGGCGCCGCTTTCGCGGGCCATACGCGTTTCCTGAGCCACGGCCAGCGGCGCAAGCACGGCTAACACGCAAAGCAGTCTGACGAATTGTGGCGAACGCTTCAAAATAAACCACCTCAGTTTCTGTAAAACATCAATCAATTTCGGGCAACTGCGCCAGCATGGTGCGGGCCTGCGACTTGATGTACTGGCTTTGATCCTTGGCCGCCAGTGTCATCAATACGCCGCGCACGCTGCCATCGGCCTTCACCGGCTCGATCAACCGTAGCGCTTCGGTGCGGACGCCGGGATTCGAATCGTTGACCAAAGCTTCCAGCACTACGTCGCGTACCCGCACATCATCCTTCACAAAACTTCCCAAACCATCCAGAGCTTTCAGGCGCACTCCGGGATTCGTGTCGTAACGCAGGGCATACACCAGCGCCTCGCGTACCTGCGAAACGTCGGGCTTCTTGGTCAGCAGATCCACGGAGTCCATGCGCACGCCGGAATTGTAATTATTGCGGGCGGCAAAAAGGAGCAGTTGCTGGATGCGCTGGTCATTCATCGATCCCTGCGTCTCCAGCGTGGAAACAGTGTCGTACTTGATGTTGATCTGGTTGGTGCCGGGCTCCTGCGTGATGGAACGAATGCCGGTGATGGAAGCCTCGGCCGGAGTGGCGGTCACTCCTGCGGCGGTACCCTGGGGCTGATGAGCCACCATTCTGTAAGTTGTTCCTACGCCGCCGGCGAAGCCGAGAATCAAGATTACGGATGCCAGAGCGGGCGAGAAACGCACTTGCCGCAGCCAGTTCGCCGGATCAAATGCCAGCCGATGCCAGAAGCGCCCCTGCTCAGCCGTTTCCAGAGCTTCCTGCAGACGCATGCGCGAAGACGCCAGCAGGTTGGGCGTCGGCTCCGCAGCTGTTTGCTGCGACAGCAGCGCGTGAAATTCCTGCTCGGCCTTTAGTTCCGCGGCGCAGTCAGCACAGCGCGCCACGTGCTGCTCCAGTTCATGACGAGCGTCATCCGCCAACTCGCCGTAAACCTGCAATGTGATATTTTCCTGAACCCATTCGCACTTCATAATCGTACCCCCTCGGGGGAAACAAATTCCAAGTTCATGTGGGGACAGCCGCCCTCGGCTGTCCGCCGGACGCAGTCCGGCTTCTTGCCCTACCTCATATCCGCCAACTGCCCACGCAATTTCTGTGTGGCCCGGAAGAGCGTGTTCTTCGCGGTCTCTTCCGTCGTATGCAAAATCTCGCCTACTGTCCGCAATTTCAATCCGTGGTAATGTTTCAACTCAAACACCATTCGCTCGCGCGGCGTTAATTTCTCCAGCGCTCCTGAAATCCGATCGCCCAATTGCCGTCGCATCAAATCCCGCTCCGGATTCGCTCCCGCCCGTCCGTCCGGCACCTGATCGAGCAGGTCGTATTCGCCGCCGGACGCATCTTTCGCCACCGGCGCATCTTCCTTGCGCACCGTTTTCTTGCGCAGGTGATCCAGGCAAAGGTTGGTCACGATGCGGTAGATCCAGGTATAGAAAGAGCACTCGAAGCGAAAGCTTCCGATGTTCTTGTAGGCCTTGAGGAAGGCGTCCTGATACACGTCCTGGGCGTCGTGCTCGGTGCCGGTAAGATGCAGCGCCAGCCGCAAGACCGCCTGATCGTAGTGCCGCACCAATTCCTCGAAGGCGGCGCGGTTGCCGCGTTGCGCCTCGCGGATGAGGATCGTATCGTCGATGCGGCGTTCTTGACCAGCCATGCGGCCCCACGCGGGGTCCTGGTTTTCAGTGACTATGCCACCGCTGACCTTCTCCACTCGCTCGCTTTTAACTTTCGAGGGCGCCCGTTTACCAACCGCAAGTGTTAATGCCCAAACATCGGCCGGCATCTTTTATCTTGTCCTCTACCGCCCGGTGTCAATGCCGTACCCGGGCTTGCATAGGAATAGACGGGTGATCAGTGGAACCGTGAGCAGGAATTATAGGCGGTTCGCACGATCCTGGGAGCCTCTAGATGGTTTCCTACACAATGACTTAGAGGTGCAGGAAGAGTGCCTCTTAATCTCTGCATCTTAAAGTTCTGCAGCGCAGATAATTCCGGTAGTTTGCTTTCGTCCGGTTTAGGTGTACCATTGGCGTCCTTCCCCGGCCCCGGGGATTCGTGTGCGTGTGTCGCCGATATACAGATACACCGGTCCCCGGCGCGCAATGGAGGTCTTGGACTGAAATGATTCCTATCCAAGTGACCCTGGTGCCTTTGACTGAGAAACCGGAAAAAATAATGGGCCCGGAATGGCGAAAAGAGGGGCCCAGGCATGAATTGGCCCGCAGTTCCCGAATCGTCATACGTGCTGAAGCCGATAGCGACGACTCCGGGGACGCATCGCGGTGAGGGAAGTTTATGGAACCTAAGCCCGCTGCCCAACGGGAAGTAGCCATCGAGATTCTCGAGCCGGTAGCCGTCATAACCGACGCCACTCTGAGGATTACAGCAACAAAAATAATGCTGGGACTCTTCGCATGTTCTGTGGCGGCAACTTTCGCCATTATCGTCGGCTACGGACGTGGCTATCTTAAATATCCAGAGTGGTTCCTGAAGTGGCTAGGGGCGGCCACCATCGGGGAAATTGCCACATTTCTTGGTTACATACTCAAGTATTTGTTCCCGCAACCCGCGAAGATCAGGAAGAAAAAATGAAGAAAAAATGACTTGACAAGCGGGAGAATAAGGTAGATTATACTCACTATATGAGTATTTTATGATGATTGTAGGAGGTAATCATGCGATTGACCCTTGAATTGGATGAGGCGGCTGCGGAAGCACTTTCGAAGCTTGAACGCTCGACTGGCATGAACCTGTCCCGAATCTTCAGCTATGCCCTTAGTTTGATGCTGTGGGCAGTTGGGCAGAGGACTGACGGAAGGATTGTGGCTTCGGTCGACGAATCTCAGCACAGCTATCGGGAGTTGGAAGTCGTTGCGCTTGAGCGGAAGCGCAGTCGAGCAGCGTGAGGGGTAACTCAACAGGCACCTCCAAGGGTACTCTTGATTCCCTCACCAATTGCCCTATTCTATACTTACGAATAAGACGCGGGGGGACAAACATTGCGAATTCAAATTGAGGTCGATGAGAACGGCAGCCAGGTCCTTGATTCGATCAAACAGGCTACCGGTATCAGCACGTATAAAGACATCTTCAACAATGCAATTACGCTTTTTGAGTGGGCTATTCGCCAGCGAGTGGAGGGGCGCGTCATTGCATCTCTGGATGAGCGCACTAAGAGATACAAAGAAATGACGATGCCGGCGCTAGAAGATGCCGTCCGGCGAGCGAGCGCCCCCAAGCCAGCCCAATTCGCCAGCGCCGAACGATCCTAGCGCCGCGCCAGTTCGTCAGGGTCAGAAAGCGCAACCTCACGCCTGCTCTGCCAGCGTCACCAAGCGCCGCGATCTGATCTCGAACTTTCCGCTCAGCACGATGTTGACGGCCTCCGTGTAGGCTATATGCTCCTGTTCGAGGATGCGCGCGGCCACCGCTTGCTCATCATCCGTGTCGAGCACCGAGACAGTCTTCTGCACGATGATTGGGCCGTGATCGAGTTCTTCATCCACGAAATGCACGGTGCACCCGGAGACTTTCACGCCATAGGCGAAGGCCTGCTCCTGCGCTTCCAGTCCCGGAAACGCTGGCAGGAGCGAGGGATGGATGTTAAGAATCCGGCGCGGGAATTGCTGCACGAACCAGGGCGAGAGCAAGCGCATATACCCGGCGAGGCAGATCAGGTCCACATTGTGCTGCTTGAGCGCAGCGACAACTTCGTGATCGTGTTCTTCGCGTTTCTTGCCCTGCGATGGAATCACCAGCACGTTGATGCTCCGCTGGAGCGCGGTGGCGATGCCCGGTGCCTCCGCTTTGTTGGAGACGACGACGGCAATCCGCGCGTCCGCGATGCGGCCCGCGTCAATGCTGTCGGCAATGGCGATGAAATTTGAGCCGCGTCCGGAGAGAAGAATGCCCAGGTTATGCATGACTCAGCGAGATCAGTTATAGAC
>WNFD01003320.1_pt1 | contig 16150 bp, 10 predicted proteins | sample 5400491 | NCBI WGS metagenome assembly WNFD01 (sample SAMN13153343, study PRJNA577476) | soil metagenome | isolation source: 120 cm saprolite under Douglas fir tree site 2 hole 2 replicate 2 | place: USA:California | collected 2015-04-18 | reverse complement strand
TTCCCGCTACCTGCCAGGCCCAACTCCCCGTATGCGTGAGCCTCTGCGCTTCTGCCAGGTAACTCTCGCTCCGGCGCAATGCTTCTTCCGCCCGATGGCTCTCGGTGGTGTCCATCACCGCCCCAAAAAACTCAATGCCACCCGACTCGTCACTTAAGGAATGAGCCACAACATGGACATATTTGACGGACCTATCCGGCATCACCAAGCGATATTCATGATCAAAATCCTTACCATCCTGCGACGCGCGCTCGATTGTCTGTTTCACGAGGGCCGCGTCTTCGGGATGAACCCGTTGGAGAACAACTCCCACGGTCGGATTTGTCGTTCGGTCGCATTGGAAGATTCGAAAGGTTTCCTCTGACCAGATGATCTCGCCGGTGGAAACCCTCCAGCCAAAACTGCCCGTGTGGCTTAATCGCTGTGCTTCCGATAAATACGCCTCGCTTTGCTGCAGCTTCTCTTCCTGTACTTCCAAGGTCTGGGTGGCGAATCGCCTATCAACCCAGGACGTCAGCAAAGCCAGTCCGAGGACGGTAAAGGTGACGGCGGCAATTCCGGCGGTGCCAAGCGTGGAGATGCTAACCGCATGAGAGAGGTCCGCTGGCATGCCGGAGGGGGTGAAACTGGCGGCGGCCATGCCGGTGTAATGCATGACGGGAATCGCGGCGCCCATCACGACGGCTCCGGCTAACTTTTCCCAGCCGATCCCCGTTTTCTCATCTCGGAAGTGAAAGGTAATCCATAGCGCAGCGAGGGAAATCAGAACCGCGAACACGACGGACAGGACGACGAGAAAGGAACTAAAGTGGCATACGGCAGGTAAACGCATAGCGGCCATGCCGATGTAATGCATGCTCGCAATACCCGCACCCATCAGGACGCTTCCGGCGAGCGCTCGGAACCGACTCATTTGCTGCCGGCTCACCACGCCCAGTGCAACGACCGAAGCGAGAATTGCCGCAAACAGTGACAGCAGGACAGTCGGCCAATGGTAAGCCACGGGAATTGGCAGGATGAACGCCAGCATCCCAATGTAGTGCATGGACCAAATGCCAGTCCCCATCGCACCGGCACCGCCCAGCAGCCAGACCGCGCGAGTCCAACCGCCCGCGGCCGTTACGCGACCTGCAAGATCCAGAGCAGCGTACGACGCAAACATGGCGATCAACACCGAAAGCGCCACGAGCGCATAATTATACGAGCCAATCAAGTTCGCAGCAGCCATGCGTCTCCGTCTGGTTGCCACGCGGAACAGCCACGCTGCGCCTCAATCAGAGATCAACCGTCCACGCAGCACCAGCGCCAATTTTCTCCAGGCTCGAACGATTGTGATTGGTGTAGGCTTGGGCATACCTACCGCCTTTGTCAAAGCATAATTCACGTCATCGTTGTAAACAATAATGCATCGTCATCAATGACGAACACCATAAGAGCACCTGCGGGCGTCATTCCTGCGCCTCGACTTTGGTTGGCAGCGTGAGATGAAAGGTCGCGCCGCGTGGAGAGTTATTAGCAGCCCACAAGCGCCCGCCATGCGATTCAACGATGGAGCGACTGATCCGAAGCCCCATACCGGTCCCATGAAGCTTCGTAGTAAAGAACGCATCGAAGATCTCGTCCCCCTGCTGCGGAGGCAGTCCCACGCCAGTATCACTTAGAGATAGCAGAACTTGCTCGTTTGCCGTTCCTCGCGACTTGATGGCGAGCTCCCGCGTCCCTTCTATATCCTTCATCGCGTCAAAGCTATTAACCATGAGGTTCAGCAATACCTGCTGCAGTTGCACGCGATCTCCCATGAGTTGAGGAAGATCTGCCGCCAGATCCGTGCGAAATGATATGGAGTACCGCGCTGCCTCGCTGTGCAGGAGGACAACCATCTCTCGAATGACTTCGTTTACATCAACCAACTCACGTTGCGTGGCGCCTTTCTTGAAAAGTGAGCGGGTTCGGCTGAAGATTTCCGCCGCACGCGTCCCATCGTTCACGATTCTCATGGCAGCGTCGCGCGCCTCTTCCAGATCGGGATGATCGCGGTTAAGCCAACGCAGGCAAGTCTTGGCATTGGTGACGGCGGCGGCAATCGGTTGATTCACTTCGTGCGCCAGGGAGGCAGTCAGTTCTCCCATGGTGGTCACCCGGTTGACGTGGGCGAGATCGGCCCGCGTCTGACGCAGGGCCTCTTCGGCCTGCTTGCGCTCACGGCTCTCTTTTTGTAACTCCTCGTTGATTCTTTCGAGTTCCTGAACTGTTGCTTTCAGGTCATCTCTCGCGCGCCTGATCGATTCTGTAGCACGGTTTTGCGCGGCGCTCAGCGTCCACACAAACAGCGCAGCCACCAAAAAGACGATAAATCGTGGTATCTCTTCGGGCTTTAGAGCGAATGAATGGACTGGTGGCAGGAAGTAATAATAGAAAACGGTAGCGGAAAGTGCGGTCGCCAGCAACCCCGGTCCGGCTCCACCGAGCCACGCGCCGAACAGGATGGCGCAAAGAAATAGCGATGCGGGAGCAGTTTGTAAATGAAATGCCGGCCAGAGCGAAATAGACGCTACTGCGATGACTGATAGAATAGCAATCCCGTAGCGCCAAATCACAGGTGGCTTGGACCATAGAAAAAGTTTGGTGCTTGACATACTACTGCTCCGGCGATGAAGGATGTCGCGCCCAGCATAAAACTGACCGAACTCTGACGATTCTGGGCCGCCGCGCGGGGAATATGCAAGGAGGATATTTCCTTCCCGCCTGGTCCAGGTCCCGAACACCTCCTCCCATTGGAGTGCTGACGCTTGCGTTTTGTCACAGCTGTTTCTCCGTCCAGTCGACTAGACGGGATGCCAACACTCCGACAGGTTTCCCTGGCAAATGACATTGCCGAGACGCTTGAGATATTGACGCATCCCCAAATCTGCCTGCTACTTCCATAACTTTTCGACGCGCACAGCATCTGGCACAGCTATTGCTTAGTTCGATCTATGAACGCAAGGGAGAACTACACACTGAAAGAAGGAGGAAGAGAAATGTCGCAAATCAAGAATTTAACTCATAGAGGTCATAACCTCTTCATTGGTAGTTTGATGCTGATTTGTCTTTTCAGCCTGGGAAGCGCCTCTGCCTTTTCCCAGGACAGATCGAAGCCAGAAACCATTGACGCTACTGCCCGAGGCACAGAGACGCAGATGGGAAAGGAATTCCCTGTAACGCTGACCATTTATGAGTACTCCCCTCAGGCAGATAACCAAATTCTGACCGAGGCATTCCAGAACGGCAAGGATCAAGGGTTGTTCAACGCGCTGTCCAAGATGAAAGCGGTGGGCCACATCGCGGTCACGGGCAGCCTCGGTTACGACGTCAGTTACATCCACGTGACTCCAACCGCGAATGGGCGGAAGATTCGCTTTGTCACCAACCGCCTCCTTAGATTCGGCGAGGTCTACCGTGATAGCCGATCTACTTCCTACAATTTGACGGCTGGGGAATTCGACTTAAACGACGTGGATAAGTCCAAGAGCACGGGCACCTTCTACCCTGAAGCCGAGCTCGTGCTTGATAAGCAGGGGGAGTTGCAATTCAATCTCATTGGATTTCCCTGGCAGTTGGTTGACATTATCGATTGGAAGGGAACACCCGGCGTCAATTAAATGCGGCAGTTGGGGCATCGCACCGGTGCCCACTATCGTTGCGATTCAAAGGAGTGATTATGACCAAACTGATACCAGGAACTGACGAATGCCTGCGAGGGAGGGTGGCTGTGGTCACCGGCGCTGCCCGCGGGATCGGTCGCGCCACGGCCATCGCCTTCGCGCGAGAGGGTGCGAACATCGTCGGTATTGACATCAGCGCTCCGGTGGACACGCGTTCCGGTGTCGAGGCAGCGACCCCTGATGAGTTGAAGGAAACGGGACAGTTGATCCAGGCGGCCGGCGGCCGCTGGGTGGGCATCAAGCTCGACCAACGCAACCTTCCCGCGCTGCGAGCGGCTGCAGCACAGGCGGAGCGCGAGTTCGGCGGCATTGACATTTTGTTCGCCAATGCAGGGATCCAAGCCTTCAAACCCCTGCTTGAGATGGAAGACGAAGACTGGCATACGCAAATCGACGTCAACCTCACTGGCACGGCGAACTCAATCCGCGCCTTTGCGCCTTATCTCGTGAAGCGCGGCAGCGGACGAATCATCGTGAGTTCCTCGACGCAAGGTCGGCATGGCATGAAGAACGGAGCAGCTTACTCGGCCTCTAAATGGGGAATCATTGGCCTGATGAAGTCGGCGGCGCTGGAATTGGGGCCACACGGCATCACAGTCAACGCCGTTGTTCCCGGGTTGATCGACACACCACTGACCCGCCACAAGGAGCGTTACGCCCAAGCGCTCCAAGCAGCCGGTAAGATGCCAACCGGGTCGTCCACAGACGAGGAAGAAGCCAGAAAGGTTCTCACCGCCAAAACACCGCTCGGGGTGCCATGGATCGAGCCCGAAGATGTCGCGCCTGTGGTGGTCTTCCTCGCCTCCGACGCTGCGCGCATGGTTTCGGGCGCGACCTACGACGTCACCGGGGGCGACAGCGCTAACAATACGGCGTGATTACGCCACTGGCAGGCCTTAGGGGCAAGTCGATGTCAGCCACCGAAAACCAACAGATTAGAGATGTCAGTCGCTTTGGCATCCGAGTGTCCTCACTACACGAGTCCGCAAGGGTGCAAGCGTGGAGGGCCGCCGGTCGTGCTTTGATCTCGGGTTACGTGGATTCCTATACTTTGTTGAACTTTGGAGTTTACGCCTCCTTCATGAGCGGTAACACAACGTCTGCCGGCTTACATGCCGGACATGCCAAGCTCGCCGCGGCAGCGCATAGCTTGCTCCCTATTCCGTTTTTTGTGCTCGGCATCTTCATGGGGACGCTTCTTGTGCGGGCCAATCCACATCACGAGTTGCCTCGGCATTCCTTGTTGGTGGCGGCCCTGCTCACGGTTGGCATCGCTGCGACTTACTTCGCGTGGCCGGGTTGGCTGAGCATAATGATATTGAGCACCGCCATGGGTATCATGAACACGTCTATCACCCATGTGGGCGGGCAGGCCGTGAACTTGGGCTTCGTGACTGGAGACTTGAACAGTCTTGCCCAGCGCCTCGCGATGGGAATCAAGCGCGCCCCCGTGTCACAGACGCAGGGTGCGTGGGACAATCACTGGTGGCGCGCCGCGCTATTGGCAGGCATATGGATTGCCTTCTTCATGGGAGCCGTGCTTGGAGCAGCATTGGCGTCTCGCTTAGCCGTGTGGGCCTTGCTGCTGCCCGCCCTTATGTTGGTAGTTTTCGGTCTGCTCGAGCGCGCCGCGATTTGAGACGCCTAAGGCAGAATGGAAATCTTGCAGTGGTCCAGCCTTCCAAAACAGTGGCTTGAACCACAGAGTGTCTTTTTCCATGTCGGCATCCTTATTAAAGGTCGTAATGTCACGACACCTGTCGGGGGAGAGTTGAAGTTCCCGGTATTTATCGTGTGCACGCGCGTTCAACAACTCCTACCCCAACTCTGTCCTTGGCGGACCCATTAGGATTCGAGACCTGTCGGAATGCTGACGTCGTGTCCAGCCGAGGGACAGTTTTCCATTAGATCTGAAGCGGCGGCCCGATCACTTAAGTGACTCGCATAAAGGAAGTTGCGCAGCAACTACAAGTCTAGACTTGTTTGGAGAGGCGTTTGCATTTGCAGAGTGTCGTGATCCAGGCCATCGACGGTAGTTGAAAGACGGGGAATAAATTCTATGTGGATCGTTCGACTTGCATTGCGGCGGCCCTACACCTTCGTGGTTATGGCCATACTCATTCTGATCATGGGGACGCTCGCAATCGTTCGTACCCCAACAGATATCTTTCCGAACATCAACATCCCGGTTGTCAGCATTATCTGGACTTATAACGGTCTCGTGCCTGAGGATATGAGCGACCGAATCGTCAGCGTCACGGAACGAGCTCTTACCACGACCGTTGACAACATTGAGCACGTCGAGTCGCAGTCGCTTAACGGCATAGCTGTCGTCAAAGTATTTCTGCAGCCGACCGCGAGCATTCAGCAGGGCATTGCACAGATCACAGCTGTTTCTCAGACTCAACTCAAGCAGTTGCCTGCCGGATCGACACCACCCCTCATTCTGGCCTATAGCGCATCGAGCGTACCCGTCCTGCAGTTAGCCCTTTCAGGCCAAAATCTTTCGGAACAGGAACTCAATGACTACGGCCTGAATTTCATACGTACGCAGATCATTACGGTGCCGGGCGCATCCGTCCCCTATCCCTACGGCGGTAAGCAACGCCAGGTGCAGGTGGACCTGAATACGACAGCGCTGCAGGCAAAGGGACTGTCTGCACTGGACGTAGTGAATGCGATCGCCGTTCAAAACTTGATCCTGCCCACTGGAACGTCGAAAATCGGGTCCAAGGAATACGATGTTTCTATCCCCAACGCAGCACCGCAAACGATTGCGGACTTAAATCGCATTCCCATCAAGACGATAGGTGACACTACCATCTATGTGAAAGATGTCGCCTGGGTACGTGATGGATTTCCGCCACAGACGAATATCGTTCGGGTGAACGGGCAGCGGTCGGTATTGCTGACGATTCAAAAGGCCGGAGATGCATCCACATTAAATGTGATCTCAGGCATCAAGGCGCTTCTCCCTCAAATTCGGCTGACAGTTCCTTCCCAGCTACAGATAAGCCCTCTAGCAGATCAATCGATTTTTGTCCGCAGCGCTATCAGCGGCGTTGTTCGGGAGACCCTGATTGCTGCATGCCTGACGGCCTTCATGATTCTCACTTTCTTGGGCAGCTGGCGAAGCACGATTATCATTGTGACCTCCATACCACTGGCGATCCTTACGTCCATCATCGCGCTGAGCGCGATCGGAGAAACGATCAATATCATGACGCTTGGTGGACTCGCTCTGGCGGTCGGCATCTTGGTGGACGATGCCACGGTGGAAGTCGAGAACATCAACCGAAACCGCGAGGCGGAACCAGCGAAGGAATTGGATGAAGTTGTCCTCCTCAGCGCGTCGCAAATCGCAACTCCTGCCTTCGTGTCCACGCTTTCGATTTGCATTGTGTTTGCTCCGATGTTCTTACTGTCCGGCGTGGCGCGGTATCTCTTTGTGCCGCTCGCCGAAGCGGTGGTTTTCGCAATGTTGGCATCGTATCTACTCTCTCGCACGATTGTCCCGACGATGGCGAAGTACCTCTTGCGCGGAGATAAGAAGAAAGCGACTGCTTCTGCCGTCAGTCGCAATCCGCTGGTGCGAATTCAAAAGGGTTTTGATGCGGCCTTTGAGAAATTTCGTGTGGCCTATCGTGGGCTGCTCGAGGGCAGCCTGCAGCACCGGCGGGTTTTCCTGATTGCGTTCTTTCTGAGCTGTCTTGGTTCACTGGCAATTTTGATCCCTTGGCTGGGCCGGGACTTCTTCCCCAGCGTAGACAGCGGCACATTCAAACTTCACTTACGAGCTCCCACGGGAATGCGCATTGAAGAAACCGCCAACCTTTGCGATCTGGTGGAGCAATCGATTCGACAGCAGATTCCGGCTGCTGAAGTCCACAACGTCATTGACAATATAGGTCTGCCCTACAGCGGCATCAACCTCTCTTACAGTAATTCGGCTCCCGTCGGGACGTCGGATGCCGACATTCTTGTGACCTTGAACGCCAATCACCATCCCACGGACAACTACATTCACCAACTTCGTCTGACGCTCCCAAAACAATTTCCGGGCGCGGCCTTCGCTTTTTTGCCAGCCGACATGGTCGGCCAGATCCTGAATTTTGGCTTGCCGGCCCCCGTCGATGTTCAGGTTGTGGGGACCGACTCAGAGGGCAACCGGCGTTATGCGGACGCCCTGCTCGAGAAAATGAGACTAGTGCCGGGAACGGCTGATCTCCGAATCCAGCAACCCTTCGATGAGCCATATCTGCGCCTCAGAGTAGAACGGACGAAGGCCGAACAACTTGGCTTTACTGCCCACGACATTGCGCAAAATCTCCTGGTTTCTTTGAGCGGAAGCTTTCAGACTGCGCCTACGTTCTGGGTTGACCCCAAAAACCATGTCAGCTATCAAATCGCAACTCAGACACCGCAATATCGCACGGAGACGTTGCAAGACGTTGAGAACATTCCAATCACAGGCACCGACCCGGCCACTCCCCCATCAATCATGGCCAGTTTGGTTTCCATCCAACGGGGAGCGGGCATGGCGGTGGTTTCTCATTACAACATCGAACCCGTGATCGACATTTATGGATCGGTGACTGGGCGAGACTTGGGCGGCGTAGCAGGCGACATCAACAAAGTTATCGATGGTACGCGGCAACAATTGCCCCGCGGTTCTCGAGTGGTTGTTCGTGGACAGGTTCAAACAATGCAGTCGTCCTACGTCGGCCTTCTTAGTGGGTTGGCTTTCTCGATTGTGCTCGTCTACCTGTTGATCGTAGTCAACTTCCAATCTTGGCTGGATCCTTTCATCATGATTTCAGCGCTGCCGGCAGCACTCGCCGGAATTGCCTGGTTTTTGTTTATAACGCACACGACTCTGAGCGTGCCCGCACTCATGGGAGCCGTCATGTGTATGGGCGTGGCAACTTCAAACAGCATTCTGGTCGTGAGCTTTGCTACCGAAAAAATGAAGGAAGGAAGTGATTCCGTCAACGCCGCGTTGGAAGCGGGCTTCACACGTTTTCGGCCGGTACTGATGACCGCTCTGGCCATGATCATCGGTATGGTGCCAATGGCTCTTGGACTAGGGGACGGCGGTGAACAAAACGCTCCTCTCGGCCGCGCGGTCATTGGTGGATTGCTTTTCGCGACGGTTTCGACGCTCTTCTTCGTACCGGCATTTTTCAGCGTTCTCCAGGGTTCGCGCCGGCATCCGGCTCAAAGTGGAAGCGAGCGCTAGGCACCATTACATGGAGCTACTATGTCGTCTCAAACTGAAGATGTAAAACAGATCGGCGGGCAATCACTCCAATTGAATGAATTGCAGGGGGGCAAGCATTCACACAAACAATGGCTGGCCCTGTCGATCGCGCTGATCGCGACTGCCGCCCTCTTGATAGCAGGGATCTGGTCACGTGTTAGGGCCGGCGCAAAGTTACGGTCCGAGACGTCGCAAGTGGCCGTCACTCCGGTCTCGGTTGTATCGCCAGAACGAACCACTCCCGCCCAGGAGATCATTCTTCCTGGAAATGTACAACCATTCATTACCTCACCCATTTATTCGCGCACAAATGGGTACCTAGGGAAGTGGTATGTCGACATTGGAGCGCACGTCAAGCAAGGGCAATTGCTTGCCGTGATCGATACTCCGGAAGTCGACCAGCAAGTGGAGCAATCGCTTAGCAACCTCAGCACCTCGAAAGCAAATCTCGCGCTTGCCGAAATTACCAAGAACCGCTACGAGGGGTTGCTTAAATCGAACGCCGTTTCCCAGCAGGATGTAGACAATGCAGTGGGCGCCTACAACGCAAACAAGGCTATCGTTGAGGCCAGCCAAGCCAACGTCAAACAGCTTCAGGCGCTACAGTCTTTTGAAAAGATTTACGCTCCGTTCGATGGCGTTGTCACGGCCCGTAACACGGATATCGGTGACCTGATCAATTCCGGCAGTAGTGGCGGCGTGAAAACTGATCTCTTCCACATTGCCCAACCCGGCCAGTTGCGTGTTTACGTAAACGTACCAGAGGAATACTCGCAAGGCGTCAAAGTCGGCATGACAGCAGATATTGCTCTCGCCGAATTTCCCGGGCGCAGGTTTCAAGGAAAACTGGTACGTACTGCTGATGCCATCAATGTAACAACGAGGACTTTGCTGATCGAAATTGATGTGGACAATCCCGCGGGCACACTGCTCACGGGCTCTTACGCAGAGGTCCATTTGAAAGTCCCGACGCAGGCCTCCACCTTCCTGCTTCCGGTCAATACTCTGATATTCCGCTCAGAAGGGCTACAAGTAGGCATCGTCAAAAACGGGCAAGTCTTGCTCTCATCCGTAACTCCTGGCCACGATTTCGGGAATCAGATAGAAATCGTTTCCGGCCTCAAGTCAAACGATCAAGTAATTATCAATCCGCCGGACTCTGTTGTATCGGGACAGAAAGTCGAAATCGTTCAAGCGACGTTACCGGGAGATGCCAAGTGAGCCGTCCTCGAGAGACTATTTTCTCAAAAACCACGGGGAGAACGCTCTTGATGGAGGTCCTCCTAGCAGCCGTAGTGCTCCAGTTTAGTGGATGCGCGGTTGGGCCGAAATACCGGACTCCAGTGGTGGAGACTCCGTCGGCCTATAAAGAGGCCGGGAACTGGAAGCCCGCCCAACCCAATGACCAAAATCTTGGTGGTAATTGGTGGACGATATTTCAAGATCCGCAACTTGATTCGCTGGAGGTCCGGGTCAATGTATCGAATCAGAATCTGAAAGCCGCAGAGGCGCAGTATCAACAGGCGAAGGACGTTCTACGATACTATCGGGCTGATTATTACCCAACTGTTACGGCCGGGCCGTCGGCGTCTCGGACGCGGGTATCAGCCCATCGTCCGCCCCCGAGTTCGATCTTTGATGGCATCACCTACAACGATTTCGTGTTGCCATTCGACTTTTCCTATCAAGCCGACGTCTGGGGACGAGTTCGCCGCACAGTGGAGTCCTATCGAGAACAGGCGCAAGCCAGTGCCGCAGACCTGGCGACGGTCAATCTGAGCATGCACGCTGATTTGGCGATTGATTACTTTCAGGCGCGCAGCCTGGACGCCCAGGAACAGCTTCTTAACTCTACCGTCAAACAATACGAAGCGGCTCTAGAATTGACCCAAAGTCGTTTCCAGGGGGGATTGTCCTCGGAAGTGGAATTCCAGCAGGCAAAAACTCAGTTGGATACGACCCGCGCACTAGCCATTGATGTAGGTGTGCTACGAGCGCAATACGAGCATGCGGTTGCAATCCTGATTGGAAAACCTCCCTCGGAGTTGAGTCTTCCTTCGCTGCCTCTCACCGCACCGCCTCCACCTATTCCTGTCAGCGTGCCCTCGGAGCTGCTGGAAAGACGCCCAGACATCGCTGCTGCGGAGAGACGTGTGGCGGCGGCCAATGCCCAGATCGGAGTTGCGAAGTCGGCCTACTATCCTCTAATCAACCTGGCAGGTTCCGGAGGATTTGAAAGCTCCAGCATCACGACCCTGCTCACTGGGCCGAGCGGACTCTGGTCATTGGGAGCGTCAGCCTTGGGGACGGTCTTCGACGTGGGAAGACGCCGCGCACTCACTGACCAGGCGCGTGCTTCCTACGACTTTCAGGTCGCTGCCTATCGGGAAAGTGTGCTCGCCGGATTCCAGCAGGTGGAAGACAATCTGGCAGCTGTGAAAATCCTGGAGAACGAAGCCAAGGTGCAGGACGAAGCTGTGGAGGCAGCGCAGCGCTCGCTCGACCTTTCGATCACTCGCTATAAGGGTGGTGTCACCAGTTATCTCGAGGTGATCACCGCGCAGAGCGCCGCTCTTGCGGACGAGGTGACGGCGGTCAATATCTTGGGTCGGAGGATGGCTCACACGATATTGCTGATTCAAGCCCTCGGCGGCGGATGGGACCGTTCAAGTTTGCCCGAGCGACCCGAGTGCTGCGGCAAGCTTGTTAGCAGCGCCGACTCACGCAACGTGAACTCTGGTTCGCCACGATAGGGGCTGCCATGAAGAAGTTCGATGGCTTGTCTGAAAGAGAAATACTAGCGCTAGCCATCTCTCTTGAAGAAGAAGACGAACGAGTCTACGCCGATTTTGCCGAAGGATTGAGGGAAACTTTCCCCGCCTCCGCGGCAGTATTTGATGCAATGCGGGCTGATGAAACAGGCCATCGGCAAAGGCTTCTTTCCTTGTATCAAAAGCAATTCGGAGATCACATTCCTCTCATTCGGCGACAAGATGTGAGGGGCTTTGTGCATCGCACACCCGTATGGCTGGTGCGCCCGCTTGGCTTGGACGCGGTGCGCAAACAAGCCAGCGCGATTGAAGTCGAGACGCGCCGCTTTTATGAGAGAGCTGCCAGCCGAGCGAAGGACGTGAACGTTCGTCAACTGCTCGATGACTTAGCCGAAGAAGAGCGTGGTCACGAAAATCGTGCCCAGGAACTCAACGAGCAGAACCTGCCTCCGGAAATACGAGAGAACGAGGACCGAGCGCGCCGGCGCCTGTTCGTTCTGCAGATCGTACAGCCAGGTCTTGCCGGTCTGATGGACGGATCGGTTTCGACTCTCGCGCCTGTTTTTGCTGCGGCGATGGCGAGTCGAAACACGTGGTACGCCTTTCTGGTTGGCTTGGCGGCCTCACTCGGTGCAGGTATCAGCATGGGATTCGCGGAGGCGTTGTCGGATGATGGCAGCCTCACCGGCCGCGGCCACCCCTGGTTACGGGGACTGATCTGTGGCGCCATGACCACTCTGGGCGGCATCGGCCACACTCTGCCTTTTCTGATCCCAAACTTCCGTGTGGCATTCCTAATTGCGTTTATCGTAGTTCTCGCAGAGCTAGCTGCTATCACCTGGGTTCGGCACCGCTACATGGATACACCCACTGTTACGGCGGCAATTCAGGTTGCATTCGGCGGAGCACTGGTATTCATCACGGGCATCCTGATTGGCAGCTCGTGAGTTCAAGGGACTCTCTTTAGCAAAGTTCATAAGCCTGTGCAACGGACGTCTTGCAAAGAGAGTCGCTTTAGGCTAAGGGGTTATCGCAATCTCCAACATGTTTTCGATTGGAGGCGTGAGCCTCCAAATTTCCACTCATAAGAACGGAATCGGATTCACGGCGGAATAACATACCTTCATGTCCCCCCCGGAGCACTGAGCGGAACTCGATGTTCGCCGACTAGAACCCCTGTCCAGATGTTCACACCGATCATCATTTCCCCTTTATGCGAGCGAGTGCAACCGGTAAGAGTAAGCGTTATGGAGAGTCATATCGATGCCCGCATGTTGACATACTGACATCATGGCGACAGAAAGCGGATATTTGGTTGGCAGACCCTCGAGTCAAGCGCTTCCCCATCAGAGACGTAACTTATTCAATGGAAATGGCTTGCTTCATGCAGAACCATCAGTGCCGTGATTGGAAGCGCGAATGCTTTGTCTAGAGGTGTGATCGATCCTGAGAAGCAGGAGAAGCGCCGTGAGTGCCATAAGCAACCAAGTTTTCGCCACCTACCAGAATGACTTTGAAGGCGTCATTTCACGCTATTCCCCAGTACTCTTCCGGGTCGCACTACGGCGACTTGGCAATGTCGAGGACGCCGAGGATGCCGTGCAGGACGCCCTTCTATCGGCCCACAAACATATCGGCCAGTTCGAAGGCCGCTCGCAGCTCTCTACTTGGCTTACCAGGATTGTCACAAACGTGGCGCTAATGAAGCTGCGACGGCACTCGCGGTATGAAACGTTGTCGCTCGATCAGGACCGGGAAAACGACGGTGCGGCGCTCGCACATGAACTGATAGACGCGAGACCGAACCCGGAGACCATGTGTGCCCAAGCAGAGATGGACGGAACACTACGCCGGGCCATCTTGCGCCTTTCGCCAACGCAGCGCAGCGCAATTCAACTGTGTGAGCTGGACGGCTTCTCAACACGCGAGGCGGCCAACGCCTTAGGAATCTCCAAGAACACGCTGAAGTCCCGCATTTCACGCGCGCGGGCGACACTCACTTTACTTCTCGGTGAAGTCATCGGAACTCGTCCCCTGGGCAAGGCGGCGCCGGTTGTGGACCGAAAAAGTGCTGAGCTTCGCAGGTGTAGTTTGTTGAGCCGCATTGAAGCTTCTGCAGCCGCTACGGATCCTGCCGGACGCAGAATTCGTGTTTGCAAACCAAGCCTTGTTCCCGTTTGTGGCGACGACGAGACTCACACCCACGCGAAACTGCACGCTGAACGCGCGGAGAATTGCTACCCACCACTCCCCCACGAAAACACCACGCAACCCCAACTGCAAGGCTATGCGACGTAGCCGGGAAGACGGAGCGAGTCACGGTATCTTAACTCGCTCCGTCATGACCCGCATGGTGAGGTCGCTCGCAGCAGTAGAATTAAATCGCTTACCTGAAAAGCCGTTTCGCCGAGGGGGCGAGGTCTGTCTGCTCCAATGCTTGCGCGGTCCAATCACCCCGGTGGCCGCATTTGGACACCTGTCGGCATGTTGGCGCGACGTGTAGTCGTCTACCCGGGCGCCGTTCCGGAGCCAAGCATCCTAATTCGGCCAACCGCCTCATTTTTAGCGACATCCCTGAGCCGCACTCTAAGGAAACGAATGGAATGCAACATGCTTTTAGATTGGTCTGCGGGTCATGGAAGCTCTCATGATCGCGCGAAATTCAGGGGGTTGAAATGCGCAGAGTTGTTACTTGCCTGGCGCTTCTCGGTTTTTTCGCCGGTTCTTCAGTAGCAGCCGCCCGCAACACCGATAACGGGACACCCTTGCGTGAGACCGGTAACGAGCCGGCGGCGAAGTCTGAAAATTCAACCAAACCCGAAGCGCGGGAAAACGAGAAGGATGCTGTCGAATCGGAATTGCAACAGCTGCGGGATCTGGTCCAATCTCAAACCGAAGAGCTTCACGATTTACGAAAGCGTTTGGTAGCCGTGGAAGCGGGAGGGGCAGCCTCCAAGGAGACTGCCGCGCCAGCTGCTGTTTCTCCGGCAGGCGTCATTCAGCCATCGAGTTCGGCGGCGATGCCTGCCGTTTCAAAGTTGCCGAATGCCGTGAAGCAGGAGACTGCACGCGACCAGAACGAAAACAAGTCTCCGCTGTCGTTCAAAATTGGTTCGGCGGAGTTCACTCCTGGCGGTTTTCTTGATTTCACCACGTTTTTTCGCAGCACGAACGTTGGCAGCGGTATTGCCACTGCGTTCGGTTCAATTCCTTTCAACAACCAATTGCCGCAGGCTCGCTTGTCGGAGACGCGCCTCTCAGCGCAGTACTCTCGTTTGTCACTCAAGGTTGATGCTCATCTGACGGACTCGACGAGTATTACCGGCTATGTGGAATCCGATTTTCTCGGCTTCCAGCCGGCAAACGCTTACCAGACCGCTAACAGCGATAGCTTGCGTCTGCGGGTCTACTGGGCGGATGTGCGGCACGGCAAGTGGGAAGTGCTGGGTGGCCAAGCATGGTCGTTGCTAACTCCCAATCGCGTGGGCCTCTCACCGCTGACGCCCGATGTGTTCTACACACTGGACGAAGACCCCAACTTCCAAGTCGGCCTGACGTGGGCCCGCCAGGCGCAGGTCCGCGTGGTTTATCACCCTACTAGCAACTGGGCCATCGGCCTCTCGCTCGAAAACCCACAGCAATTCGTACCCGGATCGGTTGTTTTTCCTTCAGCGTTTTTCAGCACGCAGTTTGACAACGGGAGCGGCAGCACGAGCGCCGCCAGCAGCGCCACGAATACGGCCGTTCCCAACTTGCATCCTGACATCATCGTGAAAACGGCGTTCGATGCGCATCCAGCGGGCCGCTCGCTTCACATTGAAGTTGCGGGGCTGCTCCGAAGCTTCAAAGTGCTCAACAATCTTACGGCTTCGCCGAACACCAACACGATTACCGGAGGCGGCGTTTCTGTGAACGTGAACTACGAAATTATCCACAATCTGCGCCTCGTCGCCAATACGTTCTACAGCGACGGCGGCGGTCGTTACATTTTTGGGCTGGGCCCCGACGTAATCGTAAAACCCGATGGCACTCTCTCCGGCATTCACGCCGGTTCCGGTATCGGCGGGCTTGAGTACCAGGCAACACCGCACTACATGTTCTACGGGTACTACGGAGGCGCATACTTCCAGCGCAATTACGGATTCCTGGCTGCGACGCCAATTTCCTCGTGCGGCGGCGTCACGGGTTTCTCTTGCGTGGGCTTCGGTTTCCCAGGATCGGCGAACACGTCGAATCGTGCCGTTCAAGAGGGCACGATCGGCGTGATCCCTACGCTCTGGTCGAATGCGAATTACGGACGGCTGCAAATCATCACCCAATATTCATACCTGGTCCGGAGCCCGTGGTCGATTCTCTCCACGCCTGGGAACCCCAAGAATGCGCACACCAATATGATGTACCTCGGCCTTCGCTAC
>WNFD01005241.1_pt1 | contig 16160 bp, 12 predicted proteins | sample 5400491 | NCBI WGS metagenome assembly WNFD01 (sample SAMN13153343, study PRJNA577476) | soil metagenome | isolation source: 120 cm saprolite under Douglas fir tree site 2 hole 2 replicate 2 | place: USA:California | collected 2015-04-18 | reverse complement strand
GCCTTGAGCATCTCGACCGCACCGTCTTCACCGGCCGTTTCCGACAGCACGATGAACGGAAGATCCAGACCGCTCTCCTGTACCAGCCGGAGGGCGGCAGCAGCGGATAGCCCGGGGAGATTGTCATCGCTGAGGATGACCGTGGGCTTGAACCCCTTGAGCGCCTCCCGCAGCTCCAGGGTCGTCTCTACCCGAAGCCATTCAACGTCAAGGTCGGCCTGCCGCAGCTCGAGCTTCAGCTTGGCAACGTCATCAAGCGAATCCTCCACCAACAAGATCCTCAGCGGCACGGTCAATCAGGGAGCGCCTTTCCAGTGCGAAGTCCGACGAATCAAATCCCCGCGCATTGCGCATAGTCAACGAGACGGATGTTTCCACCACGGGTAAAGCCGCCGCTGATGCAGGAGGTTGAATTCCTCCCAAAAACGTATCGCCAGATCAGCGGGGGGGTACCACTGGAGAGGACAACGAAGCTTGTTCCGACTCCGCGAGCCGCGTGTGAGCCGGATGTTTTCTACTTTCCGAGTGCTACGCTTCAGGCATCAAACGCCCTCTGGAAAACGAGTGAAGACGAACCCTCGCGTCCTCATCGTCGACGATAATCTGATGAATCGGAAGCTGCTCTCGGCGGTATTCGAGTCGCAGGGTTTTACGGTCGGTTTGGCAGAAGACGGAGAGAAGGCGCTCGCCGCACTGGTGGCCGAACCTCCTTCCGCGGTGGTGCTGGATCTCCAGATGCCGGGCTTGAGCGGGACTGACACGCTCGAGCGAATCAAGAGCTTGTCCCCCCACTTGCCGGTGATCATGCTGACCTCCCACGCCGACGTCCCCGCGGCGGTCGAATCGATCAAGCGGGGCGCGTACGATTTCCTGAGCCGTCCGCTGAACAATGACAAGCTGGTGTTGACGGTGCGGCGAGCGCTCGAGCACCATCAGTTGCTCGGGGAGGTCGAGGGGCTGAAACGGCAGCTCGATTCGGTCGGCTCGCTCGCCAGATTCGCCACCTCCAGCCCGGAGATTCAGCAGATCGTCAGCCAAATCCAGCTGGTGAGCGATTCGAATGTCACCGTGCTCATCCAGGGGGAAACGGGGACCGGCAAGGAGCTGGTCGCGAGGTCGATTCATCAGCAGGGCAGCCGTGCGAAGAAACCATTCGTGGCGATCGACTGCGGCGCAATCCCAGACAACTTGCTCGAGTCGGAGCTCTTTGGACACGAGAAGGGCGCCTTCACCGGTGCGGAGCGGCGAAAGGAAGGTCACTTCCAACTCGCCCAGGGCGGTAGCCTGTTCCTCGACGAAGTCGCCAACCTCTCGCCTTCGATGCAGGCCAAGCTGTTGCGCGTTGTTCAGGAGCGGCAGCTACAACCACTAGGGAGCGCGCGCAGCGTTCCGCTGGATGTTCGCTTCATCGCCGCCACCAACGATTCGCTGGAGGACCAGGTAACGGCGGGACGGTTTCGACACGACCTGTTTTATCGATTGGCGGAGTTCACCATTCTGGTGCCCCCGCTGAGGGAGAGGAAGGAAGACGTCCTCCCCCTGGCGAAGCGCTTTCAGGAAGAAGCGAGCATCGAGCTGCATCGGAACGTGTGCGGGATATCCGAACCGGCGATTGAGATCCTGATGCGACATTCCTGGCCGGGAAACGTGCGCCAGCTTCGAAATGTGATTCGACAAGCGGTTCTGCAGACCGCCGGGCCAATGATCGAGGCGAAAGACATCCAGCCGCAGATCAGAACGCATCCTGCGCGCGCGACTCCAGCCTCCATTCCCGCGCCTTCGAGCGCTTCCCTCAAGGAGGTCGCGGACCATGCGGCGGTTGCGGCGGAGAAGCAGGCCATCCTCGAGGCACTCCAGGCAACTCATGGGAACAAGAGCCAGGCAGCTCGATTGCTCAAGGTGGACTACAAAACGCTACACGTGAAAATCAAGCGGTATCATCTCCAGACGAACACTGCCTCGCATCCCTCGGTGAAGAACGGCGGATGATCGCCACCCTTCGTCTGGGCAAGCTGATTTGAATCACGCACTGGAAGCGGCGCCATGGCGCTGCCTCCAGGGTTCACGGTTCGACCAGGCACCGGCGGGCAGGTGTCCCACGACCCACTGCCGCGGAAAGGCCTCTTCTTCGGAATCGGCTTTCATCCGGCGGCTTTGCGCGGCCCGGTGAGAGGCGCCGAAAACGGAGCGGTGCCTCGAGCGGTTGGCACCGCTTTGGCATTTGAGACAGTCGGATACCAGGATTTCAGCGCACAAACGCGCATCACCTCGGAAGCCGACGATGACCAAGAACGCCGAACGAAGCATCATGTTGGTCGATGACGAAGAGAACATCTGTCGGTCTCTCAGGCGGACCTTGAAGCAAGAGGGTTACCGCGTCGCCATTGCCAGTGAACCGGCAGAAGCTCTTGAGCTGCTCAAGCAGTCGCCAGCGGACATGGTGATTTCGGATCACCTGATGCCGAACATGACCGGCCTGGAGCTGCTAAAGATCGTTCGCACCCGCTATCCCGACTGCGTTCGGATCATGTTGACCGGACACGCAGACATGCAGACGGCGATCAAGGCGATCAATCAAGGGGAGATCTATCGCTTCCTCACCAAACCCTGGGACAACACGGAATTGAAGGTGACCATCCACCTCGCGTTCGAGGAGTTGGATCTCGCGCGCGAGAACCGCCGAATCCTCGCGGCGGCCCGGCGCCAGTACGATCTGCTCCAGCTCTCGGAACATCCCGGAATCTCGAAGGTGGTCCGCGACTCGACAGGTGCAATCCTGATTGATGACGACGTCGTATCTCCGGTGGAGGTCCTGTGAAGCGACGGCGCCGTCCCGCGACGAGCAGGGCCGAGCTGACCAATCGCTTCGCCCAGGCGATCGCGAGGCAGCTTGATCTCCCTCTGCTATTCGAGGAAGCGATTGCCCGGACCGCCGAGCTGTGTGACGCCGATGGCTCAAGCCTCATCCTGGTGGATCAAAAGACCGGGGAGCTGCGGTTTGAAATGCTCAGTGGCGAGAAGTCCAAGCCTTTGCGCGAAATGCGGTTTAAAGCCGGACAGGGCATTGCCGGCCAAGTGGCGCTCGAGGCAAGGTCTCAGCTGATATTGAATGCGCGCGACGCGCCGGCGTTCGATCCCCGGGGCGACGAGGTGAGCGGATTCAACGGTCCGTCGAATTGGCCGTAAGCCTTTTACCCAAGCTAATCTCCTGCAGCTCGAAGAGCTTGCCCCCCACGTGACGATCGCCGTTCGCAACTCGCAGACGCGGGAGGAGCTGCGGGAGCTACACGAGCGGGTTCTCGCCGCCAATGCCGAGCTCGAGCAGAAAATCCTCGAACGGACGACCCAGCTGGTCAACGCCAAGACTCAATGGGAAAGGACGTTCGATGCGATCAGCGAGCCGATCGCACTCCAAGATGGCTACACCATCGTCCGCGCCAACCATGAATACGCCCGGCGGGTCCGGATGGATATTCGACAGGTGACGGGGAAGCTCTGCCACCAGATTCTGGCGAATCGCGACTCGCCGTGCCCCAGCTGTCCTCTGAATCAAGGTCGATCCGCGCAGCTCCGGGCAGAGATGCAGGACCTCGACGGCTCGATCCTCCAGTTCTCCGGCTTTTGGTCGTCGGATGTTCCCTCCGACTCTCGCGTGGTCGTTCACTATCGAGACATTACCACCGAGCGACATCTCACCGCGCGCCTGCGCGAGAGCGAGCGACTCGCCTCGGTGGGTCAACTGGCGTCCGGCGCGGCTCATGAGATCAACAATCCGATTGGATTCATGATTTCAAACCTGCAGGAGCTTCGAACGCATCTGAACCCGCTCAACGAGCTGATCAACGCGGTCCGCGATGCGGCCGCCGCGATCAAAAGAAAAGATCTCCAGCAGGCGTCCGATGCTCTCGAACGAATCCGCGATTTCAACCTCCCTGACCTGCTCCAGGAGCATGGAGAAATGGTCCAGGACTCGATCGACGGCGCGGAACGCGTGAGCAAGATCGTCAAGGCGCTTCGCGAGTTGGCCCGCCAGGAAGTAGACATCATCGAACCCTCCTCCGTTACCGCGTCGGTGACCCGGGTGACGCGTGCACTGCCAGGCAATCACCCGGCGATCATCCTCGACCTGAGCACCGAAGAGACCGCAGAGATCTCGCCGCTGCAACTGGACCAGGTGCTGGAGCAGCTTCTGCGAAATGCACGTCAAGCGGTCACCGCCGATCAACGGATCACCGTGCGAACCTGGAGCACCGACACTCAGGTGATCATCGAAGTGGACGATCAAGGGTGCGGAATCCCGCCCGACCATCGGCCTCGCATTTTCGAGCCATTTTTTACCACCCGGGGAATTGGTCAGGGGATCGGCTTGGGGCTGACCGTCGCCTACGGAATTGTCGCAAGGAACGGTGGAACAATCGCTGTTCAGTCCGAGGTCGGTCGAGGCACCCGGGTCACCGTCAGCCTTCCCCGTCATCTGCGAGCGCCGTCCACCGACCCATTGCCCGCGAATTACGGCCACCCGGGGGATGAAAATGACGCCCGGACGCATCTGAACTGAACTATCAGTCGCGCCAGGCAACACGCACCGAGCGGAAACGTTCCCGACGGAACGGCGGGAAGGGAGCTCCGGCGATGCGCCTGAATGACTGCCCAGCTTCCTCCCTCACGGCTTGTTTGCAGAGTTGTCGCACACTAGAGTCGCGGCCGTGGTTCGCCGCGCCACGGTCCTCATCGCCGACGATGACCCGAGCATCCGCCAGACGATCGAGGTGATCGTTCAGTCGGCTGGGATGCGCGCGATCACCGCTTCCACGGGCGAGGAGGCGATTGATGTCTGTACCCGTCAGAGCGTGGACATCGTCCTGCTCGACGTCCAGCTCCCCGGGCTGAGCGGCCTCCAAGTTTTGGCCCATCTTCACGAGCGTCACCCGGACGTTGGGGTGATCATGGTTTCGGTGGTGAAGGAAATCCCGGTCGCCGTGGAAGCGATCAAGCTCGGGGCGCTCGACTATCTGATCAAGGACTTCTCTCCCAGCGAGCTGGCGACCCGGCTGACCAAGAGCCTGGAACAGCTGCGAGCGGCCCGCGAGTTGGCTTGGTTGCGGGAGGAGGTGGCTACCCGCGGTCGAAGGCCGATGATCATCGGCCGATCCGCGGCGATGTCCTCGGTGGTGCAGATCGCGAGCAAAGTGGCCGGCAAACCGGTGACGGTGATGATCACCGGCGAGAGCGGAACCGGCAAAGAGGTTCTGGCGCGCTACCTCCACGAGCACGGGGACCGCCCGGGCGGCCCATTCGTGGCGGTCAACCTTCCCGCCATTCCGACCGAGCTCGTGGAGAGCGCTCTTTTTGGTCACGAGAGGGGCTCGTTCACCGGCGCGGTCCGGCAGTCGTTTGGAAAATTCGAGCTGGCCAATGGCGGAACTCTGTTTCTCGACGAAATCGGAGACCTCAAGCTCGACGTCCAGGCAAAGCTCCTCCGAGCGCTTCAAGAAAGGGAAATCGAGCGGGTGGGAAGCACCCGACCGATCCAGCTGGATCTTCGCATCATCTGCGCCACCAACCGATCGCTGCCGAAGCTGGTTCAAGAGGGACTCTTTCGCGAAGATCTCTACTGGCGCTTGAAGGTGGTCCCGATCGAGATCCCTGCCCTGCGAGCCAGGCGCGAGGACATTCCCGCGCTGGCTCGACATTTCCTCACCAATTTCGCGGCAACCTACGGCAGGCCGCCGCAAGTCCTCTCCGAGAGGGCGATCGACGTGCTCATCCGGTACTCCTGGCCAGGAAATATCCGGGAGCTGGAGAATCTGGTCGAGCGACTGGTGGTGGTCTGCGAGTCGCAAGTCATCGACGCCAATGATTTGCCGCTGGATTTCTCGCTGGTGGCGGACATGGCTCGAGAAGTGGAGCGCGAATCCAATTTCGCCGCCGCGGTTTCCTCCTTCGAGAGAGGCTACCTGCGCAAGGTGTTGCAACAGAACGGGTGGAATCGCAGACGGGCGGCGGAACAGCTCGGCATCGGCTACTCCACGCTGAAGGCAAAGCTGAAGACCTATGGCCTTACCCGGGACGACGGTTCTGATGAAGAAGAGGGTTGAGCTCGCCTTCTGGCGGGTTCCTCTTTTTCCGGGGGCGGGCATTCGAGGAGCATGATCCGGAAGGTGGTGCCCTCATTCAGACTGCTCTGGACCGAGATCCTGCCCCCATGGGCTTCCACGATTCGCTTCACGTTGGGAAGACCCATTCCGAGATGCGCGCCGGTCCGCTTGGTTGAGTCGAAGGCGTCGAACAATTGGGGGATCCGTCCAGGAGCGATTCCATCCCCCCGGTCGACGACCTCGATTCCGCACTCGCCTCGGGCATGAATCGTCGAGACCTGGATCGTTGCGCCTGGCGGTGAAGCTTCCATCGCATTGGTGATCAAATTGAGAATCGCCCGCTCGAGCATGTGTCGGTCCGCCTTCACCCAGAGCGGGACGTCCGGTCCCCGGATCTGCAAACGGATGTTCGCCGACTGTACGTAGGGACCGGCGGTAAGCCGCACGCTCTGTAAGAAAGCCCCCAGTTCCAGGGGGATCAGCTCGAGGGATCGCAGGTTCCGGGAGAGGTCGGAGAACTCAGACACGAACTTCTTCAGCGTCTCGAGCTCGGTTCGAAGATTGTCCCGGATGCGCGGAAGGAACGCCGGATCCCCTGCATCCGCCAGCGACGCCGTTTGTTCCAGGATTCTCAGGCGGTGGCCCAGATCGTGCGAGATCCCAGACGCGATTCGGCCCGCGGTCCGCCAGCGCTCCTCGATCTCCAGCTCGCGGAGCACTCGCTGCGACTCCCAGACACCAACCGCGAGCGACATCGAGAGCGCCAGGACCAGAACCAGCGCGAGCAGCCATTGAGCGGTCCGCGCCGAACGGAGCGCCTCTCGAGTGGGTTGCTCGACGGCGATCGCCCAATTCAGGGCGGGCAATCGGGACCAGGCCGCGATCACCGGCTCTCCATCGGCCCCCTGATATCGGGTGGGACCGGGAGCCTCGCCTTTGGCGACGGAAGCCGCCGCGAGTGACTGGGGTACCCCCTCGCCGGTGACGACCGCCGGGCGCAAGGCGCCAAGTCCCGCGGCAATGAGCTTTCCGGCTTCGTCGAAGGCGAGCACGTATCCGGTTGAGCCAATCTTGATCCGCATGATGAAACGCCACAGCTCGCGCAGATCCAGCTGAGCGCAGGCAGCGCGCGGCCCGAGCGCTCGGGCCGGAACGCAGATGTCCATCGCCGAGCTGGAAGCATCAGGAGAGTAGACCCTCGAACGCACCTCTTTTCGTTCGGTGATCGCGGCAAGCGCCTCTTTCCCCAGCCCCTTGGGCCACTTGGATTCGGGCGTGGCGGCTTCCAGAAGAGTCACCCTTCCGAGGCCGGGCGCGTCTAGGATCACCTCTTCCAAACGCCCCTCGTCGTTGGCCACCGAGGCGACCGCGCGCAGAAGCTGTTGCTGGTTCGCAAGATAATTGGCCGTCCGCTGGGCGACCTGTTCGGCGATTACCTGAAGTGCCTGCTGAGAAGCCCGCTCGACGCGGCGTCGCAGCAACTCAATGCTGACGAGTCCCACGATGGCGATCGGGAGGATACCTGCCAGGGCGACGATCAGTGAGAGCCGCGCCGCGATTCCGCGGCGATTCACGGATTCACTTCCCAGTCAGGGAGGGACTGCAGCAAGTCATAAGGACCGAGCTTTGGATTCTTCACTCGCACGTCGATGGCGGCGTTGCGCAGCCGACGACAAATGAAAATCGCCGGAGGATCGTCGGCCAGCTCGCGCTGCGCCCGGATGTAGTCTCCCGAATCGAGAGCCTCGTCCAGAGCCGGATTTGAGTATCCAAACCGGTTCCGAGACGCTCCGGTGTGAAACATCAGCCCCGTGGCGGCGTCGGGCCAGACTTGCATCGGCATGACCGCGATATCCAGACTACCCGCCGCCATCAGGGATCCTAGTTGCCGATCATCGATCTCCACCGTAGGCCCACGCGCGCCGAGGCTGCGGCGCAAGGCAAGGGAGATTCGGACGACGGCGGGGTCGGCTCCCATCGCCCCCAGTTCCAGGGGCGCGGCCCAGGGTTTCGATCGCACCAGTTGGGGAGGCCCCTCCAGATCACAATCGCCTCCATTCGCTTGGCCGATTTCACCGACGTCAACTGAATCGGCCAGGGCCTTTCGCTCCGTCCGCGACAGCAACTGAGCGTTGAACACCGCGGCGATCGAGTGCAGGCTGGGGCCTCGCACCAACTGGAAGCGAGCAACTCCATCGAGAAGCTCGACCTCTCCGCGATCCAGCAGCAGCAGCGCATCCGCCTCGCCACGCAGCGCGCCGGCGAATGCCTCTCGGTGGCTGGCATAAGACGCCAACTCCACCTGACCAATGCGTCCAGCAACCGATTTCATCCGCCGGAGAACGATTCGCTCGGGGTCCTGGATAACGACCGCGAAGGCACCCGTCCCCAAGATACCCTCGGGGCTTTCTTTGAACAAAACCACATGCAACAGCAAGGTATCTATGGGCGCGTCATCACTCACGGGCTCGATCTCGATCCAGCCTTCCCGCTCGGTACCGCGGATCCCAAATGCCGCCAGCGAGGCGATCGCGTCGTCGGGCCTGACGGGCGAGCCATCGCTAAATCTGATCGATGGATCGAGCTTAAGCCGATAGACGCGCGGACCAAGCCTCGCCCATTCTTGCACCACCTGGGAGCGCCAACCCCCCTCCGTACGCGGCTCGAGCATCAGCGGGAAGACCAGCCCCTTTACGAGCATGCTGTAGCCCGAGTTGAGTTGCGGACCGAGGTTTTCAAGAGGACCGACGCCGGCGATGCGGAGCGTGACGGCCGCAGAAGGAACGTGGCGAGCGCATGAACCGAGTAGGACGATGACAGCCAACGCGAGAGGGCGCACGTGCGAAGTGTTCGCACGGCGCGGCTCGCGACACAAGGCTCCTCAGGAATTAGTAGATCATGTACGGACAAGGTTCGGGCATCGGCCCGCGAACGGACTTGCGCTGACTGATTTTAATCTTGATCTTCATAGCGGCTCCTCCAGGTTAGGAAACGGCGTCATGCCGCTTCGTTGGTTACGTCATCCCCAAATTCTGCGAGGTAGCGGACTCGAACATCGCGTCGAAACGCTTCTTCGAAGGCGGATTTGCGGCAAAACACCTCGTCGCGCCGACCGGTCTTGAGGTACTGGCCGCCCAGGCAACCACCGACGCAGACCGGTAGAAACGGGCAAGAGCCACACTGTTCCCAAGGCCTGAGCTCGACGAGAGGAGCAATCCGCTCTTCCAGGTGTCCAACGGTGCCCACCGCCATCTCGGGCCGTCCCGCCACGGCTGGGCACTTGTAAACGCGACCCTCCGGGTCAATGACGTAGCTGTTTTTCCAGTGCAGCTCGCAAGGGCCGGTAGGCGGACGGCCGGTGAGCGCGCGGCGGGCGATACCGCGGCGCTCCACCGACTCGCGCAACTGAGCCAGCGCACCAACTTCAGAATCAGAGCTCGCACAGTTGGTGCAAGTCCCGCAGTCCTTTGAGCTGGTGTCCACCACCGGTTTAAAACGAAGGGCTTCGATCAACCCAGCCAGACCGGCATCCGCGAGCCGATCGAGCAGGCGCTCATAGGATTCGGTTTGCTCGGGCTGGAAATTTCCGCCGATGCGCAGCTGGATGTCAGGGCAGTTTTTCGCGACCGCCACGGTGTTCGAGAAGATCTCGTCGAAGGTTCCCTTTCCGTTGCGGTAGACGCGCGCCGCATCATGGGTCGCCTGGTCGCCATCGAGCGTAATCTTGATGCTCCCATTGCCGTGCTTTTGCATGGCGTGAACGAACTCGAGATCCAGGCCAATCCCATTGGTGGTGATCTCCCACTCGAATTTCGCGCCCCGCGCCGCCATCGAAGCGGCGAAGATTTCCGCGGTGCGAAGAAGGAAGTCCTTGCGGGTGAGCGGTTCCCCGCCGAAGTAATGGACGAGCAGCCTCTTGCTCACGGCGGCGTCGACCTTTCGCAGAACCCATTCCACCGTGGCCGCCTCGGTGGCGACCTTCATCTTGGTGAAGGCGGGATGGTCCTTCTGGAAGCAATAGGAGCAGGCGAGGTTGCAGGCGAGAGTGGGCATCAAGGTGACGTACATCGTGCCCGGAATTCCCTCGGCTTTTGCCTCCAGAAAAGTGCGAACTCGCTCGTCGTCTTCGGCGGCATCCTGGATAAGAAATCCTTCTTCAGTGAGCACTCTTTGGGCGGTGACTTCATCCTCGCCAAGGGGAGGCGCGCTTTGCCAGCGACCGATTGCCTTTAACGCCGCATCGTCCACGCCCACGTAGTGATCGTTGATAACATCGTAGAGAACGTGCTCGCCCGGACGAACGTCCGGGTATGTCAAAACGAATCTGGAGAGTTGCATGAGCCTTCAGTACAGCAACAGCGGTGCCAAATGCTTTGACGGCGAGTCCATGATCAGTGGCCCGACTGCTGGCCCACGGCCAGCCGTCAAGCGACCCATGGCGTATGAAGGTGTGGTTCAGATGAGAGCCTCTGTCTGTTCTGAATCTCGCGCTGCGATCCGAACTACCCGATAAATGATAGCTTTTGGCCAGGGGTTCAAATCCCAGCCATGAAGGCCAACAAACGGCGTGCTTGATGGTGCAGGCTTTGCTTGAGGAGTGGCCGTGCAGCTACACCGTGTGTTGATTGGGATCAGATATCTTCGTGCCGGCTCGCGGAAAGTCATTGTCCTGCTGACTCGAAATGAAGGCGGGAGCGTCGCCGCCCGATGTCTCCTGGATGGCTCCGAGACACCGATCATCGACGGTCCTAAGGCGGCCGTGGTGCTGGCAACGCTCGCCGATGCGCTGGAGGCGTTGATCCTGGCGCGTCGGGCCGCGGATTCTGGCCCAGCATCCGGATGAAGATCGGGATCGATCGGCTCGCCCTCGCCAACAGGGCGGTTCATGCTAAAGCCCGCGGCGAGCTGCCTCTTCTCAACCTGGCGTTAAAAACCTACCTCGCGCCATCCTATCTCCATCCGCCCTACCTCCGAAGGCGCCAGGACAACCGCCGATCCACTCCGCACTCGGCAGCGACGAAAGGATCCGGTAAGCTTGGCCGGACGCGATGTTCGATCAGCTCGAGCGACTTGCCAACTCGATCCTCGACGAGGACTGGACGTGGTGGCCTTTCTTGTTCCTTCGCCCGTCCAGGCGCGATCCGATGGACACTCGCCGGGTTGTCTGGATGAGCGTCTACTTCGGCCCCATGTTTGGATTGGCCATGATGCTCGCAGTGCAGAATTTGCGACTCTACGCGGACATCCGATTTGGGTTTGTCGGAATCATCACCGCGACGATCAGCGCCTTCAGCATCTACCGGATGACGTTCGCGGTGCTCTGGAACCGGCGCGCCGCCAGGCTGCGGGGGCTGAACCCGGATAGAGCGACCGGTTGGCGCGCAGGTCCCTGAGCCTTTTTGCCGGAAGATCGAGCGCTCCCGGTCAGGCCTTGGAAAACTTCGCGTCGGCCTTGACTTCGTTGATCTGCTTGGTGTGTCGCTCGCTGTGAGCGGTCATAAACAACACCCATTGGTAGGCATCGAATTTATTTTTGAACGGGCTCTCCAGTGCGTGGTCTCGCAGACCTTCGGTCTTTTTGAGAAAGGCGATCGATCGCTCTCGACTTTCCAGAAAGTGTTTCAGCGATGCCTCCGGAGAACCGAACCGATTCTTCGGAGCGATAGGTTCCGGTGCTTTGAATTTGCTCGTGCGGTCGGGGACGTTGGCGATCACGAACTCATCGATTTTCTTCACGTCCTCGTCTTCTCCCTTGGGTCGCGGTGGGGCTTTCATGACCTTCCCGGTGATCGTCTCCAAGAAATGATCCTCGGAGATGGCGAGGTGCTCAATCACCTCGGCCACTGACCATCGGTCCGGCGCCGGCTTGAAGTTCCACTCCCCCTGCGAAAGTCCTTGGGTTGCCTCGATGATGTTCTTCTTCGTGGTCTCGAGGTATTTCAATCCTCGATCGCGATCTGCCGTGGAGAGCGCCTCGGCATGCGCCAGGCCAACGACGAGGTACGAAAGACAGAGAAAACCGACTGACCGGGCTGAATTCACGTCTTGCCTCCTTGGAGGAAACGCGTTGATCGTGGCGCTTATACCCAAGACCGGAGCAAATCGATCAGGAATTCTGGCGGACCGATCGCGGTCAAGCGGCGCGGGCCGTCATTCTCTGGAGAGCTACCGCGGGGGAGAGCCGCTCTCGCTCGCCGACAGCTTGGGTGGAGCCGGTTTCCGGACCTTCACCGGATAAGGTGGCCGCTTCGGCGTGACCACGGGATTCTTCTTCAACTCCGCCATCACTACCTGGATCGCCTTCTCCAGCTGCGGATCTCTTCCGGCGATGACGTCGGCCGGCGTCTGCTCCACCTCGATGTCCGGGGGCATGCCCTCGTTCTCCACCACCCAACCTTGATCCGCGGTCCAGATCGCCAGGTTCGGAGCGGTGACCACTCCGCCGTCCATCAGCACCGGAAAACCGAGCACGCCCACCAACCCACCCCAGGTTCGCTGGCCAATCAGCGTTCCCATCTTGAACTTGTGAAACATCCAGGGGAGCAGATCGCCGCCCGAGCCGGCGGTCTCGTCGATGATCATCGCCTTCGGCCCCTGGATTGACGCGCTGGGGGTCTTCATGTCGTCGCCGTATCGCATCGCCCAATACGCGATCAGCGGCCGCCCCAGGATGTCCAGGTAATAGTCGGCGAGGCTGCCGCCCGCGTTGAAGCGCTCATCGACAATCACCGCTTCCTTGTATGCCTGGGGGAAGAAGTAGCGCTTGAAATACTTGTAGCCCTCAGCGGCGGTATTGGGAACGTAGACATAAGCCACCCGTCCTTCGGTGGCGGCAGTCACCTTCTTCAGATTGCCCTCCACCCAGTCGCGGTTCCGCAGCGCGTGTTCGTCAGCAATCGGAACTACGGCGACGGTGCGCGACCCCGACCCATCAGGGTTGGGCCCGACGGTAATATCAATCAGTTTGTCCGCGGTATTCTCGAAGAGGCTGTAGACGTTCTTCGGCGGACGAAGCTGCTGGCCGGCAACCGCGATCAGGTACTCCCCCGCTCTCACATTGACCCCTGGCTCGAGCAGCGGAGATCTCAAGTCCGGGTTCCAGTTCAGACCCCCATAGACCTTCTTGAAACGGTATCGCCCGTTCTCGATCCGGTAGTCGGCGCCCAGCAATCCACCGGGGACGGCGTGCGGTTGGGCAAAGTCGTCGCCCCCGCTCACTCGATGGTGGCCCACCGACAACTCGCTGCACATCCACTGGATCACCCGATTCAAATCCCCACGCGCGGCGAGGTGGGGCAGGAAGACCGAATACTTTTCGCGCGCCGCCTTCCAATCCACACCATGCATGTTCGGAGCGTAGAAGTAGTCCCGATTGATTCTCCAGGCTTCGTTGAACATCTGCTGCCATTCCGCGCGGGGGTCGACCAGAACCTCGATGGCATCGACCTTGAGCTTTCCCTTGTCCTTGTCGGGGTCGTCGGGCTTCGGAGCGGAGGCGACTTCCGGCTTCTTGTCCACCGGGATCACCGTCCAGGCATCTTTCAGCCGATAGAGAACGTGCTTGGTGTCCGCGGATATTTCGTAGGTCTGGTTGACTTCCGGGAGGATGTTCTTGCTCTTGCGTTCCTTGAGGTCGAATCTTTCGAGGGACGTCTTCCCGTCGACGTTCTTCAGATAATAGACGTGGCCGGCCTGCCCCACGTGGAGGTTGGAGATCTCCGCGGCCGGGACTGGAAGCGCCAACACGCGATCCTGAATGCGCTCCAGGTCCATCACCACGCTGCCCAAGGGAGGCACTTTGTTTTTGTCCTCCGACTCATCCCTTTCCTTCCTCTCCTCCTGCGCTTTCTCCTCATCGCTTTCCTTGACCAGAGGAGAAGCAAGGTTCTTCGGCAGCACGACGAGGTAAATCGACCGGGTCACCCGCAGATCCTGATTGCTCAGCGCGAACCAATTGCGGACCGGGCCGGCATCGGTCGAGGCGAGGAAATAGAGATACTTCCCGCTGCGGTCGAAGACCGGCTCGGTCGCGTCGCTCATCCCGTCGCTGATTGGAAAGGACTTATCCTGGTCGACAGAATAGACATAGACCGTCTGGATATATGAAGCAGTGCTCAAGGTGTAGGCGACCCACTTGGAGTCGGGAGACCAGACGGGGCGGATTGTTTTCTGAGGGCCATACAACTTCTCGGTAGCAATCTTTTTCGTCTTCCCGGAGCGAAGGTCGGTCCAAAACACGCTCCAGGCGTTGTCGGCATAGGCAATCTTCTGGCTGTCCGGAGCCCAGGCGGGGCGGTCGTAATAACCGGCCCCGGAAAGCTTGAACTTCTTCGGCGGCTCCTTCCCGCTCTGATCGCGGACATGGAGCTCGTACTCGCCGGACTCGTCGGAGAAGTAGGCGATCTGTTTACCGTCGGGCGACCAGACCGGAGACCGTTCGTGGACCCCGACCGAGTTGGTCAGGTTGCGAGCGTCGCCCTTGTCCGCCGGGACGGTGACGATTTCGCCGCGGAGCTCGAACGCCACCCGGACGCCGGAAGGAGACAGCGACGCGTTGCGGATGTACTTCGCGCCCTTCACAAAGCGGGGGCGAGCCATCGCCAGGTCGTCAGCGACACCGATCTTCAGCCTGGAGCTCGATCCGGTGTTTGGATCGAACAGGTGAAGGTAACCCGCTTGCTCGTAGATGATCTTTCCACCGCCACTGGATGCGTTGAGCACCGGGAAATCGGTGTGACGGGTGTGCTGGCGGATGACCTTGGTCTGCGCGTCAAAGGAGAACAGGTTGAACTCCCCCTCGCGATCGGAGAGGAAGTAGACCGAGTTTCCCAGCCACATCGGCTCGGCGTCGTTGCAACGTCCTTCCGGCTGGGGAACCTTCTCCACCGAATGATCGCTGGTGGAGTAGATCGAGATGCGGGAAACCGTTCCGCCCCGATAGCCTTTCCACTGTTGATATCGCGGCGACAAAGGATTGTAGGCGATCCGCTTGCCGTCGTCCGAGTAAGCAGCTCGATAGGCGTGGGGAATCTCCAGCAATTCCTCCATTCCGCCGCCCGCGGGCACCTTGAACAATTGCGTGTATCGGTTGTTGTAGGCGACGCGATCCGAGGTGAAGAGAATCGCCGTTCCGTCGGGCGTGAATCCCTGCACCAGATCCGGCCCGGGATGCCACGTCAATCGCTTGGGAACGCCGCCCTCCACCGGCACCACGTAGACGTCCGTATTGCCCTCGTACTGGGCGCTGAATGCGAGCAGGCTTCCATCCGGGGAGAAGGCGGGATGAGATTCCAGGCCGACGTCGCTGGTCAAACGTCGGACGCTGGTGCCGTCCAGGTTGGCAACCCAGAGATCTCCGGCATAGACAAAGGCGATGTTCCGCTTGCTGATCGCCGGATCGTTGAGGAGCCTCGTGTCGCGGACGTCGATCCCGGCGCTGCCGCCAGCGGCGGCGAAGATGGTGGCCGAATGAAAGAGGGCAAGACAAGAGAGAGAAATAGGGGAACGCATACCAGCTCCGATCGGACAGCCAGGAAAGGTGGGCGCGTCTATACTACGGGGATTCCCGCAAACTCCATTACAACCTTGAATCGTTGTGCTCTAAATCGCCGCCATGCACGTCATTTCACTGGTCACAGTTCTCATCGTCTCGGCCGCCCCTGTGCGCACGTTTCGAATCGACTATTTTCACACCGGCGATGCCAACGAGGAGCGATTCAGCCTGGATCGGTTGATCCTCGAGCCGCTCCCCTGGCCCGGAAACCCTGCCAAGCCGATCGATGAAACCAACCTCGGCAAGTACTTCTTCGAGGTACACGATCGCCGGACTCACCGCCTGCTCTATTCGCGGGGGTTCTCGTCGATCTATGGGGAGTGGGAGACCACCCCGGAGGCGAAGGACATCCACCGGACTTTTCACGAATCGGTTCGGTTTCCCGCCCCCGACGCACCCGTGCAGGTGGTGATCAAAAAGCGGGATGAAAAGGACAACAGCTTCAAAGAGCGGTGGTCGCTGATCGTGAATCCGAAGGACATCTTCGTCGACTCGTCGCACCCCCCCTC
>WNFD01004102.1_pt1 | contig 16160 bp, 14 predicted proteins | sample 5400491 | NCBI WGS metagenome assembly WNFD01 (sample SAMN13153343, study PRJNA577476) | soil metagenome | isolation source: 120 cm saprolite under Douglas fir tree site 2 hole 2 replicate 2 | place: USA:California | collected 2015-04-18 | reverse complement strand
GATAATACGCTGAATCGTTTCCGTGGCGTCGAGAGTATGCAAAGTGGAAAGAACCAGGTGGCCGGTTTCCGCGGCGAGCAGCGCGGTGGAAATGGTTTCGAGGTCGCGCATTTCGCCGACCAGAATCACGTCGGGGTCCTGACGCAAAGCGGCGCGCAACGCGGTGGAAAAGTTCGCGGTGTCCACTTCGACTTCGCGCTGGTTGATGAAGCTTTTCTTGTCGCGGTGCAGGAACTCGATGGGATCTTCGATAGTGATCAAGTGGTCGGCGCGGTTGGCGTTGATGCGGTCGATCATGGCCGCCAGGGTGGTGGACTTACCGGAACCGGTGGTTCCGGTGACGAGGACCAAGCCGCGCTGCTCTTCGCAAATCTTGTTGACGACCGCGGGGAGATTCAGTTCTTCATTGGTGCGAATTTTCGTGGGAATGACGCGGAGCACCATGCCGACGTTGCCGCGCTGCTGAAAGACGTTGACGCGGAAGCGGCCCAGCCCCGCAACGCCATAGGCCATATCCAATTCCGCTGTTTCCTTGAACTTTTGTTTCTGGCGGTTGGTCATCATGCTGAAGGCCATGGAAAGCATTTCTTCGGGTGTGACGCGAGGCACGTCGGTGAGCGGGGTGAGCAGCCCGTCCACGCGCAGATAAGGGTGGTTGCCGACTTTCAGGTGCAAGTCGGAGGCCTTGCTTTCGACCGCGCGGCGGAGAAGATCGTCAATGCTGATTGCCATGTCGTGTGAACCCCGCAAGAATGCAGCTAATACACGAAACTAGCATCCGCAGGAAGGGTGGGCAAGGAAACCGCACGGCCCGGTTGCGGGCTAGTTAACTGGTCTTGGGGCGGGTTCTTAGTCGAAGAAGGGACTCAAGCCTTCCTCAGATAGAGCGAATCGTAGAGCAGGCCGGCGATAAATCCTCCCGCGAGCGGACCGACCCAGTAGACGCCTTGGTGCGCCCAGTGGGTCGCGGCAAGCGCAGGGCCGAAGGCCCGCGCGGGGTTCAGCGCTGCTCCTGTAAAAGGACCAGCAACAATAATGCCCAGGGTAATCGAGAGGCCGATGCCAAAGCCGGCGATCGAGCGGAATGTGCCCCGTTCGTCCACTGCGGTCGCGAAAACCGTCAGCACGAGGAAGAAAGTGGTGACACCTTCGAGAGCCATACCTGCCCAGACGGGAAAATCCCGGGCCAACTCCGGCGCGCCCAAGGCGACGGCGCGCCAGGTTTCTTCGGGGACGACAGACTTCAACAAAAAGGCGGCCGCGGTTGCCCCGGCCAGTTGCGCAAGCCAATAGAGGAAGGCCTCGATCGTGCCAATGCGCTTGGTGACCCAAATGCCCACGGTCACGGCGGGATTAAAATGTCCGCCGGAGATGTGTCCGAGAGCGGAAACCATGATGCCAATGGCGAGGCCGTGGGCGAGGGCAATGCCAAGAAGCCCGAGGCCGCCCCCCGCGCCGTGCAAATATTGATCCGTGCAAATCGAGCCCGCGCCGAAAAAAATCAGCGCGAACGTTCCCAGGAATTCCGCGATCAGCTTTTGCGATGTGCCGTACATCGTCGATCCTCCGCAAGGAAAGGAATTCGTTCCCGATTCGAACGGCTGCATTCTAGCCGGAATGCGATGCGGAACGCCAGCCAAGAAAGGCGGCAAATGGCGCGGGGATCCTCGGATAACAACGCTCGCAAGCTATTCCAACGGGCAGTCAGCGGGTGGCGGCGCTGACGGGGGCGCTCACTGGCGTGAGCCAATTGTGGCGGTCGGGCTTGCTGCCGCTGGTGATTCCGAAGAATTCCGCCTGCAATGTGAGTGTAATCGGGCCGGCGACGCCCTTGCCGACCTGGATGCGATCGACGGAACGGATGGGCGTGATTTCGACGGCGGTGCCAACGAAGAAAACTTCGTCGGCAATGTAGAGCATTTCGCGAGGAATGACCGCTTCCTGGACGGGAATGTTGAGGTCCTTGGCAAGCTTGACGACGGCGTCGCGGGTGATGCCCGGCAAAATGCTGGTGGCGAGTGGCGGAGTGTAAAGCACGCCGTCGTGCGCAAGAAAAACGTTCATGCCCGAGCCTTCACTGACGTGGCCGTCGGAATCGAGCGCGATGCCTTCCATGTAGCCGTTGAACGTCGCTTCCATTCGAATGAGCTGCGAGTTCATGTAGTTGGCGGCGGCTTTGGACATGGCGGGAAGAGTGTTTGGGGCGATGCGCGTCCAGGAGCTGACGCCGACGTCGACGCCTCTCGCGAGCGCGTCGGGACCGAGATACGCACCCCAGCTCCAGCAGGCCATATAAATGTCGATCGGCGAATTCAGCGGATTCACTCCCACTTCGCCATAGCCGCGCAGCACGATGGGCTTCACGTAACAGGAGTTCAATTTGTTCAGGCGGACCAGTTCGCAGGCGGTGTTGGAGAACTGATCGACGGAGAAGGGAAGTTCCATGCGGTATATTTTTGCGGAGTTGATGAGCCGCTGCATGTGTTCGCGCAGGCGGAAGATCGCCGGGCCCTGTTTCGTTTCGTAGCAGCGGATGCCTTCGAAGACCGCAGAGCCGTAACTCACGACGTGAGAAAGGACGTGCAGCTTGGCGTCATCCCAGTTGATCCACTTTCCGTTGTGCCAGATTTTTTCGGTAGCCTGGATCGGCATAGATGCTCCCTGTTTGATAGTGCCGCCCGCTGCGGTACGGCTCGAAATTGCAGAATACGGTACGCGGCGGCGAGGGTCAATGCGCGGTGTCCACACAAGGGTGCCGTGGCGGAACCAATTTGGCGCGTATGGCATTACCTGGGAGATTGATCAGATGGTTTTTCGCCGGACGCAGGCCTCCCGGGAGAGCTGGTTCCGCCAGTCCTGGGTGCAGACACTGGCGATGTGAGTAAAAGGAACGCCGACTTGGCTTCGAGGAGGATGCGATCGGTCCTGTTCTCGACGACACCCAAGAGTAGAAATGGAATCGCCGTGGCTGCGACTAGCAGCTTTGCCCGACGTGGAGTCCTGGCTTCCGGCTCCCATCGAAAGAGCTGGGCGGACAGGAAAAACGTGAGGCAGGCCCAGACGGCGAGGGAGAGGATTTCCGCATAACGGCTCGAGGCCGTCGCGGAGTTCACGATGGTTTGCTGAAGACCATTGACGAGGTAGGTGGCCGGAAAAAACAGACCGATGCGCTGCACGACGCGCGGCAAATAGGCCAGTGGGAGCGTGGCGCCAGAGAGAAAGATCAGAGGGAGCCAGAGTAGCTGGTTGAGCACCTGGGTCTCTTGCATCGTATTGGTCACGCTGGCCACGACCAATCCGAGCGAGCTAAAGGAAATGATGCCGACGGAGATGAGCAGGAAAAGAGAAATGGGATTACCAAGACTCGGGACGTGAAAAGCGGCGCGGGCCAGGAACAATTCGACCACCACCATGGGGATGGTGAGGATGAAATTGGCAACGACGCTGGACGCGAGCATGTCGCTGGCCGTCACCGGGGTGACGTGGAAGCGGCGCAAGATTCCTTGTTCCCGGAACATGACGAGAGTCGCGCTGAGGCCCCAGAAACTGCCCATCACATTAAACGCGAGGACGGGGCCGAGATAAAACGCCGCCGCTTGCGGAGCGCCCTTGGCAATTACCCCCAACCACAAGAAGAAAAAAGCGAAAGGCATAACAATGATAAAGAAGAAAAACATTTTATTCCGCATGGCCAAGCGGATGCGCATGCGCGTGAGTGCGACAAAGTTATTCAATCGCGGAGCCTCCTGCCGGTCATTTCGATGAAGACGTCTTCGAGAGAGGGCGAAAATATTTCGAGGCTGGCGAGTTCGTTGCCTCCCGCTTCCAGATGTTTGACGAGAGAGACGATAGCTTGCGGCGGGCGCGTGGAGTGCAGCACATAGGTGCCGTCAACTTCGCGGGCATCGGCCACTCCATCGAGGTTCTTCAGGGCGCCGTTCGATTCCGGTTTCGAGAGGCGCACTTCGATGCGAGTCGCGCCCCCGGAATGCGCTTTCAGCTCGCGAGGTGTGCCCAAGGCGATGACTTTGCCGTGATCCACGATGGCCACGCGGTCGCAGAGGCGCTCGGCTTCCTCTATGTAGTGAGTGGTCATGAGAATGGTCTTTTTCTCGCGGCGCAATTCCTCGATGATGTCGTAAATCTCGCGGCGAACTTGCGGATCGAGACCGGCGGTGGGTTCGTCGAAGAAAAGCACTTTGGGATCGTTGACCAGAGCCATGGCGAGGGCGAGCCGCTGCTTCTGGCCGCCCGAAAGCTGGTTGTAAAACGTGTTGCGCTTTTCTTCGAGGCCGAAGCGCTTGAGCAGTTCCTCGGGCTTGCGGCCGCGCTTGTAGAAACTGGCGAAGAGACGCAGGGCTTCCATGACGCGTAGTTTGTCGGGAAGGGAAGTAGATTGCAGCGCGGCGCCGATCTCGTGTTTGAGAGCCTTCGATTCGCGTTGCGGATTGAGGCCGCAGACGGAGACGCGGCCGCCGTCGGGATCGCGGAGACCTTCGAGAATCTCGACAGTTGTGGTTTTGCCGGCGCCGTTCGGCCCGAGCAGACCGAAAACTTCTCCTTCTTCCACGTTGAAGCTGACGCCGCGAACGGCTTGGACGTCGCCGTAGCGCTTGACGAGGTTTTCCACTTGAAGAATGGAATCGGCCATGTTCTTTGCCCCTCACCATTCGGAGGCGGAGCCGCAAAAGAGGGTATAGCATACCGCAAAATGAGCAGCTGGCTCGAAACGCGAGAACAGACCGCCCTCGGTTTCACTTTTGAATACGCTTCTTGGCGACTCGGTGTTTCAGCGCAAATTTCTTGGTCGGTTTCCAGAGGTGGCGTTTCAGGTCCACGCGCGACTCGATGATTGTAACGCCTTCGCTTTCGAGAAGCTTTTTTTGCAGTGAAGCATAAGGCTCGCGGATGAGGATCTTGCCGCGCTCACCGATGACGCGATGCCACGGAATGCCTTTTCCAGAGGGAGTTGCGGCCATGGCGCGTCCTGCGCTGCGCGCGCCGCCGGGGAGGCGCAGAGCTCTTGCCAGGGCCCCATAAGTTAGAACCCGGCCGCGGGGAATTTGTTTCACGAAGCGAAAGACAGGATCCCAAGACATTTCGAATCAAGCTCCAAGGAGAGATGGGAAGAGACTGGTGAGAAATCCTAAGTGGCCCGCGCTGCAAGAACAAGAGAAAAGTGGCGCGGCGGGGTTTAATGCAGTAGCTTGATGCCGGCGAAGATTCCAGTAGCGGCGGAGAGCGGCAAGCATCTAATCGGATTAGAGGTCGACGACGTGGGAACGGCGCAACGAGACGTGGATGCGAAATGCCGATGAAACACAGCAAAAAAAGTGATGAGGCTTTGCGCGGCGTTTCCACTACGGTGGAGGCGTTACTGATTGGATGCAACTTTTTACGAAAAAATGCGTCTTATGTTGTAGAACGTAGTGGAAGAGAATTACACTACGCAGCATGATGGAAGTTTGAGGTGACGCCGTGGCTTTTGTCCGCCGCAAAGGAAATTCGCTCTACCTGGTACACAACGTGCGCCGCGGCGGAAAAGTGCGCCAGCTCCATCTGGCCCGTCTCGGAGCCCGGGCGCGAATTACCGATGATCTCGTGCGCGAAGTTTCCAAGAAGCATCCCTTCGTGGAGCTGGACTGGAAAGCACTGCGCGAACAATTGAACGGTCAAGTGGACCTGGCAAATCCCAACTCGCCCACGGTCCAAAAGCTTGTTTCCTCCCTACGAGCCCTCAATCTCGACCTGGCGGATATCTTTCCGCCGCTCCTCCGAATTTCTGAATCACCCGTGGTGGCACGGGAGCTGCTTGTGCAATTGCGGCTTCTGCAGTCCACCATCCAGGTCAAGCTCGACCAGTTTGGCCGCGGACGCGGGCGATTCAGCAGTGCGAACCCGTCATCGCGGGCTCGCTAGGAGGCGGTCATGACCGACTATATACTGCCACTCGATCCCAGCAAGCGCAGTACGGACACCATCGATTTCCAGACCGCGCTGAAGGGAAAAATTGTCGGTCAGGAAGAGGGTGTCCAGGCGCTGGTGGACCTGTACCAGGTGTTTCGCGCGGGATTGAACTCGCCAGGCCGCCCCGTGGGGAACTTGTTGCTCCTTGGGCCGACGGGCTCGGGGAAGACACGCATCGTGGAGGCCGCCGCCGAGATTCTCTTTGGCGACGCCCGCTCCGTGGTCAAGGTCGATTGCGCGGAATTTCAGCACTCTCACGAAATTGCCAAGCTGATCGGCTCGCCGCCTGGCTACCTGGGGCATCGCGAAACCCATCCGCTGATCACTCAAGAGACTTTGGCGGCAAGCTATCGTGACGACCTAAAGCTGAGTTTTCTGCTGTTCGACGAAATCGAAAAGGCCAGCGATGCGCTGTGGCAGTTACTTCTGGGAATGCTGGACAAGGCTACGCTGACCCTGGGGGACAATCGCAAGGTGGATTTGTCACAAACGGTGATCTTCCTGACGTCCAACCTGGGTGGCGGTGAGATTGCCGAACTAATGCATGGTGGCATGGGTTTCGTTCAGCCGACAGACAAGCCGGCGATTGGTCTGGATGAAAAAGTGCAACGCACGGCAGTGGAAGCGGCGCGGCGCAAGTTCTCGCCGGAATTCATGAACCGCCTCGACAAGGTGGTGGTATTTCACCCGTTGCAGCGGGAGCAGTTGCAGGAAGTACTCGATATCGAGCTAGGTCAAGTGCAGCAGCGGGTCTTGGACACGGCCAAGGGGCAATTTCTCTTTCGTGTCACCGAGGCGGGCCGCGAGTTCCTGCTACAGGAAGGCACTGACCAGCGTTACGGCGCACGCCACCTGAAGCGTGCCATCGAACGGCATGTTGTGTATCCGCTGGCGAATCTGCTGGCTACGGATCAAGTCAGTCTGGGCGATCTGGTGCGAATCGACTGGGATGAGAGTCACAAGCAGCTCACGTTCGTTCGAGAAGGCGAGGGTGCGCTGGTGCAGGCTGCCGCGCAGGGAGCTGGTGGCAAGGCCACGGCCGTCGAGGCGAAGGATGGTAAGTCCGTCGAGGCACCGACGGAAACGATGGTTGAAGAGAGGAAATCGCGAGCGGCGCAGCCCGGCGGGGGCCCAGCCGCACCCGCGCAAGGGCGTAAAAAACAGGAACGCTGAAATAAATAGTTAAAGCAGCACTTTAATTTTAGCCCTGGGGCGCACCGAAAGCTGCGCCCCTTTTTGTCGTCTTGGGACTGACACATACTGTTTCACCTCTCTCACTTTGCACTGTGATGAAACACTGTCTCAAGGCATGAGACAGTTTCCAGAATTTCATATCCCCTATGTTGTTGAGTTTGCGCTGCTTTTCGACCTTCTACGCTGTGGAAAAGATTGGCACTTCCCATGCTCTATCTAATAGCGGTGCGCAATTGAGACGCGCTACGCGTTTGGGGGAGCTAGACGCGAGGAAGGGTTGCTTAAATGAAAGCTGCCGTCCGCCATCAACTGGATCCAACCATCCGTAGCAACGACACCTGTGATTTTCACTCTTCCTTGTGCGCAAAGATCGTAGGGCAGGAAGAGGGCGTGCAGTCCCTAGTGGACATGTTTCAGGTTTTCTGTGCCGGATTGAACTCACCCGGCCGTCCGGTGGGAAACCTGCTGTTCCTGGGTCCGACCGGGTCGGGAAAGACGCGAATTGTGGAAGCAGCCGCGGAAATCCTGTTTGGCGATGCTCGGACGGTGATCAAGGTCGATTGCGCGGAATTCCAGCACTCGCATGAAATTGCCAAGCTGATCGGCTCACCTCCAGGCTATTTGGGCCACCGCGAGACCCATCCATTAATCACCCAGGAAGCGCTGGCTGCGAGCCATACGGAAAGGCTGAAGCTCAGCTTCCTGCTGTTCGATGAAATCGAAAAGGCCAGCGATGCCCTGTGGCAACTGCTCCTTGGGATGCTGGATAAGGCTACGCTCACGCTGGGCGACAACCGCCGCGTGGACCTCTCTCAAACCGTCATTTTCCTGACGTCGAACCTCGGTGGAGGAGAAATTACAGAACTCATGCAAGGTGGCATGGGCTTCATCCAACCGAAGGACAAGCCGGCAGCCGGCCTAGACGAAAAAGTGGAACGCACGGCCGTGGAAGCAGCGCGCCGCAAATTTTCACCAGAATTCATGAATCGCCTCGACAAAGTGGTGGTATTTCATCCGCTGAGGCGCGAGCAGCTTGAGCGAGTGCTCGAAATCGAGCTTGGCCAGGTGCAGCAGCGCGTTCTGGAGACCGCCAAGGGGCAGTTCCTGTTCCGCGTGACCGACACCGGCCGCGACTTCCTGCTGCAGGAAGGCACCGACCAGCGCTACGGCGCACGGCACCTTAAGCGCGCCATCGAACGTCACGTGGTATACCCACTGGCGAACTTGCTGGCGACCGAGCAGGTTCACCTCGGTGACCTCATCTGCATCGACTGGAATAAGGAGCAGGACAGTTTGACCTTCATCCGCGAGGGCGAAAATCTGGCAATCCCCGCACGCAAGGCAGAGCCGGTTGTTTCCGCGCGCACTGCTCCCACAAAGGGCGGCAAGTCTGCGGATACGCCTGGCGTGACACTTTCGCCGGAACCTACGCCGCGCTTGGCTCGCTAGTTCCATTTTTTTCTTCCGCTGATTCTGCCCGGGTAGCTCGCCGCCCGGGCTTTTTCTTTTCATCCCCACCGGCTGCTAGGGTAACCTTGAATAGAGGATTGCCATCCTACGTCACAGGGCTTTCCGGAGGTCGCCGTGAGCACCGGCGGGTCGAAATCGAAAACTGTTAGAAGGATCGCGCGGCGAGAGCTGCGGGCGTGCCAAGGGCATCGCGGACTGTCCGCAGGCTTTTTTCTGGGCGTGTTCTTGCTATTAGTACCTGGGGCGTATGGACAGCGGACGCAGCTTAAACCCGGGTGGAACAAGTTTTCCCCGCAAGAGGACATAACCCTCGGCAAGCGAGCCGCTACGGACGCTGAAAAGCAGTTGCCGCTTTGTAATGCGCCAAAGGTGGATACTTACCTGACACAACTGGGCACGCGTCTGGCGCAAAAGCTGCCCACGGGCGGGGTACAGTATCCGTTTGAATTTCATTGCGTGAATGACAAAGCCATCAATGCGTTTGCTTTGCCCGGCGGATACGTATTTGTGAACCGCGGCGCGATCGAAGCGGCGGACAATGAGGCGCAGCTCGCGGCAGTGATGGCGCACGAGTTGTCGCACGTCGCTCTCCGCCACGGCACCAACCAGGCAACCAAAGCGGTGCTGGCCCAGACGGGTCTGGGAATTTTTGGCGCTGTTTTCGGAGATAGCACGGGCGGCGCGCTGCTGACAACGCTGGGTAGTTTCACGGCCGGCGGAGTGCTTCTGCGCTACTCGCGAACGGCGGAATCGCAAGCCGACGTGATGGGCACTCAGGTTCTCTACGATGCGGGCTACGACCCGCGGGCCATGGCGCAGTTCTTCGAGAAGCTCGAAGCGGAGTCGAAGGGGAAGAATCCTCCGGAGTTTTTCTCCGACCACCCCAATCCGGAGCACCGCGTCGAACGCGTGGATGAGGAAGTCGAGATGCTTGGTGGCCCTCAGCCAAACGCCAGGCGAGACTCCGCCGAATTTGAAGCCATCAAGCGGGAGGTTCTGGCCTTGCCGGTGGTGAAAAGGCCAGCTCCCGGAGCGGCCGGCGCTGTCTCTGCACCAGCGCAGCCATCCCGCAATTTCGCGGAGTATCAGGCAAGTTCGTACACGCTCAAGTACCCGGACAATTGGAAGAAGTATCCCGATAGCGATGGAGGCGGCGTTTCCTTTGCCCCGGAAGGCGGGGTCCTGGATGACGGCAGCGGCCACAGTGCCCTCGCGTATGGGCTGATTATCGGGGCGGCGCAGGCCAAGGGTGATCCAAACGATGGGAGCGCTCTGAATAGCGCGACGAGCCGGGTGATTCAGGATCTTCAGAAGTCAAACCCGAGCATGAAAATCACGCGGCAAGGCGAGCGTCTGCGCTTGAACGGCCAACCGGGCCTTTCGGCATATCTCAGCAACATTTCTCCGGCCGGGGGCCAGGAAACGGATTGGGTCGTCACTGTGCTGCGTCCGGAGGGTTTGTTCTATTTCGTCTGCGTCGCTCCGCAATCCGCGTACGACAGCTACGATAAGACGTTTTCTTCGATCCTCGATTCGGTGCGGTTTACAAGGTAAAAGAGAAATCAAGGCGGAGACGCCCCGACCCAGCCGGCGTAAACGCCAGACGCAGAGAAGAATCTCACGAAGAAACTCTTAAATAAAGAAAGGGCGTCCCGACCTGATCGGAACGCCCTTTAGTTTTTGGACCGTGTTTGTGAGCCGGCGATTATTGACCGCTGTCACCACCTTCATCGCTGAAGAGGAACGGCAAAATGTGCGTGCCTTCGCGCCGCACAGCTTGCAGTTGGCTATCGATTCAATGAATAGAGCCGGATGCGGCGTCCTGAATAAAAATTCAAGGTTTCGTCGCTAGAGTACTGGAATTCCTAGCAACACTCAGAAGCAATGCTTGCGTTTCTCACTTGCTCGGAGTCAGCTCGCCTGCAGGCTTGTCCACATGGTATCGGCGATAGACTTCCGCGGCGCGTTGCAGCGCTTCGGAGATGCTGCCGCAAATATTTTCCGCGCCGACGTGGCGCTCGAACTCCGCCTGCTTCATCAGTTGCGAAGGTTGTTCACGCGCTCCACAGAGGAGCAACGAGCGTCCCGAGGCCTGCAGCGTATCTGCCAGATCGCGAATGGCGCCCAGGCCGGTGGCGTCAATGGCGGTCATGTTCCGCAGACGGAGGATGACGATCGGCGGCAATTTGTCCAAAGAGTGGAGAATGTCCGCAAACTTGTCGGTCGCGCCAAAAAGGAACGGGCCGTGTATGCGGTAAACAATTGCGTAGTCCGGGATATCCTTTCCTTGCAAAACATGTACGCGGCTGTCTTCCACATAGTCTTTGGTCACTGGGCTCACGGTAGTGGTTCTCGAAACCTTGCGAATAAACGTCAGCGCGGCAAGCACCATGCCGACTTCCACAGCGAAGGTCAGATCGGTCACGACGGTCAACGTCAGCGTCAGGAGCCAAACGGCAATGTCCGCGGCGCTGAGTTTCAGGATCTCCGGGATTTCCTCCCAATCGCCCATGTTGTAGGCCACGATCATGAGGATAGCGGCCAAAGCAGACAGCGGTACGTTCTTCACCAGAGGCGCGGCAAACAGCACGATTGCCAGGAGCGTAAACGCGTGAATAATTCCCGCAATGGGCGTCTTCGCTCCGGAGCGCACGTTCGTCGCGGTGCGCGCGATGGCTCCAGTGGCGGGGAGTCCGCCGAACAGAGGTGAAACGATATTGGCAACGCCCTGGCCAATCAATTCCACGTTGGGATTGTGCTTGTCATTGCTCATACGGTCGGAGACGACCGCCGACATCAGCGACTCGATGGCCCCCAGCATCGCCACGGTAAACGCGGCTGACAAAAGCTGCCGAAAGACGTCGTAGTGGAAGTGCGGAACAGCCAATTTTGGCAAGCCGCTTGGGATTCCCCCGAAACGCGTTCCAATCGTTTCTACGGGCAAATGCAGAAAGATAACCGCAGCGGTTGCGCCGAAGGTGACCAGTATGGCACCCGGGATTCTCTTTGCATACCGCAGACAGAAAACCATCAAGGCGATCGAAAAGATGGATACGGCGGTTGCCGGCACCGAGAGCGTATTCCACGCCTGCCCAAAGGCCATCATGCGGTGAAAGAAATCACCGGGGACGTGATCCATTTTCAAGCCAAAGAAGTCGCGAATTTGTGTGCTGGCGATGAGGATCGCGATGCCGTTGGTGAAGCCGACCACGACCGGCCGGGGAAAGTATTTCACCATGGTGCCCATGCCGGTGACGCCAAGCAACACGAGGAGAACGCCTGCCATCATGGTGCACATGAACAGACCGTCGATCCCATGCTTGGCGACGATCCCCGCTACCACCACGACGAATGCGCCGGTTGGGCCGCCGATCTGTGTTTTCGAGCCGCCCAGAGCGGAGATCAAGAAGCCCGTGACGATGGCGCAGTACAGACCCGCCTGGGGTGACACTCCGGAAGCGATCGCAAACGCCATCGCCAGCGGCAGAGCGACGAGGCCCACCGTCACCCCAGCGATCAGGTCGGAAAGGAATTTGTGGCGATCATAGCCACGCAGCAGGAGTATCGATTTCGGGAGCCAGGCTTCGACGGCGGGTGTCATGCGACTTTCAGTCCAGTGAATAAAATGCCTCGCTAGATTCTAGCAAGAAGTAAGCGAAGATGGTCGCGTAGTGAGGTGAATGTGTGCCTGAAGGGAATCTTGGGCTGAGGCGAGCCGGTTCGACAATTGTCCTTTTCGCTCAGTCCGCGGCTTCGCTGCGTGGGACCGCCGGCTTCCAACGCAAAACCGGCTTGCGAGCAGCGCCGACCTCGTCGAGACGACGGACGCGCGTGGTGTGCGGCGCGGTCTTTACAATTTCCGGCTTCGTCGCGGTTTCCTCCGCAATGGATTTCATCGCATCGATAAACAAGTCGCATTCTTCTTTGGACTCGGATTCCGTCGGCTCGATCATCAGCGCACCCTGCACAATCAGGGGAAATGCCGTCGTATAGGGATGGAAGCCGTAGTCGATCAGCCGTTTTGCGATGTCCATGGTGCTCACTCCGTTTTTCTTCTGGATGGCATCGCTGAACACCACTTCGTGCATCGAGGGCAGGGAATAGGGCAGCTCGTATACGCCCTCAAGCTGCTTTCGAATGTAATTTGCGTTCAGCACCGCGTCTTCCGTGGCCTGCCGCACTCCCGGGCCATAGGCGAGGATGTACGCCAGCGCCCGAACCAACACGCCAAAATTTCCACTGAAGGCTTTTACTCGGCCAATCGAATCCGGCCGCACCGGTTCGAGCGCGAGCCGCCCGCCTTCTTTTTCCACCAGGATAGGCACCGGCCGGAAGGGCTCGAGGATTTTCTTCATCGCCACCGGACCTGCGCCAGGGCCGCCGCCGCCGTGCGGTGTCGAAAACGTTTTGTGCAGGTTGAGGTGCATCACGTCGACGCCCAGGTCGCCGGGCCGCGTGACGCCCGTAAGCGCGTTCATATTCGCGCCGTCCATATAGAGCAGCGCGCCCTTGGCGTGCAGGATTTCCGCGATCTCCGGAATCCGCTGCTCGAAAATTCCCAGCGTTGAAGGATTTGTGATCATCAGCGCCGCGACATCTCCTGTCACCAGGTCGCGCAGTTTTTCCACGTCGATCTGTCCGTGCGATTCGGACTTGATGTTTTCGACCTGGTAACCCGCGATCACCGCGGTTGCCGGATTCGTTCCATGTGCGGAATCAGGAATCAAAACCTTCTTGCGCGGATTCCCCTGCTTCGCCAGATAGGCGCGAATGAGCAGCAGGCCAGTCATTTCTCCATGAGCCCCCGCAGCGGGCTGCAGCGTGATCGCATCCATGCCGGTTATTTCCAGCAGGCATTTTTCCAGCAGCCGCATGATTTTCAGGCAGCCTTGCGAAAGCTCCTGCGGCTGATAGGGATGCTCCGTGGCAATGCCATCGAGCCGGGCAACAAATTCATTTACGCGCGGGTTGTACTTCATGGTGCAGGAGCCCAGCGGATACATGCCCAGATCGATGGCGTAGTTCCACGTCGAAAGACGCGTGAAGTGGCGGAGAACCTCGATTTCGCTCACCTCGGGAAAGCCTTCGATGCCCGCGCGCCGGTGATTCGCGCCGAGAGCCTTGGCGGGATCTGCCGCCGGCACATCGAGTGGCGGCAATTCGAATGCGCGCTTTCCCGGCGATGACTTCTCGAAGATCAGCCCTTCGCTCTGGTTGGTGTGGCGCGATGCCTTTCTGATTTTTTTGTTCATTTCGCTGTTCTAGCTCGCAGTGGCGCCCGCCGGGGCGGGCTGCGTTCTACGAAGAATATATTTCCTTAAATTGGCCGCTCGAGCGCGCGCTTCAACGCACCCGCGAATCGCTCAATTTCCGCGCGCGGCGTCGTTTCCGTGACGCACACGAGCGCATGCTTGGTCAGTTCGGGATAAGGCGTGCCCAGCGCGAGCGGCCCGATGATTTTTTCGCGCAAGAGCTGGGAGTTCAAGATTTTCACCGAGCGCGGCATCTCCACCGTGAATTCATTGAAGAAGGGCGCGTCGAACGTGCGCCGCACTCCTGGAATCTTCAGCAACTCCGAAAGGGCGAACTGTGCCTTTGATAAGTTCTGCTCCGCCATCTCGCGCAAGCCTTCCTTGCCGAGCAGCGTCAAGTGCACCGTGGCGGCCAGCGCGCAGAGCGCCTGGTTGGTGCAAATGTTCGAAGTGGCCCTTTCGCGGCGGATGTGCTGCTCGCGCGTAGCGAGCGTGAGCACGAATCCGCGCTGGCCATCGGAATCCGTAGTTTGGCCGGCAAGCCGCCAGAGAAACGCCTTCCGCCACGACAACGACAAACATGGCACCCGAAGCATGGGTGGACTCCGCGAGAGGCGCGTGCGATTCGATTACCCCGAAAAAATTCGGCGATTGCACGACGACCGCCGCGACATCGTCCTTCAATGAAGCTCGCAGCGCTTTGGCATCAACAGTGCCGCTTGCCGAGAACGGAATCTCCTCCACTCGCAAGCCGGAATTTTTCGCGTAGGTCTTCAGCACCTCGCGGTACTCCGGATGTACCGACCGCGCCACCAGCACGCGCTGGCGGCCCGTCAGGCGCTCCGCCATCAACACCGCCTCGGTTGTCGCCGTCGAACCGTCGTACATCGAAGCGTTAGCAACTTCCTGACCTATGAGCTGGCACATCAGCGTTTGAAACTCGAAAATTGCCTGCAGCGTGCCCTGCGCGATTTCCGCCTGATAGGGTGTGTACGAGGTGAGAAACTCGCCGCGCTGGATGATCGCGTCCGTCACCACCGAGCGCAAGTGACTGTAGACGCCCGCGCCAAGAAAACTCGTGTACCCGTTCGAGTTTTCCGCCGCGCGCTCTTTGAAATACTGAATGACTTCTGCTTCCGAATACGGTCCGGGAATCTTCAATGCTTCGCGCAGCCGAAAGCGTTCGGGAATGCCGGAAAAAAGTTCGTCGATAGATTTTGCGCCGATGGCGGCGAGCATCTCTTGCCGTTCGGCTGGGCTCTTCGGGAGGTAGCGCATCAGGCCGAGGCTTCCGTACTTTTGGCCGCGATGTAGGCTTCGTAAGCAGGCGCGTCCATCAGCCCGCTGAGTTCCGCGGCATTTGTCAGGCGCACTTTGATCAGCCATGCCGCGCCGTGCGGATCGGTATTGATCTTCTCAGGCGCATTCTGAAGATCGCCATTGGCCTCAATCACTTCGCCCGCAGCGGGCGCATAAATCTCGCTGACGGCCTTCACCGACTCTACCGTGCCAAAGGACTTTCCGACCTCGATTTTCGCTCCGGGCTTGGGCAGCTCGACGAAAACCACGTCCCCCAGTTCATGCTGTGCGTAGTCGGTAATCCCGATCGTTGCGAGAGCGCCTTCCACGCTGATCCATTCGTGTTCTTTGGTGTAGCGGTAAGTCTTCGGATAGGCCATCAGGCACCCCTTCGATTCTTTTTCCGTCCAATCAGGATTCGCGCGGCGCGGCTGCTTTCTTCGCACGCTTGTAAAACGGCGTTGGGACCACCTGCGCCTTACACTTCTGCCCGCGAATTTCCACGTACAGGATCGTTTCCACGGCAGAATACGCCGGCCTGCTTCATTGCAGCAGCAATATTCGTCGCGCGCAATTCCGCGGTCGATCATCTCCAGACCAACCAGCGTGCGCCGCAATCCCGCCGCTCTCGCTTGCTCCAGCGCCGCGCGCCCCACGAAATCGCCCTTTTCCGTCCTGCAGTAGCGGTCCAACCCGGCTTCCCACACGTTGATCTTGTCGCTGATCTCGTGCCCGTACAGCGCCATTTTTGATTCCAGCCAGCGTATTCCGGCATCCCAGGCCGCAGGGAACGACTGTGAATTCGCGCCCTGCTTCCATCACCTGATTCCAGACGATTTCACTGGTCGCTATATCGGAGGGCACGTAAATTTCAAAACCGTCCTCGCCGGTGTATCCAGTGCGCGCGATCAGCGTGTTCTTCAGGCCGCAGACCGTTCCATGCGTGAACCAGTAATTCTTGATGCCGTTCAACTCCGC
>WNFD01003708.1_pt1 | contig 16165 bp, 10 predicted proteins | sample 5400491 | NCBI WGS metagenome assembly WNFD01 (sample SAMN13153343, study PRJNA577476) | soil metagenome | isolation source: 120 cm saprolite under Douglas fir tree site 2 hole 2 replicate 2 | place: USA:California | collected 2015-04-18 | reverse complement strand
GCGCCCGCCTGTTCAGCCCGAGCCACATCGTCGCGATCGACCTGGCCGATACCAGGCTGGAGGCGGCGAAGGCGTTTGGCGCGGATATCACCGTGAACAACAGCCGCGAGGATCCGCTGGAGATCGTCCGCTCGCTCACGGACGGGCTGGGCGCCGACGTGGCCATCGAAGCGGTCGGCGTGCCCGCCACATTCGAGCTTGCCGCTCGGCTGGCCCGGCCCGGTGGCCGGATCGCCAACATCGGCGTGCACGGCGAGCCCGCCACCCTGCACCTCGAAGACCTGTGGATCAAGAACATCACCATCACCACCGGCCTGGTCGACGCGTACTCCACGCCGACACTCCTGAAGCTGCTCGCCAGCCACCAGATCGATGCCGGGCGGTTCATCACGCACCACTTCGCGCTCGATGACTTCGACCAGGCCTACGACGTGTTCGCCCGCGCCGCCGACACCGGCGCGCTCAAGGTCGTCATGAGCCGTACTGCCTAGCTCAGGACATGATCGCGGTTGATTGGTGGCCTGGGGACCAGCCGCCAATCAACCGCTTACCGGTACCACCAATCACAGACCGTCAGGCGGCGCAGACTGTGCTGTTGAGGGTGAGCCGGGCGCCAGGTTGGCCAGCCAGCGCCCGGAACGTGCGGCGCCGCAGCACTCGGTACGTGGTGCGGGCAATCACCGCGAAACCTCCGTTAAGCGAATGTGAGGTTTTATGAGGTGCTGCACGCGGTGCCGTTGACCGAGAAGGCGGTAGGCGCGGCGTCGCTGCTGGTGAAGGTGCCGGTGAAGCCGATGGTGACCGAGCCGGCCGGGGCGATGGTCGCGTTGTAGGACTGGTTGACCGCGGTTACGCTCTCGCCAGACTGGGTGAAGCTGGCCGTCCACATGCTGCCGATCTTCTGGTCACCGGGGAAGGTCCAGGTCAGCTTCCACGGGCTGATCGCGGCGGTGCCCGTGTTGGTGAGCACGATCTGACCCTGGAAGCCGCCTGGCCAGCTGTTCGTCAGCGAGTACACGGCCCGGCAGGAGACGGGGGCGGCGGATCCGGCCGGCGACGGCGTGCCGTTCCCCGCGCCGGAGAGCGGGAACTGGTCGCCCGCCAGCAGGGACTGCTTGGCCGCGCTGACCGGCGTCGCGTCATAGTTGTTGTCCAGCAGCGCGTAGGAGTCCTCGCCGTCGAGCGCCCAGTAGGTCCAGCCCATCGCGGGGTTGCTCTTGATGTAGGACATGAGGCTGGAGAACCACTGGCCCTGCGACCCAGGTGTGCTGCTCGACACGTCCGCGGCCGCGTTGCCGGTGCCGAACTCGCCGACCCACACCGGGGCGACGTTCTGGGTGTAGAGGTAGCCCCAGAACTTGGCCCAGACCGCGTCCAGGCTGGCGGACGTGGTGGAGGAGTTGAACCAGGTCTGCTGGAACAGGTTCGGGCCGTAGTCGTGCGCGGAGTAGACCACGTGGCCCGCGGAGCTGAGCGTGACCGGGAACTGGCCGGCCAGCGCGAGGTCGCCGCCCCACCAGGTGGAGTCAAAGCCGCCGGAGGAGTTCGGGGTCTCGCCGATGCCCTCGCAGAAGATCAGCGCGTTCGGGTTCACGGCCAGGATGGCGTTGCCCGCCTGCTGGTAGGCCAGCCTCACGTCCGTAGCGGCGACGCCGGTGCCCCACGTGGCGCCCTGCGCGTAGGTGTCACCGGCCGGGGTGTGCGGCTCATTGCGGAGGTCGAAGCCGATCACCGTCGGGTTGCCGGCGTAGCGCCGGGCGAGCGTGGCCCAGTCGCTGACCCAGGCCGAACTGCTGTACGCGCTGGTGTACCAGAGGCCGTTGGCCTCCGCGGTCTCTCCCGCCTCGGACCGGTGGTTGTCCAGGATGACCTTCAGGCCCGCCTGGCCCGCGTAGGTGATGATCTTGTCCATGATCTGCAGCGAATTCAGCCCGGCCAGGTCGGTGTTGATCGGCCCGGTGCTGTTGTACTGGCTGAAGTTCTGCGGAACGATCGGGGTCTCCACCATCTGGTTGGAGAACGGGATGCGGATCGTGTTGTAACCCAGGTTCTTGATGTCGTTGATGACGGCGTGGTAGTCCTGCGCCCACAAGCCGTGCGCGATCTCATCCGGGGTCTCGAAGCCGTACCAGTTGATCCCGGCGATCCGCACCGGGTTCCCGCTGGAGTCGAGGATCTGATTGCCGCTGGTGTGCCAGAACCCGGCGCCGACACCAGCCGCGGCGGGCGCGGCGGGCGCGGCCGAGGCACTGTTGGCCGCGTGGACCACCGCGCCGGCCCCGGCCAGCCCGGCGGCCACCAATGCGAGAGTGCCAGTGAGCGCCGCGACGGCAGAAGGTAGCCGCATCCAAGTCTCCTCGGGACGTGCCGGGTCAGCCCCGGGTCAATACCAGTACCGCCGCGGCCGGGCCGTGGGGCCGGGCGCCACCCGGAGATGACGCCCAGCCGTCGAGCGGACCGTGTCGGGTCGGGGCCGCCCGCCGCGGCACATGCAACCGCGGCGGGCAGCAACCCGAGCGGAACGTATCCGAGGGGGCCGCCGGCTGGTCAAGGCCGATCCCGGCCCGCTGCCCCCACCCCCGGCCTTTCCGCTGGTCACAGGCAACGGAGGAACGTTAGGAGGATGAAAGTACCTGAAACCAGCCCGGCCGCTTGCCCGCCGTGACCGCTACCAAGTGACGCCGCCGGCGCTAGAGTGATTGCCCGTGACGCAGCAGCGGGACTTGGCCGAGATCGTCGAGGCGGGCTGGGCGGCCGCGCTGGAGCCGGTGGCTGGACGCATCGCCGCGATGGGCGACTTCCTGCGCGGCGAGATCGCCGCGGGCCGCCGTTACCTGCCCGCGGGGGACCGTGTGCTCCGCGCGTTCCAGCAGCCGCTGAGCGACGTCCGGGTGCTGATCGTGGGCCAGGACCCCTACCCCACCCCCGGGAACCCGGTCGGCCTGAGCTTCTCGGTGGCGCCCGAGGTGCGGCGGCTGCCGCCCAGCCTGCTCAACATCTTCCGGGAGTACTCCGAGGATCTCGGTTACCCCAAGCCAGCCAACGGTGACCTCACGTCCTGGGCGGAGCGCGGCGTGCTGCTGCTGAACCGGGTGCTCACCGTGGCCCCCGGCCAGCCTGGCTCGCACCGCGGCAAGGGCTGGGAAGAGGTGACGGAACAGGCCATCCGGGCCCTCGCGGCCCGCCCGGAGCCGCTCGCCGCGATCCTGTGGGGCCGCGACGCCCGCAACCTGGCACCACTGCTGGACGGCGTGCCGCTGATCGAGTCGGCGCACCCGAGCCCGAACTCCGCCGACCGGGGGTTCTTCGGCTCCCGGCCGTTCAGCCGGGCCAACGCCCTGCTCGAAGCCCAAGGCGCGCAACCCATCGACTGGAAACTGCCCTAACCCACCCGGGCGCCACCGGCCCCCGGGCCGACTGCGTCAGCCACCGGCCCGGGGCTGGCGGCGTCAGCCGCCGGCGAGCGACACCAGGTGAGCTTGGTAGCCGGCGCCGTAGGGGGTGGGGTCACCGACCCAGTCGGTGACCAGCGCCGGGCCCTGCGAGCAGTCCCAGTTGTTCCAGGTCCACGCCAGGTAGCTGATGTGCTGGCTGTCCATCCAGGTCATCAGCGGGTTGATGTAGGTGTCCGCGCAGTCGTTCTCGCCCATCTCGCCCGCGACCATCGGCACTGACGCGGCCACCGGGGCGATCTGGCTGGTCCAGCAGTCCTGTGTCTTGCAGGTGTTGAAGTTGTAGGAGTGCCACGAGGCGACCAGGTTGTGGGCCGGGTCGGTGGGCTCGTGGGCCAGCCACTGGGTCAGGTCGTTGGAGTACTCCAGGCCGCCCAGCATGATCACGTTGTTGGCTCCGGCCGAGCGGACCGCGCTGACCAGGGTCTGCATCCCGGCGACGGTGTAGGAGATGCCGACGCAGGAACTGCCGCCGGACAGCCAGCACTGCCAGCCTTCGGTCTCGTTGAAGTTGTCGGCCCGTGACGGGTAGGGCTCGTTGAACAAATCGAAGATCACCGCGTTGTTGCCCTTGAACGTGGTGGCCACGGACGTCCAGAAGGGCACCGACTGCGCCGCGTCGGGCATCGGCTTCTGGCAGGTCGCCTGCGCCGACGGGCAGCCCGAGGAGGTGCCCGTGTACACCCCGTCGGTCCAGTGCAGGTCCAGGATGGCCACGATGCCGTTGTCGCCCAGCAGGCTGACGTAGGCCTTGACGGCGCTCTGGTAGGTGGCGCCCGCGTAGGCGGAGTTCACGTACGACTCAGCGTTCCAGCAGGCCTCGTTCAGCGGAACCCGGACCGCGGTGATGCCCCAGCTCTTCATCGCGGTGATCGACGCCTGGTCCATCGGGCCGTTCCACAGCCCGGTGCCCTGCACGCAGGCGAACTCGCCGCCCGAGCGGTTCACCCCGTGCAGCACCACCGGGGTGCCGCTGGCGTTCACCAGCTGGTTCCCGGACACGTGCAGTTGCGGGGCGGTGCTCGTGGCCGGCACCGCCGCCACGGCCACCGGCGCCGACGTCCCGGTGACGCCGGCGCTGTCGAACGCCTCCGCGGTCAGCGAGTAGTAGCCGGCGGGCACGCTTGGCCAGGTGACGGCGTACGGGCTGGCCGTCGCGGTGCCGATGAGCACCGGGGTGTGGGAGGTGCCGGGCAGCGTGGAGGCCTCGAAGAACTCGACCTTGCTGATCGAGGCGGTCGGCTCGCTCGCGTTGGCCGTGATCGACGCGTTGGATCCGGGCGTAAGTCCCGAGCCTGACGCGGGGCTGGTGATGTTGACCGACGGCACCTGCGGGGCCCCGTTGCATGCGTATCCGTTGACCGTGAAGTAGCTGGGCACGGCGTTGACCGAGCCGACCGTGCCGGTGAAGCCGAGCGAGACGGAGCCGCCGGTGCCCAGCGCGCCGTTGTAGCTCATGCTGGCCACCGTGACGTACTGGCCGCTTTGCGTGTAGGTGCCGCTCCAGCCGCCGCTGATCTGCTGCGCGTTGGGGAATGTGAACGCGAGCGTCCAGCTGGTGATCGGCGCCCCGTTGTTGGTGACCGTGATGCCGACCTGGAAGCCACCCGGCCAGTTGTTCACCACCGAGTAGGCCACCGTGCAGGTCGACGCCGCGCTGGCCGGCGGCGCCGCCACGGCCGCGAGGGCGCCCGCCGCCAGCGCGCAGGCACCGAGCAGGCGGGCCAGCGGCCGGGCAGGCCCCCCCGGACGGTGCATCGGGATCTTCATCCCTGCAACCTCCTCGGGCGGGGGGCGCTCGCGGGCCACAGCGGCCGGCGGCGTCCCGGTCCGGACGTTAGGTGCGCGCCGGCAGGCCGGCAAGACGGCCGCCACGGCGCCCCGGGGAGGCCGGCGTTGTCGCAGGACAAGACCGATTTGCCCGAACGTTCCGCCGCCGCTGATGTGTAACTTTCGCCCGGCGCGGCCACCGGGGCTCGGCGGGACCCGCGACAGGAATCCCGGCGCGGACACATGGCTGTGGCGGGCTCCCGCAGCACATTCGGGAGCCCGCCACGATCGGAGGCCTGCTCAGAATCCGTTGGCCAGCAGGTGGGCCTTGTAACCCGCGCCATAGTTGGTGGGTGTGCCGGTGTAGTCGGTGATCAGTCCGGGTCCGGTGTTGCAGTTGAAGTCAGCGTTCCAGGCCCAGGCCAGGTAGCTGGTGTGCTGGGAGTCCAGGAAGCTCATCAGCTGGTTGATGAATCCGGACGCGCAGTCGTTCTCGCCGATCTCCCCGGCGATCACTGGGACGGACGCGATCACCGACGCGACCGTGGTGCCCCAGCAGGACTGGTTGATGCACGAGTTGAAGTTGTAGTCGTGGAAGGACGCGACCAGGTTGTGGGCGGGGTCGGTCGGCTCGTTGGCCAGCCACGAGCCGAGGTCGTTGGAGTACTCCTCGCCGCCGAGCATGAGGACGTTGTTCGCGCCGGCGGAGCGGACGGCGTTGACCATGGACTGCATGCCGGCCACCTGGTAGCCGATGCCCGGGCAGGTCCCGCCGTTCTTCCAGCACGTCCAGCCACTGGCTGTGCTGCCGGTGGCCCGTGACGCGTAGGGCTCATTGAACAGGTCGAAGATGACCGCGTTGTTGCCCTTGAACGCGTTGGCGATCGTCGTCCAGAACGGGATCGCCTGGGCGGCGTCGGGCATCGGCTTCTGGCAGGTGGCGGTGGCTGCCGAGCAGCCTGCCGAGGGCCCGGTGTACACGCCGTCGGTCCAGTGCAGGTCCAGGATCGCCACCATGCCGTTGGAGTTCAGCAGGCTGACGTACGCCTTGATGGCGTTCAGGTAGTTGGCGCCCGCAAAGGCGGGGTTCACGTACGACTCGGAGTTCAGGCACGCCTCGTTCAGCGGCACCCGGACCGCGGTCACGCCCCAGGTCTTCATCGCATTGAGCGACGCCTGGTCAACCGGGCCGTCGAAGAACCCGTTGCCCTGAACGCACGCGTACTCGCCGCCTGACCGGTTGACGCCGTGCAGCACCACCTGAGTGCCGTTGGCGTCGACCAGCTTGTTCCCTGACACGTGCAACTGCGGCGCGGTGCCCGGGGGAGGTGGCGGAGGCGTGGTCGGCGGCGGGGTGGTCGGCGGAGGTGTGGTCGGCGGAGGGGTGGTCGGCGGCGGCGGGCCGGCGCCGTTGCAGGCCACTCCGTTGAGAGTGAAGGCGGTGGGGGCGGTGTTGGTGCCCGAGTAGCTGAAGTTGGCGCCGATCTGCGTCGAGCCGCCGGTGGCCAGGCTGCCGTTCCAGGCCGCGTTGGTGACGGTGACGTTCCGGCCGGACTGGGTCCAGTTGCCGCTCCAGCCCTGGGTCAGGGTCTGGTTGCCGGCGTAGGAGTAGGCCAGCGTCCAGCTGGTGACGGCGGAGCCGTTGTTGGTGATCGTGATCGCCGCGGTGAACCCGGTGTTCCACTGGTTCACCGAGTACTGCACCTGGCACGCGGGCGCGGCGGTCGCCACGCCGGACGTGATGGCCACCGCGGTACCGGCCGCGAGCCCGGCGGCTGCCACCAGGCTGGCCACGTTCCTGGCCCGCCCGGTCGCGCCGGGCGTCCGGAGTCTCATGACATACACCTCCATGAGGGATGGGCACAGCCGTCGTCGGCTGCGCGGGTAGATCGACGAGCAGCACCTACCGGATGCCTCGCGAAATGCCTCCCGCCCGGCTCACAGTTGATCACAGGCATGGGTTGCCCGGCTTCGCAATCACATGATGGATGAACGGACGACAGCCGACCATAACTTTCGTGACTAAACCGGTCAAGTAAAAGTCCGGTCATGAAAATAGAGGTGCTAATTTCATGCTCCGGCGCCGACGTCATTGCCGCGCGTAGCGCCGGGCAGAAGCCCCCTGAGCAGCCCGGCGGCGGACGCCGCGGCGTCGCATACCTACCGGGTCTGCGGCATTGGGTCCGCCGGCCCATTAGTAAATGACAATTCCAGGGCCCGCGGCAGGCACGTCGCAAGGCATCGCCGGCATCAGGTGCGGAGCCCCGTTCGGGCATGAAATCGTGAAAGTTTCCCGGACCGGATGGTGAAAGTTTCACCGAGCAGCCTAATGGCCATCGCTGACCTTGACCGTGCGCGACGGGGGGTCAGATATTCAGCCGGGCCGCTTACCGGATGCCAACCCCGATCCTGGACCCACCGGCGATCTCGTGCGGGCCGACGTGGACGCCGCCCTCGCCCGGGCGGCGGGCGGCGCCGCGACGCCCGCGGCAGGCCAGGGCAGCCGAGGCGGACAGCGCACAGCGGCGCGTGGAATGACCGCGTGGAATGACATTGTGTGAAAGGTTCACTCGATAGCCCAGTAAAAGCCCAGGCCACTGGACCATTGCCTTCCCGGCGAGCCGTCGGCGAACTTACGATGCGCCCGAATCCGGAAGCGCTCGCTCAAGCACCGCAGGCGCCCGGTCTTCGTCCCGGCTGCTGGCCCGCACGGGCCGCAGCCGCTACCTCACAAGGAGGATGAGGATGCGCAGACGGCACCCACGGGCCCGTAGCCACATACTGTCGTGTTTACTTGCTGCTGGCGCGCTCGTGGCCAGCGCGCTGATGGCCACCGCCGGGGGCGCCGCCGCGGCGACTTCCGGGCCGGCCGCCGGTGCCCAGGCAGCGACCGCCGCCCAGGGGGCGGCCAACGCCCAGGCGGCGGCCCGCGCCCTGTTGCCAGCCCCCCACGCAGCGGCACCGGCCGCCACTGCGGCCTGCACCGTCAACTACTCGGTGAATCAGTGGAACACCGGATTCACGGCCGCGATCACGATCACGAACAACGGCCCGGCGATCACCAGCTGGACGCTGGCCTACTCCTACACCGGCAACCAGACCCTGTCCCAGGGCTGGAGCGGTAACTGGACCCAGTCCGGCAAGAACGTCACGGTGACCAACGCGAGCTGGAACGGCAGCCTGGCCACGAACGCCTCCACGCAGATCGGCGCCAACTTCAGCTACAGCGGCACCAACACCGCGCCGACCGTCTTCACCATCAACGGCACCACGTGCACCGGGCCTCCCCCGGCGCAGCCACCGCCGACGGTGTCCATCACCAGCCCGACCGCCGGGTCGATCTTCACCCCGGGCTCGGCCATCTCGCTGGCGGCCAACGCCACGGCCGGCGGCACGGGCACCATCAGCTCGGTGGCGTTCTACGAGAGCACCAGCGCCACCACCAACACGCTGGTCGGCGTCTCCACCACGGCCCCCTACGCCGTGCAGTGGACGAACGTGCCGGCGGGCAGCTACTCGCTGACCGCGGTCGCCACCGACAACCTGAACCAGACCACCACGTCCAGCCCGGTCGCGATCACGGTCGAGGGCCCGAGCATCGTGGTCAACCCCATGACGCTGACGGTCCAGCAGGGCCACACCGGCACGTTCACCGTGGCGCTCTCCTCGCAGCCGGCGGCCAGCGTCACGGTGACGGTCGCGGGCAGCAGCACCGACCCGGACCTGACCGTGTCGGCGGGCGGCACGCTCACCTTCACCACGGCCAACTGGAGCACGCCGCAGACTGTCACCGTCGCCGCGGGGACCAACTCCGCGGACGTCGGCGGGCACGCGACGTTCACCGCCGCGGCGACCGGGTACAACGCCGGCTCCGTCGCGGTGACCGAGTCGGCGGCCAGCAGCGGGTACGACAACTGGTTCGTCTCGCTCCACAACCAGATCGTCAACCCCGCCAATGGCTACTTCAGCCCCAAGGGAATCCCCTACCACTCGGTGGAGACACTCCTCGTCGAGGCCCCTGACTACGGTCACGAGACCGTGTCGGAGACCTACAGCTACTGGCTCTGGCTGGAAGCCGACTACGGCCGGGTGACCGGCGACTGGACCGCGTTCACCAACGCGTGGACGAACATGGAAACCTACATGATCCCCGGCGCGTCCGCGCAGCCCGGTCAGTCCACCTACAACCCGTCCTCCCCCGCGGAGTACGGGCCCGACATGCCGTTCCCGAACAACTACCCGGTCGCCCTGAACTCCAGCGTCCCGGTCGGCCACGACCCGCTGTCCGCGGAGCTCACGTCCACCTACGGCACGTCCAACATCTACGCGCCGATGTGGATCATGGACACCGACAACCGCTACGGCTTCGGCCAGTGCGAGGACGGCACGTCCACGCCCAGCTGGATCAACACCTACCAGCGCGGCCCGATGGAGTCGGTCTGGGACACGATCCCGCAGCCCGACTGCGACATGCTCAAGTTCGGCGGGCCGAACGGCTTCCTGGACCTGTTCAACAACGGTGGCGGCAGCTTCGCCACGCAGTACAAGTACACCGACGCACCTGACGCCGACGCGCGCATGATCCAGGCCGCGTACTGGGCCGAGACCTTCGCGAAGGCCCAGGGCAAGACCTCAGCGGTCTCCGGGACCCTGGCGAAGGCGGCCAAGCTGGGCGACTTCCTGCGCTACTCGATGTTCGACAAGTACTTCAAGCAGATCACCGCGACGTGCAGCCAGCTCGGCTCGGTGGCCTGTCCGGCCGGAACCAGCAAGGCCAACGAGGACACCTTCCTGATGTCCTGGTACTACGCCTGGGGCGGCGCCAGCACCGGCGCCTGGTCCTGGCGGATCAGCGGCGAGTCGATCCACCAGGGGTACCAGAACCCGCTCGCCGCGTGGGCCCTGTCCACCGACACCAACCTGATCCCGCTGTCTCCGACGGCCAAGGCCGACTGGGCGACCAGCCTGACCACGATGCTGAACTTCACCCAGTGGCTGCAATCGGCCGAGGGCGCCATCGCGGGCGGGGTAACCAACAACTGGGGCGGTAACTACGGCGACGTGTCGAAGCCGGCGTCCAGCATCAGCACGTTCGACGGCATGTACTACACGTCTACCCCGGAGTACATGAACCCGCCCAGCAACCAGTGGTTCGGGTTCCAGACCTGGCCGATGGAACGGGTCGCGGAGTACTACTACACGACCGGCAACACCCAAGCCGGGGCGATCCTGGCCAAGTGGATCGCCTGGGCGCAGTCGGTGGCCACGGTGAACACGACCACCGGGGCGATCTGCCTGCCCGGCCAGCTCAACTGGACCGGCCAGCCGAACGCGAACTACACCTCGGGATCGACCCCGCCGCCCGCGAACACCGGGCTGCATGTGTCGGTGTCGAACGGCTGCTCCGGCGATATCGGCGTCGCCGCTTCACTGGCCAAGGTGTACGAGTACTACGCGGCCAAGTCCGGTAACACGGCGGTCGAGACCGCCGCGCAGAACATCATCGATGTCATCCACAAGTTCAACGGCGACGCGCTGGGCTACTCCAGCCCGGAGACCCGGACCGACTACAAGAACTTCACCGTCGCCTACAACACGACGAACTACGAAGGCGTGTACATCCCACCGGGCTGGACCGGACACTACCCCGGCGGGGTGGCCCTCAGCTCGTCCACCAACACCTTCCTGTCCATCCGGCCGTGGTACACGAGCGATCCTCAGTGGCCCAAGGTCCAGGCCTACCTGAACGGCGGCGCCGCGCCGGTCTTCAACTACCACCGGCTCTGGACCGAGGTGGAAGTCGCCACCGCGTTCGACGTCTTCGCGCAGCTGTTCCCCAGCGTGCAGCCGCCTGCGGGCTTCTGACGCCAGCCTGACCGCGGGGCGCGCGCCCACTGCCGGGCGCGCGCCCCGCGCACGAATGCCCCATATATGGAGGACGACAATGCGCACGATGCGCCGCTTCTTGGTAGCGATGGTGCTGCTCGCGGCGGCGTCCGCCGCGGGCTGCGGCAACGGCAACAGCCCGCCCCCGCCGGCCGTGCCCGCAGTCACAGGCACGTTCGGCACAGATCCGGTGATAACCATGCCGAACGGCACCCCCCCTGGCCAGCTGGTCGTGCGGACTCTCATCCAGGGGCACGGCCCCGTTGTCCGGCCGCACGACTACGTGCTCTTCAACGTCCAGGGGAAGGTGTGGGCGGGGAACCGCGAAGTCGTGGACAGTTACACCAACCACGCGCCGCAGGGCCTTCCGCTGCGATCCGCCATCGCCGCCTGGCGCAGCCTGGCCGGCCAGCGGACCGGCAGCAGGGTGCTGATGGTAGTGCCACCCAAGGACGCCTTCGGGCCGAAGGGCGATCCCCAGGCGAACATCATGGGCAGCGACACGCTCGTCTTTGTCTTCGACGTGCTTAGCCGCCTGCAGGAGACCGCGCATGCCGCCGGCACCGTGATCCCCTACCGCCCGGGTCCGGGCCTGCCTGGCGTGTCGTGGAGCGCACGGCCCGAAGATCACTGTGCCGGCCAAGGCAGCCCCGCCAGCGAAACTGGTCACGCGGGTACTGATCCGTGGCCATGGGCAGCCGATCCAGGCCGGGCAGACCGTCGTCGCGCAGGACATCGGCGTGGTCTGGCGCACCGGCACGGTGTTCGAGTCGAGCTGGGCCCGCGGCTTCCCCGAATCGTTCCTGCTTGGAGCCGGCCAGGTCCTGCCCGGGTGGGACAACGGCCTCGGCGGCCTGCCCGTGGGCAGCCGCGTGCTCCTCGTCATCCCGCCCGCGCTCGGCTATGGCCACGCCGGCCACGCTCCCGCTGTGGGCAGTCATGACACTCTGGTCTTCGTCATCGATATCGTGGCGGCCACCTGAGTTCAGCCGCCCCGCCTGGCTGAGCCCCGCTGGTACGCCTGGCCGAGTCTTGCACCGCAATTCCCGCCGGTGGCGAGGCCATGAAACTTTCATCGCTGACCCGCTGCCGGGGGATTGGGAGTCGTCGTAGCCTCCTGCCCCAGGATTGGCTCGCCAAAGAGCCTTGACAGGGCGGCGGATTCCGCATGAATATTCATCAGGGTGTTTCTGTAAAGTAACACTCCGGACACAATTCCCCGTTTGGCGGTGCAGGCACCAGGCCGGCCCCGAATGGCTCGTGGGCCGATACCGCCGATGGGCATGGCTGGCTAGGAGGCTAGGGTGTCGGGCACGCAAACTAAGCCGAGACCCAGGCTGGCAGACGTCGCCCGGCAGGCGGGAGTGTCTCCGGCGACCGCTTCGCGAGTATTGACTGGATCCGCCCGGGTGCGCCCCGAAACGCGCCAGGAGGTCGAGGACGCGATCGCCCAGCTTGGCTACGTCCGCAACCGCGCCGCCAGGTCGTCGGGATCGCGGCGGGTCGGCTCGATCGCCTTCGTGGTGTGTGAGGACAACGCCCGGGTGTTCTCGGAGCCGTTCTTCCCGCTGATGCTCAGGAGCGTCAGCCGGGAACTGGCCTCCTGCGACATCCAGCTTGTGCTGCTCACCGTGCACTCGCCATGCGACTACCAGACCGCGTCCAGGTACCTGCGCAGCGGGCACGTGGACGGCGCGGTACTCGCCAGCATGCACGGCGGGCGCCCGTTCGACCTGCACAGCCTGGGCATCCCCGTAGTGCTGGTCGGCCGCCCGTTCGGCGACGACGATGGCGACGAGTTCTCCTACGTGGACGCGGACAACGTCGGCGGGGCCAAGATGGCCGTTCTGTACCTGCTGAAGAACGGCCGCGAGACGGTGGCCACGGTCGCCGGCCGCCCGACATGGCGCCGGGCGTGGACCGGCTCCGCGGCTACCGCACGGCCATGGCCGACGCCGGGCTCACCGACCCCGGCCTGATCGTCTTCGGCGACTTCGGCCGCGTCTCAGCCGAGCATGGGCTGTACCGGCTGCTCGACCGGCGTCCCAAGATCGACGCCGTGTTCGTCGCGTCCGACCTGATGGCCGCGGGGGCACTACGGGCATTGCGCCGGACCGGGCGCCGGGTGCCCGAGGACGTGGCCGTCATCGGCTTCGAGGACTCGCCGCTGGCACAGCACACCGACCCGAAGCTGACCACCGTCCGGCAGCCCGTCGAGGCGATGGGCGCCCGGCTGGCCAGCGAACTGCTGGCCCTGATCGCCCGGGCCGGCCAGGAGCCCACCCACGTCGTCCTGGACACCGAACTGGTCGTGCGCGAGTCCGCCTGAGCCGGCCCCGCGTTCCGCGGTCAGCGCAGCCCCTTGGTTACATTTCACGCCGCGCTCGGCGGCGGCCCCGCCTGAAACCGTGGCACTAGCCGTGAACTGCACGTTCTGTGGCTGGTTGGTGGTTTTTCCTGGGGCTGGCGGCGGACGGCGCTGGACAGCCGATCCCGGTTGCCGTACGCACGGATCGAAGCGCTTCGACGGACCCCCCGCAACGGGGCGGGCCGGCCGGCGACTACCCGTGCGTAAGGAGATCAGCATGCTCGCCAGACCACCAGGCATGCCCGCAGGAAGGTCATTCTCGATCCGGGCCCGGCGGGCTGTCGCGCTGCTCGGCGCGGCCGCCCTCGCCGCGGCCATGGCGGCGGCCGCCGGCGCCGCGCCCGCCGTGGGGGCGACGCTGACGGCCAACGTCACGGTCAACGCCACCGCCGGGCTCGGCACCATCCCCTCGGACGCGATCGGCCTCGGCACGGCGGTCTACGACGGTTACATGAACAACGCGGACATCCCCGGGCTGCTCAAGGCGGCCGGGATCGACGCGCTGCGGTACCCAGGCGGTTCCTACTCCGACATCTACAACTGGCAGACCGGCGTCGCCCAGGGCGGCTACACCGCCCCGAACACCAACTTCGCCAGCTTCATGACCACCGCCAAGGCGACCGGGGCTGAACCCGTCATCACCGTCAACTACGGCACGGGCAGCACGTCGCTCGGCGCCGCCTGGGTCCAGAACGCCGTCGCCAACGGCGATCACGTGAAGTACTGGGAGATCGGCAACGAGGTCTACGGCAACGGCACCTACGGCGCCAACTGGGAAGCGGACACGAAATGCCACACCTCCCTGAACGGGCCGCTGGTGACGTTCGGCAGCGAGCCGTCGCAGACCTACAACTGCGGCCCGGCCGAGTACGCGGCGAACGTGCTGCAGTACACCTCCGCCATTCATGCCGCAGATCCCAGTGCCCGGGTCTGCACGGTGCTCACCACACCCGGCGGCTGGCCGGACGGGGTGACGAACTCGGAGTACCCGCAGTCGTGGAACCAGACCGTGCTGACCGCTCTGGGCGCGCAGACCCAGTGCGTGATCGTGCACTACTACCCGGGCGGCGGCTCGGTCGTCGCCAACCTGGCCCAGCCCGGCGGCATCCCGGCCATCACCTCGACGCTGCGCTCGGAGATCAGCCAGTACGCGCATATCAGCAACCCGGCCAGCGTGCAGATCATCGTGAGCGAGACCAACGCCCAGAACGGTGACGACGTGCAGCCCGGTGCCCTGTTCGCGGCGGACGAGTTCATGACCTGGATGGAGAACGGCGTCGCCAACGTCGACTGGTGGAACGAGCACAACGGAGAAGGCACGGTGACCACGGTCAACGGCGCCACCGACTATGGTGACCAGGGAATCTTCTCCAACGCGTCGAACTCCGGCGGGACCCCGGAACCGGCGGTCGACACGCCGTTCGGGCCGTATTACGGCATCGAGATGCTGACCAAGCTGGGGTCGCCGGGCGATCAGATAGTCACCTCCTCGTCAAGCAACTCGCTGCTGCGGGTTCATGCGGTGCGCCGCGCGGGCGGCAGCCTGGCCCTGCTGATCGAGAACGAGGACCCGGACAACTCCTACACCGTCAGCCTCGGCTACAACGGCTTCACGCCGTCTGGCACGCCCACCGTGTACACGCTGGCGAACAACGCCACCTCGATCACGTCAACGACGCAGAGTTCCACGTCGTCCGTGACGGTTGCAGGTCCCCGGCAGCGGCGGGACCGGCGTCACCGCACCGGGAGCGCCGGGCCAGCCGACCGTGTCCGGCCTGTCGTCCAGCACGTCGGGCAACAACACCGGCACCGGCACCCTGTCCTGGCCGGCCTCGGCCGCCGGGACCTACCCGGTCGCTAACTACCGGGTGTACCAGGTCGGCAGCGGCGGCAGCAGCACGCTGGTGGGCACGACGACGGCCACGTCGCTCGGCGTAAGCGGGTTGACCATCGGCACCACCTATACCTACAACGTGGTGGCGGTGGACAGCCACGGCAATCCGTCGCTGCCCTCCCCGCCGGTCACCTTCACGGTGCCGCCACCGTCAAGCAGTTCATGCGCCGTGCACTACGTGGTGAACAGCAGCTGGCCCGGCGGCTTCGGCGGCTCTATCACCCTGACCAACAAGGGCACCAGCGCCATCAGCCCCTGGACGCTCACGTTCACCTTCCCGGCCGGTGAGGCCGTGCAGAGCGGCTGGAACGGCACCTGGTCACAGAGCGGGCAGGCGGTCACCGTCAACGCCGCCAGCTGGAACTCCACCATCCCCGCGAACGGAGGGACCGTCAGCGTCGGCTTCAACGGCACCGACAGCGGCCAGACCACCGCGCCGACGGTCTTCTACATCAACGGGACCGTCTGCGCCAACAACTGAGCTGTCCCGCCGCGAGAGCGGCTGAGCTGATCGGCTGAGCTGCTCGGGCTGAGCTACTCGGCTGAGCTGCTCGGGCTGAGCTGCTCGGCTGAGCTGCTCGGCTGAACTGCTCGGCAGCGATCACCCGGCGAGGCCATCCGGCGCCCTGAGCGGCCCGGGTGGCCCGCCGGTCGTTTAACGCGGATTTCCACGCAGGAGGTTCGGGGCAACTTTCAGGCGAACTCGTAGCGGATGGAACGGCCGCCCCACCAGGGGACCGGGGTGGCGGGTGGCAGGTCTGCTGACCGCAGGACGGGGGAGAAGGCGCGGCGTTC
>WNFD01005197.1_pt1 | contig 16166 bp, 14 predicted proteins | sample 5400491 | NCBI WGS metagenome assembly WNFD01 (sample SAMN13153343, study PRJNA577476) | soil metagenome | isolation source: 120 cm saprolite under Douglas fir tree site 2 hole 2 replicate 2 | place: USA:California | collected 2015-04-18 | reverse complement strand
TGCGCGCGGCGGCCGGCATCACCGATCCAGACGACATCCGAGACCGGCTGCCCGGCGGCGTCGCGCACGCGGCGGCCGATGGCGTCGATGACGGCGCCGCCGCGCAAGCCGAGGGTCAGCGCAAAGGCAGTGCCGGACTGGCGCAGCGCCTCGGTCGCGGCGGCGAGAAAACCGGTATCCTCCGGCGCCAGCTGTTCGAGCAGGGCGGCGAAGCGGGGCGTGCCGTCGAAGCGCAAGATGGTGACGAGACCGGGCGAATAGCTCTCGGCGCCGTCGCCGACGCGCCAGCGGAAGGAAGCGGTCGGTGCCGTCTCGACCAGCGCCGCGGCCTCGGCGAGCGCGGCAGCCTGAATCGCCCCGGCGCGCGCGTTCTCGGCGAGATGCCGGCGCGCGGCGAGAAGGAGAGCCGCCACGACGGCAAGCGCGATGAGCGCGACGGCGGCGAGCGAAGCGGTGGCGATCGCGGTTCCGTCGAAGGCGGCGGCGGAGCGCGGGCACAGCCCCGCGGCGGCGGCGAACGCCAGACGATGAATCGGCGCCCAACCGGTAGCCCTGTCGAGGAAAGCCCTCCCCCGCACCGATCGTCCCCCTAGCAACCCTGCCGCCCCAAGCATCGCAACAGGCGGCTACGATACGCTAGTGCGCCCTGCGCCGCCATCCTCGCTTGTGCGGGCGGAAACGGTCCGGCGCCGGGGCCCGGTTAATACCGGTAATGATCCGGCTTGTAGGGGCCCTTCGCATCGATGCCGAGGTATTCCGCCTGCTTGGGCGTCAGCTTGGTCAGTTTGGCGCCCAGCTTCTCCAGATGCAGCGCCGCGACCTTCTCGTCGAGATGCTTGGGAAGGACGTAGACCTTGTTCTCGTACTTGCCGGTGTTGGTCCACAATTCGAGCTGCGCCAGCACCTGGTTGGTAAAGGACGCGCTCATCACGAACGAGGGATGTCCGGTGCCGCATCCGAGATTGACCAGCCGGCCCTTGGCAAGGACGATGAGGCGCTTGCCGTCGGGAAAGACGACCTCGTCGACTTGCGGCTTGACCTCCTCCCAGGGATAGTTGCGCAGCGAGTCGATCTGGATCTCGCTGTCGAAATGGCCGATGTTGCAGACGATGGCGCGGTCCTTCATCTGCCGCATGTGGTCGAGGGTGATGACGTCGACATTGCCGGTCGCGGTGACGAAGATGTCGCCGAGCGCCGCCGCCTCCTCCATCGTCGTCACCTGATAGCCTTCCATCGCAGCCTGCAGGACGCAGATCGGGTCGACCTCGGTGACCATGACGCGGGCGCCCTGGCTCCTGAGGCTCGCCGCCGAGCCCTTGCCGACATCGCCGAAGCCGCACACGATCGCGACTTTGCCCGCCATCATGACGTCGGTGGCGCGCTTGATGCCGTCGACCAGGCTCTCGCGGCAGCCGTAGAGATTGTCGAATTTCGACTTGGTGACGCTATCGTTGACGTTGATTGCCGGGACCTTCAGCTCGCCCTTCTTCATCATCTCGTAGAGCCGGTGGACGCCGGTCGTCGTCTCCTCCGAGACGCCTTTGACGTTCGCCAGGAGTTCAGGATACTTGTCGTGCAGGAGCCTGGTCGCGTCGCCGCCATCGTCGAGGATCAGATTGGGCAGCCAGGCCTCCTTGCCGTCCGTGGCCGGCCCGCGCACCGTCTGCTCGATGCACCACTCGTACTCCGCCTCGCTCTCGCCCTTCCAGGCGAAGACCGGGACGCCGCGCGCGGCGATCGCCGCCGCCGCATGGTCCTGCGTCGAGAAGATGTTGCACGATGACCAGCGCACCGTGGCGCCGAGCTCGACCAGCGTCTCGATGAGGACGGCGGTCTGGATCGTCATGTGCAGGCAGCCGACGATACGGGCGCCCTTCAGCGGCTTCGCCTTGCCGTATTCGCGGCGCAGCGCCATCAGGCCGGGCATCTCGGTCTCGGCGATGGCGATCTCCTTGCGGCCCCAATCGGCGAGGGCGATGTCGGCGACCTTGTAGTCGGTGAAAGCGGGCATCACGGGGTTCCTATGGCGGGAGAATGATCGGCGGCCGGCGACGGATGGCGCCGCGGGCCGCATATACCAGCGGCGGCGGCGCCGGGCAAGATCGCGGCGGGCCGGAACGGGTCGGCGGCGGGCGGCGCCTGCAAATAACAGGCAAAATGCAGGCAGCGGAGTGTGTTCTGTGGTCACGATACTCTATATAGGTGCAAGACACCGGCGGGATATTTGCCCTTGATGCTCATCGGCTTGGCCGCGAGTTGCTGCAATGCGGCATGACCATTTGTTCGTATCCGAAAGAGATATTATTATGTCCGAAAAATATTAGCAAGCGATTTGACGGCCGGCGGATTGCGCCCTGCTCCGCTGACGTTCAATCACCGAGGCCTGGACTTGCACGGGCGGCTGCGCTTGGGGCGCCGCCGCCATTTTACGTGCTCTCCTCCGCCTCTGCACACCGGGAGATCGTGTCATGCAGAACCATATCTACAAGGTCGTCGAGATCGTCGGCTCCTCGGAAACCGGCGTCGAGGATGCCATTCAGAGCGCGATCACGCGCGCCTCGCGGACGTTGAAGCATCTGCGCTGGTTCGAGATCGCCCAGCTGCGCGGCCACATCGAAAACGGCAAAGTTGGCCACTATCAGGTGACGCTCAAGGTCGGCTTCGCGTTGGAGGATGCGACGGGGTAGCGGCCGGCACCGGCCGGAATCCATACCGGCGGCGGCACTGCGGCCGCCCAATGGACCCCGGCCCTTCGCCGGGGTGACGAGCGAGGGTTGCGCAAATCGTGAGGATGCCTCGCCACCCGACCAAGACCCAGCATTCCGGCGGAGGCTGGAATCTCAGACCGCCCGTTTTCCGTTCTGATCCGCCGGCACGAGCGGAATTCTGATGTAGAGCGTCGTGCCGAGTGCGGTCGCGGAGTCGACCATCAGGATCCCGCCGACCAGGGCCAATCGCTCGCGCATCCCGCTGAGGCCGAGGCGACCCTGCGGCACCGGTGCCGTCGGATCGAAGCCTTTGCCATCGTCCTCGATGATGACCTGCAACTGCGCCTCGCGACATTCCATCACGATGCTCACCGTCCGCGCCTGGGCATGCTTCAAGATATTGGTTAGCGAGATAAGTCTCGACGGCGCGAATTAAGCCTACATCGTCGAGTGCCGTCGGACGCAGCTCGGTGGCGATGCGGTGGAGGTTAGCGGCCATCTGCACGGTCAACGACTGCAGCCAGCGCAGCGTGGTGCGGCCGCCCTCGTCGTCGACGACACGGTCCAGCGTTTTTAGGCTCAAGGACAGCCCTGTCAGGTCCTGCCCCATCTGGTCGTGCAGCTCGCGCGCGATGCGCAGGCGTTCTTGCTCCTGCACCTCGACGATTTGTTCGAGGAGCGCCCGCCGCTCGGCTTCCGCGGCCATCTTCTGTTGAGTCGCCTGTCGGATGGCTTCGTTCGCAAGGACCGACTCGGTCACATCGCTGGCACCGCCGCGGTACCCGAGAAAGCGGCCGGTCGGGTCGAATACCGGCTTGCCGCTTGCCGACACGTAGCGCAGCTTACCATCCGCAGGGAGGACCTTGTAGGTCATCCCGCGAAAGGGCTCGTGCCGCGCGAGAGTGTCGCGATGCCGCTGCCACTTCTCGGACTCCTCAGCGGCGTCGACGGTGAGATCCCATCGCCGTCGGCCGATCATGACGGCAATGTCATGTCCAAACTCAGCGGCGCGCTCGGAGACATTGGTGAAGCGGTGGTCCGGGCCGGTCTCCCAGAACCAGTCGGAAGCGGTCTCCGCATAGTCGCGGAACCGTTCCTCGCTTTGGCGCAGGGCTTCCTCCGCTCGCTTGCGCTGACTGTTCTCATCCTGGAGTTCGGCATAGAGTCGGGCATTCTGGAGTGAAATCGCGGCCTGGGCGGCCAATAGCTCCAAGACAGCCACCCGTTTGGGCGTGAAGGCCTGGGTGGCGAGGCTGTTTTCCAGATAGAGCACGCCGACGGTCCTGGCTTGGTGAAGAACCGGCAAGCACAAGATCGATTTCGGTTGCTGGCGGGAAAAGTAGGGGTCGGTCGCGAACTGGTGCGGCGCAGTGTCGTGGGCGAGGATCAGCCTCTCGCCGCTGCGCCACACGTAGTTGCAGCAGGAGGCGGGCAGGTCTGCTCGCGAGGGGTCCTGCGCGCGCGACAGCCGGACGGTCGCTCCCTGCTGCTCGACGCCGGCCTCGGCGACCACCACCAGCTGCTCCCCGCGCACCAGGAGCAAACACCCGCGCTGTGCGCCCGCGTTCTCGATCACGATGCGCATCAGGCCCTCGAGCAGCTGGTCTTCGACGATCTCGCGGGAAATCGCCTGGGACGCCTTGACGACCGAGATGAGGTCGAGTTGCCCGGCGCCCGCCGCGAACGCGCTGCCAGGAGCGAGCGCCAGCGCCTCGCGGAGCTGCGGATGGCGCTCCTCGAGCTGCCGCACCTTGCCCGCGGCCCCCCAGGCGGCATAGCAGGCGCGGGCCTTGCGCAAATAGGTTTCCGCCAGCTGATCGAATCCGCTTCTCTGATAGAACGCCGACGCGCGCTCATAGGCGATGGCTTCGTTGTGGATGAAGCCGTTCTCATGTGCTGAGCCGATGGCCTGGTCGTAGCGGCGCATGGCCTCGAGGTCCCGGCCCTCGATGCGGGCGACCTCGGCCGCCACCAGGAGATGCTTGTCGCGGAAGGTCGCAGAGCAGCTCTCCGCCCACTCGCGCAGCTGCCCGACATGCTCCGTCAACGCCGCCAGCCTTTGGCTTTGGCCCGGCTCGTAAGCAGCGGCGATCGCGAGTGCCGCGTAATAATGGTAGTCGAGCGTCTGGATGTGAGCGACCACTGCCCAGAGGACTGACTTCGCCTTCTCGGCGGCCTCGAGCGCCGCCTCGTAGTCGCCGAAGATGAAGCGGGCCTGGAGCTTGATGATCCAGTACCGGCAGGCCACGGGGCTCATCCGGTTCTGGTTGAGTTGCGCCTCGAAGGCCGCCTCGTCGAAGCCCGCGTCACTGAACGTAGAGAAGCTCACGGTGCGGCCCTGCATGTTCCGGATCAAACGCTGTCGGATCACGATGTTGTCCCCGACGTCGCGGAACCTGGCCTTGCGAATGAAATCGAGAAACTTTTCGGACTCGCCCCACACGTCGTCGAGGTGATCGCCGCGCAGCAGGCGATTGACGACGATGTGATGGCAGCTGTAGCAGGCGATGGCGAGATCGCCCGTCTCGATAGCGGCGCGCAAGGCGGCGCGAGCGAAGTCGATCGCGGTCGTGATCGGCTGCGTCCAGAGGTCGACCAGCTCTCGCGAAAAATAGGCCTTCGCCTTGTAGGCTCCGAAGCCATGCTTCTCGATGAGGTCGACGGCGAGCTTTCCGAACCGGTAGCCGTCCTCGTAGCGGTGGAAGACCGGGCCGAGGATCAGCCCGAACCATGCGTAGCCGTGCGAGGAAGCGTCGGTCGTCCCATGAGCCAAGCTCACATTGACCATGCGGCAGAGGTGCAGATAGAGCAGATTGACGTCGGTAACGAACGCCGCTGAGAAGAGGACCGAGAGCACGCGCATCGCGGCCTGCATCCCAGGGTCGGTCATGAGCGGCAGATCGACCAAGCTCTCGATCGGCGCGCCGGCGAGGTTCCGCCAGACGGCTTCGTATTCGAGCTGGACCTCTTCGCGCGTCGGGTGCGCCGGCATCTCGATGCCGAGCAGGCGCAGGCACTCGAGCGCACTGGCGACGGCCTGCGGATGCTCGGACTTCATGACGTGGAGATCCATCTCCAGGCGGTAGGCGGCCGCCTTGTCGGTCTTCGACGCCGCTTTCTCGAGCAGCTCCGCGATGAGCCGCTCGGCCGCCTCGAAATCGCCGCTCAGGAACTCGCACTCCGCACGTTCCAGCGCCAAGCCGAACGCCAGCTCGTACCGGCTCGCCCAGCCGTCGCCACCCATCAGATCCATCCCGATCGCAAGATAGGAACGTGCAGAGACATAGGCCGTCGACGCCTTCGCCTTTTTGCCGGCGAGAAGCTCGAACGCGGCCAGCCGCTCTTTCTCATCCCGATCCGCGATGAGGGCACACCCGCGATTGAGCTGGTTGACGACATCGAAGATGCCGTCGGCGGTCATCTGCGCCGTGAGCAGGCGGCCGATCCGCAGATGCGCGGCGGCACGCTCCTCCTCGGGGATGAGCGCATAAGCCGCTTCCTGGACGCGGTCGTGGAGGAACCGGTACCGGCCATGGAGGTAGAGGACGAGCCCGACGCGCACGGCCTCCCAGAGATCGGCCTGCGTCGCCTCGGCCGATTGCCCACGAACCATCGTCAGAGTGGCGCTCGCGGCGCTGTTGCCAAGGCAGGCGAGCTGTTTCAGCGCGTCCTGCGTCGCCGCCGGCAAGCGCCGCAACTTGCCGACCATGAGATCGACCACGTTGTCGCTGAAGCCCTTGGCGTGGATGCGCGCCACGTCCCATCGCCAAGCCGCTTCCGCCGGGTCGAATTCGAGAAGATGCTCCTCGCATAGCTCGGTGAGGAACTCGATCGTGAAGAACGGGTTGCCGGCGGTTTTCTCGTAAAGGAGCCGCGCCAGCGGCCGGGCGCGCGCCGGCGCGCAGTGCAGCGCGTCGACGACGAGCCGGCCGACATCCGCGGCGGACAGGGGCGGCAGGACGATCTCGTGCACGCTCGCTCCGGCCCTGCGGATGGCGTCGAGTGTCAGCATGAGCGGGTGCGAGGGGGCGACCTCGTTATCGCGATAGGCGCCGACCAGGAGGAGATGGCGCAGGTCGGGCGCGCTGATGAGATGCTCGAGGAGATCGAGGGTCGCCGCATCGAGCCATTGCAGGTCGTCGAGGAAGAGGACGAGCGGGTGATCGGGCCGGGCAAAGGTGCCGAGGAAGCGTCGGAACACGGCGTGGAACCGGCTCTGCGCTTCCCGGGGCGGCAGGTCCGCGACGGGCGGCTGCTCGCCGATGACGAGCACCAGCTCGGGGATGAGGTCGACAAGGAGCTGCCCATTCGGAGCCACCGCCTCCCGCAGGGCATCTCGCCAACTGCCGAGCTCCGCCTCGCTGCGGCTCAGCAGCTGGCGCACCAGGGTCTGCAGCGCCTGCGCCAGCGTGGCGTAGGGGATATCGCGCTTGTACTGATCGAACTTGCCCGAGGCGAAAAGGGCGCGCGCCGGGACGAGCGCCCGCTGCAGCTCGTTTACCACCGACGACTTGCCGACACCGGAATAGCCGGACACCAGCGCGAGCTCCGGCGTGCCGTGCGCTACCACCCGCTCGAAGGCCGCCAAGAGGGCCTGGATCTCGGACTCGCGCCCGTACAGCGTCTCGGGAATGATGAGCCGGTCGGCGGCATCGTGGGTGCCGAGAGGAAAGGGATCGATGCCTCCCCGCGCCTCCCATTCCGCAAGGCACCGCCGGAGGTCGGCCTCGACGCCGGCAGCGGTCTGGTAACGCTCCTCGGCGGTCTTGGCGAGGAGCTTCATGATGATCTGAGAGAGCGCCTCGGGCGCCTCCTTGGTGCGCTCGGCGGGCGGCATCGGCGGCCGCGCGATATGGCAGTGCACCCATTCCATCGGATCGGCCGCGGTGAACGGCAACGCGCCGGTCAGCAGCTCGTAGAGGGTGACGCCAAGGGCGTAGAGATCGCTGCGCGCATCGATCGAACGGTTCATCCGGCCGGTCTGCTCCGGCGCCATGTAGGCAAGCGTGCCGGCGATGATCTCCGGCGGCTCGGGCGTCTGGCGCTCGCGTGACAGCTGCGATGCTATGCCAAACCCAGTCAACCAGACGATGCCGCTGGCGGTGTCGGCAAGGACATTGGCCGGCTTGATGTCCTTGTGAATGAGACCGCGGGCGTGCATGCGGCCGAGGGCGGCGGTAAGACCGATCGCCAGGCGCAGGAATCGCGTCATCTTCAGGCGCCGCCCTTGCCGCGGCACGAGGATCTTGCCGCCGGGGTCGTCGAGCACCAGCATGGTTCGGCCGGCATGGCGCGCGAGCGCGAGCGGGCGGACCGCCCATTCGGGTTCGAGCTCGCCGCGAATCGCGAACTCGTGCTCGAGCCGCACGAGGCTGGTCGGTGCGGGGTGATCGAGGCCGGGTACCAGGACGAGGACAGGCGCTTGATCAAGGATCCGCTGACCGCGATAGAGAACGAACTCGCCGTCGACCCGTAGCGCCTCGATCAGCCGGTATTCAGAAAGCGCCATCACGGGTGGCGAGACCTCCTCTGGCCCCCCTAACCGCGGTCAAGGCTCAGACTCGGTCCTCGACCGCCACATTTCTCGGATGTCTGAATAAACATATGTAACAATCCAGGTGACCGTATCACGGGCCTACCTGAATCAGAATATCAATCCGTAGCGAAGGCCGCCCGATCCGGCGCCACCGCGTGTCGCGCCTGATCGCTGGGATCGCTGCCGGGTCGATCGGGGCGGCGGGCGCCGGGAGGTCGGGCGTCATGGCGGTGGCTGCGCGCACTTAATTCTTGTCGGCGTTCCCTTCTTGTCGGGTCGCCAAGCGGCCGGCGGATGATTGCGGTCTCGCTTAGTTGAAGCGTGCACCCGATGTACCGACCTTTTACGAAAGTCGATACTAGGCTATCCGGTGGATCAGCTGTTTTGCCTCTGTGTCGACGCGGCAACGCCGCATGACTTCATGGAGATGGAAATGCGGGAACGCCGCCTCTCGCTCCACCTCGATGACGAATTGGCCGGGACGCAGCGCGACGCCGACGCGGCGTTGCCTGGGGTTGGGGTGGACCTCGCCCATGCCGAGGATCCGTCCCGCCGCATCATGCACGACGAGCAGTTTCATGGCGGCTCTCCCACCGTCAGATATTGCACATTCACCGAAGCAACGATGCCGCTGATGTTCTTCATGTGGAAATAATAGGTGAAGGACCCAACGCCGTTCGGATCCGGGTCGTTATAGATCGACCACGGTGGCTCGAGGAAAATGATGCCGGGAATGTCGTTCGCTGCGTTGCCGCCGATACTCATATAGGAGTGCGCATCGAAGACGTTGACCGCATCACCGCGCCAGCCCCAGCTGGTGACGGTGAGTTCGGCGTCCGCGTCGAAAATCCAAGTGAAGACCAGGCCGGTTTCCATGCTCGCCTGCTCCGCGATCGAGAAACGTATCGTGAGCAGCCTAGGCTCGATTGTGGGGACGTGCTTATGAGCGAATTCACAGCTCTTGGAATAGACGATGCGTTGATCGTCTGGGGCGAGACCCGCCTACGCCGACGGGGCGTCCGCCAGCTTCCACGTATCCCCCAGGCTGGCGGCCGCTAAATTGCTACCACCGCCAAACAGGACATCTTCGCTCGGATGCCGTCGATTGCCATTGCGTGGCAGTTGCGCGGCAGTGGTCCGATGTCCTGGCGCTGGGTCCAGAGACAACTGTCGCCCGAAATGCTGCCGCGCTCCGGTAGAGCAAGATAGCTCGCCAGCCGAGCGCCGGCGAGACGAACACAAGGACGAAATGCGGCGATCCGCTTCGGCGGCGAGACCATCCGGCGGCGCCTCTTGACATAGTCCCCCGCGCGGCAAAAATCTCACTGATTACCTAACGTGGACGTAAGCGAGATGGTCGAGCCGATGCGCTGGCATCGGCAGCGTGTCGTAGCGCAGGAGCGCCGCGGGCATGTGCTTCGCCGGCGCAAAGCAACGGGGAAGGGAGGACGACAATGACCGATGACGGCGTGCGGGACCTGAATGCAGGTTTGGCGAACGCTCCTCGCGGGAAAACCGAAAGACCCTCCGCCAGGCACGATGACGCCGGGAACAAAGATCCTGGCAAAGAGGATTCGACCTCGGCTCGCGGACGGGCGGTTGTTTTGGGCGATCAGTCGGATGCGATCCGCAGCGTCTTCGTCGCGCGAACAGTGGTGACGAGCGCGGCATCGGCAGGTGAATTTGCGGGTATGGAGACCGCCATCGAGGGGCTTGCCGTGCGCGGTGCCTATCTGGCGCACCTCGCCGAAGGCGAGGTCGAGGGCGGAGGCGGCGCCGATTTGCCTCAGGGCGATGCCCTCCGCAAAGCCTATCTCGCGCACACCGTTGCCGCTCCAACTCCGCAGAGAGCCCGTCCAGCCCGCGCCAAGCGCTCAGGCTCGGTCGCCCGGGCGGCGGCAAAACCGCAGCGCAATCGCGCCAAAGCGAAGACGCCGGTCAAAGCGAAAACCAGGACGAGCGCCGCATCCAATCGACCGCCGCGGGCGAATGAGCAGCGTGCGGCAGGCACGACGCTGAAGCGGCGCGCCGGGCCGGGAACACGAAGCGGCGTCGGGCGGTCCGCTCAAAAAGCAAAACGCTCGCGGCGTTGAGTGCCAGAAACTAGCACCGCGGGAAAATAGCGCCACGGGCGGCCGCGGCACTCGCCGCCACAAACGCCTGGTGGCGGCGCGCGGCCTTACGCCCGACCTTCCGGCATCGGCATGCCGCGCGCCAGCAATTCGTTCATGATCCGCTCCGCTCCCTCGATGCAGGAATCGGCAAGAAGCCGGGCATCCTCTTCCGCCATTCCTTCGCGGCGGGCATCCTCGATCAGCTCGCGGTGACGCTCGGCAAGAAAGGCCGCGCGTGCCTGTCCTGACGGGCACTGCGCCGCGCGCATCGCCACCTCGGTGGCCCAGGCGGCGATTGTCTGCGTGAGGTTCCCGGTCATAAGTCACCGGGCACGGCGTTGCCGGGCAGGCCGAAGACAAAGTCGACGCCGTTCTCGTCGCACCGCTCCATGACCTCCGGGCGGCCGTAGCGGCCGTCGCTGCGGATGGCGATTCGGGTCTGCGGCCGGTGGAGATCGTTGCCGTCTTCATAGCCGCAGGCGATGACGAAGATGCGGGCGCCCAGGATGTCGGGAAGTAGATGGGTGACCCGGCCCGCATCGCGCTCGCCGGGAATCGCCGCGGCGAGTTGGTCAGCAATGCCGAGCCGACGCTCCGCCTGGGCGAGAAGCATCACCCCGTCGCCTGAAGCGATCCGACCGCCATTGAAGGCGGCGCTGACCTTCTTGCGCGCTATCGCTGGAAGGTTGAGGGGCAGTAGGGTATTTTCGTCCATCGGAGGTTGCCGTTCCTCGATCGCTGAGCTGCCTCGGCTGACGGAATCATGCCGCGGCCTACTGGGTGTGCCAATGCTGGTGTTTCGACAATTGTTCGACCCGCAATCATCGACCTACACTTATCTGCTCGGCGATGGAGGCGGCGGCAAGGCCGTGCTGATCGATCCGGTGTTCGAGCAGGTGCGGCGCGATGCGGCTCTTATCGACGAGCTTGGCCTCAGCCTGGTCGCGACACTGGAAACTCATGTTCATGCCGATCACGTGACCGGCGCTTGGCTGCTTAAGCGACGTATGGGCAGCCAGATCATGCTCTCGGCGGCAAGTGGCGCGGCAGATGCCGACCGCTACCTGGTGCAGGACGATGTGGTTGCCTTTGGCGGGCGGCGGCTTCTGGTTCGCGCGACGCCGGGCCATACCAACGGCTGCGTTACCTATGTGCTGGACGACAACAGCATGGCGTTCACCGGCGATTGCCTGCTGATCCGCGGCAGCGGGCGCACCGATTTCCAACAGGGTGACGCGGCGACGATGTATCGCTCGGTGCATGACTGCATCTTCAGCCTTCCGAACGACTGCCTGCTCTACCCGGCGCATGATTACCGTGGCCTCACGGTAACCAGCGTCGCCGAGGAGCGCCGCTTCAACCCGCGGCTCGGCGGCCAGGTCGCTGTCGGCGATTTCACCGGCTACATGAAGAACATGCGGCTCGCCCACCCGAAGCTGATCGATGTCGCGGTGCCGGCCAATCTGCGTTGCGGCCGCCCCGAGAACGAGACCGGACTCGCCGCCGACCCAGGCTGGGCGCATCTGCACTACAGTTTCGCCGGCGTGTGGGAGATCGATCCGCACGGGCTCGAAGAACATGCGGCGGAGGTGCAGATCCTCGATGTGCGCGAGCCCGACGAATTCAGCGGACCGCTCGGCCGTATCGCGGGGGCGATTCTGATCCCACTCGGCGAACTGGCCGAGCGCGCCGGCGAATTGAGACGAGATCGCCCGATTGTCGCCGTTTGCCGGGCCGGCAGCCGTTCGGCGCAGGCTATTTCTATCTTGCAGCAGAACGGTTTTACCGATGCGGTCAACCTGACGGGCGGTATGTTGCGCTGGCGTGCGGAAGCCCACCCTGTCGAGGGCGGCAGCCGTTAATCAGGAGCCACCTCGCCGGCTGATAGTGGCGGCACAAGGCGGTTTGTTGGAGAGGACGGGTATTGGTTGCCGAGGAGGCGGCACGGTTATGCGCGTGTCGAGGACGCGGTCCCGCCTAATATTTGCGCGATTTGTCCGGCTATTTCGCAATCTGGATAGATCGTCCTAGCCGAGCGAGCGTACAGTGCATGCGTCAATCAGGGGCAGGTGTCGCGTCGGTTGAGATCGGCTCAGCGCGGCTGGCTTGATGCGCATCTCTAAAGAATGCGAGGAAGGAGATAAGGTATGGCCGAGTATTTGCTGATCGAGTCGAGGGACCCCTTCGAATCGAATGACGTCAGTTACTACTGCGATCTGGCACGCGGGCTGGTGGAAGCGGGCAACCAGGTCACTCTCTTCCTGGTGCAAAACGCGGTTCTGGCGGCGCGGCCATTGGCGCGGAGCCCGGCGCTGCGGTCGCTGATCGGCTCTGGCATCAAGGTGCTCGCCGATGATTTCGCGCTCCAGGAGCGGGGAATCACCAAACTCCTCGACGGTGTCCAGATCGCGCCAATCGAGACCGTGGTCGACCACATGGAAGCCGGCCACAAGACTCTTTGGCACTAGGAGACTGACATGTCGCAAAAGGCCTTCGCCATCGCACTCATGGATCCGCCGTACGAGTCGGAGAACCTGACGACGGCTTTCCGCATCCTGGGTGCCATGGCGCAACGCGGACACAACATCAACGTCTTCGCCTATGAAGGTGCGGCCGGGCTGGCTTTCGCCAGGCAGGCGCCGCATCCGAACCCGGTGCATGGCAAAAACGTCGCCGAAGAAAACCACCCCACGACCAAGGACCAGGTCACGGCCCTGTTGGCGCTTGCCGAGCAGAACGGTGGCAAGGTCGACTGGGTGAATTGCGGCATGTGCGTCGACGAACGCGGCGTTGGCGAGTTTGTCGCCGGCAGGCGGGGCTCGCCTGCCGATTTTCATGCATTCTGCGAAGCGTCCGACAACGTGCTCGCCATTCCGGTGAAGTGAGGTATCCCGTGGCCAAGAAAACGCTGAATATCGTCGAGTCTGCCTACCGTGCCGTCATGGAGGAGCAGGACGACACGATCCTCTGGCTCCTCGCGGCGATGCAGGGCGCGGGAGCCGAGCACACTGTCGTGCTACGTGGGAACGCCGTGAACTACGCGGTCGCGGGGCAGGGCGCGCCCGGGCTTACCATCGGTGGGTGGAAGCAATCTCTGGCGCCACGCATGGACAACGACGTTATCGACCTCATCGAGAAGCGTAAGATCCCGGTGCTCGTCATCGAGGAAGATTTGGCCGCGCGGGGCATCGAGCGCGATGAGCTGGTCCCCGGGGTCCAGCTGCTCAGCTTGAAGATGCTCCCGAAGCGCATGGCGGAATACGAAATCGTCTCGCATTGGTAGGCAGACGAGCCGCTAGATGCGGATTTGGCAGCGACCGGAATATGAACGGCTAGATAGATAGGCCGCGTTGCGACTCAATCGCGGCGACACGAACTGCGACGTCGGAATCGCGCCGCCGCCCGTCACGGTCTATCATTCCCGGATGTCGTCCGAGAATAAATTCGGCCGCGATCGGCTGGTCGAACTCGTCGCCGAGGCGCGGCGTGCGGTGGTCTTCACCGGCGCCGGCATCTCGACCGAATCCGGGATCCCCGATTTCCGCAGCCCGGGCGGCGTCTGGAGCCGCATGAAGCCGATCATGTTCGACGAATTCGTCGGCAGCGAGGCGAAACGGCGCGAGGCGTGGAGCCGCGCCTTCTCCGGCGTCGCCGGCTGGGTCGGCGCCGCGCCGAATGCGGGGCACCGCGCCATCGCCCGCCTTGTCGCGCGCGGCACGGTCGCCGCAATCATCACCCAGAATGTCGACAATCTGCACCAGGCATCGGGCGTGCCGGCGGCGCAGGTGATCGAGCTGCACGGCAATGCGAGCTACGCGACCTGCCTCGAATGCGGCTTGCGCCACGAGCTCGACGTGCTGAAGCAGAGCTTCCTCGGACGCGACGAGATCCCCGCCTGCCGCGACTGCGGCGGCATCGTCAAGACGGCGACCATCTCGTTCGGCCAGGCGATGCCGCGCGAAGCCATGACGCGCGCCGAGGCAGCGACCCTCGACTGCGATCTCTTCATCGTCCTCGGCTCGTCGCTCGTCGTCTATCCGGCGGCCGGCTTTCCCGTACTCGCCAAGACGAGCGGCGCCCGGCTCGCCATCGTCAATCGCGAGCCGACGCCGCATGATGCGCTCGCCGACATCGTTCTCCACGACGAGATCGGCCCCGTCCTGTCTGAGGTCGTGCCGTAGCGCCGCCTAACCCCCGGTATCGAGCTCGGGATAGTGCCGGAAGATGCCTTGCTGGTTGAAGGCGATGCGTCGATCCGACGCGAGATAGGCGGCGATGCGCGGGCGCGCGGCGACCTTGTCGTGCAGGGCGGCGATTCGGGGATGGCGCTTCTCGAGCCCTGCCATGGCGCGCGGAAAGGCATAGCGCAGCCCGGCGACGATCTGGAACAGCGAGAGGTCGGGATAGCTGCGCCGGGCGCCGAGGAGATAGGCGCTGCCCTTCTTGTTGCGGCGCAGAATTCCTTCGAAATAGTCGAGATATTTCGGCGCACGCGCGGCCAGGAAATCGGCAGCGCGGCGGCGCGCCTCGTCGCGCTGGTCCTCGTAATAGAGGCCGCTGGCGATCGGATGATGCGTGTCGTGGATCTCCTGCAGGAAATCGGCGACGGTCAGTTGCAGCTGATGTGCCCACAGCCTGCCGGCCTCGCCGGAAGGAGCGAGCCCGTGGCGGTCGCCGAGGAAGAGAAGGATGTTGGCGGTCTGGCCGATGACGAGCTTGCCTGCTTTGAGAAAGGGGGGCGCGAAGGGCGGGCAGGCGATTTTGCTGTTGTCGAGCACCCGCATCAGGGCCCCGGTGCCGGACTCGCGCGCGACGTCGACATAGGCGGCACCGGCCTCCTCGAGCGCCAGCCGCACGAACTCGCCGCGGCCCTGGATCGAGGGCCAGTAATAGAGCTCGTAGATCATCCGCTGCTCCTTCCCGCCAGCACCAAGATGCGGTTGCGCTCACTTTCCCAGATGCTTGTCGAAGAAGCGCGCGATGTCGGTGAAGGCCTCCTTGGTTTCCGGCGCCTTAATGTCGAAGCTGTACTGGGCGTGCGACATGCCTTCGTAGACGTTGAGTTCGGCGACCACACCGGCCCGCCGCAGCTTGCGATGCGTGCGGACGGTGTTGGAGAGGAACAGGTCGCGCGTGCCGGTGGTCAGGATGGTCGGCGGGAAGCCGTGGAAGTCGCCGTAGATCGGCGAGAGATAGGGATCCTTCATGTCGTGGCCGGCGGCGTAGAGCTTGGCGGCGCGGCCGAGCCAGCCGTCCCAGCTCACCAGCACGTTGTCGATCCATTCATTGGCGGCATAGCTGTCGCCGATCTTGTCGAGATCCGACCACGGCGTGCCGGGCGCGATCGCCGCCGGCAGCGGCAGCTTCTCGGCCTTGGCGCGCAGCACCATGGCGAGGGTCATCGCGCCGCCCGTCGAGGTGCCGAAGATCGCCATGTTGCGCGGCTTCGCCATCTTGACCGCCGCCTTCCACACCGCCATCGCGTCGTCCATCGCCGCGGGATAGGGGAAGTCGGGCGGCATGCGGTAATCGACCGAGATCACCTTGAATCCGCCGAACCCGGCGAGCAGGATCGCCTCGGGCAACGCCGCCTCGCCGGGGCCGAAGACATAGCCGCCGCCATGGACATGGACGAGGAGGCGATTGCGATTGGCCGCCGGTATCGCCTTCGGGGTGACGATGAAGCATTTGACGCCGCCGATCACCGCCGGCTGCACGGCGACGGCGAGTTGCTCCTTCATCGCCGGCAGCAGGGCGATCGCCTGCGCGGCGCGGCGATCGATCAGCTCCTTCCACTCCGCGGCGCTC
>WNFD01004378.1_pt1 | contig 16166 bp, 16 predicted proteins | sample 5400491 | NCBI WGS metagenome assembly WNFD01 (sample SAMN13153343, study PRJNA577476) | soil metagenome | isolation source: 120 cm saprolite under Douglas fir tree site 2 hole 2 replicate 2 | place: USA:California | collected 2015-04-18 | reverse complement strand
CGCATCTACGAGCTCAAGACCCGCGCCCGCCATAAACCCCTCTCGCTCCTCATCGCTGAGGTCGCCCAGGCCTACGAACTCGCCCGCCAGCTCGACACCGCCTTCGACCGCCTCGCCGAAAAGTTCTGGCCCGGGCCCCTCACCATCGTCGTCAAGGCCGGCAGCAAGCTTCCCCTGCGCGTCACCGCCAACACCGGCAACCTCGCCCTCCGCGTTCCGGAAGCCGCCATCCCCCGCGCCGTCGTCAGCCGCCTCGGCCTGCCCATCACCGCTACCTCGGCCAATCTCTTCGGCCTGCCCGAGTGCACCTCTGCCACTGGCGTCCGCGAGCAGCTCGGCGACAAACTCCCCCTCATCGTCGACGGCGGCCCCACCCTCCGAACCACCGCCACCACCATCGTCGACCTCTCCGGCGGCGGCAACTCCTGGATGATTCTCCGCGAAGGCGCAATCCCGACGCACGAGATCGCCCTGGCGCTCCAGCATTAGGGCTACGTCACTACCCGAAACCGTCGACAACTTTTACATCGAGCATTCCAGCTCCGAACCTGTAAACTAGCTCGACGCACCATTGAACCTGTGGCAGACTTGCTCTCGTCGATGTGGGCCCGCATTTGTTCTCCCGCAACCTTGGTTCTTCCTTCACGATGATCGCTCCTTCCTCCAATCTGCGGCGCAGAGCTACCAATCGCGGTCTCTTTATCCGTCGGCTGCTCGCGCTGATTCTCCTGGTCGCGACCGCATGGTGTGTCTGGGTCTACCTGCAGATATCCGCCGTCGCCAGCGAAGACGACGCCCAGCCCGCTGACGCCATCGCCGTCTTCGGCGCAGCCGAGTACTCAGGCCACCCCTCGCCCGTTCTTCACGCCCGCCTCGACCACGCCGTCGACCTCTACCGCAAACACATCGCCCCTCTGGTCATCACCCTCGGCGGCGGCAGCGACAAAGACTCCGGCAACACCGAAGGAGGCGTAGGCCGCGACTACCTCCTCGCAAATGGAATTCCCTTCGGCAGCATCATCGCCGAAACCCGCTCCATCGACACCGAGCAGCAGGTCCACCGCCTCGCTGCCATCGCGCACGAAAACAATCTCCACCACATCGTCGTCGTCTCCGACGCGACCCATCTTTTCCGCATCCGCGCGCTCTGCAAAGACGCCGGCCTCGATGTCTACACCTCACCCCGGCCCGCGCTCGGCCACATCAGCAACTACGACATGGCTATGCGCTACTTCCACGAGATCGTCAGCTACACCGCCCTCCGGCTCAACCTCAACATCTGAACGCTGCACAGCTAGCTCGTCGTTCGCTTGACTTCAATTCAGCACCCTGCAGTGAAAACGGATCGGGACTGAAATCTGTTATCCGTTTTTTAGTTGTCATCCTTCCGCGAAACCGGGGTCCCCGACGAGCGCGCTTTTGGCTCGTTGGGGTGGGAAGCGGGAGGATCTGCTTTGTCTCTGCTGTTGTCGTTGCTTTTGCTCTCAAATCCACCAACGCGCACCCAAGGCCACGCCAGCTGCAAATACAGTCGAGGAAAAATTCACAAGGTCATTCCCCAACCAACCTCGCCGCTCCACAGTAGCGCCCAGCAAACTATCGAAAAACAAACCGCAGATTCCCGCAAGGAAAACAATCACCCCATCGAGAGCGCTCAATCGCAGCGCCCAAACTCCTACAGTCGCCACTAACGCTCCAGCGACAATTCCCGCACCAGATCCCACCAGCGTCACAGCCCCATCCGTTCCCACATCAACCCGCCGCAATCCCACCAGCATCACCGGGACCCCGCCAAACGCCTGCCCAATCTCTGAAGAAACCGTGTCCGCCGTGGCTTCCACCAAAGCCGCGAGACACATCACCATCATCGCGGGATATGCCCACATCTGGAAATAGAGGGTGCCGCAACAAAGCCGGTCTCGCATCACGACGACCAGGCCCACGGAGGAAACGCTTAGTGCAGCTGTGGAAAGATTTGCAATCACCTGCGCCGCACTTCGGCCCCGCTTTTCAACCAGTCCTGCTTTCGCTTTCTTTGTTCGGCCGGCCCGCGTAGAAAGAAACGTAAGCACAAATAGGAGTGCCAAAGGCGCAAATCCAGATCGCACGAGGGTGAAGCGGAAGGAAGTCGTTCCGCTCAGGAGAATCAGGCAAATCAATCCGCCAAACAGGGCACCTGCGGCTGTAGCAGCGCGCAGCACAAGCACAAGGCAGGCGAAAGCAACACTGATTCCAGCAATCTTCGCAAGCAGAATGGGTTCATCGGATCCACCTGCGCCCCATGGAAAGAAAGGTTGCCGAAAACACGCCGCAGTCTCCAGAATCAACAGAAATCCCACCACCCCAACCAGCGTCCGCGACTGCAACCGGTCCCTTGCCTCCGGAATCGCCTTCCTCCACCCCGTATCTCTCTCGACCTCCTGCATTTCCTCGCCCATCGCCCAACCTTACCCGGCGCAGTGATTTACAATCAAACCTTGAGCATAGCCAACACCAGCACCACCGCGGGAGCAGTTTTGCACTTAGCAAGAATCGAAGCAGAAGCAAACACCCAGTCGCGGCCACGCCGGCGCCCCGTTCGGTCCGTAGCGCAGGCCCTCCGGTCCCCATTCAGATTCGCTTTGGCAGCTGCCGCTATGGCATCCGTCATCGGCTGCGGCAACACCTACCGCCCCGTCGTCAGCGCCATCAACCCGGTCGGCCCAGCAGCGCAGCCGCAGAAGTTTGCCGTGGCAATCTCCACCACTGGCACGACTGCCCACCCCACCCCAGGCCTGGTCACCTTCATCGACTTCTCCGGCGACACCGTTCTCATCACGGCCCAGATCGGCGTAAATCCCTACTATCTGATCCTCAACAGCGGCGGCAACACCGGCTACACCCTAAACAGCGACCACACCCTCACTACCTTCGACATCAGCACCTCGCTACTGCAAAGCCAGGTCCTCCAGACCACGCTTCTCCCCGGTGCCAACCCAGTCAGCATCTTTCCTGAGGGCGCCAATACCTACGTCACAGACCCCGGCTTGAGCGCCATCTCCCAATTCGTGGGGCAGCCCCTGAGCCTGCAGCAGGAACTCGTCCCCCCAGCTCTCCTTGCTTGTCCGCCTTCGACTCCTTCCACGCCCGTCTACACAGTCGGCATAGCCAGTGCGCCTCGCATCTATGCCATCAGTGAGCCCGTTGTCCCTAGCGCCTGCCCCGGTCAGGTCTCCACCATCGAGACAGCCAGTAACACCATTGATCCCACGCCAATTCCCGTGGGCATCAATCCGGTCTACGGTGTCATGACTGCCGATGCCAAGCGGGCCTTCATCATGAATCAGGGAGACGGCACGGTAAGCGTCATCAATGCCCAGACGAACCTGCTCGACATCGTGCCCGCAGGAGCCACCAACCCGATCAAAGTCGGAACCTCACCCCTCTGGGCAGACTTCGCGCCAACCCGCAACGAGATGGTCGTCGCCAACGCAGGCGACGGCGTCCACGCAGGCTCGGTCAGCATCATCAGCATTCCGCTCTGCTCAGCGGCTGCTCTCCCCACCAACCCCAACTGCGATCCCAACAATCCAGTCGACGCGGTAGGCTTCGGCACCGTGCTCGCAACCGTTCCCGTGGGCATCAACCCCCGCATGGTTGGCGTCCTGCAGGATACAACCAACAGCCGCGCCTACGTCGTCAACGGCGGCAACCCCAACCTGCCCTGCGCCGCTCCCACCACAGCCCTTCCGCTCGGCAACTGCACGGTCTCAGTCATCAACCTCACGACCAACACGGTTACGGCAACGATCCCCCTCCCTGTCAGTCCCATCACCGGTGGCGCTCCCAACATCAACGGCCACCCTAACTACATCGCCGTCACCAGCGGCACACCAACCGGCAAAGTCTACGTCACCTCTCCCGAATCCAACTTCATGACCGTCATCCGCACCGATATAGACACAGTCGACCTCACCATCCCGCTCCAGGGAAACGGCGTCTCGGTCCGCGTCACCCAGCCATAAGCCATTCGCGATCCACCAGGCCTAAGGCCGCAACAAAAGGCCATCCGCACAGGATGGCTCTTTCATTTTGCTTGTAACCGTTTGGTTATTCCCCAGCCAGAATAATCGGCTGAGTCGGTGTTGCCGCTCCGCCCTCATCCTCCACCGTAACCCCGAAGGCCTTCGCCTCGACCCCCTTCGGCAGCGGAGGCATAATCACACTGGCATTGCCGCGCTCATCCGGCCGGAACGTCCCCGCGGGAATCGGGCTCCCTCCCGCCGCTGCCGGAATCAGCCACAGCTCATACGTCTTCCCCGGCTGCAATGGCTCCAGATTGCTCGCCAGAAAGATCAGCGTTCCTTTGCTCGCAACGTACGTCGCTCTGCCCTGTGGAACCGGCGCAGTCTGACCCTTCGTGAGCGTCACCCGCATCGCCGAACGGTCGGTCATGGTATCCATCACCTGCCGCGCCGCCGCTGCATCCGCGGTCAACCGGTCAATGGTGCTCGCCTGCGCCGTCACCGCGCCGCGCATAGCCTCGCGCTCGTGATACAACATGCCCGTCGTCAACGCCAGCCCAGCCGCCAACGCCCAGCCAATCCACGGCAGCACCTTGCCGGCGATCCCGCGCTTCGGTGCTATCTCCTCGGTCACATAACTGGGAACAATCGCCCCCGACTCGGTAAAGATCGTACCCGGTCGAACCGCAGCCTCCGCCGCACGCGTCTCCGCTACAGCCGGGCGGTCGATCGGAAACGTCTTCTTCTCCCGTGCCACCTGCTTCATCAACCTCTCACGCACCTGCGCCGGCGGCGAGTGCAGATCGACCGTATGCGCATAGATCGCCAGGTCGCCCTGAATCTCCGCGAGCTCCCGGCGCGCATCGCTCGACTGCGCCAGATAAGCCGCGACCTCTGCAGTCTCTTCATTGGAAAGCAGTTGCATGGCAAACAACGCCAGATCCTCTGATGTAATACGCCGCTGATCGCTCATGCCGTAAACGCCTTTCTCAGCGAGGTGAGCGCGCTGCGTATTCTCGTCTTCACCGTACCCAGCGGGTCGCCCGTCATCTCCGCGATCTCCGAGTGCGTCAGTCCATCAAAAAATGCCATCTCCAGCGTCTTGCGCTGCTCCATTGGAAGCAGCCGGATCACCCCGCGCGCCTTCTCCATCAAGCTATTCCGTTCCGCCTCATCCGCCAGGTTGTAGTTTGAAGCCAGAGCCATATCGTCCACCTGCTCGCTCGGCCGCTTTCTGCGCAGCGCATCGATCGACCGGTTTCTCGCAACCACCGCCAGCCAGCCGCCAAGGCTGCCGCGTGTTGCAATGAAACCACTCGGATTGCGCCATATCTGCATAAAAACTTCCTGCAACACATCCTCGGCCGAGGCCGGATCCCGCAGTACCCGTAACGCGACCGAATACACAACCTTCGAGTAGCGATCGAACAGCGACGCCATGGCACTCTCGTCGCCTCTTTGCACCAACGCCAGCAGCGCAGCGTCGTCCTGCGCCGAGGGTGGTGGAGAGTTCACGAGTCCCGTTTCTCTATACATAAAAACGCACCTGAGCCTGAAGCAGATTGCACAAACGTCAACTATTTACGGTCGATCGGGAAACTTCGCCCTGTCTAAAGCGATACCAGTGTAACTTTACCCGAAAATAGTCAAACTTCCGCCTCATTCTTTCATCCCGCCTGACCTCATGCGCAACCATGAAAAGATAGAGGCAGCTCTCACGATTCGACGGAGCGCCAAACCAGAGAATGACGAACCCCGCAAAAGAGCGCCACGAAAAGATCCGGCCTCAAAAGATCCGCCTCGACAAACTCCTCGTCGACCACGGCCACGCCGCCTCCCGCGAACGCGCCCAGGCTCTCATCCTCGCCGGCCGCGTCCTCGTCGACGAGCAGCGCATCGACAAGCCCGGCACCTCCATCTCCGCCGCCGCCACCATCCGCCTCCTCGGCTCCGACCTCAAGTACGTCAGCCGCGGCGGCCTCAAGCTCGAGCACGCCCTCGCCCACTGGTCCATCTCGCTCACCGGCCTCCCCTGCGTCGACATCGGAGCCTCCACCGGAGGCTTCACCGACTGCATGCTGCAAAGCGGCGCACAATCTGTCCTGGCTATCGACACCGGCTACGGCCAGATCGCCCAGAAGCTCCGCGACGACCCCCGCGTCACCCTCCGCGAGCGCACCAACGCCCGCCTCCTCGCTCCCGGCGAACTCCTCACCCCCGAAGCACCAACGCCTGTCTTCCTCGCCATGGACGTCTCCTTCATCTCCGCCACCCTCGTCCTTCCCGCCGTCCTCAGCGCCCTCAGCACGCCTGGCCACCCCTGGCAAGGCGAAGCCGTTATCCTCATCAAGCCGCAGTTCGAGGCCGGCCGCGAAAACATCGGCAAGGGAGGCATCGTCCGCGACCCCGACGCCCGCCAGGCCGCCATCCAGCGCGTCCACGACTGCGTCCTCGAGCAGCACGGCACCGCCATCGAAGTCATCGACTCCCCCATCCAAGGCATGGAAGGCAACCACGAGTACCTCCTCCACGCCCGCTTCGCCTGATCCATGGAAAGTTGCATTAAAATTGACTTCGCCGGGGAACGCTCGAGCCTCCGAAAATCTCAAAGATCTCCTCTGACGCCACGCATCAAATACTCATCCAACTTGGTTCGTCCTTCCGGTTGGTCACGAACATGATTGCGTTCGAGCGCATGCACCTCACTCTTTTCTACTCACAAAAGGCGGAACCAGAATGATCACCATTCTCGGAGCAGGCGGCGCGATAAGCCACGAACTCGTCAAACTGCTCGCAACAAGGAAGCAGCCGTTCCGCCTTGTCGGGCGTAATCCGCGGACGGTACCCGGCGCTACCGAAACGGTCGCAGCCGATCTTACCGATAGAGTTCAGACCATCCATGCTGTCGCCGGCTCCAGCGTTGTGCATCTGCTCGTTGGCCTCAAGTACGATCACAAGGTCTGGCAGGAGATGTGGCCACGTATTATGAGCAACACCATCGAAGCCTGCAAGCGAGCTGGCGCAAAGCTCATCTTCTTTGACAACGTGTACATGTACGGAAAGGTCAGCGGCTCCATGACCGAGGAGACGCCCTTCAATCCCTGCAGCAAGAAGGGCGAAGTCCGCGCCAACATTGCCACCACACTCATCAACGAGTGGAAGACGGGCACTCTCACCGGCATGATTGCTCGTTCCGCCGACTTCTACGGTCCCGACGCACGCAACGGTCTCCCGAATGTTCTCGTCTTCGAGCCCTTGTCCACGAAGCAAAAAGCCTCATGGCTCGTGAATGATTCTGTTCCCCACTCCTTTACCTACACGCCGGACGCCGCGCAGAGCCTGGTTCAACTCGCCGAACGCGCAACTGCCTGGAATCAGACCTGGCATGTCCCCACCACGCCCCACCCGCTCACCGGAAGAGAGTTTGTCGCCCACGCCGCAAAGGAACTGGGTGTTGCTATGAAATACCGCGTCCTGAGTAGGCCCATGATCCGGATTGCCGGATGGTTCAATCCCTTGGTCGCGGAATCCTACGAAATGCTCTATCAAAGCGATTCGCCTTATCTGTTCGATTCCAGCAAATTCGCCCGGGAGTTCGGCTTTGCGGGCACTCCTTACGCCGACGGCATCCATACCACGGCCACTTCGTACAAGAGCGCCGCGCTGCTCGCAAAAATAGCAACGCGATCGGCGAACGCACCCAGGTGATGGGCCACAAGGAAGCTGGTCACTTCATATTTTTCCTGCTCCAGACTGCCACTTCTACTAGTGGAAGAACTCCTCCGCGCTGGTTAGGGTCAAAGGCGGAGGGATCGCCTGATGACGAAACCACGCCACCGTAAACTCGTGTGGGCCGGGATCTTGCTATACACCGCTGCTCTATCCGCGCAGGACGCCGCTGTAAGCTTCGCCCCCGAGGAGGCCCAGGGAGGGCCCAAGCCGGCCGCGGCAGCAAACGAGACGGCTGACCTGGCCAAAGCCACACAGAACCCCGTCGCCAGTCTGATCAGCGTTCCCTTTCAGAACAATTCCAACTTTGGCATCGGGCCTTACAACCGAACGCAGGACGTGCTCAATATTCAGCCTGTAATTCCCGTTCGTCTCAACGAAAAATGGATGCTGATCTCGCGGACCATTCAACCGATCCTCTGGCAACCTGCCCCCAGCGCGAACGCTGGCGGACAGTATGGGTTTGGGGACATGAACCCAACCTTCTTTCTCTCTCCGGCAAAACCCGGCAAGTTGATCTGGGGCTTCGGGCCGGCCATTGTCATCCCAACCGCCACCAGTACCGCCCTCGGTCAGGGCAAACTGAGTTTTGGCCCATCGGCCGTCGCGTTGGTCCAACCTGGACATTGGACCATCGGGGCGTTGGTCAATAACGTCTTCTCCGTTGCGGGCTCCTCTCACCGGCCCTATGTAAATCAGATGCTGCTGCAATACTTTGTCACCTACAACCTGAAGAAGGGTTGGAACATTAACACCGGACCCATCATCACCGCGAACTGGAGAAGCAAGGGTAGCGGCGAAGCGTCCACCGGAAATGACACTACCAGCGGAAGCGTATGGACGGTGCCCGTCGGCGGCGGTGTAGGACGCATCATGCGTCTCGGGTATCAGCCCGTCAACCTCTCGCTGAACTTCTATGGCAACGCCGTGCATCCTCCCGGCGCCTCATCCTGGGGCATGCGGATCCAGATCGCGCTGCTCTATCCCAAGAGGCCCAAAGCGTAACTCCACAGCGGAATGAACGGAGCCATCAGACCGCCCACCACGAGGGCGCGGCACGCATGCGTTTACACTAAGCATCAATGCTCCAGGCCGCCATCATCTCCAAGCCGCAAAAGCCGGAAGTTGCCGGTATCCTGCGCGATCTCATCGCGTGGCTCGAAGCGCGCCACTACAACTATCTGCTCGACCCCGACAGCGCCGCCTACCTCGCGGCTCCCAATCCCATCGAGCGCGTCAATCTTCCAAAGCACAAGCCGAACCTCGTCATCGTCCTCGGCGGCGACGGCACTCTCCTCGCCGCGGCCCGCGCCTTCGCCCGCACCACCACCCCCATCCTCAGTGTGAACCTCGGCTCCCTCGGCTTCCTCACCGAGATCCCTCTCTCCGACCTCTACTCCACCCTCGAAGCCTGGTGCGACAACTGCGCCGAGATCGAGGTTCGCAGCATGATGCACGCCGAGCACATCCGCGACGGCAAGGTCCTCCAGCAGTGGGACGCCCTCAACGACGTCGTCATCGCCAAGGGCACCATCGCCCGCATGGGCGACTTCTCCGTCGAAATCGACCGTCAACTCGTCGCCACCTTCCGCGCCGACGGCGTCATCGTCTCCACCCCCACCGGTTCCACCGCCTACAACCTCGCCGCCAACGGCCCCATCGTCATGCCAAGCGTCAACGCCCTGCTGGTCACCCCCATCTGTCCCCACCTGCTGACCATCCGCCCCATCGTCACCCCCGGTGAAGCCACCGTGAGTGTCCACGTCGTCGGCGTTCCCAATGAAATTTACCTCACCGTCGACGGCCAGGAGGCAGTCCCGCTTCGTCTCGACGACTACGTCCACTGTCAACGCTCAGAGTCGAGCGTTCGTCTCCTGCGCAGCCGCCCCAACGGCCTCTTCAGCGTCCTCCGCTCCAAACTCAAATGGGGCGAACGCTAGTGCCCCACCTCTTCAGCCGGTGAGAAGCAAGCAGCGTCTCTCCCGCGGAATGCTACACTTCCGCCACACCGGAGGATTTAATGAAAGTTTCCTTGAACCGCGCAATGGCTGTGACCGCGCTCGCCCTGGCACTCTTCGCCGCCATTCGTTCCCAGACCCAAACCCAGGCACAGACCCAGCGTACCCAGCTGATCCAGAATGACGAGGTGAAGGTCTGGCGCTCCCTGGTACTCCCCAACTCGCCTCTCACCATGCACCGGCATGATCATGGGCGCGTCATCATCCCGCTTCAGGGCGGAACCATGAACATCGTCGATCAGAGCGGCGCCAAAGAAGCCCACGTCTGGGAGGCAGGCAAAGCCTACTGGCTCCCCGCCAACCCGCCAAACACCATGCACGCCGACGTCAACGCCGGAGACAAGCCGATCGAAGTCGTCGTAGTGGAACTGCAAAAAGACAAGTAACCGCCATCACCGCCACCGATAGAAGCCCACGCGGCAAGTCAGCGCCGCAAAGTAACCATCGGCCCACCGACCGGGTGACAAAAAACCTTGCCATGGCTCAGCGCAATCTTCCTCTGCGCCAGCCCCGCCATCTCCGGGTCATGCGTCACCATCACAATCGTGTGCCCATTGCGATGCAGATCCTGCAGCAGCTCCGCCACGATCGCCTGATTCGCCGCATCAAGATTCCCCGTAGGCTCATCCGCCAGCAGAATCGGCGGATTATTGATCAACGCCCGTGCAATGCAAACCCTCTGCTGCTCCCCTCCCGACAGCTCACTCGGCAGATGCGAAACCCGATCGCCCAACCCAACTTTTTCGAGCGCCGCCCGCGCCTCAGCCTCATCCGTCATCGAGTGAAAATACTGCGCCAGCATAACGTTTTCCACCGCCGACAGATACGGAATCAGATGAAACTGCTGAAAGATAAACCCGATTTTATCCGCGCGAAAACGATCCAGCTCCGTGGCGCTCATCGAAGCCACATCGACGCCATCGATCTTCAACTCGCCCGCCGTAGGCCGATCAAGACACCCAATCAAATTCACCAGCGTGCTCTTACCCGAACCCGAAGGACCCGTAATAGCAACCCACTCCCCCGCAACGATCGAGAAGCTCGCGTCGGCCAGCGCCCGCACCACTCCACCATGCCCCACATACTCGCGGGTCACATGATGCAACGCGATCACGGCGCAGTCTGCCCGCGTAGTTCCCGAAAGATCCACCAGCGGGTCGCCGATATGTAATTTAACCTCGCTCACTCTCTCTATCCTCTCATTCGCCCTTCAACAGCGCCGCCGGCTGCAATCCGCGCAGCACACGCACGGGAAGCAGCGCCGCCATCGCCGCAATCGCCACATTCAGCAACAGCACCAGCGGCAGCACCGACAGACGCGGCAAAGTAGCCGTATGAAAATTCCCTTCGCTGATCGCCCACGCCGCCGCCGAGCCCACAACAAACCCCGCCGCCACACCGGCCACCGCAAGCACCAGCGCCTCCAGCAAAAACATCCCCATCAACAGCCCCTGCGACCCACCCAGCGCCTTCATCAACGCAAAATCCCGCCGCCGCTCCAGCACACTCGCCGACAACGTCGCCAGCACACTCACCGCCACGGTAAGCGCAATCAGCAGCACCGCTCCATACATCAGGGCATGCGTGCGATCCACAATCTTCGACTCCCCCTCCACAAGCTGCCGCACCGGCTGCACCTGCACCTCCGGCATCTCCTCCTGCAGCTTCGCCATCGTCGCTTCAACGCGAGCAGCGCCCCCCGGCACCTGCAGCTCAATCACACTCGGCCCCACACCCGTCCACGCAGTAAATGCAGCCAGCGGCAGATAAATGCGGCTATCTTCATCGCCGCCCGTCTTGATGCGACCGACACCCTGCAGCGTGACAGCGCGCCCGGCATACGTCAGCGCAACCGCATGCTCATTCCCCACAAACTGAGCCGCCCGCTGACCCAGCAACGCTACATTCGCCACCGCAGGATCAGGCCAGGCATCCACCTGCCACCACGAATCCAGCCGCTTCACCGCCGCAAAATCCGTGCCTGCCGCAACAACCTGCGTTCCCGTATCCGTAGTCGCCACAGCATAAGTAAACTCCGCCGCCAGTGCATCCGCACCAGCCACCTGCCGCACGCGCACAAGCGCATCCGGCCGCAGCGGAGCATTCGCCGGCGCCGTAATCACAATATTCGCGCCGAAGCTGCGAAACTCCTTATGCAGTTTCGCGTCGAGATCGGCATACAACGTCAGCAACGCCGTCGCCACACCCGCCGACACCGTCATCGCCACCAGAGCCGACACACTCCGCGCCCTGCGATGCACCAGCGACCGCTGCAACATGCCCGTAAGGCTCAGCGTTGCCATCAGGCATCCTCTCGCAAAATCGCCGATGGCTCCATCCGCAGCGAAGCCCGTATCGAAGGCGTACTCCCCGCAATCGCCACCACCAGAGCCAGCGCAACCACTACCGGCAGCAGCACAGGAATCAACGCAGCCTCAGCCTCTCCTCCATCGCCATGAAATATCCGCGCTCCCAGCCAAGCCGCAAGCCCCGACCCCGCAAGATAACCCAGGCTCCCTGTAAAAACAGCAAGCAGCCCAGTCTCCGCATAAAAGAGCAGCGCAATCGCGCCCTTGCTCGCCCCCAGCGAGCGCATCAACCCAATCTCTCCGCGCCGCTCCAGAATCGCCGTAGCCATCGCAGCGCTCACCGCAAAGCCGGCAGCCAGCAGAGCCGCCGCACTGATCAGCCACATCAGCCCGCTGATCCGCTTCAACACATTGCCTTCACTCTGCTCCACCCGCCGCACCTGTTCCGCCTGCGCGCCGGGAATCGCCTCGCGAATCTGATACGCAATCGAGTTCGCATACGGCCGGCAGTACCAGATCTCACGCTGCAGCGGCGACAGCGAATCGGGATCGACGCGAGCAAACGCATCCTCCGGCTTCGTCCGCGCACTCACCTCGACACGACGCACACCGTCATTCGTTCCCACAAATGCTTGAGCGTCCTGCAATGGAAGAAGTATCGCGTTATCTGTCTCATCGCCCGTCGCCACAACTCCTGCCACCTTCGCGGCCAACGAAGGAGACCCAGAACTTCCCGGTGCGCCTTGCATACGAAAACGATCCCCAACCTTCAGCCCCAATCGCTTCGCAAAATTCGCGCCCACAACCACGTCTCCGCCATGCGACACAGGCCAGGCCCCTTCAATCCGCCACCACGGATGCAACGCAGGAGCGCCCGTCTTCAGCCCCCCGAAGTCATGATCAAACCAATACCCCACCGCCTTCGCAGGGAACAGCGGATCTCCAGCCTGCCGCGCCACTGCCAGCTGCACTGGCAACTCCGGACTCACCCCCGTAATGTTGTTCGCCCAGAAAATCCCCTTCAACTTCGCCAGGTCACTCTCCTTCAAATAAGCCCCACCCGAAGCCGGCTTCACATCCACGCCCCCAACCTTCACATCCAGTAAATCAGCCTTCGGATACACAACGATGTTCGCCCCGTACACCGCCAGCTCTTTGTGGATGCGATCCCCAATCGTCGTCGCCAGCGCGAGCATCGCGGTCACCGCAGTCGTGCCGAGCAAAATTGCAACGCCCGCCAGCATCTTGCGGCGACGCTGTCGGCGAAAGCTCTCCATCAGCAGACGAAAGAACATCAGCGTTCCCTCACTTTTCCCCTCAACGCTCCCCTCACCTCTCAAAGACCGGTGCGAGCTCACGCAGATCCGCGGCCTGAATCACCACCTGGCCGCCCCCCACCGTCGACTTCAGCGGAATAGGATTGCACCCGCCCTTCTGCCCCATCGACGCGGCATTCAGCGGCGAGGCGCACATCTTGCACGTAATTCCCTGGTCGCCAATATAGAAACCCACCGGCCCGCAGATCTGGCAAGCATCCGCAACCGAAACAATAGTCCCGTCCGGCTTCTTGAACAGCAGAAAACGAATCTCGACGTTACCGCCTTTGCCGTCGTCAAGATGCACGCCATAGCGGTGCAGCTTATCGTCGTTCACCTCCGCCGTGGGCAGCGTCACCTGCGACCCCACCAGCGTCACCGCCGCAGTAGGCGACAGGGCAGTCGAGCTCTTCGCATAAATAAACTCCGCCGTCGAAAGAAAGATAAAGACAAAGCTTGTCGCAACCACGGCCGTCATCCACATCTTCTCGCGCCGATGGCTCCACTCGGCCCGGCGCTTGTCCGCCGCGGTCGCCGTCGCACTCAAGGCCACAGGCGCGCGCCGCTTGTACTCCATCAGCATCATCAACCCCGCCAGCGCCAGCATCGTCACAAAAAAGAACAAATCGTTGCGAACGATCGGACCAATCAGCCGCATCTCCAGTGCTCGAAGGCAGAACGCCGTTTTCACTCAGCTCATGCAGTCCGCTCACAATCAGCTGAAACGCCACAAAATACAAAATGACCGTAGTCACCCGAAAGAACCGCTGCAAATTGATCTTCACGCTGCCGCGAATAAAAAGCACGCCAAACACCACCGCAACCGCAATCCCCAGAAGCGTTCCGGTAAAGCTCAGCAGTTCGGTCGAGTTCAGCGTGACAGCCGACAGGATCAGCACCGTCTCCACACCCTCGCGCAGAACCAGCAGAAACACGAAAAAGAAAAGCCCAATCTTTGACACCCCAGCCGCGCCCGTATACTGCGAGATCTTTTCTTCGATGGAGCCCTTCATCGTCCGCGCGGCCCTGTGCATGTACCAGATCATGCTGATCACGAAGGCCGCCGCACCCAGCATCACCCAGCCTTCTACGATGTCCGAGTTGAACTGCGTCCGGGCCAGGACGACCGCCACCGCCACGCTCGCGGCGACGGCCGATCCCAGCGCCCAGAAAACCGTCCGTTTCAACTCCGGCCGTCCGATCTTGCTCAGGTAGGCAAAGACGATCCCAACAATCAGCGACGCTTCCACCCCTTCGCGGAGGGTAATGATAAATGCCTGCAACATAAGGTCTTTCTCTTCCTTTGGGAAAGCTTGTCCACGTCGCGAAAGGCGAGGCGCCGGGCTTGTCTCCACGAGGCTGGAGCAGCCCTCGTCCCTCGATCCAGTGTAATGCGGACTAATTTGGTCGTCAATCCAAGTGGCGGAGCCCGAGGCGGTTTAACAGGCTGCGGAAAAAGTCAGTGTTTTGCTTTTTGGGAGGGAGCGCAGGGCTTTAGCCTGCGAAAAATCCAGCAAAAACAAGGGGTTGGTAGTCCAGGGCTTTAGCCTTGGATCTCCCCGGGCCTTCTTTTCGTAAGCCGCAATCGTCATTTTTCCGCGGCCCCGTTAATGTGCGGTAACAAAACGACCGCTATCCTTGCACCATGGCCTCTGTCCGAATCAAATCCCGACTCTCCAGTGTCCTTCTCCTTTTGCTGTTGCCTGGTTTGTTGTCTCCTGGGCTTCTGTCGTTTAGCTCGATGGAGATTTACGCCCAGGCTGCCGCCCCAGCGAAACCGCAGCCTCCGGCCACCATTCTTCTCATCCGCCACGCCGAAAAGTTGACCGACGGCCGGTTAGACCTGTCCCCTGCAGGGTTCGAGCGCGCAAGACTGCTGCCCAAAGTGTTCTCGCCTGCCGGAGCTAGACCTGACCTGCCCACGCCTCAAGTGCTCTTCGCCACGCATATCAGCGAACACTCGAACCGCCCGGTGCAGACAGTTACACCGTGGCAAATACGCAGGCAAGGTCGTTCTGGTGGTCTGGCACCACGGGAAGATTCCGCAACTCGCCTCCGCCCTGGGAGCGACTCCACCGTACACTCCATGGCCGGACACGCAGTACGACCGCATCTGGCGAATCGACTACGCCAACGGCAAAGCAACCCTCCAGGATCTCCCGTATGCCATCATGCCTGGAGACTCAAAATAAATCTTTTGCCATTTTCTGCCCAAAAATCGCATGTCAAGTCCCAAAACGACCTAACTCCAACAAATAAAACAAGATCGAATTTGAAATTAAGTTATCTCCAATCCGCTATACTGAATATATAGATCGAAAACAAGCAAGCGCCGCAGGGAAATATTCACCCTCCGGGGCTAACTCGTTTATTTGCTAAAATTTAGCCGTAACCCCTTTGTTATGACATTTTTACAGACATCGACACCTCGTAAATCATTGATTACAGCATATTTACGCCCGGGCAATGGGGGGGGTACCCCCGGCAGACTGACGTCAACCGAAAGGCGAAGGCCGCCAAACAATGCGGACGAGATGGTGCTAAACAGAGGAAGAGAAGAGAGAGTGGTGCGCCCGGAAGGAGTCGAACCTCCGACCTACTGGTTCGTAGCCAGTTGCTCTATCCAGCTGAGCTACGGGCGCACATTGCGTGGGATGCAACTCTCTAAAGATACTGGAATTCGCCGCGCAGAGCAAACATCTGCAGAACGACCTGAAGCAAATATGGAAAGGAGTGGTGCGCCCGGAAGGATTCGAACCTCCGACCCTTTGGTTCGAAGCCAAATGCTCT
>WNFD01003314.1_pt1 | contig 16168 bp, 11 predicted proteins | sample 5400491 | NCBI WGS metagenome assembly WNFD01 (sample SAMN13153343, study PRJNA577476) | soil metagenome | isolation source: 120 cm saprolite under Douglas fir tree site 2 hole 2 replicate 2 | place: USA:California | collected 2015-04-18 | reverse complement strand
CTCCGCCTGGGCGCCGGATCCGACCCAGGCCACGGTGAACGCGATCAACAACCCCACTCCGCGGCCGGTGCCCGATCCGAGCATCGATTTTTCGATTGGCGCATTTTTCACCATTCTCCCCAATGGTGAAATCACCCAGTTGAACGTTCTCGCCGGTACCGCATGCTCGAGCACCTCGGTGCCCAACGGGGCTTACTGTCGGGAGGTGATGCTCACCGCCGGCATGCCCAATGGCGCCACGCTCCCCGCGAACCCTGCCTGGGCGTCGTTGGCGGGTCTGGCCACTCCCCAAACCCTGTGGATACGCATTTATCGGAAAGGACAGGACCCAGTGAAGTACGGCAACTTGCAAAGGCAGGTATTTCTCCAATGACTAGAATTCGCGGAGTAACTTTGTTGGAGTTGATGATCGCCGTCTCGATCACCGTGACCGCGATTTTCGCCACGATGGGCCTGGTGGGGTATACCGGGGTGCTTGCCCGCCACGCGGACATCGTCGCCGAGAGCAACAACAGCGCAAGGATGGCAGGCGACCTGATTGCCGCGGTGCTCCGAAATTCTGGGATGGGCGGCGGGCAGGGGCTCTACCTCGCGGTCGGCGGCTCCCCGATTCTGGTCAATCCCATTCATGGAGCGGACAATCTCACCCTCAATTACGCGGGAAGGAACGTCAACAGCTCCGATGATCTCTGGCTGGTTGGACCGGACAAGAACGCGATGCGCGACAGCTGCAACGCGCGTGGCGCCTACGTCTCGGTGATCGCGGCCGGCCTGGGGCCCTTGACCGTGGTACCGTTTCCCAGCGCTCCCTGCACCAACCCTTTTGCAAACGGCGATTCGCTGCTGGTGACGAACATGAACAAGTCGGCGCTGCTCACCAACATCGATTTGACTTCTCACGGCCCCAACGAGATCGGCTACAACGAAAGCGCGGTTTCCGGATTCTCCAATGCGCCGGAACGGGGAGGATTCCAGGTGGGGGACATGGCGTTTCGCGCGCGACTCGTCCACTTCTATCTCGACATTAACCCGCTCACCAATCGATTGGCGCTGTGGCAAGCGAGTGGAACGATTGGCCCGGATTTCCTCGGCCGCCCGCTCAACGACATCCCCGCCACGCGAGCCGTGGTCCAGGACTTCATCGAGGACTTCCAGGTGGTCTACTGGGTGGACCCGACCCTCTCCAACGATCCCGCTCAGTACGTCATCCAGCACGGCATGCCGGCCGCGTATCAGGCCGGCGTCCGTTCGGTGACGATCAGCGTGGTCGCCACCACGGCGAAGAAGCTGATCGATCAGAACAATCAGGTGACTCTCAGCCCCGCCACGGCGCCGAAGAGCGTCGCAAACCATACGGTGGTGGCGACGCCCGACGGTTTCATGCGTGGCATCTACACCCGGCGGATTGAAATCCCCAATTTGATGTCGAGCAATATATGAAAAAGAGCAATTCTCAGCGGGGCAGCTCGCTCCTGGCGACGATGGTGATGCTCGCGGTCATCCTCGGAGTGGTGGCGGGCCTTTTAAGCTATGCTTTAGCGCAGCGCAGATCCGCGATCAGAGCCGCTCGTGCAACCGACCGCCTCACCTGCGCCGAATCGGGTTTGCACCTGGCCCGGACCTATTTTGCCCGAAACTTCCCTCAATGGAACACCTTCCTCTCGCAGCCGAACGTCTACAATCCGATCCAGATGGCAACCTGGAACAATCCCACTTCGATCCCACCGGGGCCGGCCAACATCAGCGCCACCTCGCCTCTGCGAACCAGCAATCCGGAGTTGTTCATCGACGTCGATGGGGACAGCGTTCCCGATGTGTTCATCTACATCCGCGACAATCAAGATGAGTACCCACCCGCAATCGACAATCCATTGCGGGACAACGATCAGAATGTGATCGTCGGCGCGGTGTGCATCTCGAGCACGATGGTGCCGCGCAACGATACCAATGCGCCACCCTCGCCCCTGCACGTGGAATCTCTTTTGAGCTACAACGTGGGTGGCTCGCAGTGTACCCAGGCCTGGTGCGGGAACGGCGCCGGCAACATGAACGGCCAGTGACTAAGGCCTTGAGGCGCCTTTAAGCCTTCGAGTCAGGGCGGACCGATTCGGTTCAGGCCGCCCATGTAGCCGACCAGCGCTTCGGGGATGTCGATGCTGCCATCGGCGCCCTGATTGTTTTCAAGAATCGCGATCAGGGTCCGACCGACGGCGAGCCCCGAGCCGTTGAGCGTGTGGCACAGCTGCGGCTTGTCACCCTTGGCCCGCCGGAAGCGGATCTGGGCGCGCCTCGCCTGAAAGTCGCCGCAGTTGGAGCAGGAGCTGATCTCCCGGTAGGCGTTCTGGCCGGCCAGCCAGACCTCCAGATCGTATGTCTTGGCGGCGGAGAAACCGAGGTCGGCGGTGCAGAGAGTCATCACCCGATAGGGGAGATTCAACCAGCGAAGGATCTCCTCCGCGTCCGCGGTCAGTCCCTCGAGCTCCGCGGCGCTGTTCTCGGGAGTGGAGAACTTGACCAGTTCGACCTTGTGGAATTGGTGTTGTCGCACCAGGCCGCGGGTGTCTTTCCCGGCGCTTCCTGCCTCGGCTCGAAAACAGGGCGAGAAGGCGCAGTACTTCAGCGGAAGGCGATCGCCTTCGAGGATCTCGTTCTGGTGGTAATTGGTCAGCGGGACCTCAGCGGTCGGAATGAGGAAGAATTCCTGGCTCCCCGTGGTCTTGAATGCCTCCTCCTCGAATTTCGGGAGTTGGCCGGTGCCGATCATCGCCGCCCGGTTGACGAGGTAGGGCGTCAAAAACTCGGTGTATCCGCGAGAGGTGTGGACATCGAGCATGAATGTGATCAGCGCCCGCTCCAGCCGCGCCAGGGGCCCGCGGTAGAACGCGAAGCGGGAGCCGGAAACCTTCGCCGCCCTTTCGAAATCCAGTCCGCCCAGACGTTCGCCCAGCTCGAAGTGCTGCTTCGGCGGGAAAGCGAAGGAGGGCTTTTCTCCCCAGCTGCGCTCCACCCGATTGTCGTCCGCCGAAGCTCCCACCGGGACCGATGGATCGGGAAGATTGGGCACGAGGAGGAGGATTTTTTCCAATTCCTCCTCGACCACCTTGAGCTGGGTTTCTTTCTCCCGGATCGTCGAAGAGAGCGACCGCATTTGGTCCCGGAGCCGTTCGATCGCACCGGGGTCCTGCTTCGCCTTGAGCTTGATTTCCTCGTTGGCGTTGTTGCGGGTCTGGTTGAGCGACTCGAGGGCGATGTAGAGCTCGCGCCTTTCCTGGACCAGGGCCTGGAAGCGACCCAGGTCGAGGTTTCCGCCGCGGAGCTTGAGCCGCTCCTTCACCGCTTCGAAATTCTGCGCAACGTATTTGAGATCCAGCATCGCGCACCCGTTCTAACTGCGGAACGCCGCTCAGGGCAACGACTTCCCGCGATGCTCGGATGCTGTTTTGACGCGGTCTTTTCCGGCGCCGCAGGTCAGTCGTGCTCGAGATCGTAGATCTCGTCTTCGATGTCTTTCTTGTCTTCGGCGTCGGTCTTGAGCGTCAGGTAGGACCGGAAGGCTTCGATCGCCTCCTTCTTGTGGCGCTTCTCCTTGTACGCGTATCCGAGATAGTAGAACGCCATCGGCTTGGTGGCGTCCTCGGCGATCGCCTTGCGATACCAATTGATCGCCTGGGCGTGATTCCCCTTCTCGGTGTAGGCGCGCCCGAGCTTGTAGAAAATCTGCTTGAGCGACGCGTCTGTTTTGAGCGCACCGAGGTAAGCGGCGATTGCCTGGTCCCATTTCCCCGCTTGGAAATGGCAATCCCCGATCATTGCCAGCACCTGGGTGCGCTTGTGGTCGACGTGAAGCGTTTGTTCAAAGGCGGCAATCGCGCGGTCGAATTCACCGCGATCGAGGTAGGCCTGGCCGAGGGCCTCGAGGCTGTTCGCCTGGGTTGGATCCAGCTCGACCGCCCGTTTCCACATCTGGATCGCCTCGGTCGTCCGCTTCGCGTCGCGATAGACGATCCCCATCTCGTACAAGTAATCGGGGCGATTCGGCGCCCGGTCCAGGGCATTTCGCATGCTGTCGATCGCCTGGCTGTATTCCCCGCGCCGGTTCTTCACCTTGCCGAGGTAGAAGTGACCTTCGGCGTTGATCGGCTCCACCGCGAGCGCAGCAATAAGGTTGATCTCGGCGTTGGCCAGGTCCCCCTTGTCGAGCAGCACCGCCCCGAGAAGGATCGTGGTCCGGTTCGCTCTCGGATCCTCCGCTTTGGCTTTCTCCAACTCGGAGACCGCCTCGTCGAGCTGCCGCATTCGCCAAAGCACCAGGCCGTGCTGCAATCGGCCATCCTTGACGTGGGCGTTGAGGTCGAGCGCTTTTTCCACCTCCGCGCGTGAAGTCTCCAGAGCACCGTCTTCGAGCGCGACCTTGGACAGTCCAAGGTGGCCCTCGGCAAGCCCGGCGTCCAACTCCACCGCTTTCTGAAACGCCGCCCTCGCGCGCGGGAGATCCGACTCGAGCATCGCCAGCTCGCCCACCGCAGCGCGCACCCGAGCGTCCGAGGGGGCCTGGGCCAACGCCTGCTCCAGCAGCGCTTTGGTGTCGCCCACCCGGCGCAAGCGGAGGTAAAGGCGCGCCAGGTACAGCGTGGCGTCGGTCAGCTTCGGATCCGCATTGATCGCGCGCTGGTAATGCGCCTCTGCCTCGCTGGTCTTGTCCAGCGCGTCATTGACGCGTCCGTCGAGGTAAGCGATTCGCGCCTTGCCCGGGAAACGCGCGTTGGCCTGCGCCAGCGCCTTGAGGGCGTCGTCCATCCTCGTCAAGCCAATCAGCGAAGTGAGGTATCCCTCGGTGGCGCCGAGGTTCTGAGGCTCCTTGTCCACCACTTCCTTGTAGAGCGGCAGCGCTTTGGCGAACTCGTGTTGCATCAGAAGCAGATGGGCCAGTTTCTCCTTGGCGAAGGCAGAGGTGGAGTCGAGCTTCAACGCTTGTTCCAACTCGGGGATCGCTTCCTTCGTCTTTGACTGGGCCTCCAGAGCGGCGCCTTTGAGAGCGTGCGTTCGGGCCAACTCGATGGGTCCAAGGACGACCTGACCTTTGTCACCGCTGGGCAGCTCGAGGACTTCAAGCGCTTTGGCCGGGTCATTCCGGGGGAGAAGGCCAATCGCCGCCAGCTCGACCGCGGAGGACAGATGGTCGGGATCGGCTTCCAGTGCCCCGGAGTACGCCTTGGCCGCCTTTTCGACTTCGTTGCTTGCCTGGTAGACGTTTCCCAGTGCGTGAAGCGCTCGTGCGGAGTCCTTGTGGCGATCGACGGCCTTGGTCAGCGTCTCGAGCGCCAGCCGGGCCTGGCCTTGCTGGGCATAGGCTTCGGCGAGCAAAAGGCTCAGCTCGAGATCCGCGGCATTTTCGGTTCGGGAGACGGCTTCCTGCAGGATCGCCACCGCTTGCGGCGCCTTGCCCTCCGCCAACCGGGCGCCGGCGGTCGCCTTGATGAGATCCAGATCCTTGCGGCCGAGCAGTTCGATGTCCTCCAGGGACGCGCTGGCCTTCATCACGTCGGCTGGTTTTGCCGCGCTAAACCGCCGTTGCAGATAAAAGACCGATTGGCACCAGACGGCACGAGCTTCCGGGTAGTCGCGGACCTTGAGGACGGCGGCCGCCAGCTCGAAGGATTCGCGGTAGCTTTTATAGGTGTCGGCGAGGAATCCCTTGCGCGCATTTTCAAGCATCGCAAACTGCGGCGAGCTGCGCGACACGTGGGTGGAAAACATCCTTCTCAACCCGAAGGCGCCGTAGCGGGTGAAGCCCAGTGAGGCACCGGCAGCGATGACGAAGAGCACCGCGCCGGCGGCGATGAGCAGTTTGGCCCGTTCCTTTACGAGATCCAGCACCGAGTTGGTCCGGATGACGTTGACCGCCGCCATCCGTCCTTCGTAAAGGCGCTTGAGGTGGTCCACCTGTCCGGAGCCGTCCTCGGGGGCGGGGGCCTGGGGGGGAGGGGCGTTGGCCAGAGACGCGATCACCTCGCGAAATGCCGGGACGCTGGCAATCGGGAACCACTCGAGCTGGTCTGCCGAGAGATCTTCGGTGCCCGTGAGTTGCCCATCCTGCAGCATCTTGGAGACGATGCTCTGATCGAAGGGCCCGAAGACCTTCCCCGTTTTGCGGCGCAAGTGATAGCGCAGCGCGCTCGTTTTCTCCGCCGGATCGTCGTTGGCGTTTTTGTCGACGAAGCTCAGCATCTCGAGATTTTCGTCGACCTGGCCGGGCGATTCGTGCGCCGGGGAGTCGGCCATCTGCGCCGCGAAATCCTCCGAGCTCCCTCGACCGGAATGCTCGGACTCGGCCGCGGTTCCGTCGTCGGGTATCGCCGCGCCGGGAGGATCGCCGAAGTCGAAGGCATCCGCGGCCGTCGGTGGCCCGTGGTTCGTCGAAACGTCCGCCATCTCAAAATTCAGGTCCGCGGATGGCGGGTCGCTGGCCCGAGGCGGCGGGGCAACTCCCGTGGCGACCGCCGGGCCACCTTGCCCGCCGGCGGGAGCATCGGACGGAGAGGCAAAGTCGAAATCGAGATCGGGCTTGGTGTGGGCGGCTGGCGCGGACGGCTCCGCGAAGTCAAAAGTCTCCGGGAACGCCGGTGATTCGGCCTCGGAAGCTTGATCCGGGCTGTCGAGGGCGGGCCAGGCGCTTTCAGTCTCGGCGGGCGGATTGCCTTCATGGCGCTGCTCGGCGTCCCCAAAAAGGTCGAAGTCGTCGGCATTGGTGTTCAAGCCCGGCAGCGCAATCGGCTTTGGACGCGATTGCCCGGGTTGTGGCGCGGCCGCGGCGGGTGGTTCGTTTCCAGGAAAGTCGACCGGCGTCAGCCCCTCTTCGAACTTCGCCGTCCGGCCCAGGCTATTGCTGGGCAGAGGAACCGAGCGGCTCTTGGCAGCGCCTGGCGCACCCGCCGCGCCGCCCGGCGAGCTGGCCAAGCCGGTGCCGGGGAGGGGAATGGAGCTTTCCTGGATCGTTACCGCCTCGCGCGCACCCGTGCTGCTCGGCAATGGAACCGAACCCGCAGAGCCGCGCCCGGGAGGGGCGGGAGCTCCAGGCAAAGGCACTGGACCACCGGGGGTCGCAGCGTTGATCGCGAAGAGCGTTTGACACTTGGCGCACTTGAGCTTGGCGCCACCCGATGGAATCCGCTTGTCGTCGATATTGTAGTTTGTCTGACAGGACGGGCAGGTAACTCGCATGAGATCCTTGGCGGGAAGAACCTGGCAACGTTGGCTGGAGTGACGGTGGCCCGAGCTTTCGTAGCCGAAAGGAAAGGTTAACAGAGCAGGGAACTTCATTAAAGAAGGGGGAAGGCTAAACTCCGACTCTGCGCTACCTTTGAGCAGGTGCTTGTTGAAGACGAACTTGCTTTCTCGCCCGAACCTTCACTGATTGTTTTTGAATGGAACCAATTCTCATTCTCGGTGGTGGTCTGGCGGGACTTTCCGCCGCTTTCTTTTCGCCGAGGAAATGGCGGCTGATCGAAAAAACCGAGCGGGTGGGCGGGCTGGTCAAGACCGAGGTGATCGGCAATGGGTTCTACTTCGACCCGACCGGTCACTGGCTGCACCTGCGCGATCCGGAAATTACGCGGCTCGTCACCACCGAGTGGATTCCGGACGGGCTCGTTTCAATCCAGAGAAAGGCCGCGGTTTACTCGCGCGGGGTGTTCACCCGTTTCCCGTACCAAGTCAACACCCACGGGCTGCCGGCCGAGGTCGTTTCCGAGAACTTGATCGGGTTCGTTGAAGCCCAGTACGGCGAAAGCGGACGCGAGCTGCGCCAGCGGGAGCCAAGGAATTTCGAAGAATTCATTCTGCGATACATGGGGGCCGGCTTCGCCAGGAATTTCATGATTCCCTACAACCGCAAGCTGTGGACGGTACCGCCCTCGCAGCTTTCGGCCGCCTGGTGCGGCCGGTTCGTCCCCAGACCGAGCTTGAAGGAAGTGGTGGAGGGCGCGCTCGGAATCGGTGGAGACAACATTGGATACAACGCGAGCTTTCTCTACCCCAAGGAGGGGGGAATCGAAGTCCTGGCCAAGGCGATTCTCGAGAAGGCGCGCGGCGGCGAGGTGAGCGTCAATACCGAACCGAAGTCCATCGATTGGAAGTCGAGGAGGGTGGTGCTCTCCAATGGAGAGGCGATCACCTACTCCGATTTGATCTCCACCATCGCCTTGCCGGCGCTGATCCGCTGCATCGCGGCGTCGCCTTCCGGGGCTCCGGCGGAAGTGGTTGCCGCGGCGCGGAGGTTGAAAGCAACCACCGTGACCCATGTCAGCGTGGGCGTCAGAGGCCCGAATCGGCAGCCCTGGCACTGGATTTATCTTCCCGAGCCGGAGCTCAACACCTATCGAATCGGTTCTCCCTCGGCGGTGTATCCGTCTCTCGCTCCGCCAGATTCGTGCTCGTTCTACGTGGAGTACTCGCACCGCGGCGAGCTCTCGAAAAAACAATGCGAAGAGTTTGCGATCGCCGACCTGTTGCGATCTCAGATGATTCATCGCGCCGACGATGTCCTGTTTGCCCGGGCGAACGAAATTCCAAACGCCTACGTTTTGTATGATGAGGAATATGGCCCGGCGAAGACCGAGATCCTACGGTTTCTCGAGCAGGTCGGCATCCATACCGCCGGACGTTACGGGGAATGGGAGTACTCTTCGATGGAGGACGCAATCATCGGCGGTCGCCGTTGTGCGCGAAAGATTGGAGCCCCGGCCACACAATTCTCGGAGTAACGCCTCCCCGCTGCACCGCCGTCGAAGCCAAGCCGTTCCCGATGCCAGACAGCTCTCCTTTTATTTCGGTGGTCATCCCCGTCTACAATGAGGCGGCGATCGTTGCTTCCGCGGCGGCGGAGCTGGCCGGCAATCTGGAGGACCGAAAGCTCGACTACGAGATCCTTTTCGCCGAGAACGGCTCGACCGACCAGACGCCGCAGATTCTTCAGCGGCTGGCCCAGTCCAACCCCCGGATTCGCTGGCTTCATTCGTCGCGGCCAAACTACGGGGCGGCGCTCAAGCAGGGGATTCTCGAGGCGCGCGGAGAGATCGTCGTCTGTGACGAGATCGACCTGTGCGATCTGGTCTTCTACGATGCCGCGTTGCCGATTTTGAAAGACGGTCAGGCCGACATGGTGATCGGCTCGAAGGCGGCGAAGGGTTCCAGCGACCGGCGCCCGCTCCTCCGCCGCGTGGCGACGCGGGTGCACAATGGACTTCTGCGCGTGCTGCTCGGTTTTCGGGGGACGGACACCCACGGGATGAAGGCATTTCGGCGTGAAAAGCTGCTCCCGGTGGTTCGCCGCTGCGTCGTCGATCGCGACGTATTTGCCAGTGAGCTGGTGATTCGAGCATGGCGACAGGGGTGCGCGGTGGTCGAAATTCCGGTCCAACTTCAAGAAAAGCGTCAGCCCTCGGTCCACCTCCTGGCCCGGGTTCCCAATGCGCTGAAGAACGTCGCCAAGCTGGTGTATGTGATCCGGATCCACGGCGGGTAAGCTCAACCGGGCGCAACCGCCGCCCCGTCGGTCGACTTTGATTGGCGGAGCGCGTTGCGTTGCGCGGTTCGACCGTTGTGCCGTATGGAGTGATCGATGTTCGAGCAGCTCGGAGATGACCTCCAGAAAAAGCTTCGCGGCTGGACCGCGTCCATGGTGGGGAACGACATGGAGGCTCGGGTCCACCAGATCGCGCATCTGGAGAACGAGTTTGGCGTCGATCCCTTCGGCTTCGATCTGAAGTATGCGCTGGCGGCGATCGGGCCCTTTTTGTGGCTCTACAAGCACTATTTCCGCGTCCAGACATTCAACCTCGAACGGGTCCCCGCCGGGCGAGTGCTGCTGGTGTCGAACCACTCCGGGCAGCTGCCGCTCGACGGCGCGATGATTGTGGTGGCCATGCTCACCCAGGCCAATCCTCCTCGCGCCATCCGGAGCATGGTGGAAAAATGGATTCAGACGCTTCCCTACGTCTCGTCTTTCATGGCGCGGGTTGGGCAGATTGTGGGCACGCCGGAGAACTGCCGCCGACTGCTCGACGCGGAGGAAGCGATCCTCGTCTTTCCCGAAGGCGTCCGTGGACTGGGCAAGCCGTGGCCTCAGCGATATCAGTTGCAGGACTTCGGGCTTGGCTTCATGCGGCTGGCGCTTGAAACCCGAACCCCGATCGTTCCCGTTGCGGTGATCGGCGCCGAGGAGCAGTCGCCCTCATTGCTCAACCTCAAGCCCTTGGCGAAATTGTTCGGATTGCCCTATTTGCCGCTGACACCGACCATCCTGCCCCTGCCGCTGCCCACCCGCTACCGCATCTACTTCGGCGAGCCGATGCTCTTCACCGGGCGCGCGGATGATGAGGACGCCGAGTTGGACAAGAAGGTGGGTCAAGTGAAGACCACCATCCAGTCGATGATCCAAACCGGCCTGCAGGAGCGCAAACACATCTTCAGCTAGCGCTCGCCGCTGCTATAAGGGCCGGCGATGAGACCCGCCGTTGTCGTCACGGGGATCAGCGGCAACCTCGGCCGAAGCCTGGCCAAAATGCTGCACAAGCGCGAGCGGATCATCGGCATCGATCGCCGGCCGTTTCCCGGCAAGCCCAAAGACATCGAGATGTACCAGCTCGACCTGCGCAAGCGGAAAGCCGAGGACGTCTTTCGCCGGAATGACGTCCAGGCGGTGATTCACATGGGAATCATGCACGACCCGCGAATGAACGAGGAGGAGCACCACTCGTTCAACGTGGTGGGGACGACGCGAATCCTCGAGTACTGCGCAAGGTACGGAGTGAAGAAGGTGATCATGCTGTCCTCGGCGAACGTGTACGGACCGTCCCCGGACAACTCGAATTTTCTCACCGAGGACGCGCCCCTGATGGCGGCCAGCCGATTTTCGGAGGTCCGCGATCTGACCGAAGTGGACATGCTGGCGTACGGTTTTTTCTGGAAGCACCCGGACATCCAAACGGTCATTCTCCGCCCGGTGCACATCGTCGGTCCGAACATCAAGAACGCTCCGTCGAACTACCTGCGGCTCAAATACCCCTGGGTCCTCGCCGGGTTCGACCCGATCGTTCAGCTCATCCACGTCGATGATGCCGCGCGCGCGATGATCGAAGCGCTGCGGCCGGAAGCGAAGGGCGTCTACAACGTGGTTGGGCCGGGGGAAGTTCCTTTGAGCGCGATTTTTCGCGAGCTTGGGCGCACCGTCCTTCCCGTTCCCCACGTCGTCGCTCGCCCGCTGCTGGAGCTGATGTTCAAGTACCATCTGGCGTCCTTTCCGCCTCCCGAGCTGGACCACATCCAGTTTCTCTGCGCGGTCGATGGCTCGCGTTGGGCAAAGGATCTGGCATGGAAACCGTCCCATTCCATGCGCGAGACCATCCGTTCGGTGCTGGATGAATAGCCGCTCGGTTGCCGGCTCTGTTGGCCCCTTCCGCGCGGGAAATTAAGTGCCACGAGAGGAAAATCAGTGTCAGGAAATGTGTAGGCTGACACCCATGTCGCGCGGATTTCGGGATTCTCAGGCGGAACTGGGGCCTCGGTTCTCATAATGGGCGGGAATTTGGGCCTCCGGCGGACGCGCCGCGGCTGGCACCTGCCTTGCTACATCCCTCAAGTATTGGTCAGGAGGTCCCATTGGGGGACTTCCGACGCCCGCCGCCTCGGCCGGCCCCGAGACGGCGGGCGGTTTCTTTTTTGCCGCCGGCGAATCCATCTCGCGCGGCGCTCCTCGCGGAAGGCTCAGCGCGTTGCCGACGGGGGGCGAACGCGGGGCAATTCGTCGCCAAGCTCGCGCCCGAATGGCCCGCCCTGCTGGCGCGAAAGAAGCCAGACCCCATCTTTGAGAATGAGCTCCGAGGTTACCAGCTCGCTATGCTCGACGACTGAAGGAAGCCTGGTCCAGCTGACCCGCGATACCACCGTGGCAACGGTGCCGTCCGCGGAGATGCGCTCCTGTTCGAGCTCGTAGTCGGAGATCGACAGATCGCGCTCAGCGCCACTTACCTTGAGGCCCTGCACGAACCGCTCACGGCGTTCCGGGACAAGCAGCTCGGCGGCGCCGCGAAAGTCCCTCCAGCGAATGCGCTGATGGAATGAATCCGCGGTGGTTCGGATCTCTTCGGCGGCACCCAGCTTGGGGCCATGGGCGCACGCACCGAGCGCGAAAGCGGCGAGCGCACCGAAGAGCGCAGAGGAGGGCTGCGACACCGGTGCGATGGTAACACCTGCTCACGTCGAAACAAATGGCGACCCGGTGCTATGTTTGTCGTTCTGGCACAGGATCCCTCTTCCACAGACTTCGTCGAGTTGGCCAAAACCTTGATCGACCAGGGCAACCACCTTCCGGCGATCGATGTGTGCCGCACGGGTCTCGATCACCACCCCAATTCAATTCTCGGGCGCGTGCTTTGGGGGCGGGCGCTGATCCATCTGGGTCGTCCGGCCGAAGCGATGGAGCAGTTCGATCGCGCCATCGATCTGGGCAGGGAGAATCCCCACACCTATGGGCTGATCAGCGAGGTATTGCTGCAGCGGGGCCTCTATCGTTCCGCGCTGCCCCTTCTCAAGAAGGCGGTTCTGCTCCAGCCCAGCAATGGTCGTTGGCGGGGGTGGTTCGAGGAGACGCAGCGGGCCCTCGCCGGTGGAGCGCCGCCGAGGCTCGCAGTGAGCGAGCTCGACCAGCAATCGGAAGGCGAGCCCAGCCAGCCACCGGCGGGCGAGCTCGGCGCGCAACCCGAGGGCGAGCTCAGCCGGCGGCCGGCAGGCGAAAGCCCGGCCGAGCTCAAGTCAGCATCGAGAGCGCCGCAGCCCCTGATGTATTTCGGCGAAGCGGAGAGCCTGGCGAATCCGCCGCCTTCCGTCCACGCGGATGCGGAAGACACTCCCCCGATCTTCAATGTCAGCCCTCCGCCGGCGCGGATGAATTCCGATCCGTCTGGCGCGGAGCTCGGAGGAGAGCCGTTGCACGCCCGCCCAGTCGGAGCTCCGCCGGAGGAGCTGGCTGGCTTCAGCGCGCCTGAGGCGGAGGCCCGGCGCTCGCTTCTCGACGAGGTCGTCGAAGTGCCCGAGGGGCACACCGTGGTGGGGCGACCCAAGGCCGCCGTCTCCAGCCTCGAGGCTCAGGAGATTGCTCGCCAGTACGAGCGCGAGCTGCGCCAGAAGCTCGAGGAGAAACACGAGGAAGCAAAGCGTTCCGTTCTGTCGCGGCACGCGATCAAGATCGCCGCCGCCACCGTTCTTGGGGTGGCCCTGCTGGTGGGGTTGGGTTTCTACTTAAGCGTCCGGGCGGCGAACCAGGGTCGAGATCTAAAGGACGACCTCGCCGAGGCCCGGAAGGCAATCGCGCAGGACACCCGCAAATCCTATCTGTTCGCCCTCGACCGGCTCTCGCACGCGCTGAAGATGGACGAGGATTCGCAAGAGGCCTGGGCGCTCACCGCATTCACCCGCGCGATTCTCTTCGCCGAACAGGGCGGGGCGGGAGAGGATCGCGCTGCGGGCAGGGCGGCCCTCGGAAGACCTCACGTACTCGAGCGATTTGCCGCTTATGCCCTGGCGGCCGATTTTCATCTGAGCGACGTTGCCCAGAAGGGGCAGCTCGCCAAAACCGTCCTCGATTCGACCCTGGACGCGGCCGAGATTCACGAGCTGGCCGGGCGGATTCTCCTCGCTCGCAAAGAGTCGAAGGCTGCGGTCGAGCGGTTTCGCCGCGCGATGACCCTCGCGCCGAACAACATTCGCGCGCTGGTGGCTCTGGGCGACTACTACCGCGAATCTGGAGACTACCTCTCCGGGCTCAAGTTCTATGGCGCCGCGGGGCAGATTTCCCCGGCCCATCCGGGGGCGGTGCTCGGCGAGGCGGAAAGCCGGCTTGAGCTTTCGCTCGACCTCGAGGAAGCGCTGAAGAACCTCGAAGGGCTCCCCAAGGACGATGTCCTTCCCCCGGATCAGCTGGCCCGCAAAGAGCTGGCGCTGGGCCGTTTGCTGACTGCTCGGGGAAACTACGAGGAAGCGATCAAAAAACTGTCCGAGGGCGCGGGTCGCCTGACGCGCGCGTTCGACTTCAAGCTCGCGCTTGGAGACGCTCGCCGCGCGGCGGGGCGGATCGACGCGGCGCAACAGGCCTATGAGGAGGCTCTGACGCTGCGGCCCCAGAGCGACGAGGCGAAGGAAGCGGTGGGAAGGGCGCTGATCGCCCGCGATCGCCCCAAAGAGGTGCTCAGTCGATTCCCCGCCGATGCCGGCGCGCGCCCGGTGGCGCTGACTCGCGGCATCGCTTTCGCGAAGTTGGGCGACTGGAAGCGAGCCCGCTCTGAATTGGGGAGAACCCAGGTCAATGGAAAATATCCGAGCGAGGCGGTGATCTACCTCGCGCTGGCGGATGCGGCGGACGGGCAGCCCGAACGCGCCCAGTCCGTTCTCGAAAAGCTCCTCGGATCGTCTCGAAAAGCGAAGAGCAACGTCCGGGTGGCCTTGGGCAGCGTGTACTGGCAGCGCGGGCTCCTGGACAAGGCCCGTTCCCAGTTCGAGGAGGCATTGAAAGACCCGGAGGACTTCGAGGGGGCGTGCTCTCTGGGCCGCTTCCTCTTGTCGCTCGGCAATGTCGAGGCCGCGATCGATCCGCTGAGCAAGTCGGTGGCGCGCAACGGTTTCCATGGCGAGGCCCGGCGCGCGATCTCCCAGGCGTATCTGCAACTGGGGCGACTGCCCGAGGCGACCTCTCAGCTCGAAGGGTGGCGAGCGCAACAGCCCGGCTCGGCCGCGCCCTATAAGCAGCTGTCGCTCGCGCTGTTTCGGGCGGGCAAACTCAAAGATTCCGAAGCGGCGATCTCGCGCGCGATCAGTCTGGATTGGAAAGATGCCGAATCGCACCGCATCCGATCGCAGATTCTCTTCGCTCGCGGCGATGGCCGCAATGCCTTCGCCGAGCTTCAGAAATCAAGCAAGGCAGATCCCCGCAGCGAGGAGACCTCTTGCCAGTTGGGCGCGGCCTACCTGCGCCAGAGCCTGTCGGACGCAGCCGCCAAGGAGTACGAGGCGGCGCGGCGCCTCAACCAAGAAAGCTTCTGCGGCCGGATTGGAGTGCATTACGCCGCGCTGCCCGCGGCCAGCAAGTCCGCGGCGAGGGAGTTGACCGATCTGGCGCAGCGAGCCCCAGAATTCTGGAACCGGTCGTTTGCGCTCTCCACCCTGGCGCGGATCCTGCTGGAGACGGGCTCGGTGAGGGAGGCGCGAAAGGCCGCGGAGCAGTCGGTTGCGCTTGATCCCTACTCTGGGGTAGCGCATCTGGCTCTGGGAATGGTGCTGCTCAGGCAAAAGGACGACGGCAGGGCGAACGAGGAGCTGGCCAAGGCGGTCGAATTGGATCCGACCGACTCCGGGGCCCATCTGGCGCTGGCGGATGCACTTGTCCGCAACGACCAACTCCGCGTGTCTGCGCTGCAGCATTACGAGTGGTTTCTCAAGCTCGCTTCGGGGGGTGCCCAACAGCTTCGCGTCAAGAAGATGCTCCCCAATCTGAAGAAAAAGCTCGCGCTGAGGTAGCTTGGAAGCCGACACTCCCCGCTTGTCTTTGACGCAAATCATGGTCGGCAATGCCTCCCTGCTCTCGGTGATCTACCTCTCCGCCGGCGTGGCGATCGAGGCTCTCCGGAGAATCCATCCCGCGCCCTGGATGGAGCGTGGCTCGCTGGCGCTCGACTCGCTGCCGGCGCGAGTGCTCGACCTGCTCGGCGCTCTCGGTCCCTTGCGCGACGCCTATGTCTATGGCCATGTCTCCGAGATCGCGCTGAGGCTGATTTTTGGCGCCACCGTGGTGGGCGTGATCTTCGCGATGGCATTTGCGCTGGGGATCGCGATGTGGATTGGCCGTTGGTTTTGGGCAAGGCAAGTCGCGCGCGGCCACTGAAAAACTGCTGCGCAGCCCACCTGCTTTGTTGCGGTCCCCCTGGCGTCCTCACGTACCGCCTCGTACGCTCCGCGCGCCAGGACCCACCGCGCCTCGCATCTGGGCTTGCTCGCGACGTTTTTCAACACCCTGTTACTAGGCGCGATCGACTGCTTTTTTGTCGGCTGCTTTTTTGTGCGAGGGTTGCACTCGAGCCGCCCGGGCGAGCAGGCAGATCTCCACCACCTTCGGCCCGAA
>WNFD01007096.1_pt1 | contig 16173 bp, 17 predicted proteins | sample 5400491 | NCBI WGS metagenome assembly WNFD01 (sample SAMN13153343, study PRJNA577476) | soil metagenome | isolation source: 120 cm saprolite under Douglas fir tree site 2 hole 2 replicate 2 | place: USA:California | collected 2015-04-18 | reverse complement strand
AGCTTATGAACTTGATCCGAGCATGTTCTGCGACGCGCTGCCGGGGTTCGTCAACGCCGGCTCGGCGAGGGTCCGCATAGGTCTTGGCACAATCGCCAGGGTTGTCGCCAGCGGCGAGGAGATATATGCGGAAAAGCTGCGCTTCGTGGTGGCGCAGCGACGGATCGAGCGCCTTTACCGACCCTACCATCAGGCGCTGCGGCAGCTCGTTGACGAGACCGAGGCGCTTTTCGGCGGCTATCTTCTGCTCGATTGCCATTCGATGCCTTCCGGCGTCGGCCCTGGTTGCGGACAAAGCTGCGCCGACATCGTCCTGGGCGACTGTCACGGCGGCGCCTGTGCCCCGGAGATCCTCGAGACCGCCCGCGGCTTCCTCGCCGAACGCGGCTTCAGCGTCGCGATCAACGCGCCCACCACGCGTTGCAGATCGAAATTAACCGGGCGCTCTACATGAATGAGCGCAACTACCGCCGAAAGCCGCATTTCGCGCGGCTAGCGCAGGACTTGGCCGAGCTTGTCGTGCGTCTGGCCCGGGCAGCGCAGGAGTGCTTGGCGGAGCCGGCCGCCACACCGGCATAGCCGAGGGGCGGCCGATTGACGCGGCGCTCCTGCATCCACACCTGAAGGTGCAGTTTCGGAGAGGTCGATGACCGCGCTGCATCCGGATTGCACGATCGAGCAAAACTGGGAGAGCTACAGCGAAGAGGCGCATGCGACCTGGCGCCTGCTCTTCGATCGGCAGCAACGGCTGCTGGAGGGTCGGGCCTGTCGCGAATATCTCGACGGTCTTGGCAGGCTTGGCGTCGAGGCGGACGGCATCCCGGATTTCCGGCGCCTCGGCGATATTCTCGAAAGGGCCACCGGGTGGCGGATCGTGGCGGTGCCCGGCCTCGTCCCCGATGGTGTGTTCTTCGCCCATCTCGCCGGCCGCCGCTTCCCGTCGACCTGTTTCATCCGCCGGCGCGACCAGCTCGACTATCTCCAGGAACCGGACGTGTTCCACGACATCTGCGGCCATGTGCCGCTGCTGATGAACCCGGTCTTCGCCGACTACATGCAGGCCTACGGCGAAGGCGGGCTGAAGGCGCTCGGGCTCGGGCATCTGCCGCGGCTCGCCCGGCTCTACTGGTACACCGTCGAGTTCGGCCTGATCTCGACGGAAGAGGGCCTGCGCATCTACGGATCCGGGATTTTATCCTCGGCCGGGGAGTCGGTTTATTGTCTGGACGACCCGCGACCCCGCCGGTTGCGGTTCGACCTTCGCCGAATCATGCGAACGCGCTACCGAATCGACGATTTCCAGGAGCTCTATTTCGTCATCGACGATTTCCAGGAACTGTTCGACGCCACCCGTCCCGATTTTGCGCCGATATACCGAGAGGTCGCGGCTTTGTCCGATCTCGAACCCAGCCAACGCGTGGCTCAGGATAACGATTTCTCCCCGGTACCGAGAATTGGGCGCGAAAAAAATGGGCCGCTCGTTAAGCGCGGCCCAAGTTTAGGGAGGAAACGCCTAGAAGACGTACGGCAAGACCACAACCGGTGATCGTTACCGCACTGCACAATTTAGGGCAATTCGCCGAAATGTCAAGCTGCTTTTTATAAACGCGTTGGCAATGCTGAACTTTCGTGGTCAGATCAGGCGTTTACGGTACACCCGCCGGCTGGCCGATGTGCGACGCACAACGAGACTCGGGCGACCGCGCAGCCGTATGGCCCAACGCTCGACCGCGATGATGCGGGTACTGGCGGGCGAGAGTATCGCGAGCCGGCGTCAAAAAAGCGTCCGTATGCGCTCGGCAGGAGACCCCTTGTGGTGAGCGCAGCGACCGCGGCGACTTGGCTCGTCGGTGACGTCGGCGCCACCAACGCCCGGTTCGGCTTGGTTTCGCCGAGCCGTGAGTTGCTGCACACACGCACCCTCGCTGTCGCGGATCATTCGACGATCGCCGACGCGATCAAGACTTATCTCGGCGAGCGCGGGGAATTACCGATGCCGCGGCAGGGGGCGATCGCGATCGCCTCGGCAATCACCGGCGACCGCATCGCGATGACCAACCACCCCTGGAGCTTTTCGATCTCGGCGCTGAAGGCGCAGTTCGGCTTCGACCGCCTTGAAGTCGTAAACGACTTCACCGCTCTGGCCCTGGCCTTGCCGCACCTCACGCCGGAACATCGGCTGCAGGTCGGAGGCGGCGCTCCCGCGGTGGGCGCGCCGCTGGCCGTGCTCGGCCCGGGATCGGGGCTCGGCGTCTCCGGGTTGATCCCCGCCGGGAAAGGATGGCTCGCGCTCGCCGGCGAAGGTGGACACACAACAATGGCACCCGCCACCGACCGCGAAAGCGCTGTGCTCGATCATATGCGCCGGCATTTCGACCACGTATCCGCCGAGCGTGTCCTGTCGGGCCCCGGGCTAGTCAACCTCTACAATACCCTGGCAGCGCTTGGCGGGGTGCCGTCCCGGGGTTACACGGCGGCGCAGATCACCGACCCCGAAATCGGCGCCGCCGATTCGCTCTGCGCCGAGACGACTGCGCTGTTCTGCGCGATGCTCGGAACGATGGCGGGCAATCTGGCGCTGACCCTTGGCGCCCGCAGCGGGATCTATATCGGCGGCGGGATCGTGCCGCGGCTGGGTCAACGGATCGCCCAATCGCCCTTCCGCGCGCGCTTCGAGGCGAAAGGCAGGTTCAGCCACTATCTCGCTGCGATCCCGACCTATGTGGTAACCCATCCGCTGCCCGCGTTTCTCGGCTGCGCGGCGCTCCTCGCCGGATGAACGGCTACGATGCGCGCGTGGACAGGTGGAGTCCGGCAACACCCAGGACGATCAGCGCCAGGGACAAGAGCTTCCAGGCCCCCGCAGGCTCGCCGAACCAGACGATCCCGATCGCCGCCACGATGGCCGTGCCGACGCCCGACCAGACGGCGTAAGCGATCGACAGATCGATCCCGCGCAGGGCAAAGGACAACAGCGCAAAGCTCGCCGCGTAGCAGACGACGACCGCACCCGACGGGCCCATGCGGGTGAAGCCATCTGAGAGTTTCAGCGATGTAGTCCCGCAGATCTCGAGGACGATCGCCGTTGCGAGATAAAAGACGCTCAAGAGGCAGCCCCCGATCAGCGGATTGGCGAGATACAGGACCACTGAAAGACCTAAGCATTACCTGTGGTAAAATATCTCGGACGAATAACGTGGGTGATGTGATGAACGATTCGGTTGAGCGAGGTGTAGCTGCCGGCTCGCGCGAGCGATCGCGCATTCGTGGCGGCGGCTTCTCCGGTAATACGGTGGGGTTGGCGCCCGGTAACGTCCAAGCCAATCTTGTCATTCTGCCGAAGGCGCTGGCACACGATTTCCTGCGCTTTGCCCAGGCAAACCCGAAGCCATGTCCGGTACTCGCGGTCTCCGAGCCCGGCGACCCGCGCCTGCCGGGCTTGGGAGAGGATCTCGATATCCGCAGTGATTTGCCGCGCTATCGTGTGTGGCGCCGTGGTGAACTGGTCGAAGAGCCCCTCGACCTCTTTCACGTCTGGAATGACGATCTGGTGGGCTTTGCCCTCGGCTGCTCGTTTTCGTTCGAGCAGGCGCTGGTCGATGACGGGATCGAGTTGCGTCACATCACCTGCGGATCGAATGTCCCGATGTATCGGACCAGCATCCCCTGTACGCCGGCCGGTCCCTTTGCCGGTCCGCTCGTCGTGTCGATGCGCCCGCTCAAGCCGAAGGATGCGATCCGCGCGATCCAGATCACCTCGCGCTTCCCCTCGGTGCACGGCGCGCCGGTGCATATAGGCCTGCCGGCGGCGATCGGCATCAGCGATCTCGCCAAGCCCGACTACGGCGATGCGGTTCCGGTGAAGGGCGACGAGCTGCCGGTCTTCTGGGCCTGCGGCGTCACGCCGCAGGCGGTGATCGCCCAGGTGCGACCTGATTTCTGCGTCACCCACGCGCCGGGTTGCATGCTGATCACCGACCTGTCCAACACCCGGCTGGCGAGCCTATAGGCCGCTGTTCGCCGATGGCCGGGCCACCTGACCCCCACGCGCTCGTCGACAGGATCGAGCGCCTGATCCATGTCGATGTCGGACGGAACATCACCGGGCTTTTCTATGCCGCTCGCGGCACGCTGTGGAGCGCCGCGGCGACACTGGCAACAGCATCGCCCACTTGTGTCGGATTGATCACCGGCTTTTATGTCCCGCAGGGGTGCCCGCCGGCCGCGGAAACCGACGGGCCGCTAGGCGCAGCCTTGCTGGCAAGGGGACTTGATGCGGTTGGCATTCCGTGTCGCCTGGCAACTGATGAGCCCTGCCGCAGCGCCTGTGCCGCGGCGCTCTCGGGCGCTGGTGTCCCGGATATGCCGATCGATGTCGTGGCCATCGGCGCTCCCCTGACCCCGCCGATCGAGACATGGCGCAACGCCGGTATCACTCACGCGATCTCGATCGAGCGCTGCGGGCGCAGCACTGACGGCGCGCCGCGCAACATGCGAGGTGAGGATATCGGATCCTACACCGCGCCGCTCGATGAGCTTTTCACGGCCGGTCCGTGGCAAACGATTGCAGTCGGGGATGGTGGCAACGAGATCGGGATGGGCGCGATCCCCCGCTCACTGATCGCGCGGCATGTCGCGCACGGCGAGACGATCGCGTGCGTCACGCCGGCCCGCCATCTGATTGTGGCCGGCGTCTCGAATTGGGGAGCCTATGCCCTCATCGGTGCCCTCGCCGCGGTCCGCGAGGACTGGCGTGCAACATTGGTCGCATGCTTGGACGAAACGCTCGACCGTGCGGTGCTCGAGGCGATGATCGAGCACGGCCCGGCGGTCGACGGCGTATCGCGTCTGCAAACACCGACCGTAGACAATCTCGACATCACCACACACCACCGCGTATTGCGAATGATCCGCACGTTGGTCGAGCAAGGGCATGAAATATAAGCAATTCATATTTGAAGACTATCGTTACGACCCTGCGGTCTCGACCCTGTCGCTGCAATATCGGTTCGACGGAGGTCCGCGTTTTGAAGAAATGCTGGTATTCGATTTCACGTCGCAAGATCTGTCCCCGGCAGCAAGCAAGGTTCTAGACCGCGTCTTTCGCTTGATATTTTTGATGTCTGGGGTGAGTTATTATAAGGCGTACATCCCCAAGGCATTGGTTTGCGAAGCTTTTCCGGTGGATCGACCGACCGCGGAATTTATTCAGAATTTCTACGAAAAGGGCTTGGCCGAGTTTGGCTTCCGGAATCGGATCTCGCTGCGCGCCCATTTTGAGATCGGGATATCCGCCAGCCTGCCGAATGCGCCGATCGCGCTCGCCCTGCCGCGGAGAACCTGCGTGCCGATTGGTGGCGGGAAAGATTCGATCGTCACACTTGAATGTCTCAAACGCGGCGGCGAACCGCTGATCTTGTTCTCATTGGGGGACGCTGATCCGATACGTGCTTGCATTGCTGCCGCCGACCTGCCGTCCATCAGGGTTCTTCGCCGGCTGGACAGTCGTCTCTTCGAGCTGAACGAGGCGGGCGCCCTCAACGGTCACGTTCCGATCACCGGGATCCTGAGTGCCATCGCCTTGGCTGGTGCGGTGATGTCCGGTTGCGACACGATCGCCATGTCGAACGAACACTCCGCGAGCGCGCCGAACCTGGAGGTCGACGGCATCGAGGTCAACCATCAGTTCAGCAAATCTTTGGAGTTCGAAGAGGATTTTTCGCAATATGTCCAGAATTACATATCGCCGTGCATAACTTACTTTTCGCTGCTCCGGCCGTTATCGGAGATCGAGATCGCCCGGCGCTTCTCGAAACATCAGGAATATTTTCGGATTTTCCGCAGTTGCAATGCAGCCTTCCGGCAATCGCGCGCGGCGCGCGGGAAGGAATGGTGCGGTAACTGTCCGAAATGTCGGTTCGTATTTCTCGCACTCTCCCCGTTCATCGCAAAGCCGGAGCTGATCGGGATTTTCGGCGGCAATCTGCTGAGCGACGAAACCCAGCGAGACGGGTTTGCGCAGTTGTGCGGTCTGCATCAACACAAGCCGTTCGAATGCGTTGGCGAAACTGTCGAAAGCGCTGCCGTGATGTCCCATCTGGGCACCCACCCGGACTGGCGGGACGATATCGTGGTGCGGCAGCTTCATGCCGAGTTTGTTCCGCTGCGCCACGGAAGCCCAGCGGAGTACCGGGCGCTGTTCGAGTCCAGGCACGCCCACCGCGTTCCGGACTCCTATATGGCCATGCTCGATGCGTGCAGATGACCTCGGCGGGCAACGCGTCGCCATCTGGGGGCTCGGCCGTGAGGGGCGAGCGGCCCTCGAATTTCTGCGAAAGCGTCATCCGGCATTGCCGCTGGTGCTGCTGGACGATGCCGTAGATGCGCGCATCCCCGAGGAATATAGCAACAACGTCACATGCGCCTTCGGTGCGGACCGGATCGCCAATGCACTGGAAGAGATCGATGTCGTGGTCAAGTCACCCGGCGTCAGTCTCTATCGGGCCGACCTCCGATCCGCCCGCAAAAGGGGTGTCCAAGTAACATCGCTGCTGAACCTATGGTTCGCCGAGGAACCCGACCTCACAACGATTGCGGTCACCGGGACAAAGGGCAAGAGCACAACGGCTTCGCTGATTTCGCATGTCTTGACCCGGCTCCGCCGCAACGTCGCACTCGCCGGGAACATCGGGATACCGGTCACCGAGATCGCCCGCGTCGATTATGCGGTCATCGAAGTATCGAGTTATCAGGCTGCGGATTTTGACGGCGTCTGCGACCTGGCGGTGCTGACGTCGCTGTACCCGGAACATGCCGATTGGCATCTCTCGGTCGAGCGCTACGTTCAGGACAAGGTCCAGCTGCTCCGCCGCGGCAGATGCTGCATCATCAACCGCGCGGCGGCCGACATGGTTGACCCAATGATCGGCGAACGGCTAGGTCGCAAATACCTATTCAACGACGAGAGTGGAATTCACTCTGACGACACCTGGATATTCGATGGAAGGGAACGGATCGGAATCGTGCGCAATCCCTATCTCGCCAGAGCGCACAACCGATCCAATCTGTGCGCAGCACTTGCCGTCGTAAAAACGCTCGATATCGACCTCGCCGCAGCGCTCGAGACGACCCACGACTTTCGCGGGCTGCCGCACCGGCAGCAAGAGCTGGGCGAAAGTGGGAACATCCTTTTCGTCGACGACAGCATCTCCACCATACCCGAATCGACGATAGCGGCGTTGGATGTTTATGCCGGGCGCGACATCACGGTAATAGTGGGCGGGTACGATCGCGGCATCGACTACGCCAAGCTTGTCGACACGTTCCTGACCGGTGCGGCAAACGCCATCATCTGCCTTGGTGAGAGCGGAGCGCGGATATATGCCCTGACGCGGGCGGCATTGAGCCGGCGTGGCGGATCCGCCGGCACGGTACATTTGGTGCGGTCGATGGAGGATGCTGTCCTATACGCAACGCGGGTTACGCCGCCTGGCGGCGTGGTCCTGCTGTCGCCGGCGGCTCCAAGCTACGGACATTATCGCGATTACATCGAGCGAGGACACGACTTCGCCGCCAACGCGGGCCTGCCCGTGGGGTGAGCTCTAGCCAGCCATACCGAGCTGGAATGGCTGCCATTCCGGCACCGATGTAATGGGAACGTTGTCGGGCCAAACCGCGTAAGGTTAATTACGTGGAATGCGTGCGCCGGCGGTCGCCCCCCATTCGGGGTACCCGTCGGTGCGGAGACGTGTCATGTACACGAACTCGCAATTTCGTCCGAGACCGACAGCGAACAAGCGGCGTGCGACGTTTTCGGCGTGGGCCATGTCGATCGTGTTTGCGGCGATCGCCGCGATCAGCTTCACGATCGATCAGACGGTAGTGCTGTCACTTGCCGCGGGCGGCGACCTCAGTGAGTGGTCGAACCCAGTTCGGCTGATCCGATCCTGGATCGATACGGCCTCAGGTTTCTCGGATCGCGCCGAGTAAACGGCCGCTTCTCCGGCCCCGCTCTCCCTCGGAGCGACGAACGCGATCGACAGTCAGGGCCGCAGCCGGCAGACTGTTTCTGACTTTTGACTTCGTGCGCCCGAGGAAAAATGAATGCGGAGTGGTGCGATCGCACCCGTCCGACCTTAGCTGCCACGGCACGGCAGTTGCTTCTCATCATCTCGGTGACCGGCTCGCAGGTCGCCTGCGCGGGAAAGCCATTTGTGCTCGAGGGCGATGCGAATTATGCCGGGGTCACCTACGCCGGCGACATCGAGAGCGCGACGGCTGCGGCAAAGCGGCACTGCGCCCCGTTCGAGCGGGTGCCGCAGTTCCGCGAGATCGACGAGAACGTCGCCTATTTCGATTGCGTCCGCCCCTGAAGCGACGGGCGTCGCCGATCGCATCTTGAAGCGGGGCGCGATCGCAGGAATCCTGCCTCACCCAATCGAGCACGAGCCGGACAGCAGCAAAGGGGAACCCCGATGACCATCGAACTCCACACCTGGAATACTCCGAACGGCCGCAAAATCAGCGTCGCTCTGGAAGAGATGGGCTTGCCCTATACCGTGAAGCCGGTGAACATCGGCAAGGGCGAGCAATTCGCCGCCGGTTTTGTGAGAATCAGCCCGAACAGCAAGATTCCCGCGATCGTCGACCCCGAAGGCCCGGGCGGCGTGCCGATCAGCATCTTCGAATCCGGTGCGATCTTAATTTATCTCGGCGAGAAGACCGGAAAGTTCTGGCCGGGCGATTTGGGCCGGCAGGTGCCGGTGCTGGAATGGTTGATGTGGCAGATGGGCGGCTTCGGCCCGATGCCCGGCCAAGTGCATCATTTCCTGCAGGTCGCCAACGAGCAGGATCGCCGCTATGGCCTCGAGCGATACTCCAAGGAGACCCGACGGCTCTACGGCGTCCTCGATCGCCGGTTGGGCGAGGTCGATTTCGCAGGCGGCGAGATTTCAATCGCCGATTTCGCGATCCTCGGCTGGGCTTGGCGGCACGAGCGCCACCAAGTCGATCTGGCCGACTTCCCCAACGTGAAGCGCTGGTACGAGGCGATGATGGCGCGCCCGGGTGTGCAGCGCGGTTTCGCCGTGGCCCTCAGCTGAAGCCGGGCGGAGAAAGTCGGAACCTGATCGATGGGTCGAGTTTGGTGGAGCCGAGGGGGATCGAACCCCTGACCTTCGCATTGCGAACGCGACGCTCTCCCAGCTGAGCTACGGCCCCATCGCGCCTCTCGGAGGCCGCGGACTGTGGTGCTCGTGCCGCTCCCTGTCAAGCGCGGCCCCAGCCCCGCGGCGCGAGGTGCCACTCGCGCTCTGCGCGACTTGCGGCCCCCTGCCGGTGACGCTACGGTCATCGGGCCACTCGCCCCCGGGTTCTCTCTCATATGTACACCTTCCTCCGCCTCGTCCACACGGTGATCTCGATCTATATCTGGCTTCTGATCGCCCAGGCGGTCCTGAGCTGGCTGGTCGCTTTCGGCGTCGTCAACCGTCACAACCGCGCCGTCGCCACAATCGGCGACTTTCTCTGGCGGATCACCGAGCCGTTGCTGCGGCCGATCCGGCGTGTTCTCCCGGATCTCGGCGGGATCGACATCTCGCCCGTAGTCTTGATCCTGCTGCTCTGGTTCTTGGACGGCCTGATGTTCGAATATCTTGGCTGACGACCCGCTAAAACTGGCGCAGGACGGGCTGCGCGTGGCGATCCGGCTGTTGCCGCGGGCGAGATCCGATCGTCTGCTCGGCATCGCCGCCACTGCCGAGGGCGGGCGTGTGGTCAAAGCCTCGGTCACCGCGCCGGCCGAGGACGGGCGCGCCAACGAGGCGCTGTTGCAGCTCCTCGCCCGCGCTTGGCGGCTCCCGCGAAGCGATCTCTCGATCGTTGCCGGCATCACGAGCCGGAACAAGACCGTGCGTGTAGCCGGCGATCCGCATCAGCTGATCGCCCGGCTCTCCGCCGAGATCGCAAGCCTGCCCGGCCCGTGAGACGGCCGTGCGATGGACAAAGGGCTCCTCTCGCTCGTCATCGCCGGGGTCGCCTTTTGCGGATCCCATGTACTGTTGTCGAGCACGCGATTGCGCGGATCGCTGCGCGACCAACTCGGTGAGCGCGGCTTTCTCGCCGTGTATGCGGTGACCGCATTGGTGATCTTCGCCTGGTTTGTCTCCGCCTATGCGAGCGCGCCGACGATCGCGTTGTGGCCGAGGCAACGTTGGACCGCACTCATCCCCGTGGCGGTCATGCCGCTCGCGACGATCCTGCTCGTCGCCGGCTACTCGACCCGCAATCCGACGGCGGTCGGGATGGAGCGATCGGCCGGGGCGGACGATCCGGCCCCAGGCCTCCTGCGGGTGACGCGCCATCCGATCATGTGGGCGATCGGGCTGTGGGCGATCAGCCACCTCGTCGCCAACGGCGATCTGAGCTCGTTGCTGTTCTTCGGCTCGATCGCTGCCTTGGCCCTCGGCGGCACGGTGCTGATCGACCGCAAGAAGCGGCTGGCACTCGGCAGCAACTGGCCGCGTCTGGCTGAAGTCACCTCGAATTTCCCGTTTGCGGCACTCCTCGCAGGGCGCACCCGCCTGCGCTGGCGCGAAATCGGCGTGCTGCGGATCGCCGCCGGCCTGCTGCTCTACGCCGTGCTCTACCTTGCTCACCCGATCATTACCGGAGTTCCGATCGTGGTTCCGTAGTAGACTCGCGCCGAACGCATCTCGGCCTATCGGTTAAGGGAGGATGTGCCATGCTGTTGCCGCTCGCCGGACGCCGTCTCTATTACGATCTTGTCGGCCCCGAGGATGGGCCGGTCGTCTGCATCACGCATTCGTTGGCGTCGGACGGCGGCATGTGGGCCGAGCAGATGCCGCCGCTGCTGCAAGCCGGGTTTCGGGTGTTGCGCGTCGACATGCGCGGACACGGCGGCAGCGACGCGGTCGCCGGCGATTATACGATGAAGGCGCTCGCCGGCGATGTCGCGGCAGTGCTCGACACGCTCTCGCTGCCCCGGGTGCACTATATCGGCCTGTCGATCGGCGGCATGATCGGCCAGGCTTTCGCGATCGAGCATGGCGCCAAGCTGATTTCGGCGTTGTGGAGCGATACCTTGCCGGCAAGCCCGGCCGGCGCCGCGGCGATGTGGGACGAGCGGATGAGCACGGTGCGCCAAGCGAACTCGCTCGAGCCGCTCGCCGACGGCACGGTGGAGCGCTGGTTCACCGATGCGTTCAAGCCGAGGAAGCCGGGCCGGTGGAAGCAGATCCGTGATACCGTCGCGGCAACCACACCGGCCGGATACCTCGGCTGCTCGGCTGCGATCATGAATTTCGACTTCACGGCCCGGCTCCCCGGGCTGCATGTCCCGACCCTGGTGGTGTGCGGCGCCGAGGATCCGGGCACGCCCCGTCTCGCCGGGCTGGTTCCCGGCGGTCGCTACGAGGAGATCGCCAACGCCCGCCATTTCCCCAACGTCGAGCACCCCAACACTTTCAACCGGATCATGATGGGGTGGCTCGAAGCGCAGCGCGGCAACCCCTGACCCGCCAACAGTGCTGGGTTCAGCCTCCTGGACCTCTTGTTTTTGCAATGAATCTACAAGCACGAACATTCCCCTGCGATCGCTGCGGACCCTTCCGAAAGCTGCTGTGGGATGAACAGTAGAACGAAAAAATGGCAATTTTACCGGTCGCCAATGGGGTATCAACCCCTGACATGGCCTTCTTCCCATTCCCTCCCCCGCAAGCAAGCGGGGGAGGGTGATCCTGCGGGCCCGGGTGCTAGGAACGCCGGCCTTGGATTGAAGGCCGGCTGTCGGTTGGTATAAGAACCCGCCGCCACCAGATCGCGGCGAGGTCGCGGGCACAGAACGCGATAGTGGGTCTGCCGCGGTCGAGCACCGGAGGAATGCGGGGTGCGATGCCTCGTCATAGAAGATGATGCGGATACCGCCCGCTATATCTGCAACGGATTCGAGGAATCCGGCCATACCGCCACTTTGGTTCGCGACGGTGCGGGCGCGCTCCACCTCGCTACGAACGAGCGCTGGGACATCATCATCCTCGATCGCATGCTCCCCGGTGGTGTGGATGGGCTCTCGATCATCGCCACGATCCGGAGCCTCGGTAAGACGACGCCAGTGATCATATTGAGCGCGCTAGCGAGCCTGGACGAGCGGGTGCGGGGCCTGCGGGGTGGCGGCGACGATTATCTGACAAAGCCTTTTGCTTTTTCCGAGCTGCTGGCGCGCGCAGAGGCATTGCTCCGCCGCGGCGCGACGAAGGAGGACAGCCAGGAGCTACGGATTGCCGATTTGCGACTCGATCTGAGGACACGACGGGCAGAGCGTGCGGGTAGGCCGATCGCGCTCCAGCCGCGCGAGTTCCGCCTTCTCGAATACCTTGTGCGGCACCAGGGGCAGGTCGTCACGCGGACGATGCTGCTCGAGGCGGTCTGGGATTATTACTTTGATCCGCAGACCAACGTCATCGATGTCCAAATCAGCCGTCTGCGTCGGAAAATCGACAAAGACTTCTCGCCGCAATTGCTCCGGACGGTCCGCGGCATCGGCTATATGATATCCGCCGATGACTAGGTTCTGGGACACCGTCGCATTCCGCCTGGCGCTCGGTTACGGACTTCTTGCCATCGGCTCGATGTCGGTGATTGCCGCGGCGTTCTATTTTGGCACGGTCGGCGTGCTCGCGCGGAGTACGGACGCGAAACTGATCTCCATTTCGAAACGGCTGGCCGACCATTATGAGACCCGCGGCGGCGAGGCACTGCGGCAGGAGGTACAGCAGCTGCTCGTCGACGGCGTCGAGCAGGACACCGAGGTCTATCTCCTCGTCGCACCCGACGGGCGGCGAGTCGCCGGAAACATCTATGGGTGGTCGATGGCGACCGCACCACCGGGAAGCCTTACCGATCTGGCGGTAATGCGTAACGGCCGCCCGTCGTTTAGCCGCCTGCTGCCGCAGCTCTTGCCGGACGGTTCGATCCTCGTGGTCGGTCGCGACATGCAGGACCAGCGGGAGATCGAGCGGCTCGTGTGGCATGCGCTCTTGGCGGGCGGAACGGCGGCTTTGCTGCTCGCGATCGGCGGCGCTTTTCTGTTGCGCAGGCAGTTGGAGCACAGAGTGGGTGCGATCCGCCGCACCGCTCTCGAGATAGAAGCGGGTGATCTCAGCAGGCGGATCCCGATATCCGACGTCGAGGATGAGTTCGCTAGGCTCAACCGCGACATCAACCGCATGCTCGACCGCATCGAGCACCTGATGGATGGGGTCCGGCACGTATCCAATGCGATTGCCCACGATCTCAGAACCCCGCTGGGGCGTATCCGCAGCCGGCTGGAAGAGGCGCTCCGCCCCGGCAACCGCGCGGCGGAGCTCGCCGGAACGGCGCAGTTTGCCATTCAGCAAGTCGACGAGCTGATCCGGATGCTCGACCGGCTGCTGCAGATCGCGGAGGCCGAGTCGGGGGCTCACCGTCAATCCTTCGCGCTGGTACCGCTAGCTGCTGTCGTCAGCGATGTCGTCGAACTCTACGACGCCACTGCGGAGGCCGAAGGAATAACCCTCGTCAGCGAGATCGAGGGTCAGCCAGTCACACTCGGCGACAAAAACCTCCTTACGAGCGCGCTCGCGAACCTGACCGACAACGCCCTGAAATACGCCGGCAGCGGGGCGACTGTGCGCGTTCGTGCGACCCAGGATCGGGATACCGTCTCGATAATTGTTCGAGACGACGGCCCCGGCATTCCTTCAGCGGAGCGATCCCGTGTCGTCGAGCGCTTCTACCGTCTCGACCAAAGCCGCAGCCTCCCCGGTAACGGCCTCGGGCTCTCGATAGTGGCGGCCACCGCCTCGCTGCATTGGGGAAAACTCGAGCTGGAGGATGGCGCGCCGGGGCTCATTGCCCGCATCGTTCTGCCGCGCGCCGATGTTGTCGCCTCGCAGAGAGAAAATCTGTCGGAGACGATGCAAGTAGGGACCTTCGGCTAGAGGTTGCCCCAGAACCGGGGGCGAGAGCGAGGAGACATCGGGTCCGTTCGCTGCATTACCAAATGGTAATCCGGTGGAAAGACCGGTGAAAGTCGACGGCGGCTAGGCTGCCCGCAACGTTCCGTTCTAGTGACTCAGAGTTGCCTTTTCGCTCCGCTGAGCCGATGTCGTTGGGGTAGGTTTGATGGCAGGGGACGCCCAGTCACCGATCTCCAAGAAGAGCAGACGGGGTTCGAAACTCCTCGCCCTGGTGCTGGTCACCGCTATCGCGGCCGCTGTGACTGCGTTGATATGGCAGCCGCTCGCCGACCAACCGGAAAACGCCCGACCCACGAAATCGACAGAGCCGCCGGGAACATTTCGCCCCACCCAGCTGCAATGGCGGAGTCTGAAGCTCGCGCCCGTGGCGATGATGGCCTTCCGTCCCGAGCAGGTGACCGAGGGGAATATCGCAGTCGACGACGATCTGACGACCCCCGTGTTCTCCCATTACTCCGGCCGGGTCATCAAAGTGATTGCGATGCTCGGCGATGTGGTCGAGCCAGGCGCCCCGCTCTTCGTCATCAATGCGACTGAGTTCGTGCAAGCGCAGAACGACCTGGAGTTCGTGCAAGCGCAGAACGACCTAATCACCGCGCTCGCCAATCTGCAAAGCGCCCGCTCGCAGCTTAAAATGGCGCAGACGACCGAGAAGCGCACCCACGAGCTCTATTTGGCGCAAGGGGGCTCGCTCAAAGATTGGCAGCAGGCCCAGACCGACCTCATCACCGCGCAAAATACTGTCCGCAGCGACGAGATCGCGGTGCACGCGGTGCGCAACCGGCTGCGCATCCTCGGCAAGACTGACCAGGAGATCGCCTCGCTCGAAGCCCAACCGACCCAGAAGCTCGATCCGGTGGCGATCGTAACAGCACCGGTCCGCGGCACGATCACTCAGCGTCAGATCGGGGTCGGCCAATACATCAATAGCGAGGCCGCAGGCGCCACGAACCCGGTCTACACCATCAGCGATCTGTCAACCGTATATCTGATCGCCAATGTCCGCGAAGTCGATGCGCCATTGATGAAGGTCGGCCTCCCGCTCGAAGTGCATGTGCTGGCCTATCCCGGCCGCGTGTTCAAGGGGAAAGTCTTTTACGTCGCGCCATCCATCGATCCCAATACCCACCGTCTGTCGGTGCGCGCCGATGTCGAAAATCCCGATGGCGCGCTTAAACCCGGGATGTTCGCGAATTTCAGCATCATCACCGGTGAGGCAGCAACCGCACCGGCAGTGCCGCAAGAGGCGATCGTCTACGAAGGGGAGCGAGCCCGCGTCTGGGTTGCGGGAGAGGGCGACACCCTGGCGCTGCGCGAGATTCGCACCGGACGAACCAGTGACGGCATGGTCGAAGTACTTGCCGGCCTCTCGGCGGGGGAGAAGGTCGTGACGAGCGGCGCCGTCTTTATCGATCGCGCCGCCCGGGCCGACTGAGCTAGGCATGAACGCAGTCGTCGCCTTCGCGCTGAAGCAACGCGTCCTGATGGTCGCGTTGATGCTGTTCGTGTTCGTCGCCGGCTTCATCAGCTTTATCAACCTCAACATCGAGGCCTATCCCGACCCAGTGCCGCCGCGGGTCGAGGTAATTACCCAGAACCCAGGCGCATCAGCTGAAGAGATCGAGCGCTACATTACGATCCCGATCGAGATCCAGATGACGGGCATCCGTCACGTTCGTTCCATTCGGACAATCTCGCTTTTCGGCCTGTCGGACGTGCGGATCGAGTTTACCTATGATTATACTTACGACGAGGCCGAGTCGAAGGTCATCAATAGACTGAGCCAAGTGCCGCCGCTGCCCAGTGGCGTGACGCCATCGATCTCCCCGGCGAGTCCAATCGGCGAGATCTACCGCTATCGCATCGTCGGGCCGCCCGGGTACTCTGTCACCGACCTCAAGACTATTCAGGACTGGATCCTCGAACGCCGCTTCAAGGCAGTACCCGGCGTCATGGATGTCTCGGGCTGGGCCGGCATGACAAAGACCTACGAGATCACCGTCGATCTCGACAAGTTGCTCGCCTACGGCCTCACCTTGCCGCAGATGCTGCAAACCCTCAACAACAGCAACATCAATGTCGGCGGCCAGACTATCAATTTCGGGCCGCAAGCCGCTGTTGTGCGCGGCGTCGGTCT
>WNFD01017904.1_pt1 | contig 16177 bp, 10 predicted proteins | sample 5400491 | NCBI WGS metagenome assembly WNFD01 (sample SAMN13153343, study PRJNA577476) | soil metagenome | isolation source: 120 cm saprolite under Douglas fir tree site 2 hole 2 replicate 2 | place: USA:California | collected 2015-04-18 | reverse complement strand
TGACCCACCGGGCCTTCGTCGCTGCCTACTCGGCAGTGGACCAGGAGGCGCCGGCGGTCCACATCGAGGTCGTCACCACCTACCCGCAGGGTCGGGGCCTCGGGGCCAGCGCGGCGGCGATCGTCGCCGGACTTGTCGCCGCCCGGGCGGCTGGCGACCTCGAACTGCCCGACTCCGAGCTCGCTCGCCTGGCGATCCGCATCGAGGGGCACGCCGACAACGTGCTGCCGGCGCTGTTCGGGGGTCTGCTCGTGGCCTCGAGGGACGGCTGGATCCGGATCATCCCCGACCCCGGCGTGCTCCCGATGGTCCTGGTGGCACGGGAGCGCTTCAACACCTCCGAGTCCCGCCGGGTGTTGCCCGCCGAGGTGCCGCGCGCCGACGCGGTCGCCAACGCCGCAGCCACGGCGGCCCTCGTGGCGGTGCTGAGCGGGCTGGAACCGCCCGCCGCCCTCATGATGGCGACCGCGGACCGCATCCACGAGCCGTACCGGCTCCCCCTGCTGCCCGAGACCCTGGGCCTCCACCAGGCGCTGCGCGCCGCGGGCGTCGCCGCTGCCCTGTCGGGGGCCGGCCCCTCAGTGGTCTGCCTCGCGGCCTCCGACAGCCTCGGGGACGCGGTGGACCTCGCCCGCACGCTGCTGCCGGCGGGCTGGGAGATCCTCACGCCGGGCTGGGATCTCCACGGGGCCCAGGTCCGTTGACGCAAGGCCTCACGCAGCGGGAGGTGCCGCCACTCGTTGCCCACGTCAGCCGGCTCGGTGACGTCTACGAGCCGCTGCCCCGCAGGCCCGGCGATGAGCAGGGAGCAGGCGGCGGCGGGGCGCCGGTCGAGACCCACCAGCGGACGCTCTCGGTCAAGGAGGGCGAGACCTTCGTCTGCTCGGACCTCCGCGGCGACCTCTGCGAGCCCAACACCGTCGGCATGGGCGTCTACTACCAGGACACCCGCTTCCTCTCCCGCTTCGAGCTTCGGATCAACGGCCTCGAGCCGGTCCTGCTGTCGTCCTCGGCCGAGCGCGCCTACCTGAGCTCCGTGGACCTGACGAACCCCGACCTGTGGGACGGAGGGGTCCTGGCGGTCCCGGCCCAGTCGGTGAACATCCGCAGGACCCGGGCGGTCGCGGACTGCGTGCTGGAGCAGCTGCGGGTGAAGAACTACAACGCCTACCCTGTCCGGATCGTGCTGGAGTTCACGATCGCCGCCGACTTCCTCGATCTCTTCGAGGTGCGGGGGCTGGTGCGCGAGCGCCGAGGGGACTGCTTCGTCCCCCGTGTGGACGGGGGGGTCGTCAAACTCGCCTACCTCGGCCTGGACCACCGCTTCCGCGAGACCTGGGTCACCTTCGGCGACGCGCCGGCTCGCTCCGCCGTCACGGGGGGCAGCGTGGTGGTGGGAATCGACGTCGACCTGGCAGGCCATGCGACCCGGACGCTCTCGGTGTCGGTCGAGCCCGTCGTCGATGGCGCCCACCGGACACCGGACGACTTCAGCACCGCCGTCGCCCGTACGCAGCGGTCGTACGAGGACTGGGAGGAGAGCTGCTCGCAGATCCGCACCGACAACCATCTCTTCAACGCCCTGCTGCGGCGAGGGATCTGGGACCTGCGGGCGCTCCTCACCCGGACCGACCACGGGGAGTTCCTTGCCGCGGGCATCCCCTGGTACGTTGCGCCCTTCGGCCGGGACGCCATCCTTGCGTCGTACGAGATCCTCGCCATCAACCCCGAGCCGGCCCGCAGGACGCTGCAGCTGCTCGGCGGCTTGCTGGGCACGCAGAACGACCCCTGGCGGGACGAGGAACCCGGCAAGGTCCTCCACGAGATCCGCCAGGGCGAGCTGGCCAACGCCTACTACATCCCCCACACCCCCTACTACGGGACGATCGACGCGACGCCCCTGTACCTGATGCTGGCCGCCGCCTACTTCCGGTGGACCAACGACCTCGCGACCATCCTCGAACTGAAGGACGTGCTCGACCGGGCCCTCGCCTGGATCGACCGCTCGGGCGACCTCGACGGGGACGGGTACGTGGAGTACATCCGGCGGTCCCCACGGGGCTTGCGCAACCAGGGGTGGAAGGATTCGGGCAGCGCCGTCGTCCACCGCGACGGCACCCTGGCCCCGCCCCCCATCGCCCTCGCCGAAGTCCAGGGCTACGTCTACATGGCAAAGCAGCGGATGAGCGAGATCTACACCTTGTTGGGCGACGTCAGCACCGCGGCGCGCCTCGAGCGTGAGGCGGCGGAACTCAAGGTGCGATTCAACAGGGATTTCTGGATGGACCGCGAGCAGTATTTCGCCCTGGCTCTGGACGGCGAGAAGCGCCAGGTGGCCACGGTGACGAGCAACCCGGCCCACTGCCTGTACTGCGGGCTGATCGACAACGAGAAGGCCGAACCCCTGGCGGACCGCCTGATGGCCCCCGACATGTTCAGCGGTTGGGGGATCCGGACGATGTCGAGCCAGGCGGTCGCCTTCAATCCCATGAGCTACCACAACGGCTCGGTCTGGCCCCATGACAACGCGCTCATCGCCGCCGGGCTGAAACGCTACGGCCGTGGCCGCTCCACGGAGCGGATCACGACCGCCCTCTTCGACGCCGCCATGCACATGGAGTACTACCGGCTCCCGGAGTTGTTCTGCGGGTTCACGAGGCTGACCGCGTCGACGCCGGTCTCGTATCCCGTGGCCTGCTCGACCAGAGTCTGTTGACCATCAACCATCCGACGCTTCCTCCGTGGCTGAACACTGTGGAATTGCGCAATCTTAGGGTTGGCGATTCGCGGTTGTCTCTCCTGTTTACTCGCAGCGGTGAGACCGCGACATTCTGCATGCTGGACCGGCAGGGAAGCATCCGCGTGCTGATGGAAGGTTGAGCCGCCTGCACCCGCGGGACGCCGGCGGGAATGCGCGGCAACCTCCCTGCGTTGTCCTCTTCGACGGGGAGCACTACCCTCCGGTCGTGGCGAGGGCGATTGCCGCGCTCAGGGCCGACGGCGAGGAACCCGTGGCGGCGCTGCTGGTCGGCGGCAGCGAGAAGCTCGGGCAGGTCCCCCTGGAGATCGGCGTGCCGGTCCACACCGCCTCCGACCCTGAAACAGGTCTTGCGGAGCTGATCCGGACGACAGGGACCACCCGGGTGGTGGACCTCTCGGACGAGCCCGTCCTCGGTTACGTCGCCCGGTGCCGCCTTGCGTCGGTGGCACTGTGGTCCGGGGCCACCTATGCCGGTGCGGACTTCACCTTCACCCCGCCGCAGCGGGCCAAGGTGGCGGCAGCTCCCTCGGTCGCCGTGATCGGGACCGGGAAACGCACCGGCAAGACCGCGATCGCCGGGGCTGCCGCCCGGATCTGGCGGGACGCAGGGATGAGCCCCGTGGTCATCGCCATGGGCAGGGGCGGCCCCCCTGAACCGGAGGTCATCGACGCCGGGGCGCATCTGGACGCCTCGGTCCTGCTGGCCCTCCTCGACGAGGGGCGCCATGCCGCCAGCGACTACATCGAGGACGCCCTGACCACCCGGGTCGCCACGGTGGGGGCCTGGCGAGCGGGCGGTGGGCTGGCGGGGGCCACGTCGTACTCGAACTTCGGCAAGGCCCTCGAGGTGGCAGGGCGGCTCCACCCCGGGATCCTCCTGCTGGAGGGGAGCGGGGCCGCCATCCCGCCGTCGCGCTTCGACGCCGGCGTCCTCGTCGTCGACGCCGGCATCGACCCCGGGTACCTCTGTGGCTACTTCGGTTTGTACCGGTTGTTGCTTGCTGACCTTGTCGTGCTTACAATGTGTGAAGAGACCCTCGATCGGGAGCAGGTAGCAGCGATCGAGCGCTGTGCTCGCGGCAGACCCCTCAGCCATCCAAAGGTTGTTTGCACGGTCTTTCGGCCCCATCCTCTAGCCGACGTGTCAGGAAAGAAGATCTGGTTCGGTACTACGGCGATTGAGCGGGCAGGACCGGCTCTCAAACAGCATTTGGAAGGTACCTATGGATGCGACGTCGTCGCGGTCAGCCACGCGCTGGCGCAACGAGATGCCCTGCGGAGGGATCTCGAGGCCCAAGCGGCGGAGGGCCGGGTCGACGCACTCGTGGTGGAGCTGAAGGCCGCGGCGGTCGATGTCGTGACCCGATGGGGGATGGAGCGAGGTCTTGAAGTGATCTACCTGGACAACCGCCCGGAGACGGTGGACGGCGATGGTCAGTTGGAGGAGCTGTTGGTCGAGGCGGCGCAGGCGGCGATCGAACGGTACCGGTCATGAGACTCAGGCGGCCGGCGCCGCCGGCACACATCGTGATTTCGGACACGACGCACGGCTTGCCCTATTCGAAAGGGCTCATGGCCTCGTCCGTGATGATGGCCGGGGTCCCGCCGGGCCATGCCTACCGCGTCGCCGAGAGGGTGGAGCAGGTGCTGAACGACGGGGGGGTCCGGCAGATCACCAGCGTCGAACTGCGTAACCTGGCGGCGTCGCTGCTGGCCGAGATCGACGAGCGCCACGCAAGCACGTACCTCAAGTGGCAGGCCGTCGAGGAGCTCGACCAGCCGCTGATCATCCTGCTGGGCGGCGCCACGGGGGTCGGCAAGTCGACGATCGCGACGCAGCTTGCCGCACGGCTGGGGATCACCCGGGTGATCTCGACGGACGCCATCCGGGAGGTGCTCCGGGCAGCGTTCTCGCAGAAGCTGATCCCGACGCTGTACGTCTCCTCGTTCAACGCCGACGAAGCGCTCCGGGTGCCGATCTCCTCGCCCTCCGAGCAGCTGATCGTGGGGTTCCAGGAGCAGGTCACCGCAGTCTCGGTGGGGATCAAGGCGCTGATCGCCCGTGCGCTCGAGGAAGGAACGGATATCATCGTTGAAGGCGCCCATGTCGTTCCGGGATTTCTGGAAGGCTGGGAGGAAGAGTTCGACCAGGCAGTGCTGGTGCCGGTCGTCATCGCCGTCTCAGACGTCGAGATGCACCGATCCCACTTCGCCATGCGAGCGCTCGAGACCCGGTCGCGGCCCCGGGACCGCTACCTGACCCATTTCGAGAAGATTCGGGCGCTTCAGGACTACATCGTCGGTTTGGCAGGACGGGCGGGTGCGCCGGTGGTCGAGATGTTCGACCTCGACTCCACGCTCCAGCAGATCGCAGCCATCGTCGTGGCCAAGGCGCTCGAGAAGGCACAGGCCCGGACGGAGGTCGAGCCGCTGGTCGCGGCAGCAGGTAGCGAGCCGGACGCCGCTGTGGGCGGGGTCGGGAACGGGGTAGGCGGAACTTCCAGGGTACGCACCACCACCAAGGTCCCACGCCTCAAGAGTTGGGAACTGCTGGCAGGAAGAAGAAAGGGGTAGAACCTTCAAGGTCGGACCCATGTTTGGACGATATGCAAAAGTGAGTGGCGCCCCGGACCTCCGGGGAGGATGCCAGGCCCACACCCTCGAACACCTCCGCACCCTCGGGCCGTTGCGGACAGGCACATCAGCGCCGGAGCCGTCGGCGCCGATCAATCGCAGCCGATGTGCCCATCAGACGTCAATTCGCCCCACCCTCTCAAGTGGGGGCCGACCGAACAACAGAAAGGAGGCGGGAACGAATGGATGAGTCCCCTTCGCAGAACCAGATACAAAACCGGGCCATGCTCGCCGGAAAGCTCGTTTCCGAGCTCCAAGCGATCGCCGAGCAGGTGGGGGTCAAGGAGCCAAAGAAGCGCAAGAAGGCGGAGCTGATTGACGCCATCCTCGGCACGGCACCCCAAGCTCCTGGTGGGGCTCCCAGCGCGGCTCCCACTGGGCCCCCGAGCGGGGCTCTGAGCGGTGCCGCCGAAAGCAACGGAGGCCCAGCGGGTGCTGGCCCCGGCACGACCCAGGAGTCGCCCCCCAACGGGGCAGCGGGCAACCGAGGCCACTGGAGGGCGGCACGCGGGGAGGCGGCGCAAGCCCAGCTTCCGCAGACGGAGCCCCACGAGCCCCAGCCCGCGCACGAGCCGGGTGCGGCCCCTGAGCACTCCGAACGCGCCACCGGCGCCGAAGGTGCACCGGAGCGTGCTGCAGCCGGCGTGCCCGCGGGCCCCGAGGCCCTGGGCGGCCCCGCCACCGTGTCGCAGGCTCCGGCACCGCCCTCCGGCGACTACGTCGCCCTCGTCCCGGCTCAGCCCGGTCAGGGCGGCCCGGCGACGAACGGCGACATGCCGGCGCCTGCTCCCACGGGCGTCGAGCCCTCCCACGAGACCGATTCGTCCCAGGCCACCACCCAAGCAGGCACCGAGGCGTCCACCCAGGCGCCGCCCGACACCCGGCCGGAGTACCGCCGGGAGGGCGAGGGTGTCCGGGAGCGTGACCGAGGACGGCGGCGCCGCCGGCGTGAGCGCGGCGGCGACCGCCCCGAGCGGCCCGGCGACCGTCAGCCCGAGCGCCAGGAGCGCATCGTGGACCGGCCCGACCGCCAGGGCGAGCGGCCCGACCGTTTGGGTGAGCGCCAGGAGCGCATGGACCGGCCCCGCCGGGAGGCCGACTTCGACGACCCGGGAGACCTCGAGGTCCGCACCGGCGTCCTGGACGTCCTGCCCGAGGGCTACGGCTTCCTCCGGACCAGCGGCTACCTGCCGGGCCAGGAGGATGTCTACGTGTCACTGTCGCAGGTGCGCCGAGCGCAACTGCGGCGGGGCGACCACATCACGGGTGCCGTTCGCAGGCCCAAGGAGGGGGAGAAGTACCAGGCCCTCGTCCGCATCGACAAGGTCGACGACCTGCCTCCGGAGGAGATCGTCGGCCGGAAGTGGTTCGAGAAGCTGACCCCGCTCTACCCGGAGGAGCGCCTCCACATGGAGCTCGACGAGAACCCCGGCCAGATCACCCAGCGGATCATCGACCTGGTGGCGCCGATCGGCAAGGGCCAGCGGGGCATGATCGTGTCGCCGCCGAAGGCGGGCAAGACGACGATCATGAAGCAGATCGCCAACTCGATCACGACGAACAACCCCGAGTGCCACCTCATCGTCCTGCTCGTGGACGAGCGGCCCGAAGAGGTGACCGACATGCAACGGTCGGTGGAGGGGGAGATCGTCTACTCGACCTTCGACCGCCCCTCCGAGGACCACATCCAGGTCACCGAGCTCACCCTCGACCGGGCCAAGCGCCTCGTCGAGCTGGGCAATGACGTCGTGATCCTGCTCGACGGCATCACCCGGCTGTCCCGGGCCTACAACCTGGCGACCCCCGCCTCCGGACGCATCCTGTCCGGTGGTGTCGACTCGACGGCCCTCTACCCGCCGAAGCGGTTCTTCGGCGCCGCCCGCAACATCGAACAGGGGGGAAGCCTGACGATCATCGCCACGGCGCTCGTCGAGACGGGCTCCCGGATGGACGAGGTGATCTTCGAGGAGTTCAAGGGCACCGGCAACTGGGAGCTCAAGCTCGACCGCCGGGCGTCGGAGAAGCGGATCTTCCCGGCCATCGACATCCAGGCCTCGGGGACCCGCAAGGAGGAACTCCTGCTGGGCAAGGAGGAGCTGGCCCTGGTCTGGAAGCTCCGCCGGGTGCTGCACGCCCTCGACGGCACGGCGGCCCTGGAGCTGCTGGTCGACAAGATGCGCCAGACCAAGGGCAACATGCAGTTCCTGAAGGAGATCCAGAAGGTGCAGATCGGCGACTGACGGGGGGCTCGGTAGCTGGGCGGCATTTTGTACGGAAAACGCTAGTTTTCACGCCCACGAGCGACCCCCGTCGGTGGGACCTGCACAGCGGCTCAACACGCCGGAGGCTAACCGGCAGAATATATCAGATATCCTGGCCGAACGCCTCGAATATGGTCAGCGCCCGGTCACGAGGGCGGTCGAGCTACCATGGGGCCGCAACCTATCCATTCCAAAAAGCTCATAGAGGCGAGAGAAGCGAGGCAACCATGAAGACGGGCATCCATCCCGATTACGTGACGGCGAGCGTCCGGTGCTCGTGCGGGAATACGTTCGAGACCAGGTCGACCAAGTCGGAGCTCAAAGTCGAGATCTGTTCACAGTGCCACCCCTTCTACACGGGCAAGCAGAAGCTCGTGGACACCGGTGGCCGCGTCGAGCGCTTCGAGAAGAAGTACGGCCGCCGCGCAGCCCAAGTCTGATCCTGTAGGTGCCGGACAAGCCGTCCATCGGGGGCCAGGCTCTCGTCGAAGGAGTGATGATGCGGGGCCCCCGGCGCTGGGGCCTCGCAGTTCGGCGCCCGGACGGCGGGATCTCGTCGGAGACCCACCCCCTCCCATGGCCTGCGGACGACCACCCGTGGCTGCGGAAGCCCCTCATGCGGGGAGTGTTCGTGCTGGTGGAGTCGTTGGCCATCGGCATGCGGGCGCTGAGGATCTCCGCCGCCTACTCGGTGAACGCCAGGTTTGGTGATGATGACCCTCAGGTTGCCGAGGGGGGTCCAGGGGGGAGTAGCAGCCTCCCGGGGCGCAGCGGAGGGGATCAGGCTGCGAATCCCCCCTGGGATGTGGAACGCTCCGCAGGAGCGGACGACATCTGGAAACCAAACGAGAAACAGCTCGGCTGGACCATGGGGATTGCCATGGCCGTGTTCGCCGCCGTGTTCATCGCCGCCCCGGCGCTGGCCACCAAACTGGGGGGCCACGCGATCGGCGTCAACTCCTCGGTGCTGCAGAACCTCATCGAAGGGGGGATCCGGCTCGGCTTCTTCCTCGGCTACATCACGTTGATCTCGCTCATCCCCGACATCCGCCGTGTGTACCAGTACCACGGGGCCGAGCACAAGACGATTGCCGCCTACGAGAATGGCGATCCGCTCGAACCTGAGGCCGTCGACCGCTACTCGACGCTGCACGTGCGATGCGGGACGAACTTCCTGTTCATCGTGCTCTTCCTCACGATCGTCGTCGGGCTCGGTCTGGACTTCGTCCTCCCCCATTTCCTCCCGCTGACCATCGCGGCGAGGGTCCTCGCCATCCCGCTGCTGGCCGCCTTCGGCTATGAGATCATCAGGGCCGCCTCCCGCGACGAGCACTCCCTCGTGTTCCGCGTCGCCAGCCTCCCCGGCCTGGCGCTGCAGAAGATCACGACTCGCCCCCCCGACCTGGAGCAGATCGAGGTGGCGATCAGGGCCATGGAAGCGGTGATCGCCGCCGAGGCGCAGGCGGAGGGATACCCGCAGGCGGTGCCGCACGAGGCATCGCAGAACGACTGAGGACAACCGTGCTGGAACGACTCGACCAAATCGAATCCCGCTACGAGGAACTGCAGGGGCGCCTCAGCGACCCGGCGGTCACCTCCAACCCCGACGCGCTCCGCGAACTCGGCAAGGCCAACGCCGAGATCGAGGAGATCGTCCTCACCTACCGGCGCTACAAGCAGGCCCTCGCCGAGGCGGCCTCGGCCCGGCAGATGAGCCAGGAGGAGACAGACAAGGAGAGAGGAGTCCGCCCTCTTCGCCGGCGACCTCTTCCGTATGTACCAGCGCTATGCCGAGCGCCGGGGCTGGAGCAGCGAGATCCTTTCCTCCCAGCCTTCCGACATGGGCGGCTTCAAGGACATCACGTTCGAGGTGAAGGGCAAGGGGGCGTACTCCCGCCTGAAGCACGAGGCCGGGGTCCACCGGGTCCAGCGGGTGCCCGACACGGAGTCGCAGGGCCGGGTCCACACGTCGGCCGCGGGGGTGCTCGTGCTGCCCGAGGCCGAGGAGTTCGACGTCCAGATCGATCCCCGGGACCTCGACATCGACGTCTACCACTCCAGCGGGCCGGGAGGCCAGTCGGTCAACACCACGGACTCGGCGGTGCGGATCACCCATCGGCCGACGGGGCTGGTCGTCGCCTGCCAGGAGGAGCGCTCGCAGCTCCAGAACCGGGAGAAGGCGATGCGCCTCCTGCGCTCACGCCTGTACCAGGCCGAGCAGGAGCGACGCCAGGCCGAGCTCGCGGCCACCCGCCGCAACCAGGTCCGGACGGTGGACCGCTCGGAGAAGATCCGAACCTACAACTTCCAGCAGGACCGGGTCACCGACCACCGCGTCCGCGTGACGGTCAACCAGCTGCCCACCGTCCTGGCCGGCGATCTCGACCGCTTCATCGACGCCCTGATCGAGAAGGAGCGTGCGGAGCAACTCGGCGCCGAGTGACCGGCGGGAGGCCCTGCGATGGGCCCGGACCCGCCTCGCTGCGGCCGTCGAGAGCCCGGCGGTCGAGGCTGAGATCCTCCTGGGCCACGTCCTGGGGCGCCCCCGCGCCGAGCTGTACGCCCACGCCGAGGACATCCTGGCACCGGGCGATGCCGCCCGCCTCGAGGAGCTGGTCGCCCGGCGGGCATCCGGCGAACCCCTCCAGTACCTGACGGGCCACCAGGGCTTCCGGCGACTCGACCTGCTGGTGGGCCCAGGCGTCCTCGTGCCACGCCCCGAGACCGAGATGGTCGTCGAGCACGCGCTCGGCCGCATCGCCGGCGTGGCGGCACCCGTGGTGGTCGATGTCGGAACCGGGTCCGGCGCCATCGCCCTGGCCGTGGCCACGGAGCGGCCCGACGCCACGGTCGTCGCGACTGAGGTGAGCTCGACCGCAGCCGCCTGGGCACGGCGCAACCTGGAGCGGTGGACCTCGTCGTGGCCAACCCTCCGTACCTCGCCGAGGCACAGCTCGCCACCGTGGCGGCGGACGTCCGTGACCACGAGCCCGTCCTCGCCACGGTGTCGGGGCCGACCGGTATCGAGGTGCCCGCCCGTGTGGTCGAGGAGGCGTTCCCGTGGCTGCGCCCCGGCGGGTGGCTCGTGATGGAGACGTGGCCGGGCCAGGCGGACGAGCTGCTGGCCCTCCTTGCCGCCCGCTACGAGGAGGCGGCCGTCCACCCGGATCTCGCCGGCTCCCTGCGCATCGCCGAGGGCCGGACCTCGGCCCGAACTTTGAGTCAGAACGCCAGGAAATAGGCACGTTTGACACAGAGTTGGTGACAACGGCCGGCCACTGACCGGAAAATTCCGCGTACGCTGGCTCACGTCGAGACCCCCTGCTTGGCCCGCGACCGACGCTCCGGCGGTGAGCGGGAGGAAGCCATTTGAGGCCGGGCCAGTTCCATGGTCGTAACGGGTCACGCGTTCCGCTACGCTCACCGCGGTTCGGGCGTCGGAGCGAGGAGGTGGTCGTGTTTCAGGGATGGCCGGAGGAGGCTCTGGAATTCTTCGAGGGGTTGGAGGCCGACAACTCCAAGGCTTACTGGCGGCGCCACAAGGCTACGTATGAGGCGGCGGTGCTCGCCCCAATGGAAGCCCTTCTCGACGAACTTCGGGAGCGATGGGGCGAGACCAGAGTCATGCGACCCTACCGAGACATCCGGTTCAGTGCGGACAAGTCCCCCTACAAAACCTTCATCGCAGCAATGGTGGGCCCCGGATACGTACAGCTCAACGCGAAGGGGCTCGGCGCTGGCGCAGGGATCTGGGAGGTGGCCCCTGACCAGCTTGAGCGCTACCGGAAGGGGGTGGACGAGCCCGTGTCCGGCGATGCGCTCAACGCGGTTGTCGCGGGGATCCGAGCGGCAGGCATTGACATCGCCGCCCACGAGACGCTCAAGACGGCCCCCAAGGGCTACGCCAAGGACCATCCACGGATCGAACTCCTGCGCCTCAAGGGCCTTGCCGCCTGGAAGGAGTGGCCTGCCGGCCCGTGGCTGGGTACGCCGGAGGCAGCGCAAAGGGTGGTGAGCTTCCTCGAGAATGCTGCGCCGCTCAACAACTGGCTCCAAGAGCACGTGGGTCCCTCGAACATGGCCCCCCAACGACGGTAGCTGCCGAAGGAAGCACCGCCGCCCTCCAGGGGCCGGAATCTCGATCCTGTCTGGCTGGGCGGTTTCATCGGTGGCGAAGCCGGCTGCTCTCCGAGACGTCGGCCTTGTCTCGGTGCACCGGGCGGCCGATACTATTTCGGGCTTCGTGGTCACCGGCTGGTCGTCCGGCCCTCGCCTCGCCTACGGAGATTGCCGCCGGGAAGGCCGCTGGCCCGGGTGCTGGAGCGAAACCCGCACGGACGTCACCCTTGACTGTCCCCCCGCCAGCACCTAGCATGCTCGCCACATGATTAAAGAGCCCACATCCCCTAAATGCAATCGTTGCCATGATTGCCGGGCGGAGCAGCGCTCGGGCGACCCGTAGAGAGGACCGCTTCATAAGAAGGTCGGCACTGCAGCCCCGATGGTCCAACCCTGTGAGGTGCTAGGTGTCCCAGCCCTACGAGCTCCCCGATTTCTACATGCCCTACCCGGCCCGGCTCAACCCCAACGCGGAGGGGGCTCGGCTGCACACCAACGCCTGGTCGAGGCAGATGGGGATCCTCGAGCCTGGCCCCGACGCCGGCGCCCCTGAGATCTGGACCGAGGCGGAGCTGGACGCCCACGACTACCCGCTGCTGTGCGCCTACACCCACCCCGACTGCCCGGCTGAAGAGTTGAACTTGATCACCGACTGGTACGTCTGGGTCTTCTACTTCGACGACCATTTCCTGGAGGTCTACAAGCGGACCCGCAACCTCGCGGGGGGCAAGGCCTACCTCGACCGGCTCCCCGCCTACATGCCCTTGAACCTGGAGGCGCCCCTGCCCGAGCCGACCAACCCGGTGGAGCGCGGCTTGCTCGACCTGTGGTTCCGCACGGTGCCCTCAAAGTCTCCCGCGTGGCGTGAGCGGTTCTTCCATGCCACCAAGGCCCTCCTGGAGGAATCCACCTGGGAGCTTTCCAACATCGTCGAGGCCCGCATCCCCAACCCCATCGAGTACATCGAGATCCGCCGCAAGGTTGGGGGAGCCCCCTGGTCGGCGCACCTGGTGGAGCACGCCAACCTTGTCGAGGTGCCGGACCGGGTCGCCGCAGCCCGGTCCCTGCGGGTTCTGAGGGACACCTTCGCCGACGGGGTGCACCTGCGCAACGACTTGTTCTCCTACCAGCGCGAAACCGAGGACGAGGGCGAGGTCAACAACGGCGTCCTGGTGATGAGCCGTTTCTTCGGCGTGGACCCTCAGCGGGCTGCCAACCTGGTCAACGACATCTTGACCTCGCGCCTGCAGCAGTTCGAGAACACAGCGCTCACCGAGGTGCCCGTCCTCTTCGAGGAGTATGCCTTGAACCCCCTCGAGCGCCTGCACGTTGCCGCCTACGTGAAGGGACTGCAGGACTGGCAATCGGGGGGTCACGCCTGGCACATGCGGTCGAGCCGCTACATGAATCGGGGACCGGCCCACCGTACGCTCGGCGAGCAGCTCCTGAGTGGGCCCCTGGGCCTGGGCACCGCGGGAGCCCACCTTGCCCCCTCGCCGGGGTCGGTGGGGGCGGGGAGAGCCAGGACGTTCTCGTACGTGCCGTTCCAGCGAGTGGGCCCCACCCAACTCCCGAAGTTCTACATGCCGTTCAAGACCAAGCACAACCCCAATCTGGACACCGCCCGCGTGTATTCCAAGGAGTTTGCGGCACGGACGGGCATGCTCTGCACCCTGCCGGGCGGGATCGGCGTTTGGGATCCGAAGAAGTTCGACGCCATGGACCTTGCCTATTGCGGCCACATGATCGACCCGCACTCAGACGCCGACGGGCTGAACATGACCGCATGCTGGCTCACCTGGGGGACGTACGGGGACGATTATTTTCCGGTGGTCTTCACCCGCATCGGGGACCTTGCAGGGGCGAAGGTGTTCGTGGTACGCCAGTTGGCCTTCATGCCCGACGATCTCGGCACCCCGACACCCGTGCCCATGAATCCGGCCGAGCGTGCGCTGGCCGAGTTATGGCCACCCACCGCGGCAGGGATGTCACCGGCGGGCCGGCGTCAGTTCCGCCAAGCCAACCAGGCAATGCTCGAGAGTTGGCTCTGGGAATTCCAGAACCAGAGCCAGCACAGGATCCCCGACCCGGTTGACTACGTGGAGATGCGCCGCGACACGTTCGGGTCCGGCCTCACGATGAGCCTGGCACGGCTCCGCCAAGGGGAACGCCTTCCGCCGGCGATCTTCGAGACCCGCCCGTTGCAGTCCTTGGAGAACGCCGCCGTCGACTACGCGTGCTTCACGAACGACGTGTTCTCCTACCAGAAGGAGATCGAGTTCGAAGGTGAGGTCCACAACATGGTGCTGGTCATCCAGCAGTTCCTCGACGTCGACAAGGACCAGGCCGTGGGCGTGGTCAACGACCTGATGACCGCCCGGATGCAACAGTTCCAGCGTGTGACCGACGTAGAGTTCCCGGCACTGATGGAAGAATATGGACTCGACGGCGATGCCCGCAAGGCCCTCCGTTCCTTCGCCGACGAACTCGAGGATTGGATGTCGGGCATCCAGGAGTGGCACCGTGCAATCGACCGGTACAAGGAACCCGAGCTACTCCGGTTGCCGGCACGGGGCTGGGTGCGAGGCTCCCCCACGGGGCTCGGGAACGCGGCGGCCACCCTGGCCAGCTTGCTCCGGACGGGACTGGCCGCCGTCGGAGCCGGTGGTCCCGGCAACGCGGCCAACCTGAACGCCCCGCCGACCGGGCCGGGACCCGAGTCGGCACAGCCCGACCTCGGGCACGTCCCTGCCCTCGTAGGGGCGGGAAGTGCCTCTGGCGTGCCGGTTGAAGCGTCAGCTACGGCCGCGGACGTCGCCGGTTCCCCGATCCCGGCACCGGTGGCGGGTCCGGCCGACCCGGTCGCGGCGATCCCCGGCGCAGTGGTTCCCCAGGTGCGGATTCCCGCGGGCCCGACCGGGCTGGGAACTGCGGCGGCCAGCCTCGCCCCGGCAGTGGCCGCTGCCGATGTCCCGACGCCGGTGCCGCCGGAACCTCCACGACAGGACCTTGGCGTCGAAGGCCGGATCCCCGACGGTGCCCCCGCGTCCGGCATGGGGGCCGCCCCAGCGCTCGGTTCCGCGATCCCGGCACCGGTGGCGGGTCCGGCCGACCCGGTCGCGGCGATCCCCGGCGCAGTGGTTCCCCAGGTGCGGATTCCCGCGGGCCCGACCGGGCTGGGAACTGCGGCGGCTAGCCTCGCCCCGGCAGTGGCCGCCACCGACGCCCCGACGCCGGTGCCCCAGGGGCCTCCGCTGCAGAACCTGGCGACCGAGACCCGGATCCTCGAAGGAGCAACCGGACTCGGGACCGCAGCGGCTCGGCTGAGCTCCCTGCGCCCGGACCGATCGGCCTAAGGCAAGGCACGCTGGCGCTCCTGGCTACGGACCTTGCCAGCAGGCCGGGCGGGACGACGCGTCTCACCCGGCGGCTATCTCGTGGCCCTGCCCTTACCTCTCTACCTCCTCGCGGGCGCGCTCGACAAGCCGCCTTGCCCACCGCGTCGCGCTGCCGGCAGTGCGGGCATCGATCAAGCTCACGCCGTAATGCGCAGCGTCCTTGACCCCTAACAGTCGACGAAGAGACGTTGCGAGCTTCCTCCCATCGAGAGTGGCCTCTTCGAGCAGACTGGTCGCATCACGATGATCCTGACCACGATGGTGTCGACCAAGACGGGTGCAGCAGATAGCGTCCGACGCCGCGACACTCGGCGGTCCGCAGCCGAACCCTTGCTTCGTTGGCCCCGCACGGCGAAGCGCGCACCGGCTCCGCCACGAGGCCTACCGACCCCTTGCAGGCCGGGGAATCGGTGCCCCCACAAGCCGGGGAATCGGTGCCCCCACAAGAGTGATGGCGTCCCGGTCGACCTCAGCAAACAGCGCAGGTTCCTTCCGGCTCAGGCTGGCCCACTGCCAGAAGGAGATGTCCAGCACCTGGAGAGGGTTGCCGGTCCAACGCTGAATCTTCGCGTGAAGGTCGTCAACCTGGGACTGCCACGTCTCCGCTTCGGCATTCGTCATCGGGGTGGTTGCGAGCCTCATGGCAACCTCACTGAGCACGCTGGCGAGGTCCTTGAGCCGGTTCCGCGGAGGCTGCTCTCCGGGGAGGGGTGGGTGAACGAGCAGAATGTCGATATCGCTGTCTGGTCCACCATCGCCTCGGGCAGCGGACCCGAAGACGCATGAGTAGACAGGCTGCTGTTCCCACGTGCCCAGCGTTTCGCGTAGGCGCCTCCAGAGTTCGAGCCTGAGGCCTGCGAGATGCTCCGCCGCGGCCGAGGCAATGTGGTCCCGATTCAACTCGTGAACCTGGTTGCGTCCCATCTGGGTTGCCGTCACGATGCCCTGCTGAACTAGACGATTCACGCTCCGGCGAATGCCGATCTCGGAGCCCCTGGGGGCTT
>WNFD01003311.1_pt1 | contig 16177 bp, 16 predicted proteins | sample 5400491 | NCBI WGS metagenome assembly WNFD01 (sample SAMN13153343, study PRJNA577476) | soil metagenome | isolation source: 120 cm saprolite under Douglas fir tree site 2 hole 2 replicate 2 | place: USA:California | collected 2015-04-18 | reverse complement strand
GAAACGTCATGCCCTTCGGATCGAGTGCCGATGGTCCGCTGCTGGTGATCCAGGTTTCGCGGACGAAGGTCTCGCGCCGGTAGCCGAGCACGAGCCGTCCATCCTCGACCCGTTGGTAGGTCTCACCCTTCTTCGACAGTGCATCTTTGACCTCGAAGAGGTCGGCGAAGTCGGCTGCGGCCTCGAGGCGAAGTTCGATGTCGCGCGCCTCGGACTTTTCGTTGCGGACCAACAGTTTCTCTCGAAAGCCGTTCCCGGCAGAGCGCCTTCGCATAACGGAGAGGTCGGCATCGACGTAGACCGTGCCGGTCCCGGGGACGAGGAAGAACTGGGCCGAGAAGTAGTCGAGGTCATCCCTGGAGAGCGTCTGAAGCGGTTGGCCGTCGATGGTCAGGACCCAGCGCGAGAGGAAGCGTGTGTCCCAGGCGAACAGGCCATGCGTATCGACTGGCGTCGCGTCGATGTTGCCGGCCAGATCGCTGACGACGAAGGTGTTGCCTTCGAGGATGCTGACCGTCTTCTCAGCCATCGCCATCACTCACGGCTCGCTGAATGCTGAGACCGAGCGCGAGGTTGCCGGCCACACTGACCGAACCGCGGATCGCCGCCGCGACGAGGTTCTGCTCGCCCGAAATGATGCGGATGAAGGTGTCGGTATTACAGGTCAGGATGCAGTCGGCCGGGCCGGAATCGTCGCTGACGATCAGGTCGCCCCGATTGATCGTGATCCGGCGGCGACCCGCGCCCTCGACGTCGAACTCCACGGTCCCGCTGACGTGGTCGAGTAGACGGACATGCCCCCGTTTGGCTTGCTGTTCGAAGAAGGCGTCGATGCGTTCGACCGTGGACATTGCCGTGGTGTTCACAGGCAACACCCTGAACGCTGCCCGCAAGAGAAGCGTGAAAGGTCGTTCCTAGACCGTCAGAGGACGTGCGCCAGCTGGGTACGGGAACTGACACCCAGCTTGCGGAAGACCTTGACCAGGTGGTACTCGATCGTGCTGGCGCTGACGAAGAGCTGCGCGGCGATCTCCTGGTTCCTCAAGCCCTGTCCGGCCAGGCGTGCGACCTGGGCTTCTTGAGGGGTGAGCTGCGACTGTGTCTCGACGCTGCGCTTGCGAGCGCGCTCGCCGGTCGCCTCGAGCTCGCCCCGGGCCCGGTCGGCGAACGCGCGCAATTCCATCGACGAGAACATGTCGTACGCGGCGCGCAGTTGGTCGCGGGCCTCGCGCTTGCGACCCTGGCGACGAAGCCATTCCCCATACAGCAGATGGGATCGCCCGAGCTCGGGTTTCGTGGGGGATTGGCCGAGCTGATCGATCGATTCCTTGTAGAGCGACTCCGCGTCCGGGACCGCGGCGAGCAGGGCCTGCGAGCGGGCAAGAAACCCGCGCGCCAGGGGGGTCCCGCTGGCCAGCGAACGGACGCTCAGGCGGCTCAGCGCATCACGGGCGGCCTGTTCGTTCCCGCTGCGAACGGCCGCCTCGACGAGGTTGGGCAGAACCCACGAGCCCAGGAACGGCGGATCATCCTTATATACAGGCAACGCGTTGTCCAGGGCCGGCTGGTAGCGGCGGAGACCGAGATCGAGGGGAATGAGGGCACAGCGGACGAAGGTGGCAGTGCCGAGGTGCCCGCGCTCGAGGGCCTCCGTGATCTTCGCGGCCGCGCTCGCCCGGGCCTCCGCCTCGTCGCCCCGCCAGGCAAGGAGGCTGACATCGCCACGACTCGCCGCGCTGGGATAGCTGGGATTTCCGGTGGCCGCCGAGATCTCGAGGCTCTCTATCCCCAGGTCCTCGCCCTCCCGCGTGCGGCCGGCGTACATCTCAACGGCCGAAAGGGAGGCCAGCGCGATCGGGAGGACCGTGAGCGCGGCGCGCTCACGCGCCAGTCGCACCCAACGGCTGACCAGGATGTGCGAGCTAGCGTCGTCGAAGAGACTGGAGGCCGCCAGCGCGGCGAGGCCAAACAGACGCAGGTCGGCACCCGGGTCCGGTTCCTCGCTCCGCATGGCGCCGATGGCGCGTTTGAGAAGCGGCGCCCCGGCCGGGTAACCGTCCGTGATCAGCGCCGCGTAGCCATCGAGAATGAGGTCCGCCGGATTTATGGGCGACCCCTCGGTCCGTGGGAGGGCGATGACCTGGTGGGCGATCTCGCGCAGGAGCGGGCCCGTCGTTGCCGGTTGGAGGAAGACGGCGGCATCGAGGGCGCCAAAGAGCGCCTGGCGAGCGAGCGCCAGGTCCAGCGGCCCCATCGAGCGGGCCGCTTCGACCAGGATCGACGGTGCCTCGCCCGCCTGGCCCAGCGCGAAGCGGACGCCGCCTTCGAGGGAGCGGGCGAGCGCGCGCTGAAGGGGAGCATGCAGCAGTGGCATGGCCTCGTCGAGCGACGCCTGAGCCCGGTCGGGAGCCCCGGCCATCAGCGAGGCCTGGGCGGCTGCGAGCAAGCGTTGCGCTTTGGCACCGTGGTCGGGTGTCAGCTCGGCGCCCCGTGAGAAGAACGCGGCCGCGGACGCGTGGCTTCCATGTCGTTGGGCGCGCTCTCCCGACTGCGCAAGCTCGGCCGCGACGTCCTCATTCGGCTCGACAATCGCTGCGGCGCGATGCCAGGCACGGCGATCGGGGTCGATCGCGACATCGGTTGCCGCCGCGAGGGCCGCGTGCACGCGCCGCCGCTCGACTGCGGGCGCGCCGTGATAGATCGCGGAGCGGATCAGTGGGTGTCGAAAGCTCACCCGCGGTCCAATGACGAGCAGGCGATCGGATTCCGCAGGAGCCACCGCCTCACGGTCGATCCCGAGTGATCGGGCTGCTCGCCAGAGGACGACCGGATCGCCGGACGGTTCGGCGGCCGCCAGCAGCAGGAACAGTTGTGTCTCAGGTGGCAGCTCTCTCACCTGGCTGACAAAGTGCTGCTGGAGCCGACTGCCAATCGGGAGGGGCTGCGGTAATTGCGACGCACTTCCGAGCTGGCCTGGCGTCATGTCGGCGGTAAGTTCGAGGATCGCGAGCGGGTTTCCCTGGGTCTCGCCCATGATGCGGTCGGAAAGGTGCGCGTCCGGCGCACCATCCACGATCGTGGCCAGCAAGCGGCGGACGTCGTCTGCCAGTAGTCCGCCGATATGCAGCTCAGGGACCCCGGCCAGGGCTCCGCGGCGCTCGGTGGCTTCGCGCACGGCGAAGATAAGGGCGATCCGGTCCGCGTAGAGCCGCCGAGCGACGAAGGCGAGCACCTCGGAAGATTCGATGTCGAGCCATTGCGCGTCATCGACGAGGCATAGAAGGGCCTTCTTCGAGGCGGCGTCCGCAAGCAGGGTCAGCGTCGCCAGGCCGACCTGGAAGCGGTCCGGCGGTGTCCCGGCGAGAAGCCCGAAGGCCGAGGCCAGCGCATCGCGCTGCGGGACCGGCAGCCGATCGAGCTGCGGTAGGAACGGGACCACGAGCTGATGGAGGCCGGCGAAGCCGAGCTCCATCTCGGACTCGATCCCGACCGCCCGCGCGACTCGAAAATCACTCGCGGCGCTGACCATGTGCTCGAGGAGTGCGGTTTTGCCGATCCCTGGCTCGCCGCGGAGGACGAGGGTCCCGCTCATTCCAAGCCGGACGGCGTCGAGGATAGCGGCGAGCGCCGCCTTCTCATGGGCTCGATTAACGAGATCGGGGCCCTGTGTAGCTCCGACCGTACCGGTGGCGTCGGCGCCCGGCTGCGGCGTCCTCAATCCCACTCCTCCATGCCCATGCTAGCCGCAACGGACTAAGGATTTCGGCCGCCAAGACTAAGGACTTCCTTGATTCGAAGATCGCTCGGGATGCCTAGCCTTGACCCATGGAAGGGACGCCGGCGAGAAATCGACCCGACCGGCTTCAGCTCAGAGTCCTCGGTGACGCCGAGGCATCCCTCGATGGTCGACCGATTGCTTTTCGAACGCGCAAGACCCTGGCCCTGCTGGCATACCTGGCGCTGGATCCAGGCCTGCATCCGCGCGAACGGCTCGCCGATCTGCTCTGGCCGGAAGCCGATGTCGTCGACGCTCGGGCTAGCCTGCGTACGGCGCTGAACTACCTGCGACAGGCACTTGGATCCTCGGCCGACTCAGTCATCACGTCGACCCGAGAGTCGCTTGGTGTCAGGCCCGGGGCGCCGGTTGATCTCGACGTTGCGGCTTTGACGGCTGCGCAACAGCTGGCTCGCCGCTCAGACGGGAGCGCGCTGGATGAGATCGAAGCGGCGACAGCCCAGTATCGGGGACCGTTTCTGACCGGGATGCTGCTTCCGGACGCTCCCGACTTCGAGGCGTGGATCGAGGCCCAGCGGACATACTGGCGCGGCATCGAGGCTGAACTTCTCGATCGCCTCGCCAAGCTCCAAATGACGGAACGCGACCCGGCTGCCGCGATCGGCACGCTGGAGCGTTGGACCTCCGTGGATCCCGACGAGGATATTGCATGGCAGCGCCTCATCGAGGCGCACCTGCGCAGTGACGACACGGCCGGCGGACGGCGCGCCTGGAGCGCCTACCGCAAGGCGATGGCGGAGCTCGACGCGCAGCCCAGTCATCGAATGGCCGAGCTGGGGAGCCAGGTCTTCGGCCGCCGTGAGACGAGAGATCTTCCCCGCCCGGCCGCAATCGTCACGCTGGCCGGCGGAACCGGCGTCTGGAAGGCTCGGCTCGTCTCGGAGTTTCTGAAATCGATTGGAAGCGCCGGGGCCGACGTCGCCGAACTCGAACGGGGTCTCAACGAATTGAATCGGGACACGGTGAGGCTGCGGGTCGAACTGCAGGCGGCTGTCGACGTAGAGCAACCGGTCATGGCGTTTGCCATATGAAGGACTCGGACGGGATGACCACCGAGGAGATGCTGAACGCCATCAGCGTTGGCCAGAAGGTCTACGACGCCGATGGTGAGATGGTCGGCAGCGTTGATGCTGTTGATCGCGCGGCAGGTTGCATACGCGTCGAGACGAACCCGTTCTCCCAGCCGGCCCTCGACATCCCGACTGAGCTGATCAAAAGCATCGATCCGCGTGAGCTTTATCTCTCGCGCAAACGTGACGACCTTTCACGCTTCTCTTGCAATCGTGCTCCAGGGTTGGAGCAGATCGAGAAAGGAGACGGCGATGATCGCTGAAGCAAACCGCGATATTCGTTGGGCCCTGAGAGTGGCCGACAAGAAGCGCAACACGCGGCTCACGGTTCACCGGCCGTTCGCCTACCTCGATGAGGTGATCGTGGGTCTCGAGACCCTGCACTTGAAGGGTTACACCGCGGTTCCTGCGAGCTTCATGCCGCGGCTCCAGGCGGTGAGTCAACTACTGCCACCCGGAGTCGAGGCGCCGACTGCGTGGCGGCGGCGAATCGCGCGCGTCATCGACCAGTGTTTCGACTTGCAGGAGCGCATCCTGCGGGTCGGCAGAAGGAGGGCGACATGCTGAGCCAGGACATGCCGACGGCGACGGATGAGCGGGAGGAGCGGGCCGACCGGTGGCAGCGACAGCTAACTGATCGTCTGCTTGTGACTGAGCCCGATTGGTGGTTGCGGATGGAATGCGGCCAGGTTCTGCAAACCCTGGAAGCGAGTCGCATATGAGCGGGACGGCGGTCGTTCTCATCACCACCTTCCTGGCGTCGGCCGTCGAGGCGATCGAGATGGTCACCATTGTGGTGGGCGTCGGCGCGACCCGCGGGTGGCGTTCGACGCTCATTGGAGCGGTCGCCGGGTTTGCGGTGCTCACCGTCGTCGTGGTGGTCGTCGGCGCAGCCCTGACCGCGATTCCCATCGGCGCGCTTCGCTTCATCGTCGGCGCCCTTCTCCTGGTGTTCGGACTTCAGTGGTTTCGCAAGGGCGTGGTGCGGGTCGCCGCCCGCGGCCTGGCCGGCATTGGTGAGGCAGAGTCCGGCGAAGCGGAGCGCTGGCGCAGACGCGGGATCGACTGGACCGCGTTTGTCCTCGCCTTCAAAGGTGTCATCCTCGAGGGCCTCGAGGTCGCCTTCATCGTCGTGACCTTCGGCGCGACGGCAAACCAGTACGGCGCTGCGGTTCTCGGCGGCGTCAGCGCCATTCTGCTGGTCGGCGCCGTTGGACTGGTGGCACACCCGCTGGTGACGCAAATTCCACGCAGCTTCCTCCAACTGATTGTCGGCGTCATGCTGACGACCTTCGGCACGTTCTGGGCGTTGGAAGGACTGGGCGTGGAGTGGCCGGCCTCCGATGGGGCCATTGTCGCCCTGCTCGCGCTCTACGCACTCACCGCCTTCGCGTACACCACGATCGAGCGCCGACGGGTCTACGCCGTCAACGGGGCGACGTCCTGATGGGCCGCCTCGGCTCGGGGATCGTCGGTTTCGGCAGGTTCTGGTACGACTTCATCATCGGTAGCGACCCGCTCATGGCCGTTGCCGTGGCGGCGGGCTTACTGGCGACGGCCATCCTGGTCCGATCCGGTCTGAACGCCTGGTGGCTTATGCCCCCGCTGGTGGTCAGCACCCTCGGAGTCAGCCTTCGTCGAGCAGGGAGGTCCGTGTGACACCGCTCGAGTGGCTGCTGATTGCCTTCGCGGTCGTGTTCGTCATCAATGTCATCCCCTACTTCATGCCGGCCACGTGGATGGTGGCTGCCTTCTTTCTGATTGGGTTCCACGTGCCGTTCTGGCCGCTCTGCGTCGGAGCCGCCGTCTCGTCAACGGGCGGACGGTGCCTCCTCGCGTTTGTCAGCAGCCGCTGGGGCCGGAAGTTGCTGTCACAACGGCACAGGCAGAACGTTTCCGCCCTCGGCGTGTGGCTGAATCAGCGGGCCAGCTGGCGCCGGGCGGTCGATGTGTTTCTCTACTCGATGGGACCGATTCCATCGAACCAGATCTTCATCGCGGCCGGTCTGGCCAAGGCCAGCATCCAGCCGGTCGCCGCGGGGTTCTTCGCCGGCCGGCTTCTGAGCTATCCGGTCTTCGCGGGCACGGCCAAGGGCATCAATGACCATTTCGACAACATCTTCATGCGCGCCTGGAGAGATCCCAAGACCCTTATTCTCGAGCTCGTCTCCATCGCGGCGATCTTTGCCTTCACGCGGATCGACTGGCCGCGCCTGCTCCATATCCCGATGCCGCCCGGCGTCGACGAAGCGGCCGCAGCATGAGCAGCGATTCGACGGCCGTGACTGGCCTGAAGTGGAAGGCTGAGCCCGCGGAACACAACTATCCGGCCGCCGCCGACTACCTGGCACTCGTCCTCCCTGAGAAGCAGGTTGAACAGCTCGTCGCGGCGCTGCGGAAGGCGTCCCAGGTGCAGAAGAAGGCCAAGGACTTGGAACGTGCGAGCGGGCTCCCAATGCTGCCGGCGGACAACCCGCACGTGGCGGCCGACCTCAAGAAGGTCAAGGCCGGTGACCCATTGTCGCCGATCCTGCTGGTCCGCGGCCGTTGGCTGGAAGGCCGCCCCCTGATGATTGCCGACGGGTACCACAGAATATGCGCCAGCTACCACCTGGACGAGAACGCCGAAATTCCCTGTCGCATCGTGGATGCGTGATGCCGAGCACGGCGGCAACGGTGCGCACGGTCCTCGTGACCCTATTGGCGGCTCTCGGGGTGCTGTTCGGCCTCTATCTCCTCTATCGCCTCGAGGGTGTTATCGACTGGATCGTTCTGGCGATCTTCCTCGCGGTCGCGCTCAACCCCGCCGTGAACGCGCTGAATCGCCGTCGCCTGCCTCGACCCGTCGCGATCCTGTTGGTCTTCCTCGCCGTGCTCGTTACTCTGTTGATCATCGTGCGGCTGGCCTTGCCTTCATTGGTCGGCCAGGTGCAAGGCATCGCCAATGTCCTGCAAGAACCGGGCGGCTTGACCAATCAAGTCCGCAAACTGGCCCAACCCCTCGGGCTGAGTGACTTCGTCGAGACCCTGCGTCCACAGATCGATGCGTTGCCGGGCCAGCTGAGCGGTGCCGTCGGTTCCTTTACCACCGTGACGGCGAATGCCTTCAATACGGTCGCGGCCCTGGTCACCATCATCGTGCTGACAATCTTCTTCCTGAATGACGGCGCCCACATCGTCAACGTCGGGCTGAAGCTCTTCCCGGAGGAACAACGTCCCCGGTTGCGGCGGGTGCTCGATGGGTCGGCCAGCGCCGTATCCGGATATGTCACCGGTAACCTCACCATCAGTCTGATCGCCGGGGCGGGCGCCTACATCGGGATGACGATCCTCGGCGTCCCATACGCGCTGGCCCTCGCGCTCCTGCTGGCCATCTTCGATCTGATCCCGATGGTCGGCGCGACCCTGGGAGCGATTCCGCCGATCCTTGCGGCCTTCGGGATCTCGCCGGTGAAGGCGCTGATCCTCCTGCTCTACATCATCGTCTACCAGCAGGTCGAGAGTAACGTGCTGAATCCGTTGCTGTACGGCCGCAGTGTCCATCTCCCCGCGCTCGCGGTTTTCCTTGCGGTGCTCATTGGCGGGGCCTTGATGGGGATGCTGGGCGCGCTGATTGCGATCCCCGTCGCGGAGATCCTTCGAATCGTCATCGCCGAGGTGCTGGCCAGCCGCCAGCAATCGCTCCCGCCCAACTCGGGGGAGGGCAGAGTGGGGATCGGCCCATCGCTGGCGCGCGAAGCCGCGCCCGTCTCTTAGATCTGCTGCGGCAGGGCGTGCGCCAACTCCGTTCGCGAACGGACTTCGAGCTTGCGGAACACTTTGACGAGGTGGTACTCGACCGTGCTTGGGCTGATGAACAGCTGGGCGGCGATCTCTGGATTCCTTACGCCGTTACCGGCCAGGCGGGCAATCTGTGCTTCCTGGGGCGTGAGCTCGGCCCGCGTCTCCACCGAACGCCGGCGCGCATGCTCGCCGGTGGCGAGCAACTCGGCGCGGGCGCGATCAGCGAAGCGCTCGGCCCCCATCGACTCGAACATTCCATTTGCCGTCCGAAGGGCGATGCGGGCATCGCGCTTCCGCCCTTGCCGGCGGAGCCATTCGCCATACAGCAGGTGAGCCCGCGCAAGGTCGGTTCCAGCCCGAGACCGTTGCAGACGCTCGATCGACTCCTTGTAGAGAGGCTCAGCTGCGTCCTTCGCGAGGAGCGCCTCTGAGCGGGCGAGCACACCAACCGCCCAATGCGTGCCACACGCGAGCGCGCGTTCGCGGAAACGATCGAGCGCCCGGATGGCCAGCTGCTGGTCGCCGGCGCGTATCGCGGCCTCGACGAGGTCGGGGAGAGTGAGCGCGCCGAGGTAGATGAAATCCTCGTCATACACGTCTCGCGCGCACGCGAGAGCCGCCGGGTAGTTTCCCAGGCTGAGCTCGAGTACGGTAAGCGCGGACTGGGCGTGGGTGACGCTGGCGCCCTGCCCTCGATCGATCCCGTCACGGCGCATCGCCTCCGCGGCCGCTCGCGCCTCTGCCTCCCGACCGCGCCAGACGAGGTGGAGGAGCTTGCCCGCGCCGGAGTCGCCGACAATGCCCGCATTTCCGATGGCCTTGGCTATCTCCCGGCCCTCCGCGAGCGTGGCCTCGGCGGCCAGAAGCCGGCCTTCGATGACCTCATACCAACCGAGGTAGTTGAGTGCCACCGGCAAGGTGGTGAGCGCCCCGTGGTTACGGGCCAGTCCGACCCAGCGGCTTGCGAGGCCGAACTGCGTCTCGTCATCCCATAATTCGCTAGCCGCGAGGCAGCCAAGCATGAACCAGCGGAGGTCGACATCACCGCGAAGCTCGTCAGCCTGAAGCATCGCCACGGCGCGACGAAGATCTGGCACAGCGGCCGTGCGACCTTCGGTGATCAAGGCGGCATAGCCGGAGAGGAGGAGATCGCAGATCGTGGAACCCGAGGACGCGGCGGGCCGCATCGAGAGAGCCGCCCGTGCCACTGCCGCCGCACCGCCACCGCGGGCGAACCGTCCGCCGTAGATCGCCGCCTGCAGCGCCTCGAGCATGGTGTCCATGGCGAGCCGCGGATCGAGCGGTCCTAGCATGCGCGCCGCCTGCATGAGCAGGGACGGGGCTTCGGCGAGCTGGCCCTGCGCGTACTGGATCGCCCCCTGCAGCCGCAATCCGCGAGCGCGCGCGGCGGGATCGACCAATCGCGGTGTGACCTGCTCAAGGATCGCTTGCGCACTGTCGGTTGCCCCGCTGATGAGCTCGGCCTCGACGGCGGCAAGCATCCGCTCGGTCCGCTGGTGCTCGTCGGGGGTGAGCTCGGCCGCGCGCGATAAGAAGGCGGCGGTCACGGCATAGCCGCCACGTTGCCTGGCGCGATCGGCGGAACGCTCGAGCTCGTCGGCGATGGCTTCATCCGGTCCCAGCGCAGCGGCGGCACGATGCCAGGCTCGCCGGTCCGGATCGATCCGGGGATCGCTCGCCGCGGCCAGCGCCTCGTGAATTCGTCGCCGCTCATCAAGATGCGCGCTGTGATAAACGGCGGAGCGTATCAGGGGGTGACGGAAGGAAATCTGCGGCCCGACGATGACCAATTGCTCGGCCTCGGCCGGTCCGACCGCATCGATAGTTAGCCCGAGAAGTTTCGCGGCTCGCCACAGCAAGACGGGGTCGCCAGACGGCTCGGCCGCCGCCAACAGCAACAACGACTGGGTGCCGGACGGAAGCGATTTCACGCGGCGGAAGAACATCTCCTGCAGGTGAACGCCAATGGGAAGCGGCTCGGGCAGCATCGACGTGCCCCTCAGCTGGGCCGGCGCCAGGTCCGACGTGAGCTCAAGGAGCGCCAGCGGGTTACCTTGCGTCGCCGCGATGATGTGATCGGCGACCTGGCCGTCCAATCGAGTGGCCACCACGGAGGCAAGCAACTCGCGGGCGTCGCTGTCAGGGATCCCACTGATGGATAACTCCGGTAGCCCGTCGAGTCGCCTGCGCTGGCCAGCCCCCTCCCGAACGGCGAACAGAAGCGCAATCCGATCGGCGTACAGGCGGCGGGCGACAAACGCGAGAACTTCGGCCGACTCGAGGTCGAGCCACTGCGCATCGTCGACGACACACAGCAGCGGCTGTTCGGCGGCAGCAGCGGCGAGTAGCGTCAGCGTCGCAAGGCCTACCTGGAACCGGTCCGGCGCTACGCCCGGCACGAGTCCAAAGGCGGAGACAAGCGCATCGCGCTGAGGGCCAGGGAGCTCATGAAGGCGCGGCAGAAACGGCACGACGAGCTGGTGAAGACCGGCGAAACTGAACTCCATCTCCGACTCGATGCCAAGGGCCCGCGCCAATCGGAAATCGTGTGCCGACTCGATCGCGTGGTCGAGGAGGGCAGTTTTACCGATACCCGGCTCGCCGCGTAAGACGAGGGTTCCGCTCAGCCCCTCGCGGACCGCATTCAGTAAGGCGTGAAGCCTCGCCCTCTCAAGGGCCCGATCGAGGAGCGCCGAGCGCGCCGGAGCGCCGACCGCTACGGTAGCGCTCCTGTTTGGCTGCGGCTTGCCCACCACAAATCCCCTCCGTCGAACATCCTAGTCGGAGTTTTGATGCGACGGCTGGCCTATGTGGCCTTTTACGGTATTTTGACAGTCCATGCGTAGCGTCTGAGGGTCATGAGGATTGTCCGCCCGGGCTTCACCCCGAGTCTCGGCAGTGGCGTGCTCGTGGCTGTCGCAATTGGAAACGTGGCATTGTGGCTTGCCGCGCGGCCGGCGAATCAGCCGACCGCCCGATACCTTGGCGAGCTATGTGGCGCCGAGGCGGTCCTCCTTTTTGCCTGCTCACTCGTGCTCGCGACGCTGCTGCCTCCCATCGAGCGCGCCTTCGGTGGCCTCGACCGCGTTGTGGTTTGGCACCGCAGGGCCGCCATCGGGGGTGTGATTCTCCTGGTTCCGCACCGCGCGCTCGTCGCGACGTCCGTCGATCCGTATGCGACTTCGCTTGGGCAGGGCCTTGGTGTCGCGGCACTACTCGGATTGTTGGTGTTGTCGGTGTGGGCGCTGGCGCCGAGGCTCCGCTCAGCCCGCTGGCCCGGCCCGATCCAGCAACTCGCTCGGACGACCTTCGAGCGATGGCTCACGGCGCACCGGCTGACCGGGTTATTTGTCGCCTTGGCGGTCGCGCATGGCGCGCTCGTGGATCCTGTTCTGCGCGCCTCGACGGCGCTCCGGATCACCTATCTCGCGATCGGCGCAATCGGCATCGCCGCGTACGTTTATCGGGAGATCTTCGCGAGGTTCGTGCTGCCGACCCACGACTATACGGTCGCCACTGTCGGGCGGCCTAACGATACGACCTTAGAAGTCGCGCTTGAGCCCGCGGGAGCGCCGCTTTCCTTCATCCCTGGTCAATTCGTTCTTCTGGCCTTCGGGGGAGCCAGCGGCTGGCAGCGGCATCCATTTTCGGTCGCGAGCGCTCCGTCCGAGCGCCGGCTCGAGGTTGCAATCAAGGCCGTTGGGGATTACACTCGCGATCTTCGCGAAAAGTTGCAGCCGGGAACTCCCGCCAAAGCTGTCGGGCCGTTCGGAGGCTTCGATTACCGCCGCGGCGGCGAGAACCAGATCTGGATTGCGGGCGGGATCGGCATCACGCCGTTCATCAGCTGGATCCGCGCGCTGAACGGGAAGCTGGATATGAGCGTCGACTTTTACTACGCGGTTGCGAAACAAGGCGACGCGCTCTTTCTCAGCGAGGTCGACGCGGCCGCCGCCGAGTACGCGACCTTCCGGCCGCACCTCATCGTTGCAGAGCACGATGGCCCCCTGACGGCCGAGCGCGCCTTCAACGAAAGCAGCCGTCCCACGAACGTCTGGATCTACATGTGTGGACCGCCCCCGATGATGACCGCGCTCGCCGATGGCTTCCGCGCGGTAGGGATTCCGGCAAACCACATTCGATGGGAGGAGTTCGGTCTCCGCTAGGCCGATACTGAAGAAACGACATGAACGAGAACCTGAGCCTTGGCCGCATCGCTGGCATCCACGTGGGGCTGAACTGGAGCCTGCTGGTGATTGGCGCCCTGCTGCCCTTCACGGGCACCATCGGAATCCCAACGACTACCGATGGCGCGGCGTCGCGCCTCAAGCGGATGTCCGGCTGCTGGATGGCCGGTCCGCCCAAAGGCCACGCCGACCTGAAAGGAGTCTCCTGGCGAAGCCATAGACAGCCCGGTCTGCATCGCCGGTTTGACAACAGTTTGACAACAACGCCCGTGGTTCTCCATGGTCGACGGCGGCACGCAGCGGACGATTCGCCGAATACAATATGCGGTGCGCCTGCATAGCTCAGTTGGTAGAGCAGCTGACTCTTAAGCAGCGAACCCTGGTGGACGCCAGTGGATGTCTGCACGATCAACTCGCAACTGACTCCAATCAGCCGCGGCTTAACAGCACTCAATGGACGCGTTACGTATTTATGGAAAGCCAAATTCCCAAGCTGAATTCAATTGCTGCCTGATTTGTAAACAGCGGGTCAGCCGGGCGGTGGCAGTCCATCGGGTTGGCTACAGAATTGGCTACAGAAGGCCGAAGCCAAAATCTGCGCACCGGCGACTTATTCGGCTCATTTCTTGGCCCCGTCGAGGCCGTCGGGTGCAACGACCGTTACGCCCGAACTTGCCGGCCCCAGCCCCAGCGCCGTCGCGCTACAGGATCAGGCAGAGGTCGCCGAACTCGTGCCAGAGGTATCGTGCGGTAATCGCCTCTCGGTAGGCACGCACGAGGAGCGTCTCGTCGAGGAAGGCACGCAGGAGGTCGAAGTGACTGGCTTGCGGCTCGTGGAATCCGGTCAACAGCCCGTCGACCGCCCGCAGCGATGATCCGGGACCCAGCCGAAGGCGGGTCCATCCCCGCATCGGCTCCACCTGGCCGTCGCCGGCGGCCGCCGCCTCCAGCGCTCGGACGACCGTAGTGCCGACCGCGATCAAGCGTGGCGCCCGATTGACCAGATGTGCCGCGCGCTCATCGACCGCAAACCACTCCTCGAAGAGCGGATGCTCGGCATCGACGTCGTCGTCCTGGAGCGAGCTCAAGCCCGTGTGCAGGAGGATGTTGGTCAGCTGGATGCCGCCTCGTTGAAGCGCGAGCAGGAGTTCCCAGCTGAACGAGCGTCCGGCAGACGGCGTCTCCGCGGAACCGGGCTCAGTGGCGAAGACCGTCTGGTAATGACTCGCCGGCACCGGCTCCGGAACATACGAGTAGCGGATCGGCTCGCCCGTCCGCATGACGTGTTCGAGGCCATCGCGTGGGGCATCGATGCGCCAGAGCAGCGGAAGGTCGGAGCGCTGGCCCCGCACGATCGTTTCGATGCCGTCGAGGCGCAGCCGCTCGTTCGTGCGCATCGGGACGTTGGCGTGAGGCGGATCCGGCTGAACGGCGAGGACATGCCACTCATTCTCGCGCCGGACGCAGATACGCAGCTGGACAAGCTCGCCTCCGTCGCGACGCGCTGGAAAGGCCGCCGGAATGGTCCGGCTGCGGTTGACGACCAGCAGATCGCCGGTGCGGAGGAAACTCCCAACCTGGGCGAAATCGGAATGGTCGATCGTCCGCGTTGCGCGATCGATGACCATCAGGCGAACGCCGTCGCGGCGTCGCCCGCGTAGCTCGACCGAGAGGTTGGCGCGGAGTTCCGCGGGCAGTGGCGGCAAGGGTTTGACGTGACTAACGACCAAGGGCAGCCGCCTCCAGGCGCCGGCCGGTGAGATCCACGCCGGGGCTGGTCACCAACCGAACAAATGCGAGAGCGACATTGTCGGGTCGTGCCAGCTCGGACGGGTCGGCGTCCGGGATCGCGGCCCGGTGCAAGTCGGTATCCATGTCACCCGGATCGACCGCGTAGATCCGCACGCCCGTCTGTACCAGTTCCGCGGCCCAGGTTCGGGTGAGCCCTTCCAACGCGGCCTTCGACACGGCATAGGCGCCCCATCCCGGATAGCCGGTCACGGCGGCGTCCGAGGTCACGTTGATGATCACGCCGCGATCGCGGAGCAACATGCTGCCGATGAGAGCTTGGGTCAGCCGGAATGGCGCGACCAAATTGACCTGCATCGCATCGTCGAAGGCCGCCGGCGGATAGTCGGCAAGGTAGGGCAGGGGCGTTGGCCCGAGCTCCGAGGCGTTGTTCACCAGGATGTCGACCCGCTCGTACCGATCCAGCGTCAGGGCCACGAGCCGATCGAGATCGCGCGTCGACCGCAGGTCGACCGGAACCGCCAGCACCGACGTGCCGAGGGCCGCAACCTCGGCTGCGACCTGCTCGAGGGCCTCCTGACCTCTGGAGCAAAGCGCCAGCGACGCACCCTCCCGAGCGAACGCCAACGCCAGTGCCCGGCCGAGACCGCGCGACGCCCCGGTGATGAGCGCGACCATGCCGTCAAGCCGCATTGTCATAGCCCCCGGAGGTGCAACCGTCTTCGGCGATCGCTGGAGCAACAGGCTCGGAACACCATGCGGTGGTCTCTTCAGCGAGCTGCGCGACTGGGAGGCCGCGGGGTGCGCGAAAACACCGCGAGGGCGACCGCAAACCCGAACAGGGCGATCACGACCGCGATCTGGAATCCCGCCGCGTAGCCGGCGGCGAGGGCGTGATTGACGACCGCATGGGTTGGCAGAACACCGGCCAACTGATTCTTCGTCGCCGTGGCGGCAATCGTCCCCAAGAGCGCGATTCCGATCGATCCGCCGATCTGTTGCCCAACGTTGAGGAGAGCCGAGGCAAGGCCAGACTCCGCTGGTGTTGAGCCCGAAACGGCCATCAGCGTCAGCGGAACGAAGATGTTGCCCAGCCCGATCGCGATCAGCAACATGGGTCCGACAAGGCCGGTCAGGTACGTCGTCTGGTCATTGATCTGCGACAGCCAGAAGAGGCCGCCAGCGATCAAAAGCGGGCCGATCGTGATGAACGGCCGCGGGCCGAACCGGCCGACCAGGCGAGCCACGATCTGCGCTGTGATGATGATGGCGGCAGACAACGGAAGAAAGGCAACCCCGGCGACCAACGGGCTGAAGCCGAGAATGTTTTGCACGAACTGCGTCAGGAAGAAGAACACGCCGAAAACCGCGGCGCCAATCACGAGCGAGAGCACGTAGGCGCCATCGCGGTTGCGATGAGCAAAAATCGTGAACGGCATCAGCGCGTGGCGGCTGCGAGACTCGATGGCTACGAAGATGAGCAAGAGCAACCCAGCGAGCGCAAGTGCTGCCAGCGTCAGCCGATCGGTCCAGCCATAGGTGGCGACGTGGGACAAACCGTAAACGAGACT